>Ga0209367_1000437_pt1 | contig 40606 bp, 14 predicted proteins | sample WorMetLIZISLAND2_FD_187412 | JGI IMG/M metagenome (GOLD analysis project Ga0209367, IMG submission 187412) | Marine gutless worms symbiont microbial communities from Max Planck institute for Marine Microbiology, Germany - Olavius geniculatus... ...
TGTGGGACAACCCTGCAGGAGTTAAGCCACGCTGCCCTAGATAGGCAGCGGTGGGCAGCGATAGCAAGAATGGCGTCAGACACCAACGGGCATTGAGCCCACGGTTGTCGATGATGATGATGATGACCCTTGGATTGGATGGCTGAAATTTTGCATCAGCATGCCCTGCTTCACAGCCATGGCTAATTATTCATGTAAGTAGTTTTCCCCTACTTCCTACCCTTTAGCCACAATACAGCTGTTACAGACGACCCACAGACGACAGACAAACGGACGACAACCATGACAACAGCTTGACCGTTACCTAAGTACAGTCGGCTAAAAAACAATAACCACAATTTAAACATTAGTAATATGCAATGCATGACACTGATCAGTGGTGTTGTGAGTTTAAAAAAAGCACTAAGGGACAGGAAGCTGCCATTTACTGACGGTTAGCTACAAATTTTGAAAGAAAAAAATTGATTGCTAAAAGTTTTCAATTCTGCATACATCGTGCAAATTGGCGATTTCTAGTACCAATTATTTTTGTATTTTTGAGGAAAATTTTTAGACAGGCAAAAATTTGTGAGGGTCATTGCTCCCTTCCCCCGTAATGATGCCCACTGTAGCATTAGTAATGTTGTAATCAGAATGAATAATTCAAGTACATCTCAATGTTGTACTTCGTCCATACAGATCAATGATACAGATACCAAATTCATATACACAAATGTTCACATATACATTATACAACACTGAGTACATAGTTTATTTCACACTTGCTCATGTTACATTGGATTAGAGAAATTATGACCAGAAAAGAAATGAGTATATCCCGTTCTTGCAGAACATCTCTTGAAATGCTGTACAACACTTTTTTTGTGTTTAAAATATTCACCGCATGAACCACAACAAAACTGTTTGAAGTCCGAGTGTTTCAGCTGATGACGTCTCAATTCATATGCTGTACAAAAACGCTTTGAACATTCATCACAAACATAAGGCTTCAGACCTTCATGATGACGTATAATATGACACTTAAGACCAAAACTGCAGGTAAACATCTTCTGACAAATGTGACATGTGAACCAAGTGCCTTCATTGTGTGACTTTAGCAGATGTGCCTTGAGATGGTGAGGATGTCTAAAACAGTCTGAACAGTGTCTACATGAGTATGGCTTTGCACCAGTGTGAATACGAACATGAAGCTTCAGTTCACGGCTACTTTTAAACCGCTTTCCACAGTAACGACAGTCATAAGGCCTTCCGTTGCTGTGGATGCGGCGTTTATGTGTATGCAAATTGCTGGACCGGCTGAAACTTTTGTCACACAGTGAACACTTGTGTGGTTTGTCTCCTGTGTGGACTCTCATGTGATGGGTTAGATCTCCAGGCTGACTAAATGCCTTGTCACACTCACAACATTTGAATGGTTTCTCTCCACTGTGAATTCTGCTGTGAGTAACAAGGTGAACTGACTGTGTAAATCGTTTGCTACAAACAATACATTCAAACGGTTTCTCTGCAGAATGAATTAGCCTGTGTACTGTTAAGTGTTGCATGCTATTAAAACACTTTCCACATTCAGTGCATTTGTATTTGGTGGTGTGCACATTCACATGACGCCTCAAGTAGTTCTGAGTGACAAAATGTTTCTCAAACTGACTACATGAAAACAACAATGTTCCAGTGTGTATTTGTTTGTGGTGATTCAAATGTCCTTTCGTTCTAAACCATTTGTCACACACCGTACACAAATATGGTCTTGGCTTGTCATCACATGGAGACTCAGTGACATCATTACTAGAAGCTTCAATCTTCACCTCAGATGAACTTCCACCTGTAAACCATTCACCGAATAAGACACAAATACGTGAGTTGTTAATAAATTGCCAGTATTACTCAAGGTCGGATTATGACCAAATTGGGCTGAATGCTGTTATTTATAAAAGGGCCTATTTGTTTCTAGCATCCAAGTGCGACCAAGAGGCCCAAGACCCGGATACCGCCAATGTAGGTGATAGGGCCTAACTGATAACCACCTCCTTTCTCTCCCCTCTCTTTTTTTCTATTTTCCCCCTCCTTTCTCTTTTTTCTCTTCCTTTTTCCCTTTCCAAGCACTTACCTCTCTTGCCTTAGCAGTAAAACGCTGTACACCTGCGCTGTGCTGTGATTCCTAAGGGGTCTGGGGCGAAGTCCCAGCCAAAGTCGAATTTGGTGCATTTCAGACTTAATAAAGAACGACGTCTGGTGGCAACAATTTTAATCATTTTCGTGAGAATTAACTGACTAAATTTCATGCAATTTAAACATTTAAAAAATCAGGCCAAAACGAGAGACATTCGTCGTTGGTGGGTGATAATTGACTTAACGTGGGTGATGAGATAAAACTGCGGATGTCACCAACACGGTGCAGGTGACTTTGCAGGCCTGCATGATCACGTCGATCTTATATAAGCCTGCAAGCACAGACATAGCCAGAAATTTGTTTTGCGGCAAAGCTAGAAAATTGATGTTCAAAAAACTTGGTTTTTAAGTTTTTCTTCAAAACGAAAAACCTCTGAAGTCTAATATTAGGATTTTAGGTTTTTTCTTTGTCTTGAAATTTATTTTATTTAACATTTTGATCGTGACTTTTGATCACTTCATCTCCCTATAATTTGTCGAAAACAATGTGATTATGTCACAAACAGGGTGCATAAAACGTTTTCCTGGGTCGTAGTTTTGTGCACGGTGTTTATTGGACACTAAACCAAATAAAACGTTTCGAAAACCTTAAACAAACCTTTAAAAACGTAAAAACCTAAAAACGTTTTTTTAAACTTAGGTTTTTCAGCCTTGCTTGGGCACTTTTAAGTCCTTTCTCCTTTTTTATTTCCTTCCTTCCCTGTCTCTTTTTTACATTTTTTTCTCTCATACCATTTCCTTCTTCCTTTTCCCCAAATCCAGCGAGCTGAGTTAGGGGATCTAAGGTAGACTGCAAGTTCCCTCAGAGGGGTCCGGGGCAGAGCCCCAGCGGCAAAAGCATTTTTATGCCATTTGGGCTCTCAAAACGCATCTCACAGCAACATTATGAATTGATGGAAATTGCTGTCACAAAAAAAATAATTTTTCATTCACTCTGTGACCATGGGCCTATTCCGGCATCATCAACACCCCATTAATCTGGCACTGGTATTACTTGCTTGAAAATGGTCAAATAAAGAGATAAAATGTTTCCCAATTTGCGCATGCCTTGCTACTCCTATATATCCTAGCAATTGGTGCTGAAACTATCAATCAAACAATCTCTACATCAATTTATGACCATGATATGGTGTCATGTAACTGGTCCGTTAATAAATGAATAATACTTGTAAATGGTGAAATAAGAAGAAAAGCTGTCTTCAGTGGCTTTAGCTGATACTTCTGGAAATGTTTAACCACACCGTTAACAAGAAATTTGAGCTAATGCTCACGAGACGTGCAAAAGCCTATAGCAGTTCCGGTTCAGTAGTTTAGCTGAAAAAATGGGCTGTTCACGCTAAGTTAATATACAAATACCAAATTCTCTATCTGGATCGCATAAAGATAGTTCCGTGGTGCCACCATGTGAATGATACAGACTTGTGTCACAACCCGAAATTGCCAAAAAATCCATAAAACCCGATATTCTGGCGTTCAAGTTCATTGAATTTGGCGCCATCGAGAGCTAGTGTATGACTTCCTATTAGTGATTAACAGTAACCTAGGCCCTATCTCGCACCATTACTGAGATACAGCGACTTATTGGCCAAAAATCACAAATTTTGCCCACCCCCTCTCACTTAGCGCCCTCGTTCAGGGTGACTCCCTTCAAATTTATGGAACATCTTACAGTTCTTAAAACTAGAGTCTGCCAACGGTGAAGATTTAGTGATCCTACCTTGCACCGTTTTTTGACTGATCCACCTGTGTGACAGACGGACAGACAGACAGACGGATGGACAGAATTGCGATGGCTAAGGCGCGCTGAAATTCACGTGTAAAAATGATGTCAAGCTGCTGAAACTATTACTTTAATTGCTAAAAGTTTTAATTAACAATTTCATTTCTATTTATTTGCAGTTAGTTTCAATAACATCACAACCATTCATTAACAAGTTAACTGTATGCTTCTTAAGTGTGCAATAATGTAGCTTTTTTGAAAATGTCGTTTGCATGCATTATTATAAGAGTCCAGCACACAGAAACATAGACTAAACAGACGAACAGGCATTGTAACATGCATACTCAAACTGTACTACAACCAACTAATGCGACTGAGTGCAAAACATGCCAACAGAGCAACGAGAGATGTGTTTTAATGTAAACATACCAACTCTTGACTGAATGTTTACATCGGCAAGCTGACTCATCTCTCTACAAAAACATAAATCACAGTTCCAAAGCTTAGCCACAATACATCCGTGACGTACAGATGGACAGACAAAACGATGGCAGACGAGAACTGTACCAGAGATGCCTACAGTACAGCTGTAGCACGTCAAAAACTCAAGCAAGACATTAACATAATCCAAAACTATATACTATAGACTACTTACTACATATCAGTCACTTAAGCACCACCAACTTGAATCTTGGTTTTGAAAACCAGCAACATTCAATTTTACTAGCTGAGCTCTATGCAAAAAAGATCACAGTCTGTGGAACAAAACTGTTCACAGATTAAATCAATATGATTGCCATGTCTCGTCTTCAGTATGTGTAAAGTATGCAGAACAAGAAATTTGAGGTAATGCTCACGAGACGCATGAAAGCTTATAGCAGTTCCTGTTTGCAAACTGTCAATCTCCAGCCATTCTGTTGCAGTTCATTCTTGAAGTGTGCGCTGCAGCCTAGGATCGCAAAATAAAAAAACTTATTTCCGAAGTTTAGGGTCTTTGAAAGTTATCGATCTTGATAAAACAGAAAAGCTTGTCACTAGTACTTGTTGTGATAGGTAGCATGCCCATGCTTATCTGCAACTGTTTTCACAAAAGTCTGGCCAACAACGGTAAAGTAACGACTTTTGCAGACGTACCCCTTTTTGATGCCCTTGTGCGCAGATTTTTTTGAACCTAGAAAATCGAGACTTGGACCTTTGAAATCTGCGTTCAATGCTTAAAATTTCATGTGCATCTTTTCTATGTCTATCTCAATTGGTTTCGGCACAATTCGCTCTTGAAATGTGTCTTGCAGACTGAAATCGTACAAAAAGTCCATAAAATCCCCTATTTTAGCATTCAAGGTCATCCAAGGTTTTTGAATTTGGTGGCCATCGAAAGCCAGTGTACAACTTCCTATTGGTAATTAACAGTAACACAGACCTTATCTCACACCGTTATTGAGATACAGCGACTTATTGGCTAAAAATTGCAAATTTCTCGCACACACTCTCATTTAGCACCCTTGTTCGGGATGACCCCCTTCAAATTTCTGGAAAAGCTTACGGTTCCTGAAACTAAAGTCTTCCAAGCAGCTGACTGTAAAAATTTGGTGATTCTCACTTGCACCGTTTTTGACTGATCCACCCATGTGACGGACAGACGGACAGACAGAACTGCGATGGCTAAGACTCACTGAAAGCAGTAGCTGCTTTCGTGCGTAAAATCGACAGTTAACGGAAGCTACTCAACTAACAAAACATTTGAAAGCAGATTCTGACGTCAATTTCAACTCAATTATAGACAAATAAACATAATAAGAGGCAGCTTGATTTGGAACGCCTGCTATTGAGAGGCAGTGGCTACGTTTACGCCTAGGCATAGCAATAGTTCTCTGTCTATGTTTACGCCATCGTTGGTGTTGGCCTAACAATAGCTGAATAAGCGGTGCTAGCGTACCACACAAGCACACAAGTGTTAATGTGATTGTTTTTAAGTTTAGTATTATGGTTAATTTTAGGTTTGGGGTACGATTACGGTTAGGGATAGCATGTTTCAGAGAATTATGTGACAATATATGGGCACCCATATTAAGCGTGATACACTGGTTGTAATTGACTACAGACGTGGCAAGCATTACACAGCCGACTGCACACCACACCTCTGATATCCTGTTATAGGGCTGAGGTCGTCAGTTTGCCAGCTGCCATGAGGGCATGCGTCTGCGGCGGTACGAGCACATGTGTACCTTTGTACCACCCAAGACCATTAATGTTATCTTCTGTCTGTATGGATGGAAGAATATGTCGCAAAATGGCTATCTTCCGTCCGTAAGGACCGAAGACTGTGTGCGACCAGGTGCTATTTTCCGTCCATACGAACGGGAAGAATGGCTAGCAGTAGCGCTATCTTCTATCCGTATGGACAAAAGACAGCATATCTGGCGCTATTTTCTGTCCACAGAGCCTCATTTGTGGTATATCTGGCAGAGTTGACAATATGTGCTATTTGCATTTACGTATATTTACTAGTTACGTACTTTGCTTAGACTCATTCTATTGTGTATTTTACCGTGGTTGGTGCTGACTGTGTCATTGCAAAGTGTTATTGTGTGTTTCTTCTTGTGCAAAAAAATAATTGAGTGACACTGCAGTGCTAGCTGCAGAGAAATTTGTTTCCTAGTTGTGTCTTACTCAAACTAACTTAGTTTTTGGTTTATAGCTAATAGCAGGTGTGTGCATATGCTAGTTTAAGAAACAACACACATTGCAGTGAGTTACATCATTTATTAAATTCCAGGCTTCAGTGAAAAAAAAGAAATGAAAAAAACAGACAGATATACAAGCTCTAGTTTACTGCCTTAACAAAGATAAAGAAGTAAAAACATGAGCCTTAGTTTACTTCCGAGTCACGATTGCAAAATCAACAGGCAGCAGTGTAGGTTGTAAAGTAGTAGTAAAGCGCTGCATTTCCATTATAAATAGAGATGCACACATTGGCTTAGTTTATCACGCCTATGTCTCTGCAGACGGAAAATAGCACCTAGATACACAGTCTTCCATCCATACGGACGGAGGATAGCGCTTTTGCCGGCCACTCTTTCGTCCATATGGACGGAAAATAGCGCCTGGTTGCACACAGTCTTCCGTCCTTAGGGACGGAAAATAGCCGTTTCGCGACGTATTCTTCCGTCTGTATGGATGGAGGATAACACCGAGCACCCAAGACAGTCTCTTACGGCAGTATGCACCATCAAACGTTGAGACACTTTGCGGTGCAGTGTCTCAGACCACTGATGTTATTTTAAGTCTATGCGGATGCATAAGTAAGCAAGCTGATGCTATTTTCTGTCTGGCATGGTCAGACAGAAAGTAAAACTGTATGAACACTATTTTCTGTGTCTGCATATAAAATCAGGTACGCGCATAGGCTTTGTGGGCTCATAACGTCAGTCTATGAAGCCATTAGAACATTAATTAGTCGGTAATTATTTAGAATAGCTACACCACCTTAAACGGCTGTGTACATATATGATATTGATGTGTATCGGTAGAATGACTTTCGTTATGCATGTTTTTAAGGTGATATCTTGGCGAATAATGTTAGTTACCTTTTGATGACCGATTATAAAATTTAATGTAAACACACCAGTTTGTTTATTTTTTGGGTATTATGTCGTGCTTCAGTAATGGAAAGTACCAAAATTGGTGTGAAAATTGGTTATTTATAGGTCTTTTTATTATAAAAATTTTGTATCTATGCCAGAAGTGGGTGTGGCGGGCGGCGATCGCCAGTGTCACGTCGACTGACCTCTGCGGCCCTTAGCGTGCTCAGGCGATCACGTGCGCTTCGTTGGCGGTCAGTCGGGCTGTCTAGATGAAGTGCTTTTGTCTGTTATGGCGTGCGTTATAGCGTCAAATGCGAATATCGGCACCTGTGGAGCGTTTAAATGGATACAGGTGCGTTTCTGTAATTTGTCTAATAGTGCAGCGTGCATTACGATGTCGTTCTGGCCGACTGCTGATGTGAATGATGCGGTGTGCTTTGTCATCTGGCTGCATAAGGTAGGCCTACAATTGTTTTGGTTAAAATTTGTCATTTGTTTCTTTTAATTTTGCTTCAAAAGTGACTGAAATAGGTAGAATTAGTGTTGTTATGCATGTTTCAGACTAGCTTAATTATGGGAAACTGCAACTGACTGACATATTGCTACCTGAGAATAAATTTGGGGTTTTGAGTGGGGATAAGCACTAATATTAATTCCTTCATTCTTTATATGCTGCTTATTCAGTATCTGTAGTTCGCTGTTTTTTTCCCAGGGGGGTGGCAGTTTGATTTTGATGTTTTTTTTGCAATTTTTGTATTCATTTGTGATTTACATCGCTGCTTACTCAGGTTATTTACTTTTTCTACTTTTTTTGGTACAATATTCATTCGCTAGGTGGCGCCATTAAGCTGTTTTGGCTAGTTTTATGGGTTGTAGATGTGGCTTATTCAGCTATAAAATTATTTTTTCTTATTGAATTTAGCACGTGTTTCATTCGCCAGTTGGCGCCGTTGTTTTTTTGTGTTTTTTTGTTTTTCCCCCAAAAAGACCTAGCCCCTTTTTTCTTTATAGGCCCCATCAAAAAAACCCTCTTTAGAATGATGGAATTCACTCAAAACTGAACTTTGTTCTCGGGTCTCAACAGTCAATTATTTGCAGTTTCCCATCATTAAATTAGTCTGAAACATGCACAACAACACTAATTCTACCTATTTCAGTCACTTCTGAAGCAATCTGGGGTGGCGGAGCTAATGTAAATTTTTACCAATTAGTCAAAAATAGTGTTTACGCCAATACAGGCGTAAACATAGCCTGACATCCATATTTACAACTAGACGTAAACGTAGCCACTGCATCATAGGCTACTTTTTTTAGATTCACACTCTGCATTTTGTACCCCAAATGAGAAATATTATAAAAGCAACGAAGAACAAATGGAAAAATATAAATATAATTCTGCAAACTTTTTGCTGGGTCTTTGTAGTCTAACCACCGGTGTTGTGTTTAGTTTCCAATCATCCATGACTTTCCTTGACAAACAACACTAGATACAAAGTGCTCGTATCAACCACAATCTACTTTATATTTCTACACAATTAGCTGCCACTGATAAGGTTACTTCATGCTATAAAACTAGCGATTAGTTCAAAAGGTCAACAAAACTGAACGGAAGTAATGTACTCGTGTAAAAGCAGAGTTGTGATAAAAATTGAAATACCAACATAACTTAATGGTTGAAAAGCGTGCACAAATCGTCTAAAGCATGATCTAAAAGTTGGATTAACGCAGGGCCATCGGGAATTCCCGTTTTGGAAATGGAATTCCCAGTGGCACTGAATTAATTTAACACAAATGAAATTAAATTTGACATTTTAATAATCATTGGGTGATTACTGAAGAAAATTGATGTGATATGGAGAATGACTGAATGAATGAATAACAATGGGTGAGGTCAAGTTTCGCTAAGACTTTAGCCTAGTCTTGACTTGACTTTGGTCTAAGCCGAAAGTCAAGTCTTAAGTCAAGACCAAAGTCTTCAGAATGTTATCAGACAAATGGCATGATGTTGACATCAGACATTCAGAATCCAAATGGCAGTGAAAAAAGCGTCTAGCAGCAGTGGTAAAGGAAAATGAAGGATCTATTCAGCACATTTCTGATGATCAGTTGACTGATGATTCAGCCTACTGTGACGTTCTGGTGTAGCTTTTGCATGAGCGGCAACGTAAAAGATGAGCCGCTTGCATAATTTGCTTTATGATGAGTAGCACTATTTCGTTTGTATCTCGGCTATTATGTAAGTGTCTTAAGCGAAATTTTCTAGACATATTCAAAGATGTCTGCTCATTAGGCCTACATAGCCTATGTGCTTTGCAGTTGATTTATTTCGACTACTCCACTGCATAACTCATGCAGATGTTCTGGATTTGTTCTGGACGTTTTTTGGGCCATCCAGTAAAACCAGGCCAAAAGTTTTGTTGCAACAAGATTCACAATACACATTTTCAAAAATAACCTTGTAGAAAAGTTTTGGAAAAAATTTCTTATTGTTCAGCATGTTACCACAGACGAAGAAATCTTACTTGCAATAATAATAATTATAATTATTACTGACAATACCCCTACACTCAAAAATCCTAAATACAGTGCTTTGCAATTAAAAACATCAGTACAATGCAACGTCTGACACTGATCAGTGGTGTTGTAAGTTAATAAACATTGGGGACTGGAAAAGCTGCCATTTACTGACAGATAACTTCAAATTTCTAAAAGAGGAGATTACGTGTAAAGAATTTTTGAAATCTCATGACATCCTGCAAATTGGTGATTTTTAGCCCCAATGGAATTGTTGTATTTTTGGATAAAAATTTCTGATCAGGCCAAAATTTATGACGGCAATTCCTCCTTTCCCTGCAATGATGCCCACTATAGAATTAGTCTAGTTGTATTCATTACAAATACAAACAAAAGTACATCTGAATGTTGATCTATACAGTTACGAAATACGGCTAGATACAGATATGAAATGCACATACACAGATGTTCATATATACAACACAGTCCACATAGCCTAGTTTGTTCCTACAAATTATTACTGGAAAAGATATGAGTATATCCTAGTCTTACAGAACACCTCTTGAAATGTCGTACAACAGTATGTTTGTGTTTGTAATATTCACCACACGAACCACAGCAAAACTGCTTGAAGTCTGAGTGTTTCAGCTAATGAGATTTCAATTCAGAAGCTGTACAGAAACTCATTGAACATTCATCGCAAACATACGGCTTCACACCTTCATGACGACGTATATGATCCTTAAGACTACCCTTGCAGTTACATTTCTTCTGACAAGTGTGACATGTGAACCAAGAGCCTTCATTGTGTGACTTTAGCAGATGTGCCTTGAGATGGTGAGGATGTCTAAAACAGTCTGAACAGTGTCTACATGAGTACAGCTTTGCACCAGTGTGAATGTAAACGTGACTCTTCAGATCAAGCGTTCTTTTAAACCACTTCCCACAGAAACGACAGTCATAAGGTCTTACGTTGCTGTGGACCTGGCGTTTATGTGACTGCAAGTTGCCGGATTGACTAAAGCTTTTGTCACACTGTGAACACTTGTATGGTTTGTCTCCTGTGTGGACTCTCATGTGAGTGTTTAGATTTCCAAATTGAGTAAATCCTTTGTCACACTCATGACACTTGTATGGTTTCTCTCCACTGTGAATTTTGCTGTGTGTAGCAAGGTGACATGGTTGTGTAAACCGTTTGCTACAAACCGTACATTCAATCGGTTTCTCTCCAGAGTGAATCCGCCTGTGTGCTGCTAAACATGCCCTGCTTTCAAAACACTTACCACATTCAGTGCACTTGTATTTACTGCTGTGAACATTCATATGTCGCTTTAGAAAACGCTGAGCAGTAAAACGCTTCTCACACTGAGTACATGAATAATCCGCAACCCTAGTATGTGGTCTTGGCTTGTCATCATGCGGATACTCAGTGATATCATTACTATCAGCTTCAATCTTCACTTCAGATAAATTTTCACCTGTACAATGTTCATAGAATAAAAACACAAATACATTAGTTCGTATGAAAGGCCAAGTCGCACCAAATAATGATATTGGCTAAATATGTGTAGAATGTAACACTAATTAATAATACCCTGATCCAGAGAAACGAAGACATCGCTTTGAAGTAATTTTCAGAGAAATATGTTGTGCCAGCCAAATGCACCCGAACCTGCCACAGTACTGACTACTGATGATGTCACTCACAGGATGCTTTGTTGCCAAACTGACATTCGCAATGAAAACATAGCAAAACCCGTTGGTTTCACTCAGAATAATGTCAAACTTCTAGTACAAATAATGGTGCATAGGTGACATCAAAAACTACGTCATTGTTTATTTGTTGACTATTAGAAATGTGCAGTTAGAAAAATTAACGAGCGCTGGAATATTGCGGTTTTTAGTGGGTTAACTATTGTTGAAAAATTTGGCCTTTTTGGGGGCTATTTGGTCGTAAATTAAGCTGCATTTGACCTCAAAGCAATAAAGCTAGTTAGCAACCCTCCTGTACCTGACGTCACAGTTACAAAAATTGCCGAAGCCATAAAAGGGAAAGTGAGTACTTTGTGCCTTATTTTTAAGGTATTAAGATGTATTAGCAACCAGGAAATTAATGAATATTGACAATTAGCATTTGATAAAGCCATCTAGTGCTTTATAACAGTTATGTAAACCGGTGCCATTTGGCATTTAAATGCAAATATTACTCACTGTTAGAAGCGGCTAAAAGAAATATTTTCACATCAAAGTTAAAAAAAAGAAATCTGAGCTAATGCTCACGAGACGAGTGAAAGCCTATAGCAATTCCGGTTCACGCTAAGTTAATATACAAATACCAAATTTGCTCTCTGGATCGCATGAAGATAGTAGTGTGGCGCCACCTTGTGAATCATATAGACTTGTGTCGCAGCCCAAAATCCCCCAAAAATCCATAAAACCCCCTATTTTGGCGTTCAAGGTCATTCAAGGTCATTGAATTCGGCGCCAATTGAGAGCCAGTGTAGACTTCCTATTAGTGATTAATAGTAACCTATGCCCATCTCGCACCGTTACTGAGATACAGCCACTTATTGGCCAAAAACCACAAATTTTGCCAACCCCCTCTCATTTAGCACCCTCGTTCGGGGTGACCCCCTTCGAGTTTATGGAAAAGCTATACGGTTCCTGAAACTAGCGTCTTCCATGCACCCGACGGTGAAAATTTGGTGATCCTAGCTTGCACCATTTTTGACTGATCCACTTCTGTGACGTATGGACGGACAGACAGAACTGCGATGGCTAAGATGTGCTGAAAGCAGTAGCTGCTTTCAGCACATAATTACAGACAACTAGTTATAAATAGTGTTAATTTCCATTTATTTGCTGTTAGTTTAGTAACAGCTAATATAACTGTTAACAAGTTAACTGTGAGGTGAAACAAAACATGGCTCCGGCAGCACCGACCACACTGGCAGCAAATTACCGCATTAATGCTAACCCTCACCTTAACCAGAACATTTGCACAAGTGTCTAATTTGCAGCAATTTGCTGCTGGTGCGATCGGTGCTGTTGGTGCAGTGTTTTGTCAGACCGTTAACTGTGTGCTTCTACAGTGTACAATGACATAGCTTTTTTGAAAATGTCCTTTGCATTCATTAATATAAGAGTCCAGCATACAGAAACATAGACTAAACAGACGAACAGGCATTGTAACATGTATACTCAAACTGTACTACAACCAACTAATGCGACTGAGTGCAAAACATGCCAATAGAGCAACGAGAGATGTGTATTAATGTAAACATACCAACTCTTGACTGAATGTTTACATCGGCAAGCTGACTCATCTCTCTACAAAAACATAAATCACAGTGACTTAAGACTAGCTGGTGCTGATAAATAAAATCTTTAGCCAACTGATCCTGAGAAATATAAAGTTTAATTAATAGATTGATTTCGAACAATTTTTATAGTAAAGTAAATAGAAAAACCACAAAAAGTGCATGCAGAAGTGCAGAACTCAACTAGTCTGGCAGTCAGTATCTTTCACAAACTAAAGCAAAAACCTGTTCAAGTTATAACCAAATTAATCGTTAATTTTCGCAGCCATACTTTGGACAAATAGTTGTCCATGCAAACTGGCATCTGTTTCATTCCAACGGCTTTAACACAATGCACTTGTGAGCACATACAGAATTAGTAGTCAATGCAACGCAACGTGACGTCACATTTTCAGCTTTATTCACTACTTTATTAGGCCACCTGGAAAGGTAGTTACCGGAAGGCCTTATGTTTTACAGCAGTTTTTAATAAAATTTCTTTTTTTCAATGCGAGATCTCCGATGTCCTTCAGCTAATCACCATGAAATTTTGCTGTGTTCAGTATCATAATTCTGGTCAAAAAATTTGCAGGCCTGCCGTCCAAAAATTTTGGGGGCTAAAAACGTGCTAAATTTGGCATGATTACGGACCATTTTCAACTTTGAACGTGAATTTCTCTGGAATGGATAAAGATATCCAAAATCGAAAAACTAAGTGATCGACAGTGTTTCCTGCTGCATTCGGCGAAAAAAGTCTCGTGAACTTTGGCTCACTAACTACTACGAAGATCTAGAGGTGCAATCGTACCCACCAAATCAACTTTTAAAGAAACCATATTTCAGCCACTAGAGGATGCTGCACCCCAATATTTTTACACATGCTACAGAATGACTGTCTTGATAGTGCACACCCCACTAAGAACAGGAGTTCCCCAACAAATTTTTTATAAAGGGGGTCAAAATTGGCTTACAATGTAGCATATGAGCCACTATAACTTTAGAGCTAAGGGAAGTAGCCTCATGAAACTTTACCACGAGACGTGCCGCTGGGTAGGCATGATAACGGGAATACAACTTTTGCAGGGCAGCGCCGCCATAAAATTAGGGAGGGCAAAAAATGTCCAAAATTTGCTGCGATTAAGAACAACTTTCAACATTGAGTGCAAATATCTGTGGATTGGATGGAGCGATTGACAAGTGTTAAATAGCATTATCAACCACGATCCCTCCCGAATTAAACAAAAGACACTTCATGAACTTTGGTCCACCAAGCACAAAGTTGCATTTGCTCGTTACAACCTACGCAAAGTCAACAGTGCACATGTTTTTGGACAACTTTAGTGCGATTTTAGACGACTTCAGACTTAGACCGCGAATATCTCCAGAATGGATGAAGATATTCATAAATGGAAAACTAAAGGATCAACAGCAATTCCTCCCATGTTTGGCGAAATAAGTCCAGTGAACTTGGGTCCACTAACTACTAAGTTTGGTATGTGACTCTGGATCCACCCAAATCGATTTTTTCGGAAAACCATATTTGGGCTCGTAGGGAGTGCTGCACTCTGAAATTTATACATGCGCTAGAGAATGACCGAGGCTTACTAGTGCATAGCACATCAGGGTCAGAGGTTCTCCCAACAATTTGTGGCAAAGGGAAAGGGTCAAAAATTGGCTCAAAATGTAGCGTATTAGCCTCTATATCTTTGGAGCTAAAGCATGTAGCCTCATGAAACGATTTGGTTCCACTATTCCGAAGGTCCACTATTTCAAAAGTCCATTATTCCTACTAACCCTAACCCCAGCCCTAACCCTAACCCTAAATCTTAAACCTCCTAAACCTAAGCCTAACCCTGAATCTAACTCTAGCATGCAGTGCGTATCTGCACAATGAACTTTCAGAATAGCAGACCTTCGTAATATCGGGCCGGTACCCATGAAACTTTAACACATGATGTGCCACTAGGTAGGGGTAATAATGTGATGTACAACTTCTTTGGGGGGCACTGCAACATTAAAATTTGGGAAAGCAAAAAACGTCCAAAATTTGGTGCAATGTAAGATAACTTTCAACTTTGACTCCGAATATTTCTGCAACAGATAGAGCTATCAACACGCACTAAACTCTAGCTGTTATCAACAACATTTCCTCTCAAGTTAAACAAAAAAGTTTGATGAATTTTAATCCACTGCATTTGCTCATTTTGACTTACCCACAATCAACAGTGTGCGAGTTTTCGAACAACTTTGGACGTTCATCGCCAATATCTCCGGGAAGGATCAAGATAATGACAAGTGGTAAATAGCATTATCCGCTGCAACCACTTTGAGGTTTGATGCAAAAGATTCCGTGATCATTGGTCTACTAACAGCAAAGTTTAGCTGTCTCATTTCAACCCACCCAAGTTCAACATTGTGCCTGCTATGTGGGTCATTCCACCAATTTGTTAGATTTTGGATGTAGCAATATGTGAAAAATGAAGTATAGATAAACGTATAGAACCAAATATTTTCTGTATCTATATTTACTGCAGAATAATAATTTATGAATTGCCCTGCTTGATTCCTTACAAGAAATTTTTTGCAGCAAGACTTAAATAGCACAGTTTAGATTTTTCTCATTACTGTCACACGTGTTTGGGCAGCAAAGAGTGAATGCTTTTGCAATCAGAAACTAAATATGAAAATGATCAAAGACTAGATTATGACCATTTGATATTTTGCTTACTGAGTAAGATGTAAATTTACAGGCAATCTATGTTTATAGCGAATTGAAATTCACAAAAAGTAATACTTAGTTATTTTATTAGTCCATAATTCACTGAGCAATCACGTAGGGGATAACTGGCTGTGTACAAGGCATTCCAAGCTGTTAGCCCATGACTCTGTTATTGTTGTAAGGACTAGTTTACTCAATTTTCATGCTGATCGTTGTGCAATATTTTACTTTAATGGTCGTGACAGTAATGAGAATTATGTGACAAGAATGAGAAATTGCTTACAGTAATATGTAGAGAGAACATTTGAAAATTTTCTCATTACTGTCACATCTATTTGGGCAATGAAGAAAAATCCTTATACTGTCAAATTCTTATAATTTGATAATAAATATCAAGTCACAGAAAGTACACTTGTGACCACGTGCCATTTTGCTTACACAGTTTGCAGTTCACGCATGTGTGCAGCGAATTGGAATTGTCAAAAAGTATATATTTACTTGATTTGGCAGTCTATTAGCCGCAGTGTAATCAGGTGAGGCAAACTGACAGTACATGGTGCATCAAATTGTTAACCTGTAATGCTGCTGTCATAATAACAACTAGTTTACTTGATTTGTATGTCGATTATTGTACATTAATTGTTTGAATGATTGTGACAGTAATGAGAATTAATGAGAATTACGTGACATGAATGAGCGTAGACTGTAATGATACGTGACTGTAATGAGAAAACTGCATTAAACATGGCCACGCCGAATGATAGTGAGCGCAGTTCGAAGCGCAAAACGTTTTTTTCGCATTCAGACAGTAAGCCAAATTCAGCAGATGGAGCGCTATGTTTGTGCGATTAAAACTGTAAACGTAACAGGCGGTGACAGCAATGAGACCTGAAAAACTGACTTCATAGTTTTTAATGTTATATTTCGTAAATGGTGAAAAATACAACATTATTTACCACAACGTCTACCTTAAAAACTATTTCTGGCTCAAGAGGAAATGATTTCAGCCATTTTGACCTACTTTATGGAGAACTTATTTTAGATTTGTAATCAAAATACAGGCGTGACTGCAATGAGGTGCTACCTGAGGGACAACGTTCTTTGACACGCTGCTCGTAGAACATACCTCCAAAGTAGTCGAACAGTAAAGCGTATGAAAAAGGATTATCGTAGCTTTAATAAATTGCATCATCGGCGTCATTGGTGACAAAAATGAAGTTTATGTGCATCTCAAAAATGAAAAATATGGATCGGGACGCGTGACTGTAATGAGATTTGACATGTTTGGAGCGTTGCATATAATTAAAAACGAACACTTTTGTCTGTTAGCGGTAGCATAATTTGTTCGGCTGTTTATTGCAAACATTTCAGCACATTCCGTGCCAGCCTGGCTGTAAAAATGTGGCTGTAACTGCTCAGGGACCCAAAATCTAAAAAATTGGGAGAATGACCCATGTAAGATAATGCAATTGCGTTCGGGCCACACGACTTCGCTGCAAAGATTCGAGTCCGCTATTCCGTAGGTCCGCTATTCCGAAAGTCTACTATTCCCACTAACCCTAAGCCTAACCCTGAGGATAACCCTAACCCTAACCTTAACCCAAACGTTAGCACTGTGGAGCGTATCTGTACAATGGACTTCCGGAATAGCGGACCTTCGTAATAGCGAGCCGGTAAAGCTGCAAACGGCGCCAGGCGGCCTCACGCTGGGCTCTGCCCAAAATTTTTACTTTACACTAGAACAATCACGTTATAATCTTTTCGGACTGAAACAAGCTTTGTAAAAAAGAAAAAAAATATATATATATATGCTATTATACAAACGTTTCGCTGGGTCTTTGTAGTCTAACCACCGGTGTTGTCTTTAGTTTCCAATCATCCATGACGTTCACTGACAAACGACAGTGAATACAAAATGCTCGTATCAACCACAATCTATTTTATATTTCTACCGAGACAGATGCTACCGAAAAAGATTAATTGACGATATCCTCGAAAAACTTTCTGAAACGGAAGTAAAAATCTCAAAACACAGCAAGTTTAAAAATGATGTGGGATGTTAATTAGGAATTGAATTAAATTAACATAACGTAATCATCGCCGACCCGAAAATTGATCAACCTAAAATTTTACAGAAACCTCTGCTAACCCCAGGGAATATAGATATCCCTGGCTAACCCTTACGCCTAGACCTGCGACTCGCTGAGGTACAGAAGCTTGACCCGACTTGAGGCTAAAATGACCCCAAGTCGACGGCGGTCGACTTGAGCACATCCGACTCGACTTGACTTGACTTGACAGCGGCACGTCGACTACAAACGACTCGAGACCATAGTCTTTGTTGAGACGTTCAGAAGCTGTGATGAACTTGGGTGAACACTGTACATACAGGGCGGGGCAAAAATGGCACCATTTTTGTACGTATTGTAACTTCACCAAATATAAACCAATTTTCAAAATTCTTTCACTGTCAAAATCAGGAGACAATTTGCAATAAAGCTATTACTATAGATCCCACCACAACCAAAGTGTGTCACTACACTACGTTGTGAAATGTCAGTGTTTTAAGGATAACAATTAAAAACAAGACGGCTTTTGTTGCACCGTATTTGAAAAAATTAACAACAGAAACAACGTGTTTAATGTTGTCTCAGTTATTGTCTAAAAAATCACGTCACAGTTTTCACATCAAATTGTCTCCCCCTAGCTGCTGGACGACGCATCCAACCGGCGACGCCACTGACCAAAAATTTAGGGAGGGGGGGGTAAAAACTGGGCCAAGCTAAGTATCTAAAAATATGAAGCCCACGACTTTTACAATGCATGTTAGCCTAGCGCATACAGTGTCTGGACGCACTATATAATTACGCTAGCCTAGCGCACGCCCAGCTACCGTAGCGCATGCCTAGCCGCTAAACATCCAGACGCACCCATAGACTTATCTCTTACTGAATAACAAGAACTGCTGACGTGCTTTTAAGTGATATCAACATTGATGACCTTGAACTTTCAAAATAAAGGGTTTTAGTCATTTTGGACAATTTTGTAATGCGACGCACAATTCAAAAGGGAATTGCGACAAAATGGCTGAAGATCAACCTGCATACCCAGTATGACATTTTTTTAGCATTTGAGGCCACAAATTTCGGTAGCCTATATTATTTCAAAATACATTGTTTTTTATTGCACGTTGTACACTAATTCCCCAGATGGCGGCACCGATGCTGTCGCACTTCACGTAAGCTTTGCTCAAATTATTTGTCAATAGGCCCATACAACTTTACAAATGTACTAACTTTTATCCCAAATATATAATGGACCTATCTCCTGGTCGTGCACAAGATGCTATATCCACTGATCACGGAGATGAGATCCAGTTGAAAGAATGTTTCCTTGGGGCTCTCGACAGGCCTGATTGCATTTCCCATAGGCAGACACCCGCACACATTAGACTGATGCATAATATTTGCTTGTATATTATTACATCAGATGCAACAAAAAAACGCACATTCAAATTAATAATATTTCGCTCTTATAAAAGAAACAAATTAACAATACAAGAACAAAAACGTCTATAACATCAGTATGATCGCAACTATAACAAAAAAAAACAAACTCAACTTAATGCTGGAATGATAGGTCTATCGTATAACCACAGAAAGCACATTTAAACTGATTCCTTTCTGTATCTACGGGCAGAAAGAAAACTTTCACCTTACTTTTATGATGCAAAATGTCTGCTCACTAGAAGGTCTACTGTATAGACCAGCAGCACTGGGGGTTAAAAAAGCAGGCAGGGGAGAATGTTGCAGCTTTCTGACAAACATTACAAATTTCCGACAGGCACACAAAATTTCAATTTTGCCTTAAATTTCCCCAAATGGGGGGTTACAGCATCAGATTTTGTATTTTTTGGACAAAAATATTCAGACAAAAAGATATTCCGACAATCTTTCAACAGCCCAACCCCCTCTTTTCATGGCGTCACTGGTATATTACATCCTTAGAGGCGGTTTAAACTCCAAGCTAATTTTAAAGATTTAAAAAAATTTTTTAGCTTTTAATGTGTAAAAAATGGACACAAAGTTACAACTCACAAAAAACATCATATAGACCATTATACCTATCGCACGTTTCTCACTTATGTATTATATTACAGCAATACTCAAAAACCACAACTAGAATATGAAATTACATATGATCCATACTAAATACACACAACCAATAAACAAAAAGCCCAGCTGTCACAAAGGAAGGCTGACCGTACACCAGTGTGTGAAGGCCAGCAAATGTGAATAAGGGGCCAGTTCAGTACCCCTGTTTGCTGGGAAGGGGACCCCGTCGACAATGAAAACATTAAATAAGACATTTGTAAATGTCTATAGCTGTTAATAGTAACCACTGCACTGATACAGTTAAGGTCAGCCAAAACCCTTTGTAAATCTAAAATTTAAATTTCTTAGGACTATATTTTTTAAAAATCCTTCAAAAAACCAAAGGTTTTTAACCATTTTTCAGACCTGTCTAAAAAGAACCGCTCCCTCGAATGACACTGACCTACTGTACACTGTACATATACAACATTATACATATACAGGGTGGGCCAAAAAACGTGCCACTTTACTTTTGTTCATATCTTCGTCAATTATTGACCGATTTTCAAAATTCTTTCACTGGCACACTCTGCAGACAATTTGCAACAATGTGATTATTACATATCCCACCACACTGTAAGTGCATCTCTACACTTCCTTGTGAAATATCAATGAAATATGCATGCATAATGATAATAACAAACATTTTGGTAAAATTAAAAAAACACTTCAGACCAACACTGCAGTAAATGGTCTGTATGACACAAGACTGTGTGCGTAAGCTCTAACACAGCCTAGTGTCATACGAATCATTCATCACAATGAGCGACTTCACTTTCTGACTTAGACTTTCGCTGAGCCTTTTCGCTGAGCCAAAGCGAAAGCTGAATGCTAAAGTCTGTACCTAGACCAAAGTTCAACTAAACGATCAAAAATGGTGGAAAATCGGTAAACCTAACAGGAAATAAATCAACCATTTATGCTTGGACTTGCTTATTTAATTGTGCCACACACACAAATGACATAATTATGCAACGTCTTACGTCATTGTGTAGCCATTACGGCATTTATTTTTGGTACCAGACTGCTTTAATTTACTAAACTATCCGTACATATAGGACTGTATAGTCACCATGTTTTCGCTCAGCGAAATCACTTCACTTTTTGACTTAACTAGGTACTTAGACCAAAGTTTAGGCTCAGCGAAAGTCTAAGTCAAAAAGTGAAGTCGCCCAATGTTGGTCTGAAGCATTTTTTTCATTTACCTAATTTTTGTTATTATTGTTAATTTTTGCTTACATTTATATTTCACAAGGTAGTGTAGAAACACATTTACCATGTGGTGGGATATAATAACCACATTATTGAAAATTGCCTGCAGAGTGAGTCAGTGAAAGAATTTTGAAAATTGATCAATAATAATTGACCAAGATATGGACAAAAGTAAAGTGGCACATTTTATGGTCCACAGTGTAGAAGAATAAATAAGTAAAGCCAGGCAAGGCAACAGCAGAAAAAGCATAGGCCTAGCTGATGCATAGCTGAAACAAATATACACTGCAGTATACAGTACACAGAAATTCTATTTTATAGGTTTCAACCAGTGTTACCATGAATTTTTTCAAGAAAACCCACATTTTCAACAAAAAAAACAGAAATAGCTCACTCGCTGAATATCTCACCAATATAAATAAAAATGGCGTGGTTCACATTTTGCCTACAAGTAGGCCTACTTATGGAAATCCAGACAACTCAAAAAAACCCAGATCTAGTGGAAAATCCCAGATGTGGTAAATACTGGTGTCAACCACCTTGTAGTTGATAAAGAATTAGCTGCAACAACAGACAACCATCTACTTCAAACGGGGCAACGCGATGAAAAAATTTCCAAAAACATACCAGCTGCTTTACTTTTCATTTGTGGCATTTTGGAGCTGACCGTTAAGCTGCAAGCTTAAAGGTCGACCCTTTGTCATAATTGTTGTCCATCTGTCTGTCAAATGTACTGTGGCTAAAGGGTGCAAGATAGGTCCTAGGTTGCTATTGATCACTAATAGGAAGTGGCGTATGCCATTTCAGATTACAGTGTAATCACTGACCTTGGATGACCTTGAAGTCACAATGCACTAAATGTGCATTTTTCAATGAAAAACTGGCCATACCTTGGAAACAGTGAGAGATGGCGCCAAGGTTACTATTAATCACTAACAGAAAGTGGCACACACCTTTTCAGATGACATGAAAATCATCGACCTTGGATGACCTTCAAGGTTAGTGACAACCAGTACGATCAGTCCCACCCTTGTGACAGCTGGGCTTCTCGTCTACTTAGTAGTCTTCTGAATTGAAAAGTTTTCACGTTCCATTAAACCGTGGCCAACTCACTGGCACTAAGCGGCATGTCACATTCTGTTTTGAAATACAAATTCTGAGTGGGGGACTAACCAAAAAATCTTCCATTCTTGTAGGGGGGAGGTCATCTAATATGCTGAAGACTTGTCTACCAGTAATATCATCAGTGGCTTCTAAACCACCACCCGACATCTGAAGTCTAAATCGGGTGCAACTTCTCCCCCATTTTTGGGCTCAAGTTTGCCCCTCCATTTTTAAAGTCGTTTTCCAACCCCACCCCTCGAGCTTGTTAATCTTTCTAGGGGGAAGAGAATAGGAAAAAGTGAAAAGTAGGAGATAAGTTTTGTTAATAATGTAAACTGCCCAGTGAAAAATAGACGGTCGAAACTTTCGTAGATTGTGAAGTAAAAAATAGGGAAAAAGTTTTGATCTACTCCCTTAACAAAACTCTCGCCCTATTTTTCACTGGGAGCAAGCTGCGCCCACCAGGTGAAGGGATAAAAGTCACCGAATATCATGCTACATGGGTCCACACAAGCATACATGCCAAATAGCATTTTATTCTGTCTGGCGGCTTTGGCACGGACACAAGTGTGACAGACAGATGGAACGGACAGAAAAACCGCAATGAATTAACATCCGTAGTAGGGGGGACAGGGGGGCAAAAAGTTGCAACTTTCTGACAAACACTCCAAACTTCAGAGAGAATTCCGACATACAACTGCGAAAAAATCACAGTTGCTTAAAATTTTAATTTTTTCCTAAAGTGTGTGTGTTTGGTCCCAGATTTTGGATAAAAATGTTCCAACAAGAAGAAAATTTTTGGACAACCCAAAATTTAGAAGAATGGGTGATTATCCTTCCCCCCCCGGCCACAATGCCACAATACATGTAATGCTATTGTTTATCTGAGGTAACTGCAGGTTTCACATGTTTGTACACCTTGTCCCAAAATCAGCAACACCCCTACAGATAGGCATACATGTATAAAATGATTAATACCCAACAAATTTTTACAAAATTTGAAACAGTGATGTAGACAATCATTCTGAGCATTTACAGTTTGAGCTCAAAATGGCCACCAGGTAGCGCCTCGGCAAAAACAAGGAGTGCCTTTAATTTTGGGACGTGGTGTAGATCAAATGATATTCTTCAATCGTTGTCGTCTGTAGAATGTTCTATACAAATACGCCAGCCGCGGAGTTCTGACGACCATTAGACGGTTGATTGGTCGATTGGTTCACAACAACAGCATTGTCTCTTGGGACCACGCCCCTCCTGTCAATCACACTACACACCACGCCCCACTGACTGTCAATCAAACACCAGACTATGCCCCTTTACCCATTATCACACCCACGCCACACCTCTAAGGGTGCACGGTAAGAGTTTGGTTCGGTTGTTGGTTGCAAAAACCACAGTTTTCAGTTTGGGTTTTGGCCGCACAAACTCCCCCTCCCACTCCAATTAATTGGATGCGTTTTTATAACAGTATTGCACAAACTTCTTTTTTACTTTCACATATGGGAAGTTGGCACAGCCCCCCTCCTCCAACTCTGTCCCCATTGGAGAAGGAAAACCGCTCACCAAATCTCACATCCTCGGTTTCCACCCACCCCCTCCATTCCAAAATTCTGGATCAACCACTGACAGCTGTACTGCAGGCCTACAGGCATGTTAAAGTTAAACTGTGCATCTACAGCTCTTCGTGAGAGACCCATCTCAGTGCTACGGAGCGTCACCTGCCGTATGGGATCACCTGCCATCCAACACAGGTGAACGTGTCCTGCCTTAAAGGTCCATGATCATGATCAATCTCACTTGTAAAATTTATGTACACCTCAATTAGACATTTCACCCAGCATATATAGTATGCTGATTTATGCTTTATAAATGTATGAAATTTATATTTAAATATAACACAAAATGGCACTGTGTTACGTTATGCTGAAGAATCTGATATTGGCAAGTGGCCGAAAATGCCATCATGGGTTGAACACAGTCAGCGTTTAAAAATTAATTTTAACATTTTTAACATTTTAATAACAAAAAATACTGTGTTGCGTCACAACTGCAGCAATATATAGGTAGAAAATATTATTTTATAATGCTTATGTTTCTATGCGTATTTTACACTGACGACATGTTCAATGTGACATCATCAGCCAGTCAACATGGCGGTTCGTTTTCTACGGCATTTTCCTAGGTCATCGATTTCAAATGAAAGTTTCTCCGTGTTGACAAAACGCTTGTCGCCGATATTACTGTCAAAAGTATCAGAAAGTTATGCTGTTTTAGGAAAATAAATAAAATATATATGTTATTTTGGTGTCCATGGACCTTTAACCCTAGCCAGACAGGCCGATACTCGATTTATTTACCCCAGAAGGATGGAAGGCTGAGTTGACAACATCTAAATATATGCATACAGTTCAGACAAAAATAACTGAAACTGTAAGGGTTTTTTCATTTCAAACAAAAATGAAATAAATAAGTAACATACACACACACACCTTGGGTAGGAGGGTCCACATATGACGTGGCAGAAGTTAAGACAAAGTGAACTGCGACTAAATGGATTCTTCTGATGTGACGACCTTGAATATACATTCTTTATCTGATAACAACAACAATGGCATTGACAGTAAAAATTAGTTGTACAGCCGTACAAGGAGTACTAGTAACAGTACTAATACACAATGTTTAATGAAACAAGAAGCCCAGCTGTCGCTAGGGTAGGCCAACAGTACCACCTTCATGTGCGGCCACCTTCTCGGGATAGAAGCATCAGGGCCTGACGTCGACCAAACGACTGGCGACCACTGGCAACAAGCACCTGCCGCAAGCGTCTCCTGACTTCACCAACCCTGCAAAGCGCCGCAACCCCCCCCAGGATGCGATTCCTGGGAGTTCATCACAGGCGTCTGTTTGTAACTGATCCACGACACCTCTGAGACTTCCTGCAACGGATTGGGGTGGGGAATGAATGAGACAGTGTAGCACCTACATCCAAAGGTCATCATTCGACTTCCAGTCACGGAAAGAAAGCAGTCCCATACACGCTGTAGTGTGACACTGCTATATCGAACTTAGCACACTCGGGACTGTTTTTGCCATAGAACACTAACTTTATCGACTCATCAACATCATCATCATCATCATCAATGCTGGGATACAATGTGGTAATTTGGCACATGCGGGTGATGGCTGTAGGCAGAACCATTGCATTTAAAATTGCAACGAAACTGCTGCAGATAGAGACGTGGTTACTACTGACAGCCTATAGGAAGTCGCCATCACCCTATCCAACGATACCATCACCGACCTTCGTTTAGCTGCAATACATGCATTACAGACAGACGACGCATCATATCCAAAGCTCAACCGATTGGTCAGCCAAAAACCTCGTTCTGTCTTTCGTAACTCAGTTAAATGGCAATAAATTTTAACAAAATCTATGAGAGATGAAGCTGAAAGATTCAAAAAAAAAATATTTAAACCAAATGCAGCTGTTCACCAGGGGTCAGCACTTAGCAGCTAGCACTTGGGAGATGCAAAGTCACGCGTCTCACAAGCCAGAAACTCAACCATCTTGCAAGCTCTGTGCACAAGTGCATTGTCTTGCTGGAACGTGTGCAAAAAGCTCAGCTGTCACTAGAGTGGGGGAGACCGTACTGGTTGTCACTGACCTTGAAGGTCATCCAAGGTCGATGACTTTCATTTTATCTGCAAGGGCGCATGCCACATCCTATTAGTCACTAATAGTAACCTAGGCCGTATCTCACACTGTTTCCGAGACATGGCTAGTTTTCCGTTGAAAAACGCACATTTTTCCTACCCCATTCATCCAACCCCCAATTTGGAAAAGTTCCCCTTGGAATAGATGGCTGAAATTTTGCACGCTCGAGTTCAAGACCGATAGTTAATCACTCGTGTAAAAAGTTTTCCCCTTTAATAGCCACAGTACATCCATTACAGATGGACGGCAACCGTAGCAAAAGGACGGACCTTAAAGCTTACAGCTTAGCGATCAGCCCAAAAAGTCACACTATCCACCACAAACCCATAAGTGCAACCTTTTTCAGTGTTTCTAGCAGCTAAAAATTCAACAACACTGGAAAGTAGATATTCAAAACACCAGATAATAATTAAAATTGTAGCCAGCATATCGGAGATTTTAAGGCTGCCACGCACCAAATTCGATTTTGACAGAGTTTTGCACCAGACCACACGGGGGGAGCTCACAGCCCTTCTCCAGACCTTATAACTGGAATTTAAGAATCCTACTTTTAAGGTGAGAAAAGGGGAAAGTAGAACGAGGCGTGGAAAGTAGAAGGGAGGGAAGGGAAGAAACAGAAGGAAAAACAAGGGGAGAAAGGGAGAAAATGAAAAAAAGGTGAGCTCAGCTGACCCCCCCCTACCAATTCGCATTTCTGGCTACACACTGGCACCATAAACATTGTCCTTAGTCTATTATTACTACTATACCATGGGCCATAGAAAATGTGCCACTTTACTTTTTAAGTAAAAACTAACAATAAACATCTAAGTAAAAGAAAAAACCACTTTAGACCAACACTACAGTGAATGATCTGTATGACACTAGACCATGTTTAGCGTCAACTGCTATGTTGATCTGAAGTGTTTTTTTTCCAATTTTACCAAAATGTTTGTTCGCGATTATTGTTATACATTCATATTTCATTTATACTTTACAAGGTAGTGTAGACATACATTTATGGTGTGGTGAAAAAATAATCACAGATTGCAAATTGTCTGCAGATTGTGTCAGTGAAAGAATTTTGAAAATCGGTCAATAACTGGCTAAGGTATGGACATAAGTAGAGTGCCACATTTTTTGTTGGCCCACCCTGTATTAATATTACTACTGACTGGCATGAGAGCATACTCACATCTTCATTGGTGGTGAGGTTACAAACGGCAAGAAACGTGTGAAACCCAGCGAGACCAATCACTGACCACAGCGAGAAGAACGCTACCACAGCCACTAGCACAGTGAAGAACTGGGTCAAGGAATAATAACTAGGTCAAGAGATAACTAAGTCAAGGAATAATAGGCAATGCACTTTTCGTCCAACCTTCAAACGCCATCTCAAAACAACCTACGTACTCAGTTCAAAACCCATCACTACCCATCTAACGACTGCCAGCGCCTCAGGTTCACCTTGATGACATTGTGCGCCGTATAAATTGCTTTATATTATTAATATAACAATAACTGGAAAGCAGTTTGTTAGCATGGGGCACATTTCAAATGAAAACGGAAAGGATATCTTGTCGGAGACTGTTTTAGTGCAGTCATGAAGTTGGAATCAAGAGAACCTGAAAAACACATTCACAGGCTAAATAAATGTCATCAGAACACACACGACACAGTACAGGCACAATGAACTGAACTGAACTGACATGGTTTAGTTTTTGACGAACTGACCAATGGGCAACCAGGACGAGCCTATTTGTCATTGGTTGAAGTAATCATGAGTGAAGTCACGTAGACCACAGACGCTGTTAGATGGTGCCTACTGTAATGCATTACTGCTCGTCCATTGGTCAGTTCGTCAAAAACTAAACCAGGTCAGTTCAGTTCAGTTATGTCGCTATGTATGCGGCTTAAGACATATGATATGACATGACGAATGATTTGCACTGGAAAACTACCAGTCTAGTCTGGCACATAAACATGTAAACTGCAAAACTAAAAATGTTTTAAATGAAACGATGTAAAACGCACAAATCTGAAATGAAAAATCCTGATTATATAAAACAGACAGAGACACAGACAGGCAGATAAACAGCCAGACAAGCCAAAAAATGGAATGGCTCGGGGGGAGGAGGGGGACTGCTAGCGATAACTCTCCAATGGATGGAGAGACAGAGACCCACATGCAAACAGACATGATGTGCGATAACAAGGGCTGCTCATAGCTAGCAGCATCGCAAGCCAACAGATACAGGTAGACCGAGTGACAGACAAAAAGGTACCCAGAGACACTGAGACAACAAACAAAGTATGATTTGCTGAACTTCAACCATGTGTTCTGAAAGTAAATAAATAAATAAGTACACAAGTAAGTAAGTAAGTAGGTAAAACGTACATTTATGTACTGCATCAATGCGAGAAAGCCCGTAATGCACTGCATGCATTAATACTCTAAAAAAATGTCTTAAGTAATCATCCAAAATAGATCTATATAATGTGGAAAGGATCGCTCAAGTAGGGTTCCCATCTTCTGCCGACAAAAAAATTCCATGACTTTTCCGAACTGCCAACACTTTTCCGAAGCATGCGAACATTTGGATACAAAGTCAAACAGCAGTTACTTACTTACAGACTGTAATATTTTGTAATGTACAAAGTTCTGTGTAAGGCATATGCTACGCCAAGTAGTGCAAATAAAATGTTGTTTATTTGCAAAAAACTGCAGTAAATTTCTCAACTATAGGTAACTTTCTCACAATATTTATTTTCTGGAACTTTCAAGACCAATTAAACTTATTTTCCATGACTTTCCGAGGACTGAAAAATCACAGGAAAAATCCAGGACATCCCAGGAATTTCCAAAAAGTGTGGGAACTCTAAACAAAACTTTTATATCAATATTCAAACAGAGAAGCTAAGTGAGTGGGGGGAGGGGTGAGTGAGTAGGGTTTAACATTCCGCCCGACACAGTATAGGTCATTTTGGGAACGGCCTTTCCAGGCGGAATGCACACAAACACATAGTAATGGAACGGCAAGTTTAGCCTTTACAGAAAACCCAAATATGAAACATAAAACACGGAAACAACCTAAACCTAAGATTGCCTTTATACCGGGTGGCGCTAAAAAAACGTCCCAAACTTTGCGTAACTATAACGGCGCATATACTTCACGGAGATAAATGCCTTTTGCACATTTGTACACCAATATGTACTCTTACTTGCTTATAAATTTCGCTGACCTCAATATGACATCACTGAGTGTCGCTTAATGAAGTAAGACGAGTTAAAAAATTAATTATGTAAAGATAGTGCTCCATCACACCGCATCAAAGCGACTCAAAATTTTTTTTCAACACAACACGCCCAATTTCGTCAGATCACACAAATGGAAACCGCATTCAACAGATTTCAATCTACTACATTATTCAGTTTGGGATACCTTGCAACAACTTGTCTACAAAAAACGGTGTGAACCATTTGCAAACTCAAAGATCTTCAGAATGTTATCTCAGGCAAATGGCATGATGTCGCCATCAGACAGCCATCAAAAAAGCTGTATAGCAATGAAAAACACGTCTAGCAGCAGTGACAAAAGAGAATGGAGGACCTATTCAGCACTTTTTCTGCTGATCAGTTACTGATGATTCGACCTACTGTGACGTTTTGGCACAGCCTGCGTACGAGCAGTAATGCAAATGATGAACCACTTGCAAAAACTGCTTTATGGCATGTAACGCTATTTTGTTTGTATCGCGGCTAATATCAAAGTGTTTTAGGCGAAAATTTCTAAACATATTCGTTGATGTTTGCTCATTACATAAATGCTTTTGCGCTGATTCATTTGGACCATTTGGCTCATTTGGCTGAATAATGCATGCAAATGTTCAGGACGTTTTTTTGCGCCACCCGGTAATTGCACATATGTAAGACTAATGGCAGAAGCTAAGATCAACTCACGCATGACAATGGTAGCAACACAGCAGCCACAGACGTAGATGCAATCGACGGAAATTGCAACCAGAAATATGTAGAAATAGCGATAATTGCGACGCCCGACGCAGTTACCAACCCATGGACAGTGGTGGTCAAAGTGATCTGTTAAATACGCATAAACAGTAAAAAAGTAAAGGCAAAGATGGTGTATAGCTCTAAATATAAAAACCCATTACAGAGCTACAAAACGTCACCTGCCATATGGGATCATTCAGTGTTACCTGCCACCCAATGCAGGTGAACACACTTCACCTTAACCCCAGCCAGACAGGTCGGTACTAAATTTACCTACCCCAGAGGGATGAAAGGCTGAGTTGACCTTGGTGTTAGTTATATACCAAGATGGTTCACCTGTTCACAGATAGTCACCCATCCAAGCAGTAACCACTGCATAGCGACCCAACCGGGAAAGGAATGCATGATCGAGCATCCGTTCTAAAATACGTAAGATTCCATGTTGACAGCTGAGGTGAAAATTTCGTTACAAAAATGGAATTAACCAAGACACAGAATCACATCTAAACAGGTTTCAAAAAAAGCCGGAAGTTTAGATCACTGATTCTAACAGAAGACGGGATGGAGATGGAGGCAAAGGATTGTCTTAAAGTTTTACAGTATTTCAAAAAACACATTCTGTTATGCTGCATTCACATAGTCACGAGCACAAGTCCGATGCTGTCCAGGTATATGTCATGTACTTCAATGGCGGGGCTCAAAGAAGCTTCACTCATACGAGTGGAGTGTTGACGATCACTTGTACAGAAACATAACTCAACGCCTGTCAGCCATATCGAATGACATCGAATCGAGGAAAAGCTTCGTAAATAAAACAACACTGTTTCACTACAAAGTTACTATTTTTACAAATCGCACACCTCTAACGATGAACAGTTTTACAATGACGTCGGTTTTGATGTCAAATATGTGCCACAGCTTTTGTACTTTATATTATTGCTGTTTACGAGTAGTTAACTTTGCACAGGTTGGATAAAAACACGACCTGCGCAAAAACCACTCATACGAGTGAAATTTACAGGTAACCCGTGCTCTTATGTATGTGAACTGCCATTGAAATACACGACGGGTAGCCAGACAGTGCTGACTCATAAAAATCGTGTCTATGTAAACGCAGCCTTAGCCTACATACAAGTTGCTGGCCACTACTCCAACAAACGTTACACTACAGCACACCTGCAGAAGTGTGAATAACATAACGTTTCGGTCCGCCGCAGCGGCCAAAGATGAAATTCCTAACGCTGTCACTAAACCCATTTGTTAGAACAAGAAAGGTAAGAATAAAAACTTTACAACGAAACAGTAAGTGCCCCATGATAAAGGAGTGAACAGAGTTACCTAACTGAACCGAACTGAACTGACATGGTTTAGTTTTTGACGAACTGACCCAATGGGCAAGCAGTAATGCATTACAGTAGGCACCGTCTAACAGTGTTGGTGCCCTGCCTGCCTACTGGTCAGTTAAGTTCAGTTCAGTTACGTCGCTCTGTGTGCGCTTTTAGGCCTAATCTGTAAAAATACTTACCGACGCAGTTGTCACACATGCTGCAGTGCACTGCTCGAGGCGGTCGGAAGAACCGACAAGTGGGGCAGAACTTTAGTTTAATCACCACTCCATTTATGCGCACTTCTCTCACACGTGGCGGGGGATATAACTCATTGCCCCCAACATTCGTCGACTCTACAGCAAATACACACAGAAAATACTACAACAATCATTGGCAGCTGCATCATCATCAGTCACTAGGGCCCACAGTTTTTCGTGGAAAATTTTGCCAAATTCAACTGGCCAGTTCAAAAAATTCTGCAGCTTACTGCGGCGCAGAATTATCCAAATCTGATGGCTCACCACGACCTTATGTTTGTGATAAACTGCAGGGTTGATAAATATCACGATTTTTTAAATACAAATCGAAAGCATCGATTTTTTTATTTAAATCAAATTTTTTTATTTAAATCAATTTTTTAAATTTTTATTTTTATCAGATTTTTACACCATTTTATGCTACCTGTGATAGACAATGTGTTACTTCTATCTGTTAGTTTGCAGATGACTGTAATTGGCCTTGATTAGAGTTTCTTTTTTTTAAAAAAAGTTGCATGTGTTATTTTTATAGCAGCCTAGCAGAGTACTATTTACAATTTCAACCTGGTGATGCATTCGAATGTTTGTGAATATTTATTGGGCTGCAATTTGTCAGACTTTTAAGACAAATAGTAGACAATAATGAAGGCCATACCATTTCTAATACCTGTAAGCATGCTGATTGCTGAAAGTAACTACCAAATCAACATAAGCAATTAACAAAAGTCAAGGCCAAGTAATCGGTGATGTTAACTTTGGTAAAATGTCTCAGGTTAAACTAACTTACCAGCTCAGATATAACCAAATATTAATGTAGTCAGCAAAATAAATTGAGTTAGCAAGCACTACAGTGCACTAAATACCAATAATAGATTGCAAACTGAAAACAGCCATCACATTTACACAAAAATTTGTAGTTTTATATTCAGTAATTTAAACCGTGATTTTTATTGTAGATTTAAATCATGATTCAAATTAATTTAAATCAATGATTTAAATCACTTGATTTAAATCGCATCAACCCTGGTAAACTGAGTTCTATCCTGTTAAGAAACTTCAGTTGTTAAAGGCTGATATTGTGCTCAGTTTTGGTAGCAACACAGAATGAAAATTAGCGATCTTTTTTCATTTCAAAAATGCAATCTATTAAGTTACACTGTGTTTAATTACGACTGTGCCATATTGTGATGGCTATCTATAGGATCCACAGTTTTAGGCAGTTCAGGTTGATTTTTTCCGTGATTCAGTTCATCCGCTTAATTACGTTATCAAGCTGACGATTGTATAAATCAGCAGTCATTTCTCAACTGCTGCAAAATTCAGCGAAATTCCGTCGAAATTTCAAAATTTAAAAAACATAGCGTACTGGCAGCACAAATTTAAAAGTACGGGACTACAAATAATCTGAGAGCAAAGCGACCAGAAAAAATTTCCACTTGAGAATATGAAAAAGCACAATTTTCACATAAAATTTTCCAGGACTTTCCAGGTCTTGGAATTTTCAAGAAAAAAATCCAAGACTTTCCAGTACTTTGCAGAAGGCTAAACCTTCAATACTGCTAAAACAGACCTATTTGTTGTTCTGTGTCAGCAGCCTCCTGTGCCGTGGCGCGTGGTATAATACCCGGGTCGGACCAAGCAGTTCTTAGCAGCGTCGCCATCACAAATATAAACAACAGCGCACCAAACACTGGGATTACTGGCGACAACTCCACACTCAGATACGGACAGCTGAAACACACAGACAACAACAACTACAACTACAACAATTACAAAATGAAATACTTTTGGAAAACGGGACAGTTCCGCTGACTGTTCAAGCAGAATTGAAACTTGTTGCTTGGTGGCAGACCAGCTGCGAAATTACTGCCTTTCCTTCTGTCAACAAGTTGATGATTTATTTGCCGATTTCAAAATGAAATAAATACCACTACTGCTTTTAATTCCAAATGCGATGGGAAATGCGTAGTAGCTTACGGGCTATGGGGTGAAGGCCTAGTGTTGCTGATTGGGGCAGTGGTATGCCTGCCAGCTGCAAACTGCGAGTCCAATTGTTCACTTACGCAGGCAATGGATTGGCGTATAGTGCATTGACACTGAGGTATAACTGGCTCTTGCCGATCAGCCGCTGGCACATGCCTGGAGATTGTAAAGCGCTTCTGGTCACAAGTGTGACTTACATAAACAGTATAAAGCAAGCAGTACCAGACTTTTCCTTTCACCTTGCAGACAATAGGAGCATTAAAAGTGGAAGCTTATCCATCAACAGTTTATCACATCAGGTGAGACCTTACTCGATGCCGAAGAACAGTGCACTAGTAACTACATGATGAGTACACGGAAGAAGTGAAATATCCATGAACTAGCAACCATCATCTCTAGTGCTACTGCTACTAGAACTTGCCTCTTGAAAATGCGAGGCGATTGAAAAATTGACTGCGCTGCACGGGGTAGGCAATAGATCATGATGGGGACATTATAGTATCACTGTACAGCGTAGACGCTAAGATCAAGGGCTCATCCCTCTTCTTCCTTTCTTTTCATTTTCCGTTCTTTTTCCTCCGCTTTCCGTCCAACTTTCTTCCTTTTGTTTTCCAAAAGATTTAGCATAACAAAACGGCAATGCTACAAATAAAATTTTAAAACGTAATGGCTAAAAACTTGTAGAAAAACGAGTATCGTTTTACAGTGTTTTCATATCATCCATGCCTGCTAAAGTTTGCTTTTCAAATACTCAACAATGACAGAGTGAAAACTGACCACAAATTCATGTCAATCGACCAAAAATCACTGACTGTGGCCGGCGAGTAGGCGATAGAAAAATCGATCATCTATGCGATCGACCGATCAATCGCCTCAAATGGCAAGCCCTGACTGCTACTACTACAACACTTACTCAACACCAAAGAACAGCCCACTGGCAACTATGATAAGCACACAGGTGAAGTAGAACATCCACGGACTTGCACCCATCACGATGCGTCCGTCGCAGCAGAAGTTGTTCTTCCCTGGAAACAGTTGCCACTTGCGCACTGTGCCACCGCGTGGATTCCTGGTCGCAGCCCTGCAAAAAATCATCAGTCGTAATCACTTGCTGAAAATAAATGATGATTAAAGTAACTGAATTACTAATAAAAACTTCATCAATATGACAATGGCATGCATTCGATTGACATATCAACCAGCGGGGTGTCACTAAATACTGAAAACTACCAAAAAACTACAATAGCATAATGGTACCAAGACCCTAACCATAACCTTAACTGTAATCCTAACCAAAATGTTTTCCGTAGTTGTTGGTAGTTTACAGCAAATAGTGCCATCGAACCATCATCGCTGCAGAAAATAGAAACAAGACACATTGACTGAAAATACAGATTTGCTTTAATCAGTGATGAGTAAAAACAGTTGAATGAACTACTGCTATTTCACAAATATCATCAAACATAATAGCAATAACAAAACAAAATACCAAACGAAAAACAATGAGTACCGATAAGTTGAGAAAAATTAACAATAGGCTAAATGCGAAAAGAAACTTTTTAATGCTGTCAACGACAAGTTTTTACTTTATTTATTGCTTGATTGTATTTATCTGCTATTCACGTCGATTAATCGACTTCTAAATTACTGGAAAACTTGCATCTACCTGGCAGCGTTATTCTCCATAAATGTAACGATTGTCGGGCCAACGTAAAGAATGAAGAAACAAATCAAACAATTGTCGTTACTAGAGTAACAGAAAACGCGCGACTAATCTAAAACAACAAACAGAAGCCTTTCTGGCAAGTCGCTCATTTCGTCTGCTGACAAAGTGACACACATTTTCACAAATTCAAGAATATTATCGACAATTTACTCGCCAAACGTAAACATACATAAACAGCTTATGACCCCGCCTACTTCAGCCACAGTCGAGTAACATCGTAATGCGGATGTAATGGACGCAGGCAGATAAAACAATGACTACAAATCTAGCCAAATCGTGATCGTAAGTTAACTTTAAATTAAACTTGAAAACACTTAATTGTTGATTTTGCGCAAAAAGTAAACATTTAGCAATCTGGTTTTGGCTTTCCCAGATGTCAAAATATTCAAAACCCGTCAGCGCTTGCGTCCGATACGGCAATTAGGTGACCATTGTTTACATTTGTTAAATGGGCGTGTACGGAAGTCTGTCAGTGAACGAGTTTAATGTTTTTCTTCGTTAATTAAGTCAAATATGTCGATGTGATTTATAGCGGTTGTTGATAAACAGACTTAAATGTCGGGCAGATCGCTTTCGCCATTAATATATGGCGAAACGACACGGTAGGGCCTATGCGTTTTTGATGAACTCTACTATCTACTACATCCGTTTATCAGTTGTAATAAGTGATAAATAAGTGAATAATTCTGTTATCAGCCTTCGTTACGTTATTGTGAGAACTGTTAGAAGGGAGAGTGATTGGTAAGCTGAGTAGAGGAAGAATGAGATAAGAAACAGGCAGAAGAGCGAGATTGTTGGAAATAAATCTAGAAAAAAAATACTTTGCCAAACAGGTGAAAGCGATTAACCTGCTGCACAAAGCACTAGAGGAGATTGCTTGATCTGATTAGATATCACATGTTTATTGATCACAAAAGTAACACAATGAGAAATGAAAACATGACACGAATGTATGTCAAAGGGAAAGTAATAATAATAATCATACAGTGAAAAAAATAAAATTACAAACTAAAGACCAAAGACATGATGTGGACCACGGATTGTCAGATTTAAGTGAATGTAATTACTGTAATTACATTAGGGTCTACTTAGAAATTCTAGTCTACTTATGTCATTGGTTTCGATGAGATCCATTGAAAGAAATATAGGATGTTGATTGTTTAACTGTGTATAAAATGTTTGCTGTAAACTGCTAATAGGGAGCTTTCATTAGAACATCCAACTTAGAACTCTGGCATGCATTAGAGACCCGGCTTTTCTTAGAAATTTTACAGTCTGTATGCTAATTTTACAGTATGTATGCTAATTTTACAGTATGTATGCTAATTTTACAGTATGTATGCTAATTTTACAGTACGTATGCTAGATGTTGAGCGTAAAGTAAAATGTGGTGTTTGCATTTGTGTGGTTTTGCAGAGCATTGTGGTCAACATTTGAGACTCGTGCAGGCAGCAATGGTGTACTGTTACAGTCGGAGATCAGGCCACTGCTGAACACCATGGGACTATTTCCTACTCACTCACAGAGTCGGTGCCTTTCTCTATCATAATGTACTTCTAAAAATCTAAAATCACTTTGATGTAGTGCCAGTGTCACAAAGTTAAGTCTTAATCAGAAGCGCTCGCTGTGTTGGCGCTGACTTGTCCGAGGTATCGAGGTAGGTGGCAGCAAAGAATTTCGTCAGTCGTTATAAACAAGAGAACTGGCTGTTAGCATGGAAACTGAGTGTTGACTTGCAGAAAAGAATGGCAAAATACATGCTGTAGTGCATTTTTATGCTGTGGAAATGTGCTGATTCCATGCTAATACAACATGTCTAAAAAAAATCAGTCAAAATTATTTTTGTCATAACTTTGTTGAATTTCCACCAATTTTTATAATTTTTGGCGCAAAGATGGCCAGGACAACAGAATTATGTAAGGAGAACTCATTTACTACCTCACCTAATTTATGTCAATGCACTACTAAAGGTAAAAGGTAAAGGTGTCAATTTGTATAGTGCATCTCTCGTACACGCCTCTAATGCACTTTTTGTCACAAACCAATGCCGCCAGCCGCACGGCCACTGCGTGCAGCCTGCAGACACAGGCTAGCACAGTGGCCGGCTAGGCAGCTCCAGTCAGCTGTACTAAGGTTACCACCTTCCGTAAACCATATAATGGGTTACTACTCATTTAACCGACCCCGGAGGGATGGTAGGCTGAGTTGGCCTTGTTGGTTGACTGATAGCGGACGCCGTACCCACAAAGTGGTCAAGCAGCCATCCATCAGTCAAGCGCAGGATAAGGAAAGTCTACCGGCCAGTACCGACGTTCTAACCACTATGCTACGCAACCACTACTGTGTGAAACACTGATGCTCCAGAGTGTTACATTATGCGGTGATTATTTGTATGAGATTGCTGATCTTTGCATCATCAGTTCAACATAGGGCGCCACGAGATTTAATAATTTTGTAATGTAAAATATTTTATGGTGAAAATATCAGGCTCAGCCAATAAAATAGCTGGCTGATGCGTTTGAAACACGTCTGTTGATGAGTAAATGTCATTTAATCAGTTGATTATTGATTCCACTATCACCCAGTGGCATTGCATCTAAGCCTCGTCCATGTACACCGGACACCCTTTGGGCATGATCTCTGATAATTTGCAATCGAGTTGTTATACAAACTTATAATTCTGGTAAATATTTTGCATTTCAGTTTACTGCATGCTTAATTTTTTAGTCGTTAGAATGTTTACTGGAGAAAACAACTCAATGTTATGCAACAGTTTGGTGCATCAGTGTTTCACATGGTAATGCATTGACAAAAATTAGATGAGGTGGAAAATGAATGCACCTTACGTAGACCAATTGTCTTCACCATTTGCTTGCCAAAAATTATTAAAGTTGGTAGAAATTTGACAAAGTTATGACAAAAACAGTTTTGACGGTTTTTTGAGACATGGTGTAGAAATTTAGGACTGGAGACGAGTACAAAAGACAGGGACTTCCATAGTGGTCAGGGAAATGTCAGGGAAAGGAAAATGTAGTCAGAGAAAATGTAGTTAAAGGTTAAAGGTTGAAGGTGGTGGTATAGCTTTTTATGGGAAGCTCGTTTCAGAGCTACGGAGTGTCACCTGCCATATGCAATCACAACCCAACACAGGTGAACGCACCCCACCTTAACCCCAACATGATAGGCTGGTATTCGATTTACTTATCCTTACTTATCCCAGACAGAATGGAAGGCTGAGTTGACCTAGGTGGCTGGTTACATACTGAGATGGTTTACCTGCCCGCACGCAGTCGCCCGTTCAAGTACTAACTCAGCCCGGCATAGAGTAACTTCGTCAATCTTATGAAATGCGTTACCGCTATGCCATGTCACCAGCCTGTGTCCCAAGAAGACAAGAAGTGGGGGTGCACTGATGAATATATTGTGTGAATGTATGTGTTTGTATAGTCTATGAGATGGTGCACTGTGCATGTGAGCTGTCGGGCAGAACTCCCGTTGATCATCTGACGTTCGGAGAATTCTGTGTTCTGGTCACCAGTCTCCGCCGACACTATGCTCGCAAGTCCGTTCTAATTTTCTCAGCAGTCAGGGGCATCTATCCCTATACCTCATGGGTGGAGCTTTCACCAGTAAAAAATAGGAGAGAAGTTTTGTTATGGGTGCAGATCAAAACGTTTCTCTGTTTTTCACTGGGCAATCTGCACCCTGAATAAAACTTCCACCTGCCATTTTTTACCGGGCAATTTGCATGAGGAGGAAAAGGGGGATTAAAGCATAGTGAAGGGGAGTATGGAGAAAAGGGGGAAGGTAAAAGGGGCGGATGAAGGGGGAGGCAGGGAGAGGAAGGAGCTTGAAAGGAGTAGGGGCGACTTGAACTAGAAAGTGGATGGGAACTTGCGCCTGATTTCGATTCCAGATTTGGAGAGGACAGAAGCCACTGACAGAAGTAGTAATAAATATTTTACATTACGACACTATCTGTGGTGCAACCATTGTCGTAGCTTGGTATTGTAACAGTTAGGATGTTGTACTTGCCATTGAGAGGTCCTGGGTTCAGTTACCGGTCAGGCGTTTACTACTTGGATGGGTGACTGTCTGCAGACAGGTAAACCATCTCGGTATATAACAGCGCCAATATCAGCTCAGCCGTTTATCCTTCTCAGGTCAATAAGTTGAATACTGACCTGTTTGGATACCATTTAACTATTTTGCTGCAGCCGCTGCGAGAGTCCACTTAGCAGACATCGTAGTGGACTTTGTTCTTCGGAGTTCAGAGTTTAAAAAGTAGATTACGGTTTTGTTGTGTTGGCACAAGGCTGACATCTATGCTTGTTAAGGCTCATACAGAGCGACGTAACTGAACTGAAGTGACACAATTTAGTTTTTGACGAACTGACCAATGGTCAAGCAGGGCGAACCCATTGGTCATTTGTTGCTGCATACAGTAGTTATGCAGGCCACTGACGTCGTTAGACAGTGCCTATTGTAATGCATTACTGCTTGCCCAGTTGGTCACTTTATCAAAAACTAAACCATGTCAGTTCAGCATGTATAGCTAAGACTGCATACTAGTTATCACAATTCTGTCTGTCTGACACGTCATGGTACAGATTCAAGCCCCTGGATCTGAGATAGAGACTCGTAACATGTTTTCACCACATGATATCGTAGAGTCTCTAGTTTTATGCGGCAAAATTTCATGCCACTTTGTGAAGCGATTCCCCTTGAATGAGGGCGGTGGCATGGCATGCTGTGCAAGACATCAGCCAACGTTTAAACTGCAGCAAATTTGCCAACTTGGTCAGTTGATTCTCAGGAAAATAATTAAAATTAAAATTGTTGCCAATGGATCCCACATTTCAAAGCTATAATGCACCAAGTTCGATTTTGGCTGGGGCTCCGCTCCACACCAGACCCCCACTGAGGGATCTCACAGCACTCCCCCAGACTCTAGCTGGATTTTAGGGGTCCTACTTCTATGGTGAGGTAGGAGAGGGGAAAAGGGAAAGGGAGGAGAGGGGGAAGAAGGGGAAAAGGGAGTTAAAAAGAGGAGACAAAGGGAAGGGTAGGGGAAACAGAAAAGAAGGCAAGGCGAACCATTCTCCTCTTCTCCCAATTCACAATTTTTAGC
>Ga0209367_1000438_pt1 | contig 40599 bp, 25 predicted proteins | sample WorMetLIZISLAND2_FD_187412 | JGI IMG/M metagenome (GOLD analysis project Ga0209367, IMG submission 187412) | Marine gutless worms symbiont microbial communities from Max Planck institute for Marine Microbiology, Germany - Olavius geniculatus... ...
GATGTCTAAGTCGATTCGACTCGGTCTAACATCGCAGTGCAGAAGGCTCAAACTTTTGGGGGAGCAAGAGCTATGGCCTGCTCTCCCGTGCCAAAAGTTGGGGGAGCAGCTGCTCCCTCTGCTCCCCCTGTTCCAACGCCCATGATAACAAATGAATCCGACTGGACTAGAACTACACTGGATACACATTAGTGATACACGAACTGTGTGTCTTACCGGATGTCGATCTTGGCTGCAGGATACAGCGAAAGCGAATCCAGTTAACTTCCACATTCCGCGCTTGGTGACGACAATGCTGTGCGGGTTCACGTTCAGGTGAACTATCTGCTCCACGTTGTGCAAGTAAGCCAGCGCTTCCACGATCTAACACGCCATACGTAATAAATTGACGTTACTCTAAGAACAGTTTATCTATTAATGATGTCTAGAATCGTATTTTACCGCGGGCCACATTTTCGAAACTCCTTCAACAGATTTTAGGAAAATTTCTAGGAAAGCTTCGACAATGTGGCCTCTGAGTCAGATCGCAAAGTGACTGGGTCACTGGTTCGAAGAAGAACTAGTACGAATTTGGCCATAGCCGAGGGCCGCCACAGCCAGGACCACCGTAGCCAAAAATAAAATTTATCCAAATTTCTAACTCTATTATTAACACTAATCTCGGGCTTTTCGTATTCTTCTCTTCGGATGTTACGAGAAATATGGAAGAAAAGCAGTCAGTATTCACTCAGTCATAATGATCACCGGACTACATTAGCTATTCAAACACGCATAATGTGAGTACAACATTACAGCTTTGTAGGCCTACTTAACCTGGAACTGCTATAAAAGCGACAAAAACGAAACAGATTAAAATACTGTCGTTCAGACAGTTTGACACATTAGATAGTGACGTCATATTAAAATACAGCTTTGCTAGATTCGGGATATTAGGCCTACTCAGATCAGTCACAGAATGCCTATGACTAAGCTATAGTTTCGTCCTATAATGATAAACAGTATAATTTCTGAGCTGCGGTAGATCTATTTTCGTCAGACCGTCCGTCGGCGTTTCGTTGTGGCTCGTCTGCAGTTTGTATCGCGTGTCCGCACAGGTTGTCACGCGTCGCACTGAGCTTGTTTCTAATGCATTCTGGCAGCGTCGGGTCTCTGTGACAATCTGATTTCTCTTAATTAACCTACTAGCCAATGCGGTAGGATTCAGTCGTAATAGAATCGACAGCGCGTACCAACACTGTGTCAGAAGAGGCAAGACAGAGTATAGCGACAGTCGGGATCAGACCTTGCGATTTGGCCCGTTATTCTCCAAATTCTGTATTTTCCAGCTATTGCTTTTTTGTTGTACGCCATTTTCAGGTCCTGCAATTTTAGCGGCTCCGATCATATCATCTGCTTATATGAAGCGACGTAAGTTTGAAATGTTGTCTTTCAGACAGTGGACAAAATGCGTGGTATGGAATAAAAAAAATCGTTAGCGTAACACGAGTCCACAGGCCAGGTGTGACAGACGCACGCTTGGTCGATATTCTGTCGACAACGTCAGTCCGGAGACACGAGAGCAGCAGCAAGATGCGTATTTGACCAGATACATCCTCGCAAGCTCCAAGCACCGCGAACGTGCATTCGCTTTGGTTTGATGCAGCGGCGCCGTTGGTTAAAAACTTAAAATGCAATTTTCCGATAAACAGCGGCAAATTTTCGACAGAAGAGATATCAATGCTCAAAATTTCAATTTCCCTTCTGAGGGATTTTCGGTCATAAGTTGTGTTTTTTTCGTAAGAAAAATTTTACCACAAAAACCAAATTTTTCCGACAGACTAAAATTAAGGGGGAAAGACAAATTGCCATTTTGTATCCACTCTGTCGTGACGCTAATGCTTTGATGCATTTCAATGCTTTGGCAAAAACTTGCGTCTTAACAGCCAAGGATCCGCGCCTAGTGCCGACATGTATGCGGCTGTCGGTCCTGTTGCCGAGAATCTTAGGCGTTGGCAGTAAACTAGGCCTACGACGCACAGGCATGCATTATTCAATTTAGTCCCTTAAGGGAAGCAGCGTTGCATTTCGTTTTTGAAGCTTTAGCCGAAATTTTACAGAACGTAACTGGCAGCAAATTTTTTGAAGCAAACAGAACTCAAGACAACTCGCAAATGTATAAGAAAACGTTCATTGAAGGCTGACCTGTAGAAGACCGCATTTGATCTCGAGCTCATCAAAGCTGTGATCCTGCGCATGGACAACACTATAACTTTTAATTCAACAAAAGACATTTATACATTAAAATATTCACGGCATCACACGTTGTTGAAGCTAAATTATTTTCATACAAATGTTACATAATCTCCCATTTAAATGAGGCAAAGTCCCGATATAGTTTTTCAAACAAAATTTAGTGCTAAAAGTCATAAACAATATAGACAAATATTCAACAAACTTTAAACGTATTTTAAATAGGGGTGTAGTACTGCAGGTAGGCCTACGTACAAATATTTAATTAGTAACGTTGAATTATAACAAATAATTACAAAAATAAAAATTACTACTGACATTTTACAAAATATGTTTGTAATATTTCCAAGTTTTACAACCCTTCGCCTTAATTTTGCTTTTTGGCGAATTTCATCTGCATTATGCGCATGGAAATTAAGACAGAAATAAAAGATAATTGTTTTACTTCTGATAAACGAATATTAAACCACACTCAGCTTGCACCGGTACTAACAGTGTTTTCATGATTTTCGGCTGCGGTGATGCGGAACAAACCAGAAAACGGTGTAGTCTGTGTGATCTGAGCATATTATGCCGCACTGTCTGGGGTGGTATAAGTTCGTACTGCGTACTCGCTTACCCCCTAGTACGGTATCTAGCACATAGGAGCCTGCGTACCTTGTATTGTTTGACGACACCGGGAGGTAGTCGGTCTCGTTGTCCTAGCAGATGTCCCAAACTTGCTCTCAGCGGCACAGTCGCAAACGACAAACTGTCACTGTGCAATCAATCAACAAGCAACCAAAATTGTTTGATATGAAGCGAAATCGCTTCTTCTGTATTCGCCAAAAGCAGCAACAATTTCCAATGTCGTATTTTCGGGGTCGATCACCCAAATCTGCCTTTACCCTGCGGAGTTAAAAAACCAATCTGACGCATTGTGTCCTTAAACATCACACGTGTGCCTACCAAATGAAAATCCGTCGAAATTTATAAGCAGGGCGCACGAATGTGATAAACGAAATGAATAGTTATAGACGTAATCGTTTGCGCTATAGAGCGATTTTGCATATAATGCACATCGCTATAATGTCCTAAACAAACACTTATTACTTACGTCGGTTTGGAATGTTTATATCCACCCTATAACGATCAGAAAACATTCATCGCTAACCAGCAAAACTTAAAAAAACAAATTTGAGACTAAGTGTGAAAATGAAATTCTCCAATACGGCTCAAAAGTGAAAAAAGCCAGGGGAGCGCAAAGCTTGAAGGCCACTGAATATACAAAGTGGAACAGCTAATGCGTCGATGTATTTGCCTCGCTACAAATCCGTCTGATGAAGTGTTGAAATATTACGCGACGTGACATCCGGTGTACCGTCTTCGCATATAAGTAAATAAGCAAGTAAGTACGAGATGAAAAAATTAAAGGCGAAAATTAGCATTTAGCTATCACAAACTTATACTTCAACAACCGCTTGAACTAGGCCTACTCGAAACTATGTCTATTTGCTTCAGATGAACTGGAACGTTCAAAGCTGTTCTACACCTTACGGGAAGCTGCGAAACACTGTCTGCAAAGTGGTTGAAAGTCCGGCTTGACAACCTAGCACGAACCGTGATGCATTTAAGTCGTTGATATCAAAATCCTTTCAAATGCCGCCTTCGAGCCACACCCATGGAACTGTCAAACGTGTGACAGCTAACTGACATAGTATTAGTCCTAGTTCGACCGACGTTTGAACCTCACGTCATAAACTACAACTCTGTCAGAGTTCCACGTCACACAAATCGTTTATCGCTCGCTATTTCTGAGGTGATTTTTTGTAGGCCTATAGATAAGCCACCCAGATCAACGTAGTGATAAACTACTAAGTATTTTCGAATTAAATGCGAAAAAGTACTTTTATGTAGGCTAAAACTGTTTTGCATGCAGCACCTGGCGATGCGACATTTAGTTTACATTTGTACGACGACGTAATTATGACGTAAAGTGACAGCTAATTTTTATTTCTGACCAAGCAGTATGATACACACCGATAGAAGTTACATAAATATCCAAGAACAGTGCAAGCTTATGCCCTATATATGTTTGCGTAGCTTAATTTTACACACTGAATGCAGACAGGCAAAAGTCCGCCAATTTAACTAGCGCATCTTTCGGCATGGTTCAACTAAATGCATAGCTGAGAAGCTATTCTTTCTAAAAAGGTGTAATATTGTTTACAAAAAAATTTGAGCTAAGGCTCACGAGACGCGCGAAAGCCTATAGCAGTTTCGGTTCAGTAGTTTAGCTGAAAATTGGGGTGTTCACGCTGAATTAATATACAAATTCCAAATTCTCTATCTGGATCGCATAACGATAGTTTCGTAGCGCCATCTTGTGAATGATATAGACTTGTGTCGCAGCCCGAAATCGCCAAAAAATCTATAAAACTCCCTATTTTGGCGTTCAAGGTCATTAAATTCGGCGCCAATCGAGAGCCCATTAGTGATTAATAGTAACTTAAACCCTACCTCGCACCGTTACTGAGATACAGCGACTAACTGGCCAAAAATCGCAAATTTTGCCCACTTCCCTCTCATTTAGCGCCTTCGTTCGGGGTGACTTCCTTCGAATTTATGGAAAAGTTTTACGGTTCCTGAAACTAGAGTCTTCCAGGCAGCATATGGTGAAGATGTGATAATTCTAGCTTGCACCGCTTTTGACTGATCCACCCGTGTAACAGACAGACGGACAGACGGACGGACAGAATTGTGATGGTTAAGACGCGCTGAAAGCAGTAGCTGCTTTCGAGCGTAAAAATTAGGATTTAAATCCAAATGGGAAATAACTTGATTTAAATACAGATTGCTTCCGACCGTCAGCACAATGCGTGTGCGCGGTGGCAGCGGCTTGCGCATGAAATACGCGGTGCCTAGGTTCAAAGACGAACTGCCAATCACAGCAGGTGCGCTGCTGAGATATCAGCAGCTGCGCAACAGCCAGCCAGCCAGCCTCCAGCTACCTGTGTATGTGTGTGGTCGCTGCATCCAGTTCTCAACAGCCGCAATACATTAAGACAAATAATTATGTAATTACGTCCGCCAAGGTGAAGGATGGCACGACGGAGGTCGCTTTTTGGGTCAGCCAATTTTTATCGGCTGCAAATCTCCGCTGCATTACTCAAAAACAATGAACATATTTTAGTGAAATTCTGTGGAGGGGTTAGGCATGGGTCAAGAAGGAAGCGATTATAAAATTAGGTGACGATCAATACAACCTACTACCGCAAAGAGCTAGTTTGATGACATAGTCATTTTTGCGGTACGTTGTATTAGGCCTATACGTTTATTTCAGGACGTCGCTCTCCCATTTTTTACCACAATGTCTAGACAGTGTTACAATTGCCCATGATCTCATTCGCATCAAGCGTGACGGTTGAAACGCATCTCGCGTTTGTTTTTCACACGCACGCTTATACCACGTTTACACGATGCTAGCTCGTCCAGCTAACATGTTAGCTGGACGAGCCAGCTAGATGTTGGCTTCACGTTTGCTCGATGTCTGCTCGATGCTTGCTCGATGTCTGCTTGATGTTTGCTTCGTGTAGGCTATACTTTATGCATGCTTCATATTTGCTTCATGTTTGCTTGATCGTGTAAACCGGGTATTATGCGCAGAACACACCGTCGATCACAGTCATGAAACAAATAGGTTTCAACTCAATCTGAAGTTTGCTGTGCTTCGTTACACTCGCGTAATGTACTACAAAGAGCGATGAAACTTCCATATATGATTGCAATTACATAGTAGTATTAGTCCGTAGTCCTAATGTGTCACACGTGTGACAGATAAGAATTGAAATTTTAATGTACAGTACAAGAGGCGTTCAATAAATTCTAGGACTACATCCTTAATACAACGACAGAAAATCGCACATTTCTGACAGTTATGTTACTTTTCAATATTATTCTCCCTGCAGTTCATTGCAGTGTTCTTATTGTCGGCTGTAACCCGTTAACATTAGCCTAAGTTTTTGATGGCACCTGTAGAAATTTTTGGACACAATGCTGTAGAAGCTTAGGCCTAGGTAACATAATTTTGAATGATTGTACAGCCAAATGTACATTGCTGTTCTATTCCAGGCTATAGCCGCAGTGATTTGATACGAGATTGACGACTGGAGCATTAAAAGTGGCGCTCGCATCCACATGACTTATGACACAGTGTCACGACAGCTCGGATATGTAGTTATCCGGATAGATCTGCCTAGCTATGGTATCGGCTGTAATAATTCAGAGGTTCGGCGATTTATATCGTCAGTGCGTATACGTGCAATTTCCTGGACCTCGTCGTCCGCTCGCATGACAGCTTGCTTGCGCTCAGACTCCACTTGATCAGATTTGTTGTACAACGAGGCGTAGGCGTAGCGTAACGCGTTTAGTCAAATCAAAGAAGTTACTGTACGGCGGGCCCGGTTAGTACTTGGATGAGTGACTGTCTGCAGGCAGGTAAATCATCTCGGTACGGCGTACGCAACCAGCCAACTAGGTCGACTCAGCTTTTTGCCCTTCGTGGGATGGTAAAATGAGTACTGGCAGTGGTTATGGCCATCGCTAGGAAAGAAACGGCGAGTTTTGCCACTTTTTTGTAACAGTAAACCCTGTGGCTGTTAACTAGAGCTAACCGGCCACCCGGTCGACTTGGGCTGTATGCTAGCTTAATTTGGCCTAACCCGGGTTGGTGGCGTGGCTTAGCGGTAACGTGTTTGATTCGATCAACGAAGTTACTCTACGCCGGGCCGGATTAGTCCTTTGATTGGTGACTGCCTGCGGGCAGGTAAACCATCCTGGTATTTAACCAGCCGCCTAAGTCAACTCAGCCTTCCATCCCTCCGGGGTAGGTAAATCGACTACCGGCTTATCTGGCTGGAGTTGAAGCGGGGCGCGTTCACCTGTGTCGGGTGGCAGGAACACTGTGGGATCCCATACGGCAGGTGACGCTCCGTAGCTCTGAAATGGGTTTCCATTAAGAGCTATAACACCACCTTTAACTTTTTTAACTTGTACACCTCAAGGCGCCAAAAAGGGATGATGAGCTCCCTCACAATGGACCTACCTGTCTGTGCGAATCTTCTTCTTCTTCTTCTTCTTCTTCTTCTGTACGACGTACAGCAAGTTGTACAACAAATCCACATTAAAAATCGAAATCTACATATTGACATATGTGCAGCTGGTCGAATACGAATTGTTGCACAGATCGACACAAAATCGAAGTAGTGGAGTTTGGATGTCATTCAGGTCGTCGTGTTGCATGCCGCGTGACTGGCCACTAGTGTAACCGAGCGTGTGTCCGACAGTGTTCCGTATTCACGCCCAACACACATAGGCAATACCGTTCGGCAGACACAATAGACACAACTGCGTCTAAAACAAGACGTCCGGCCCGATGACCGACGCGATATGCGACACTCCCTTCTTTACTAATACGTTTTTTTGTATTTCTAAGCACCATTGAGTTTGATTTCTTACAAGTGAAAGGATATTTTAACTAAATTTAAATTGACTTCATCGTGTTTTCTTCGGCGACTTTAAACAACTTACATCTTGATATAAACTTAGGAAAAACGGGTTTTACTAGCATTTTTCTCACGACATATGCGGAAGACCGGCCTTTCGTTGTGGCGGCCTTTGTGGGCAACTGCGCAGCTTGCCCGTTCCTGAAGCGTACGTTGCCGATCGAAGGCGCTGCAGTTTTGGCAGCGGTCGGAAGATAGCAATGAACGTTAACATGTCTCCGGTGGTGGCGACCGACATCTACGAATAATTACGTACTGCAGAATCAACAGACCGAAGTAATGAAAGTCCGAATGGCGCAGCGCTTCTACAGGCTGAACGACATGCCTCGGGACTCGATGGATGTATGTGCTATGCTCTAGTACACGATCGCTCCGTTTGTCACCGGTCGCGGTACAGGCGCAGACAACCTCCAGGGTGCAATCGGCACCAATTGCCAACAAGAATAAGCTTTTCCGAAAGTAAAAGCGCAACTACGATGGAGAGTCCGGAAACGAGGGCATGCAGGTGCCACGCGGAACCAGCAGTGTATTAGTTCTCCTTAACTTTCTGAAACCACTTCTATAAAAACATAAAATGAAAAATCCTAAATGTATTTTTCTTGAAAATAACTCGAAGCTATCAATGCTACAAAAGAATGACGTCCTTTCAGTCTAAAAACGCGTCATCAATGCGTTGGACGCTTGCAGATTCTCCAGCTGGATGGACAAGTGGGACGAAAAACAAGTAAATGGGTGGGTGGGGGAAAAGGGAAAAGGTGAAAAAGGACAAAAAAAACGAAATAAGAAAAACAAGAGAGTGGCCTGTTTAACTTTGTGAACATGGTGTCGTCCATGTCCGTCAGTAGATTCTGCGAATAGATACCGCGTCACAATGAATAACAATGGAGAAACCTTCAGCAGGACGTTGTTGGGCAAACGACCCTTCAGTTGCAGATGTGCTACTGTGTCAACACGCAACTCCCTGTGCGAGTCTATCCTCAGTGCTGGCGTTGGAGGGTTGGAGCCTTCCCCCAAATACAAGTGTGAGCGTGTGAAGTCCAAAGACAGAGCCCCTGGTCATGGGGTCAGGAGGAACACTTTTGGCTTTTGGACGTTCACTGAAAGTCGCAAATTTTCCCACTTTTAAAAATATTTGTAAAGAAGAAAATCAGATACAATTTGTGTTGTCTTTTCAAAAAAATGACGTCTATAGGTCGCAATACGTCAGAAATTACTCTACAGTAATGAAAAGTAATAGACTTGTCCACTTTAAGTAAACTCTCCACATGTTTATTCATTTCATATTTTGAATACATTTTATTAAAACTAAATTTTTTCACACTTAGCATGAGGCCCCTGAGCATACGTGAGCCCCCCCCCCGGCCGGAGGGTAGGGGCCCTTCCGCCGGCTCTGTCTATCCTATACACAGCTCGACTCGCTGGCTGCATCAACATGCAAACTGAAAACTTCTTAGTTCACCGTAACCTTGACGCTCATCCGTCGTTCTGTCCGTCGAATCCCGCACGGGCTGCTTACTCGAAAGCAAAAACGTGGAAAAAACAAAATTAGAATAAACTTTCTTCAGGTGAAGAATAAACGATATACCGAATTTCAGTTCACAAAGTCTAAAGTCAGCGTATATATGGTTAAGGTCAGGGTTTTTCGGCCTTATGCGGACTGTCGCATAATATGTCGGCATTGCACCAACAAAATAGTTATTATCTGCTAAATAAAAATTGCGATTCAAGCGTCGTCGATAAATTTCGTCATCCCAACCAAAATTCAGGCGAAGGATTGCAAACAAAAGAAAATACTGAGAAAGCCTTCATTTGTCATTCCAGTATTCCACACTATCTATAGGCCTACGTCATTATCAACAATGTTATGTGTCTCATAATGTACGTTCTGGTTGTTTTCGTCACTGATTTTTATCCTGCAGCTATCCCGGAGCTAGATAAGGTTAGAGGCTAATACACTGTGTCTCAAAAAAACATCCCCCACATTTTCAACTGTAACTTGAAGAAAAATTTTCCCATTTTAATATTTTAAGTGTGAATATTCCCGACACAACTTGCTATCAAATAAACATTCAGTTTCCTACCTCACTCAGCGTCTACTTCTGCACTACCTGCTACCTAGAGAAAGCAGACTAAGCAAAATATGCGTTAGAATATACAAAACGTGGAAAAAACATCCTCAATATTATCAATCGTAGCTTTAAAAAAATTAACAGATTTTAATAATTTTTGGTACAAATATTAAATATATGTTTAAGTTCCCACCTCATCTAATGTCTTTTTTGCACTACCTGGGGAAATCGGACCAAGCAAAATACGCATTGAAATAAATAAACAACATTGATAAATTCTATCTATCTACATCTGTGGCCCCCAACAACCAGTTGATTATAAGGTTTGACTGTCATGCCGCAGTGTGTCTACCAGATAGCGTTTAGGAATGTTTATAAATTCAAGAAGCAACTGGCAAAGCCTGGATTAGTCTGGAGCAGAACATTGTTGACACTGCTGTCAATGTATGGAAATATCGTCTCCGTGCCTGTGTTTGCACAATGGGCTGAAATTTTAAGCAATTTTACTGCAGGCAGTTAAAAAAGAAAACAATTAAATAAAATGTCAGACAGTGTGTCAAAAATGTAAACAAAATGTGTTCTTGTGCATTACTTAGATTAAGTAATGATACCACACTGGGTAAAAATGTAATATTTCGTTGGTTCTGCATTTCCAGGTAGTGCAGAAACAGATGATGGGTAAGGTGGCGAACTGAACTGTTATTTGATGACTGGTTGTTTCAGGAATAAGCTTACTCCTACCAAAAATTACTAAAATCTGATAATTCTTGTTCAAGTTACAGTCAGAAATGTTTGGGATGTTTTTGAGACACAGTGTAGAACGGCGAAATAAACGACGGTTACAGTGCAAGCGAAAGTTCAACACGTGTGTTGTGTCAGCAGTGGCAGTGCATGCGAACAACGACTTACTTGCTCTCCTCGAGTGGGTGAACAATCCGCAATATCGCCGGATGTTTCAGACGTGCTGTGAATCGGACTTCGTTACGCAGCATGTCGGTGACAGCCTCACGCCGGCGCGGCTTGTGCAACTTCTCGGCTACTTTCTTGTCGAACATAAACACCGACGCCTCCTGCGGCAAAACACACAGGGGTCAAATAAATAGGTACACCATAGTTCGACTCAGACTCGTACTAAAAGAGTAAATAAAATACGCGTACGGTACGCACGTATAATTTGAAAAATAACACTAGTATGCATATCATACAGTAGTACGTGTATGATTCGTTCTACACTCGAGGGTATTGCTTATCCACAGGTCCCCACAATGCACAGTATACGACGTGACGTTTGTGACTGCGTATTTGGTACTGTACAATTTGTAACGTTAATACATTTTAACGATTCACTATCACCGGCATTCTGAGAGGTAATTGTTGCATCTGTGATTATTTTACTAACTATTTATGTTGCCTAGAATTTCATGCGTAAGAAGTTTCACGTTTCCTACATATAGGCCTATGATAAAATATGCGTGTATCACATTTACGTAGGAGTAACAATAGCATGCGTATCATGCGTATAAAATCGAACTATGAAATACGTCGTTTTGTCATAACTTCGCCAAATATTGACCGCCTTTCACATTATTTTACTAGGGCCTATCGTATGAAACCTCGGAAATATGACAAAGTTATATAACTCGTCACACAACACGCAGAATATGAACAAATTAACATTTCGAATTTCTGTTAAAATCCCTCGATGTTAGATGAAATCATTAGGCTTATAAAACTCACTTTTGGACTATGCCGCGTAGTTTAACGTTATGCTTTGGGATTAAAAAATGTGTGCACAATGTTTATTTCACTTGTAATTAGCAGTGTTGTAACAAATCACAGTGCAGCACGGTAGTGCTGGCATTGTTGTAAGGGCGATGAACCGCTTCAAATACCAGCCATTTGAAAGTATTTAAATACTTGCTGTTAAATACTGTCTACGTATTTAAATAGTATTTAAATATTTCAAGTATTTAAATACTTCACAATGCTGGTAATTAGCGACCTTATTTGCGACAAATAGACTACATGATGCATTCTTGACGCATGTCGCCCATGGTCGGCTTACCTTTCGCTAGATAGAAAGGCAAGCCACAGAACAACAAAACTTGAAGGGACTAGTCGTCAGGTGTCACGGAATTGTGCGTGTTTGGCGGATGTCGGGCGAAATGCGTCACGGCAAGCATTCACCACTTCACAGACTTATTTCTTTGCCAAAAAACGATCAAAGCCCGTGTAATGCTCACGCAGGACTGACAGTGATAATTTTCCACGACACTAAGAAACAAAATTTGAAAAATATTTTTTGGATTGCGTGAAAGTTAGAGCAAAACTGTCTCACGAAGGTGCCAGACACGAGACTGCTTTGGTCATTTAATTAACAGTCTAGATATGCATTCACTGCAAGCCCTTTTACTGTAAATGGTTGAGATAACGAATAAAAATTGCGGAAAGCTCGACGACAGCCAAACAAATGGATCCATTCTTTGTGCACGCGAAATCAAATCAAAATAACACAGGCCCTAGTCGGCCAATGTTGATATTTGTAATTAGCTTAATTAAGCTTCTACAATATCGATAAACAAGACATGTGTTCCATACACTCCTGCTCTCCCATCTAAGTGGTATTGAATGTACGTTAGCCTGATAGAAGGCTTATAACTACAGAAAACACCGGCAATCGATCTGCCGAAAGTGTCACACAACGCTATGCAATATATATCACGACAGACAGTAACAAACGGGAAGCACTGTTTTCACTATTTTTATTGAATCCCGGACAAAAGGCCATTGGACAAGAGGCCATTAAGCTGGGTTGTCACTAAAGACAAATCTTAGTTGTCAGCTATGTATTTAAAAGCATATAAAACAAGAAATTTGAGCTAATGCTCACGAGACGGGCGAAAGCCTATAGCAGTTCCGGTTCACGCTAAGTTAATATACAAATACCAAATTCTCTATCTGGATCGCATAACGATAGTAGCGTGGCGCCACCTTGTGAATGATATAGACTTGTGTCGCAGCCCAACAAATTCATAAAACTCCCTATTTTGGCGTTCAAGGTCATTCAAGGTCATTGAATTCGGCGCCAATCGAGAGCCAGTGTACGACTTCCTATTAGTGATTAATAGTAACCTACGCCCTATCTCGACCGTTACTGAGATACAGCGACTTATTGGCCAAAAATCGCAAATTTTGCCCACCCTCCTCTCATTTAGCGCCCTCGTTCGGGGTGACCCCTTTCGACTTTATGGAAAAGCTTTACGGTTCCTAAAACTAGAGTCTTCCAGGCACCCGATGGTAAAAATTTGGTGATCCTAGCTTGCACTGCTTTTGACTGATCCACCCGTGTGCCAGACGGACAGACAGACAGACAAACAGACAGAATTGCGATGGCTGAGACGCGCTGAAAGCAGTAGCTGCTTTTGCGCGTAACAAAGTGACAAGTTTTACAAAACCTGTCATTTTTGTTGCTATGTAGGCCTACGTAAGTAGACACGGACAATGAAAGTGTACATTTTCGATTACGATGACGCGCCTTTATTGACGCAACAAGCCGTTTTCAACGATAAACGGATAAAGACGACGACGGTACGGAGAGAGCAGCATAGGCCTATTAAACAGGCTGAACAAGTAAAAACAGCGATCCGAAAAAAATGCCGTGTAGGCCTAAGTGTAATGACGAGCAAGAGGACGATGTATAGGGAGAACAAGAATTTGAGCTACCGGTTAGAAAACAGGGCGTCGGCTTTGCCTTTCGTTAGAAATCTTCTCACTGCAAACTAGCATGGGATAACATTGGCGCTTATAGCCAACAACGTTATCCGACTCAAGTGCTGACTTTGTCTTCATATTCAAGTCTCGCATTTTCAGTCGCCTCGCTCAATTCGTCAACCCGAAAGCCTCTAGGCTTACGAGCATTATTCGAAATACATAAAAAGTACGTACAAACAGACACGTGCCTACTACGGATCACTTTATTTAACAGCTAGAGGAAAAGATATGACATCTACAACAAAATCAAAGCAAAAAACTTCAACAGTTTACAAAGCTATGTAAGGGCCATATGAGTCAAAACTCGAAAACAGCAAAAATGGTTTTGGGGCGATATTATCTCGTGTAGAATTGTAGACTGGCCCGTACAAGACTATCCATTCTAAATACTTGAAATAAATTTTTTTGCTGTTTTTTAGTCGAATTTTGCCCAATTTTTTTATGACAATAAATTTCTTTTTTGTTTTCAGAATACCTCCGGGCGGGTAAAGAAAATTGGTGCAAGGAAAAAAATTATGTGTGATGTAACAATGTCTGCTGCAGCCAATTTTGTCTATGAATAAGAACGGTTAGTCAATTTTGTCCCAAAATTCGTTGCCATGGCAACGCGGATCGGTAGGGGAGAAATTTAAATGACACCGTCAAAAAGCCCGGGTCCGGAAGTGGGGGGGTAGGTGCAAACAGCGCGGAATTATCTTTCACGGGGGCCGAGTTATAGTCAATTTTGTCTCAAAATTCGTTATCATGGCAACAGGATTCGTTAGGGGATACATTTAAATGACACCATTGGATAGCCCGGGCCCGAAAATAAGGGGTAGGTGCAAACAGCGCGCATCTTTTATGGGGACCGAGTTAGACCGCTTTGAAGTCGCCATAGGCCGTAATGCAAATTTAAGTTGGGGCATAAAAAAGGTAAATTTTAAAAAAATTAATTGAAACCATATAAGGAATGTGTCCGGCCTCAGGACGCTTCGTTTGAGCTATTAGCGGCGTTTGTCGATTCAACGTGCGTACCTGTAGCATGAGCAAGTTACAGGACCCCCAAACGCCATTTCATATAATTAACGTTCATCGCCCTTACAACAGTGTCAGCACTACTGTGCTGCTCTGTGATAATGTCATCTTAGACTAAAAAAATTTCGCGAAAAAATAGACGCCTAACGTCGAATTTCGCACATGCGCAGCCACGCCCCCTTTGAACCGATTGTAACCAAATTTTGCATGTTGGGTCGTGTTGGCGATGTGATCACTGTTGCCAAGTTTTATGGAAATCGGTTAAGGAGTTTCGGAGTTACAGGACCCCCAAATGCCATTTCCTATACTTAAATATATTACAGTTGACATCGTAATCTCTGGAAATTGGCTGCGTCGATCACGTACAATCGTATAAAATATCCTATCGTCACTTTTAATAATTCCAATAATCTTCTCTAATAACAATCATGATCACTGTCTATCACTTTTCGCCTTCTTTCCCTCCAGAAGACCATTTTGGCATAATGCCAGTGTCAACAAGATGAATTTCTCACCACAATACCAGTCAGAGTGAAGAGCTTCACTCGGTGTAGAGCCCGTTGGTGCGCTGTCTCACAGACAATCCGTATGAGATAAGCCTGGCATTGCTGTAGTGAGGTCTCAGTTGGAATCTGGTTTGGTGGACGCACGTCAAAAAGCTACGTTTTTGGCTGCTACTGCTCCCCACACTGGTGACTGGCTATCCGCTCTTCCAATTGCAGCGTGTGGCTTGCACCTGGACGACGAAGTAGTTCGTGTGGCCGTAGCACTACGTCTGGGACTAAAGGTCTGTGTACCACGTTCTTGCCATTGTGGACAGGACGTTGATGCATGGGGCCTACATCCTTTTGTGTGCAAGCACGCGCCGGGTCGCATCCAGCGACACCATGCACTCAACGACATCATCGCCCGCGCTTGCGCTTCTGCAGGGGTTCCTGTTTCCAAGGAACCGTCCGCTATCTTTCCAGACGACATCCAAAGGCTTGACGGCTTCACCTTGATTCCATGGAAGGCAGAAAAGGCCCCGACATGAGACGCTACAGTCACAGATCTACGCTGGCCGACTCGTATATTCATTAGTCTGCCACCACAGCTGAAGCGGCGGCCGAATTAGCAAGGAAAGTCTCAAAATATGATGACATTCCAGCCTCGTTTATGTTCCAGCCAGTTGCGCTGGAAACGCTGGGCCTGATCAACGAGTCAGCCATTTATTTTGTGGAGGATTTTGGTTGCAGAATTTCAGTCGTCTCCAGTGAGGCTCGCGAGGGCGTAATTTTGTTTCAGCGGCTGTCGGTCCTAATGCAGCGCTTTAATGCCATTCTTGTTCGTAACAGTTTTTGTACTAGCGACACATCGGACCTCTGGTCATCCCAGTGGTTTTTAACGTTTAGTTTAGTTTTTAACCCCCGAAATCTTTGCTACCGGGGGTAAAAAATAATGTTAATAATACACATATTCTTAAAGCGCCATATGGCCGTAGCTTCAAATGTCCAGAAAATCAAATTCAGACAATCTTTTAACATCGCGTAAACAGCAGGGTGTGCATGTGGTCGAAAACGACGATTTTTTTTGTGTTTTCCGTGGCTATATCGTTGGTTCCTATAAAGAACATAGGCTATAGATATCAAGCTAAATTATATGCAAATATGCATTTTTCGTTGTCTATCTCGTGTGCGTAAACACAAATAAATGTAGAGGCCCTACGCGTGTATGATCAAAAGCAGGCAATGGATTCTAGTTTTGCAATGGCACTATAAGTTTTTCGCGGATTGTCGCGGGAGTTCTCGGGAGAACCTGCTGTCAAGTGACAGCAGGGTGTTTAATCTTACGACGTCGTGTAAGACACGAGCTGTGTGCACGTCGACGTATAGACGACTTTTTTTCGCTGTGCGTGGAGTAAAACTAGCCAGTAAGTCTGCATGCGATTTAACGAGCACAGGTTCCTGCAATTGCGGCGATTGAACTAACGGGACTACAGCGAAATCATGTTCGCTGCATCAGCCGACGCATATCAGTCTACACAAGAAATATTATTAGGTTGTGACCAATCTAATGTACTCCTGCGTGCATCATTTTTTTGTATTCTTTTAAGAGCTTTTTCGTTTCTTTCGGCTTGTACTAGAGACCTGGCGTTAATTGAGACCCGTTTGATATTATACTAATAGTAACTGGCGTCGAGGTCGTTATTGGAAATTGTTTTTCCGAAGTTCATAAAATATTGCCCGATTTTAGTAACTGAGAAAAAAAATTTCCAATAATGGTTTATGACGCTAGTTGCCACTTGTCTTGTTATACCTCAACGCATGCGTCTATCTGGCACCGTTACGGAGATATGGCGCCTCAAAAATAATGGGGTCACGACCTTGACCGATTGGGGTCACGTGACGTCATCGGTCACGTGACCATTCGACTTCCGGGGATTGACTCCCCATGGGTGGACGAGTGGTTCATAGTGACCATACGTCTATCTGGCACAGTTATGAAAATATGGCCGTTTGAAGTTCTTCCAGGCAGGCTCTTCCAGGAATAGAGATCGGTCGTTGGTCGGTCCTCAATATTACACTGATCTCATATACTCGTCTTCCCTACGTTAGGAATGTAGCGCGCGAGGAGTAAATAATACCCAGTTCTCGTTGCTAGCTTAGTCGCATATACACGGGGAGGCAGATACTAAACTCTGCTGAGTTCTGTTGCATAGCCTTTGAACAAATAGACAAAAATAGGTAGGCCTAAAATTTTGCAGAAATGTCCACCAAGTCTGTTACAAGCTTTAACAACATTCTAAACTAATGGCTTACTTCGTGTTTAAAGTGTCCGCCTTTCGCTTCAACGCACGCACGCTGACGCTTGCGCCACTGCCCGACTGCCGTGTCAATAATGCGCTAATCCATTTCGTCGCAAATTGTTGTCGGTAAAAAAAAGCAAGTACGGCAGGTAAATATTGCGACATTGCATGCATTATCGTCTTATGCTTGGTCGTGGGGATTTTTATGCTGCGAACCCATAGCAGCCTATAGTTAACAAAAGTTTGCCGCTTGGCTCACCGTGAGTAATAGAGTGTTTACACGATCCAGCAAACTTCCAGCAAACGTCCAGCATCACATTTGCTGGAAGTTTGCTGGACGTTTGCTGGACAGTGTAAACACACCATAAAGGCTTACAGCCAGGAGAAGAGCGAAAAGTAGAACCTTTCCGTCGGATATTCGAATAGCGTCGTAGATCTTCCAGACCATTTCCGGGCCGACGCACGACGTCTGACGCAGCAGACGAAAGTGTTTGGTGATCGGGTTGACTTCGTCGCCGACCGACAAACTGTTTCTTATCATCGACAGTACATCCATCGCTGCCAACGACGACGACGTAGCGATATTCTGCTGCACATGGCGTAATAAGTAATGACAAGTGACCTTTTCTGAACATTAGGTCGAAGTTATTATTTAGTATTTACCTCTACCACACACATGATGCTACTAATTAGCTCAGTCAACACAAAGTATCATGCCATAAATGTGACAAACGTTTACAACGTTTACAAAAAAATCTTTGTAAACGCGTTTATTATTTTGTCAACGTTTATCTCAGTGAAAATCACATGAGCCAAACGAAGCAAAATTATGACGGGAAGCCAAGCTATAGTGCATTGCGTTCGATCACTGATAGAGTTTATTGGATCACGGTAGTAGTGACGGTAAACAGGACAACTGAACTTAGTTTTCACGTAGCTATAAAATTAAAGTGAGTGACTTCTGGGCACTTTTGTAAAACGGTTGTCACAGAACTAGAGTAAGACATTTTTTGACAATGAAGAAACTTTTATTGGAATTTGGAATTATGAAAATAACAGGCCTAATATTCAAACTTACGCTCTGTGTACGTTTACTTTTAGTTTACAAACGTTTACAATCTTTTTCCAATAAACGCGTTAATTAACGTTTATTATAATTTTTTGACGTTTATCAATCTATGAATCATGCGACTTTATCAATTGCGCCGCATCGTCTGTAGCGGGTGGTGATATCGCCAGCTCTATCGTGAATCGTGTCTCTTCGTGCATGAATAGCTCCACGAAGCAAACACGATTCAGACGGTGTGGTGCAATTAATAAGTAACAACGACGAATAGAAACAAACAATTATTACAAACAATTGAGAAGTATAAACTGAAAAATTTTGCGACTAGAGCGACTCGGCTCGAATATTTTGTGGCTTTGGCTAAAAAAATTGCGGCTCAGCTCAGCTTGAACATTTTGCGGCTTAGCTTTTGCGGCTTCGGCTGCCAGGTTTACGCTAGAGCGCTTTCGCCCAATGTCTATCATAAAAACAGCCGCGTTAGTAATAATTGGCTATGCCTGTTTAATAGTACAGCAGTTTAAGAAGAGCGAACTAAACTTTCTGAGTGGTTAAGGTAGGCTTAAGCGTCGTTAGATAATAAGCATGGTTGAATGTCGTTTGAGTGCCATTAAAGCAAGCTGTCGTCCTGTAGGCTACAGTAAATGAGACGTCGAAGTTTCGAATGTGCGTTCCGTTCTAGTCCGCATTAAAATGTCTTGTCCTAAACACTAAACAGTGACCTTTGTAAAGCATCAGTAAGATAATGTGTCTGCCATAGATATAGCTATTCTCTGACACACTGCATAATTATAGTTGTCGGCAATGTTGGCTCGCGACTCCTATAGCAACTCTTAAGTTTAGGCAGCGTGTCTGCAGCTGTCTGTCTGCAAGCAGCTTCGGCTACCGGCTTGTCCAATTAACAATAATTTTTTTATCTAGGTTCAGACCTACTATCATCATTCTTTACAAACTAAGGTTTCTGCCGCCTTCTTTGAAGAAGCGGATCAAAGCGCGTCGAAGGGTATCTAAGCTTGCATGCAACGGACCTCACTATATTAGCTAGGCATAACTGTCTGCGTGAAATCTTTTTTTCGTGAAAGGTAAAATGAATCGCAGCGGCAGCTATACGGATGGACGTGCGCGCAGAACTGACAAAGCTTACCTAAGCCATCACGCGGAAGTGTCGCAGCACCAACTGAAGCACCTGCTATGACGGTGAGTCGCGGCGGCCAGCAGTAACAGACTGTGTGTGGTACGTCCGTCGATCCATTAAGTACCACACCGACAGCAGCAGCAGCAGCAGCATTGAACGCAAGAGCAGTACGCTACGTAAAACTCCACTCCGTCGCAGTCTGCGATATATTCTGTCAAATGGTTCATCTGTTACTCTGCACTGTAATGTTCAACACGAGAAGATGCTATCATCCGACAGCTAGCAGATCGACAAGCCGTTGCCTGAAGTTAACAACATTTTACGATATCCAACACTTAAGTAAAAAAGTAAGTTTAAGTAAAACGTAGATTTATATAACGTGTACCGTTTTTTCCAGAGAAAAAGCTTTAATGCGCTTTTCGCCTGTCCGAGAGAAAACGATTTTTTTTATCATGATTATTTTTAACATGGATTTAGATTTGTTAGTTGTAGCGTTTTATGTCAGAACGGCATTGAATTTCTTATGCAAGTTTGAAATCCGCTGTAAGCCTAATGCAGCCGCCTCATCAGTCGGTGGATCGTCAGCGTCTTCAGAATAACCGGTACTGTGGATCTTAGTCCGCTAGTAGACGAGTCCGCACACCTCCAGTGACCGACGACGCCTTGAAGTGTGGCCATCTTATTCCCTTGATGTACATCTATAAACTACGCGTCGGTCATAAGCCTATCTATACAGAATGCAGCGTAAAACAGTTTCGTAGGCCTATAGACGAACATCGACATTTCGTGGTGTGAATTTAAATGGCACCGCAAAAGCCATTTCAGTGAGATTTGGTCACACTGAGCATTAACGTTATTGCAGTATTTAGTATTTCGGCCTGCAGTCACTTAAGCATTAAAGTATCATTTATACCAGCACCATGCATTTAGCATGGGCGGGTAATGCCAGCGTAATGTCGTTTGCCTGTCTATAGGCTTAACCTATTTTTATAGGCTAGACTCGGGAGTCGTTCGCTCAAGCTTTTCTAACCCAGTTCGTAAATTTTTCGGCTCGCTGTGTGGCTTGAGCCGCAAAATTTACGGCTCACACTTCAAAGCGTAAACACTGGAGTACCATCTTTCAGTGATGTAGGCCTGGGCCTACTGGTCACAGTAAACGGTAGCCTATAAACCCGCATATCTCTTGAACATTCTGCGCTTTTGCATTAGCGACAAACAAATGGATGGATTACTTTGTGTGAATTATGAAGAAATTCTACATTGTTGTACGTGCTAACATGTCGTATCGAATTCTTGTCTCAAGTAGGCATCGCATCGTCAACCTCGTAACGCAAGATATTACTCCGTCGAAGAAGAATTTCACCCGAGTCTACCCCAATTTCATCATCATCATCATCATAATTATATTCGTTTAATGACAGTTGACATACGCAACTTCTATCAACGCAATCATCTAATATGTCAAAAACATGCAAACATTTACGAAAAACGTCCATTGTGTGTGCGGAAAGTAAACACGACTAACAAAAAGTAGGGGCCTACTCTAAAAAAACTAATGTTTACAACAGATTAAAAACGTTAAAAACAGGCAACGTAAACATGCAAATAATATCCCGTCACATGTTCGTGGATTAGTAAATGTTTTTGTACAACATTCTAATGAGGAAGTCTCTATGGTTCAATTGAGTTGTTTTGGAAATAAAAGTTTTATTGTGCGCTCTTGTTCTTGTGTTGTACTGCGTGTTTGTTCGGTTAGAGGGGTACTGTTGGAGCAGGTGATTGTTATTTGCTAAAATACGGCTAAACAGTTAAATCATCAGCTTCTTCAAACATTTCGGTAACAGTAGGAATGTCATCGCTGCAGTAGCCAAGCCGTCGACATCGCCGCAGAAACGCTTCAAGCTTCGTGCGGTCTGCAGCTGAACAGAATCCAGACCATGCCGGGGAACAGTACAGAAGTCGGCTGATCACGATCGACCTGAACACGTCGTGCATAGATGACGCCGGCAAGCCGTGACTGCGTGATACTCGTAGTGCGTACAGTAGCCTCGAACATGCTGTCAGTAGACCGCTGACATGGTCGACTGCGGTCAATCGATCGTTAATAACGACCCCAAGCACTGTTTTGTCTTTTCGTCTGTTTGATAGATTACTCGAAATGTTACAAACCAAGATAAATATTTTTGGAGGTGTGGGAAATAACAAGTGATTGGATATTGTTGGCGATCGTGATCACAATAATTGGGATTCTAAAATTTTCAAAAGAATGCACCAGTCGGCAGCCGGTAGCGCGTTAACTGTAAATAACCTTGAACATGCTTGATTATGTATGCTAGTAGAACGAGCAGTAAAAGTGTTTGAAATGGCGTCTGAAAAACAGAGTGTGTGTTGCATTTAAGATTGTTCAAAAGTTTCAAGTACAGTAGATGGATCGACGTTCAAAAAGCACGCACGTTTTCCGTAAATGGACATTCTAATACGTTGAACCTGCAGCCGATCACGCTTTGCAGGTCGGAGATGTCTGCAGGCGGTTGTCGATGCTGGAGACATGTCAGCAGAGATCAGTTAGGAAAGCATCCAAGTGATAGATTTTGATGGCGACACTTCACTTGTCGGCCTACACTTGGACGCACAGCACGAACCGAATCCGGTCAGTGAAGTCGAGTCAATTATTAATGTCCAGAACATGGCGCCGGAAATGGGTCAGTTCTCGGTCGCACTTGCCGCAGTTTGTCACGAATCGCGCAGCTGAGTTGAGAACACGTTGCAGCTTGGCTGTCGTCTTCTTTGGCGAGCCAGACCGACAAAATAGTCGACGTAGTAGCAAGCGACCAAGGCGTGCAACAGTGTAGCGAAGGAGTCGTCATCTAGCGAGCGTCGGATACGGCGCAGTTGTCGCAGCTGGAAAAAGCACTTTGCATTTGCACTGAGTGATGTGACGTGATTGTCCAGCGACGAATTTAGAGTGAGCAGTCTCTAAGCACACGAACGACGTCGGATAACTTAATTGATGTGGGCTGCGCGCCGAGCGTCAGAGGAGGACCACCCACGCCAGGAATCTTCTGTCTTGGTGATGGTGATGGTGATATAAACATGGTCGGCATGGCAGAAACAATGAGTAGCCTACGTGTGGTCTGCAAACCGCGTACGAGGTCGTTATTATGAATAATGCAAGATTGAGTGCCACATAGGCATTATGTGATACATGACGCGAACGTGGTCGTACTGGGATAACATACGAATACCAACAAGGTAACAAATCCATGCATAGGCCCACGATTAGCTAATCATCTTACGACATTTTTATAGGCCCTCCATTAGCTTCATTATCATTATCGTCATCATAAATCGTCGTCGTCGTTATTATCACCATGCTGTCGTTGACCTGAAAATGAAGGTATAATGCAGAGCCGGATTCAGACAAGTAGACAATGGAAACCCTGTCAATAGTTAAGGCTCTTTTCTTTGGAATACTAACAAAAATTCCAGCTGTCGCTAGGGTGGGCCGACCGTACTGCCTACATCAGAAGGCCAGTGTCCGACTTCCGGTCACGAAAAAAAGCGATTTTCCAGAGTGAGTACCCACTATGGTGACACGGCTATATCGAACGGTACAATAAACTCTAGGATATTCAATACGGTAGGCCCCTAATTCGCTGCACGTGGGTGATGGCTGCAGGCAAAAACGTTGCATTCAAAATTGCTGCCAAACCGCTGCAGATAGAGACATGGTTACTACTGACAGCCAGATACTTGATCTATTTGCCCTATCCAACGGTACCATCGCTGACGCCGATCCCACGACGTGGGTTTGTCCACAATATAGACGTCTACTGCACTATTGGCATAGCACTACAGTGCATCATTTAATGATCTTTCAAAATCATCCAAGGTCGTTGATTTTTGTGTCGTCTGAAATAGCTTATGCAGCTTCCAGCTGCTTCCTATAGTGATTAATAGCAACCTCGGCCATTTCTCATTGTTTCTAAAATACGGCGACTTATCGGTTAAAAACGCCCATTTTCTTACTCCACATTTGTTTAACCCCAAATTTGTAAATGTTACCCTTGCACTAGATAGCTGAAATTTTGCAAGTAAAAAGCCGTCACATTAGGCTAAATAATCGTGTAATAAGTCGTCCGGTAAGCCCTGCCGTTTAGTCACAATACATGCGTTACGGACGGGTGAGACGACAGGCAGACGACACATCGTACCACTCAACCTAACGGTCGGCCAAACAATAAAAAGCCACAACAAGACAATAATTTTGATGCTACGGCCACAGCAAGTGAAAAATTGAATGTGCATTATTTATCAGTGCAAGGCCATGGCAGGGTGCTCTCGTTAAATAAATTCTACGTCATTGTAAAGTCAACTTTTGATGCAGTATGGTCGGGCAGCAGGTCCTGCTAGTAAGTAGATTGAGGCACATTTGTCAAGTTGACATGTACACTTTGATGTCACGAATTGAACAGAAATACGCGTCAGATTTTCAATTAGGCCTAAGTCGCACAGTCGCACTGTAAATATTTGCCTGCGTCCGAAAGCGCATGTTTATTGTAACTTGATGTAGTGGGTGTGGTTGTTTACAATCTGGTGGATAAAATGTCGTTTGTTGTTTGTTTCTTTTCATTTACGCACATTGTGCATCGAATTTGTTGCGAAGTGAACTAAAGTGTTGCTGACTTATGCGACTATTTACAAAGGCGTAGATTTTCGGTTGCAGCATAGATTGTAAGGTCGGAACATCACAGCTCTGGGCCACGGGTAGCCATGTCACACAGCGTCATATTCAGTATCTGTTAACTGTTCGTGTTTGTTTGCGTAGACTTCTAATCGTATGTTAGGCTTACATGCTACATACATATTTATGCAATATAGGCTTAATTATATGTATCAGCTTCTTGATTTCATTCAATGACAACAACAGTTACACGCCAAAAATTATCAGACAGTAAACAAAATACAGCAACATTTATAGTACCAAACAGAAATTAATGGATTAAGTGCACACTGAAAGAATTTAAGCGACATACACCCAGCATGGTTCGCAATTTAGCGGTCTGCAAAATACCCATGGTCTGCGACTGCTGTCTGCTAGATTTTGGTCTGCAAAATACTTGTTCGTTGCTCGGTCCGCGGTCCGTCGATTTGTCGGTCTGGATACCCATGGCCACAGCTCTGTGGTACATAATGTATAGTCTGGTCACGTCACACGCCTGGACTAATATATCACTGTTGCTGTGCTTTTCTAACTTGTTACTAAATGTTTATGATGTTACTTGACATTTGTTTTTTTGTAGATTTCATGTTTTTTTAACATGTCATATCTTGGGATGAGTGCTGCATTTCTGACTGTCTTGCCAGTTCTGTTGACTTTGCCACTTTCTGCTGCTGAGGATGGTCTCAGTAAGTTATTAGTTGGTTATGCATATACCTGTAAGCTATAGTATAAACATGTAAAGTTAAAATATATTGGAACTAACTGTTGCTGGTATAATGCTGTTTGGGGATTTTTTGTATTTTAGCACACAGTGCTTTATATTTTTTTCATTTTGTTACTGTCACATTTGGTTGATTTAACACACATGACTTTTGTATTTGAAGCCTCTTTTGCATTAAAAGTTTGCTACTACTTTGTGTAGTAGAAGGTTGTAGGTCTGTTACAGAGTACATGTGGAATACAGTTGGTGATGCCTCTGTTATTTTGTCGCAACGTAACTATGGTAGTTACTTTTGGTAGTTGTTGGTTACAGAACTAATAAAGTTAACTGATTACTTAGCCAGTTATTTTTTGTATGAGTAAGAATTATGTTTCATATTTACTTTTAAAAGCAGTCCTTTCTCTGAGCTGCATGTAGTAAATATATAAAACAATAACATAATAAATTGTTTCTCTGTGTGGTAAAAGTGAGAAGTGATGATTCTCTCACAATGTGTTATAGGACTGTTGCCGGCAGTGATTCAGGTTGTAGTCGGGGAGCCGCTCAGAGTGACGTGTATAATTCCCGACCACTTGGCAGGTGTATATGACTCATCAAAGCTTGCATTTGACTTTGACAAAGGAGACAACGTCTTGCACCTGGTTGATGACGAGCTAGTTGAGAGAGTCAATAGGACGGTGGCTGTGTTGAATTACCCAGCAATGTCAATTGACTGGGACAAAGCACTTGTAGGATGCTATGTTAATGCAAGCAACTCTCCAGCCATCAGTCGTCGGATGCATGTTTATAGTGAGCCTTTCTCTGTTTTTTGACATCTCTAGGCTTTTGACATGCTTTGGTCATGAAACTGGCCTGCAGACTTTGAATTATCATAACATTATATAGCTGGCCTACTGTCCGTTTGACTGAAACAACAGGTATTTCTTAAAACTGTTGTTAATTAAAATGTTTAAGCATCTTGTGACTAAAATTTGCTTGGCACAACTGATGCCAGTAACATAGTGTTCAGTCCAATAGCTAGACCCTTTAGAACAGGGTGCTGCAGTTTTCTCTAACTAACTGGAATGTATAAACTATGCGAGTCCTTTACTGTGGACAAACAACTTTAAGAATATTAACTTGTGTACTGCAGTAAAACTATGGCATGACTACCTTGTGAAAAAAACTACTTTTTGTAATGAAAAGGTAGAAAGTAACTCTCAAAAATCTACCTACATAAAATTAAAAAAAATTCTACTTAAGTAGAGTGATGAATTGTTACTGTCCAACGCTGTTATTGACTGAAAATGTCCTGCAGTTTCACACTGCTTGTAGAGTAGGCCTACTCGTCGTCTGAACTGGGTTGTCATTATTATCATATATAATTATACATATGAGAATTTGATATGGAATTAGCATCAGTAGTAAGATTGTACGGTTTGACTGAATCTGTTAATGGTGCATAAAACGGTGGTAATCGTTAGCAGTAGATTTTACATTGCTGGTTTATTCAAGTTTGGGGTGTATGAGAATAACAAAATGTAAAAGATGCTGTGAATTAAAGTTAGGAATGTTGATAATGGTGATATACTGATGATAATGTTGTGTTATATTTTTTTAGCTGTATTTGTTGTTGTATTTGCCATAGATCACCTGGCTGATGTTAATATTACTGATTGCGAAGTGAGCAACTGGTTGACATTCTGGTTCCGTTGGGTGTACAACAGTGACACGCAGGATGATCAGAGTACTTACGAAGCCTGGTACAGAAACAGGTATTTGTTGCGTGAAATTTCTATACCATTTTATAAACAACGTGCTATCTTGCTTGGTTTCGTGCTGACTGTTATTGTCAAGCCTACGTCACAGGTTTCTGTCTGCTACCGGAAAACTGTCTGAAGAGGTAAATAGGACTGCCCTATGGCTACCCTATGGTACTAAAAGGGATGTCTTATAACACCGCTATTTTCCCCAAATTGGGATACTGACTGCATCCCAAATACTTGCATAGCGAATTGTGGCCAAACCACTTTAGTTAGCAGCATGGTTACTATTGACAGCCTATCCGATGGTACCATTGCTGACCTTGTATGGACACCTGTTTTCTCAAAACAGTAGTCCAAACCCTCAAAATTTGCATGGCACATTACGGCCAAACTTATTAGTGCATTGGACACTATTGACAGCTACAGATATTTGCAAATGCCCTATCTCTCTCCTCCTCCTCCCCAAACTTGTCCTGAACTGACCCCCTCATTCACATTTGCTAGCTTTCGGACACTGGTGTATGGTCAGCCTTTCCTAGCGATAGCTGGATTTCTTCTTTGCTTTTTAGCATGGAATTTGTTAAAATTTTTATCACATTTATATCATTGGTTGCTGTGCTAATTTTTCTGTGCATTGTTATTTTTAAAAAATCTAATTGAATGTTGTGCATGATTTTTTTAGCACACAGCTGCAGTTTGCAAAGTGTAATAAGTCACCAGATGCCGAAGATTACTGTGCGGTCAGGGATCCTTTCAGAATATCCAGTGATGGACTTCTTGTTATCAAAGTTAATGGATCAAATGCAGTGGCCAGTACAACCACTACTGATCATGTTATTCATCTGCATGATATAGGTCAGTGTGTTCTAATTACACGTTTTTGATCAGCTTTCTTTTTGTCTCATAATTTAATTTTGTGCTTGACCTTATGGTCATATTTGTGTAGTAGACTAGGCGGGCTTCAAATCGTGATTTACCCAAAATTAAGCTATCGGCACAGCTCCATCAAAGTGTTCTTACCAAACTGGCAGGTGCCAGGCACATCTACAGACAGAATGACACTGTGACAGAAGTGATTTTATAATCTGTCCCATGCTGTGCTATAGCAATGGGACAGATAATTAGCAAGCATCATTTATTTGCAGAGAGTTTGCCATGTAAACAAACATTAGCCTCCAATGACAGAGCTGATTTGTGCTGTGTGACTCCAGGTTGTAATAAGCAGGATTTTCTTTGGTTCAAGTTTTTACTGTCAGTTTCTGGTGCAAAGAACTTGAGTCATTTTCTATAGGCCTAAGCTCGTGAATGGAGGAATGCGATACTGAATTAATTCTGTGATAATGCTTGTTATGTTTAACTGAAGAAATGGTTGTGCTGAATTGTGTGCAGTGCGACCAGCTCGAGTGCAGGGATTGACAGTGAGAACTCGAAGTGACAACAGCAGAGTAAGCACCGTAGCGTTTAGACCTCCAGCAAAACGAAGCATGACGTACAACATTGTTATCACATGCGATCAAGATGGATTCCAACTGGTCAGCTGACCTTTCTGCATTTTGTTATTATTATATATTAAGGGTGATGTGTGTATATGGATTGTACTATGTCAAACTTTTGTATCTGATTTTTCAGCTTTTTTGCTAAGTTTGCTTTCTGACAGATGTACTATTACTTTTTATTTTTAAGTTTTATCAGCCCAAGCTTTCGAGCAACTAGTGTTATTTTTCATGTATGACGTAAGTGGCATTTTAGAGTAGTAGCTCTTTAACTTGGTTGGTGTACGTGATTTATAGTACTTAATTACCTCCACCAAGGAGGTTATGTTTTTGCCAGAATTTATTTGTTTGTCTGTCTGTCTGTCTGTCAGTGTGTTAGCAAGATAACTCAAAAAGTTATGGACGGATCTTTCTGAACTTTTCAGGGAATGTCGGGAATGGCAAAAACTACGTGATTCAATTTTGGGGGTGATCCAGAAATTTGAGCTAGTGCTCACGAGACACGCAGTTAACATGCTTGTGTGTTAGCAGGTAAGGGAAACCGCTGCCAATATGCCAGATATGGTAATGCCATCTGGCAAACAACATGGCATTGGCGGAGGTCTGCAGTCTCTGACTGCTTTTCTAGTTTCGTATGATATTACTTTAAATTTCATGCTGTATGTACGTATTTAATTCAACAGCAGTGCTATGACAAGATACATCTGACATTCAATGTTGATATGTTACAGTCACGACAGATTACACCGGTACAGTGGTCACATATTGACACAAGTATCACACAGAGCTTCACTTGTTTACCTGCGTACACTAACTGTACATTTAGTGTCAGTGCAATGCCAAGTCAACGGCATGGCTTCATATCTCCTTGGAGCAACTATACACTTCTCACTGCGCAACAGGGTATGGACAACAAGAGGACAATGGGCGACTTCACTTTTTGACTTAGACTTTCGCTGAGACTTTCGCTGAGCTTAAACTTCGGTCTAAGTACCTACTTAAGTCAAAAAGTGAAGTGATTTCGCTGAGTGAAAACATGGCGACTAACACAGATACTTTAGTAAATTAAAACAGTCTGGTTCCAAAAATAAACGCCGTAATGGCTACACAATGACGTAAGACGTTACGTAATTACGTCATTTGCGTGCACGGCGCAATTAAACAAGCAAGTCCAAGCGTAAGTGGTTGATTTATTTCCTGTTACATTTACCGGTTTTCCACCATTTTTAATCGTTTAGTTGAACTTTGGTCTAAGTACCAACTTTAGCGTTCAGCTTTAGCTTTGGCTCAGCGAAAAGGCTCAGCGAAAGTCTAAGTCAAAAAGTGAAGTCGCCCAATATGCGATATGTTAATTGTGCCATTCAAAGCAGTGTTTCTGGTAGCGTTGCGAAACTATTTCCCATAACTAGTCATCAACGGTTTGTAGTCGGTTAAAAACTGAACATTGGTTTTCTTATAAAATGTAGTAACTTTCGCTGCTGTTCTTCAGCCAGTGAAGTAGACTGTGTATTTGAAACATATTTTGTTAGCATTGTCGTAAACTTAGCATTATTCTGTTTTCTTTTTTGTGGTTATAGACAGCGAAGCTGAATATGTTATATCTTAACTGTGCCATTTGAAGCAATGTTTCTGCCACTCATTGCAAACTAATGAAGTCGATGTTGATCTTGTAACATTTTTCTTAATAGAAACATGTAATTAGTTTTCATCTCATTTTGCGGTTAAAGGTATTTTTACAGTGGATTTGCAAAAAGACTTAAGTCATTTAGTGATACAGTCAGACAGTGACTGTTTTAATGGTTTCCTTTTCTGATGATTATTGCTGTAGTCACTGTATTTATTACTAGAATAACTGTTATTCTTCTACAGTTTTGTTTTTTATTAGCCGACCGTACTTGAGTTGTGGTCGAGCTATTGGTGTGGTTGTTGTTCATCCATCCTTGTTCATTTGTTTGTCATCTGTCACGGATGTTTTGTGGCTAAAGGGTGCAACATAAGGCCTCGGTTGCTATGGATCACTAATAGGAAGTCACATATTGGCTTTCAAATGACATGTTCATCGATAACCTTGAAGAGCCATAACGCACTGTGGTATGCCGATTGTGCAGTATTGTGGCTAAATGGTAAGTCATAAGGGGTCAGCGATGGTAGCATTGGATAGGGCGCTGGCGACTTTCTATAGGCTGTCAATAGTAACCATGTTTCCATCTGCAGCAGTTTGGTAGCAATTTTCAGTGGAAAGTTTCAAGCTATAAGTGACTGTATCTCCGAAACGGTGAGAGATAGGACCAAGGTTGCTATTGATCACTAATAGGAAATTGCATGCGCTCTTTCAGATGAGATGAAAATCATCGACCTTGGATGACCTTAAAGCTCACTGACAGCCAGTACAATCGGCTATCCTAGCAATTGCTGGGCTTCTTGTTATTCTTGTAGTTCCACTGGCGGCGCCGGAATTGTGTCCAAGTTGCTTTCAGCTCATTAATAGATCCGTGTCACACAGAAGCGACGTCGTCATCTATTTTCACGTGTGTATTATCGATATTTGTGTGTTACTGGTTCCGTCTACAGTCTCACGGTATGCAGCAAGTAACTATCAAATGTTCACGTTTAGTTTGTCGTGATTTTAATGTATGTCTAGTTGTTGGTATTTTTTTACTTTCATTGTTGTAAGTTATTTTTCTATCTAATTTTCAGTTTTTGCATTCGAAGATTGTAATACTTAAGGCACCTGCCGCAATTTGTGAAAAAGAGAGTACCTGTACGTTGTGTGCTGTTTGCAGCCCATTCCAGTGAAACTGGCACAAGGTCAAATCACTGGTTACCGTGTTCATGTCGTCGACCACAATCTCAGTCGGAGGCTGGAATTTAACACAACCAATAAACAATTCCTTCGACTGCCTGAGCTATGGTCCACTGGTGACTATGTGAATCTGGCGGTTGAAGCTTCCTCGTCTGTCGGCTACAATGACAGTCTATATCTCGACGTTGTTCACGTTCATCAGTCCACAAGTGGTTCGTGGCTGTCTCTTCAGTACTTACTTTGTCAACTTGCTGATTTCAGTAACTCTGTTGTTACTGTTTCTCTGCATACTGGTGTTAGGCATATTTTGCAGTGTAATAGTGAGAAGTTCAAAAAATTGATATTAACACATTGGCTGAAGTGATGTGGGCATTAATAAGTAAGCAAGTCAGTCAGTTTTGTTTTGTAACAGAGTGCAAATAAAAACACAAGTATTCATAAAATGCATTATTTCTGTCATTCGTGCAGGACATTAAAAAAGAAAGCCTACACTGAATGATGAGTTGTGATCGTTTTTTTGTGTAATAACTTTATTCTTGTAGTTTAATGTTATGTTTTTTCTGTTTTTTTTGTGTGTACGAAATAGTCTAAAGATCTTTTTGTGTGACTCTTTCTGTGTCGGTTCTCAGCTTTTTATTGTTTCGTTGTTTGAGCCCCGTATCTGCCAGTAAAGCTTGGCTGAGTTGCAGTAAGTTAATCTAACATAGCAATATACTGCTGTACATGGGGTGGTTGTTGTTGTTGCTGTGATGAACCCATCAGGCAACGTCTGTATAATGCTGAAGCAGATGCCTTGAAGAGATGAAGAATTTCACCAGGTTGTCACTGTCCTGGAACACACCTGTGATGTTGGTGAAGTCTGCTAATTGATTGGAGACAGAGCATTCCAACTAAATTGACTGGTACAAAGCACAGTCTGTCACCACTTGATGTCTGTGATCCAAGTCTGTGTCTTTTAGAAGACACTATCACTCCCAGCGAGCATGTCCATGTTCTCGGCTTTACCATCCCGTCTAATCTCAGTCTAGACAAGCATGTCAGCAATGTTTGCACAGCAGGATTTTTCAGGCTTTGACAACTCCATTATATTCGAAAATGACTTGAGTCTGACTCGGCTGTGACACTTGTCCATGTCTTCGTGTGATCCCATGTGGATTACTGCAATGCAATCTTCGCCAGGGCGCTGAAGACAGCAACAGACAAGTTGTAATGAGTGTTGAATGCGGCCACATGCATTGTTAGTGACACGCGGAAATTTGATCGCGGTCTGACTCATTTCATGCACATCGAGCTTCACTGGCTTGACGTTCCGGATCGAGTGAAGTACAAGCTGGGTATGCTGATGTACCAATGCCAGCACAACCAAGCACCTCGGTACCTGATGGACCACTGCTCGCCAGTCTCTGACGTCGTTTTCTGCAGCATCTGCGTTTGGCCAGCAGTCACCAACTTTCCGTGACATGTCATCGTCGCAGCACATACAGCCGTCGGGCGTTTTCTGTTGCTGGCCCGTATGTCTGAAACTCACTGCCCCATGACCTTCGGGACCTGGAGTGTTTTGCCGACATTTTCAGACAGTTGCCGAAGACATCCTTGTTCTCCCAGTATTAGCGTGTACAGCGCATTAGAGATTTTTTAATGATAATGCACTATATGAATTTACTATTTGATATTTGAAGTCACCAAAGTAATGGTGGTGATTTGTTGCCGATTTTCGATAAAACAGAAAAAATTTTGAGCAGTGATGGGTCATGCGCATTATTGCAACATGGACAAATTGTACAGATGATCTGTTGAGACCATAGTACTAATAAACACATTTATGAATAACAGTGTATGTAGCTTGTTGTGGCAGGACGTCACTGCTGTGTGATGTGTGCAGTTTCATCAGCCCAGCTGATTGCTGTGGCAGTGAACAAGTCCAGCATTCAGTGTATGTGGAAGTCAGTCCCCGGGGCTCAGCAGTACACAGTCTTCAGCTGCAGCAGTCATCTACAAGATCAGCTGTGTCACGTACGTGTAGAGTTTATAGACATAACTTGAGTGATGACGTGACATTGGTTCCGCTGTTTACCTACATGTACCTATCAGCTTTCATAAAATTACGCTGTGGTGAGTTGTTTTAACCAAGTGGTGTTGTATTTCTGATGGCGACAGCTGGTTAATAACTGGTGTTTCAGGGTGAGGTGAACTGGTGGCGTGTTGAATCCAACATGACTAGTGTGGAACTGATGCTGCCCCTTGGCGCTGTGGCTACAAACTATGTCTTCGGCATTGCATTACAAACAGTGGATCGATACAGTAGTGGGATTACCTGGCACCCGTGCACTTACGATCTCGCTTCCAGTTTGTACTTTTCATTTGCCTTACTGTTATTGCTGTTAAAACGGATTAAAGGGTGTCTGTAGCACTGACTTAAACCTATCTCAGAGCTACAGAGCGTCAGCTGCCGTATGGGATCAAAGAGTGTTATATGTGCCACCCAACACTGGTGAATGCACCCTACCTTAACCCCAGGCAGGCAGGCTGGTACTCAGTTTGCCTACCGTGCAGGGATGAAAGGCTGAGTTGACCTGGATGGTTGGTTATATACTAGTATAGTTTGTCTGCTGCTGATTGCTGATGTTTAGCTGGCCTGTTTTCGTACTCTTTCCAAAGTCATTTTTTCTTCCCAGAGTTTATCCTTCTTTCTCAGCTATAGACGATTTATAAGCTAAAATTATAGCACCATCGCCTGCATGAAGTTATTATTTTTGATTGTAATGTCAGTCTGTCATAGAAGTAAAGTGAATTGGCTTGAAACTGAAAGACCTTTATTGGTTAAACTACTTTTTTGACAGTAAAAGTATGTGACTTATGGGTATAGAATTGTTTCTTGAAATTGCAGGCTGCTAAAAATGAATTTTACACTATTAAGGTTATGTTTATTATTGTGATTGTCTTTTTAGTGATTTACCGTGCCACTGTGTAAGATGAAGCATTGGTGTATTTTGGTCAGATTTTCTTTTTGACAGATCTGATTGGCAATCAGACATAGTGTGAATAAGTGAGAATTTATTGCCCTGACCAACGCTGTTTTAGCATGCCTGCTGTTCTGAACAAATCACCATTAGTTGTTTGAATCTGCAGTCCGATAATGATGGTTGTTTTATGTGTTTGCAGCTAAAGTGGCTATTCCACAGGTCAAGAAGCAACGTGTTGGTTCCAGCGACATTGTGCTGCGGCTGAGACGTTCGGACTGCAGTCGTGGATTAGTCGGACACACTGTTGCTTACAGACTGTCTTACTGCACAGCACGGGCAGACACTGGTGAGTTTAGTGCAACAGTGAGTGTGGTGGCTTTGCATTGTGATAACGCTTTTGGTTGCATCAACGAAGTTAATCGACGTTGTGTCAGGTTAGTACTGAGATGGGCGACCATTTGCAGGTATACCATCTTTGTATTCAACTAAGCCACTCAGGCCAACTCAGCCTGGCCATACCTCCATGGGTAGGCAAAATGAGTACTGGAGGCAGTTACAGCAATTGCTATTGAAGAAACGGTGAGTTTTTTTGTAAATGTAGCTCCTGTGTTATCAGTCGGTTCGAGGCACTTGCTGTTTTTTTAGAGCTGGCCATCTGGCTGACTTGGGTTGTATGCTAGCTTAATTGGGTTTATACCTTGCTGGCTCAAAGCTTTTTCGCAGTGGCCATGCTAGCTGTCTATGTGAAATCTTCTAGTGTTCTGTAGTTGCTGTGTTCTGTGGTATAAAGTGATGAGTTTTTCTTGCATTTTTCAGCTGTTCTGGAGTACTGTTGAGGATGGTGCTTAGAAAGTGAAACGTACATGCATTGTGCTGATCGAACAGTTGGACAGTTTTGCATATGGTTAGCTTTGATCATTACAGTGCAGGATGGTTATGCTGTATACTTTTCTACATAATTCATGCGCGTTCCACTTTTTTTTGTTCACTACCTGTATTGTGTCTGCAGGTGGCTCTTCTGGTTGCATTTTTAAAAACTCTTTATATGTTGTAGAGGCTTAGTTTGTGGTAATGGTGCGACATTTTTTGCCAGTGCGAATTTGCCGTAATTGATTCAAGTGCTTGATGTTAAAGATACTGTCAGTTAACTTTACTTGTTCCAGTAAAATAGTGCATACACTTTGAATTATGTCGCGGTTGTGAGATCTGACATCTTTGTTGAATGTTAGCATCGCATTGTTTATATTGTTTCAAAATAAAAATGAGGCATCTGGGTTTTTTGGTCATCATTGTGTTAACACTGATAAAACATCTGGATGATTTTTGACAACCTAATAAGCTAACGGTGTGACTTCTACCGGGAAGCCGCTATGCTTATTTTTGTGGCTGCGGCAGATTTGGTGGCATTCAGCTATTTCTGGCATGCTTGACACGGTGGTAAAGTTGAAATCCCATTCACTGCTAGTCATGATTGGATTGCCTGCTTCGTGTGTCAGATGCCGATGTCTGCCATGGTTCAAGCATCGTACGTCAGATTAATGCTACCATTGGTAATATGGATATAACACTGACCGATCTGCAACCAGACCAGCTTTATCTCATCTCAGTCACGAGCATCTCTGCTGTCAACTCGCAATCCGACGTTGTGCATTTGAGACTGAAGACTGAAGCGGAAGGACTCACTGCTGGCATCGTGACTCTGTTAGTCATCGTCGGCTTGTTGTTCATCATACTGCTGATTGCCGCAGTCTCGTGTCTTGTGAGGTATGTTATCACAGTTTGTCAACACAGATTTGTACTATTTGCAAAGGCAGCAATGGTAGTCATGGTCACAGTGATCTACACAGTGGTTTGGACAGTAGTAACAGCAGCAGTCGGGATGGTGATGATGATTGGTGTCCTGTAATTGTCGTTAACTATGAACACATATTGGCCACTTTTTAGTCTGCATGGAAATGATATTTTTTGGAGCAGACTTATATTTTGCTGATATTTATTATTTCTTTTTTTCCCTTTGCGATATCTACTAGCTTCATTGGTCGATCACCGCAAAATTTTGCACTATGATGGGAAATATGTTCGATTGAATAATCCAGGTCCAAAATTTCGGGGGGGGGATAACAGGGAAGATTGATAGAACTACCATTATGTTAATTACATATGCACACGTATAATGGAATTATTATAATTTTGGGTTTAGCCTTTTTTTGTGTTTTGTGTTTCTGTAAAGGTTAAACTTTCTGTTTCTTTATTGTAAAGGTTAAACTTACCGTTTCATTACTGTGTGTTTGTGTGCATTTTGCCTGGAAAGGCCATCCCTGAAATGACCTGTACTGTGTCAGGTAGGACGTTAAACCCTACTCACTCACTCACCCCCACCCCAAAAAAATTTTAGGGGCCAAAAACATGCAAAATTTGGCCCTATTTTGGACGATTTCAAAATTCGATGGCGAATATTTTTGGGAAAGATACAGATATTTAAAATTGGAGAAGTACTCAATCGACAGTGATTCCTCCCACGTTCGGCGGAAAAAGTTCGGTGAACTTTGGTCTAATAGTGAAATTGTATCGACACAAATCAACTTTTTTGGAAGACCATATTTTGGCCATTGAGGGGTGCTGCACCCGCAAATTTTTACACGCACTAGAGAATGACCATGTTTTACTAGTGCCCCACTCATTTGGGATGGGGGTTTCCTTACATTTTTTTACAATAGGTGGTCAAAAATGGGCGTAAAATTTAGCATATGAGCCTGAAGATCTTTTTAGCCAGGGGGAGTAGTTTAACGAAACTTTGCCATGTGACGTGATGATAGGTGGGGGGAACCGCCCTCTGAAAATTTGGGATGGCAAAAATGTCCAAAATTTAGTACATTTTACGACAGCTTTCGACTTTGACCTCAAATATCTCTGGATTGGATAGAGATATCGACAAGCAGTAAACGGCGTTATCAACTACAATTCTTCTTGCACTGAACAAAAGAACTTGTGAACTTTGATCTACTCCTGGTCAGAGATTATGCAGCTCATGTTTACCCACCCTAAGTCAAGAGTGCATATTTTGCGTTGAGTTTGGGCCATGTGACTTTGCTACTGGGGGAATTTCAACCCCCTGAATTTTCCCCCAGTCGGGCTTATGGTGCTGGGTGGATTCACATTGGGCTTTGCCCCAAATTTCTAGTTAGTTTTGATTTTTCTAAGGTAGTTACAAGTTTCTAAAGTTCTTTGATGGAATCTTTTTTTGTTTCATTAGGATATGTCGTTGTGTTTTCATAGCATTTTGATTTTATCGGTAATCCACTATCCATTATCGTGTGTGTTATAATAGAACTTGGGAATAAAATCTGGTCATGTCGTTTAACAGCTATTCATTAAATATTTACTTACAAGAATATATTATGTTTTATTTGTGTGTGAAGTGTGAAAATAGAACATTGTAATTTAATGAATGCAGTGTGTGAAGATAAGTAGAACACTTCATAAGTAATACTATTGCAGTGGTGACTTTGTGATTTAACTGCAGCAGTTGAGGTGGAATGGTGCAAACAAACTGCTTTCATTATATTGTAGGTATGGTCGTCGACTTCGTAGGAAATTTTTTTCCAGACTTGACATCGAGATCCCAGCTCCTGTCTCCAATGACATGGTGGGTTTTATGTACATATGCGGATAATATGTTTGTTGTTGCTTACTGTGTAGTTGGCTTATTGTTGTCATTTAATTTGTCGATGCAGATGCAACAAAGCAGTTATGTGCTAGGAACAATCAGGCAGAAACTAGCGCTCTAAATAGTTTTGGCGTTTAGTGCTATATGACGTCATAAATCACAACAGTGTCATATCTGCAGCAGACTTATATCAGCCGGAAAAAAATGAACGTTTTAGTGGTGTACAGATTGTGGAAAATATTGTTGTCAAATACGTCAAGGCTGGAAACTTTTGGGATGTCCCTCGTACAGTTGCTGTAAATAATAAAACCAAAATTAAAGTAACATTTAGCACAGGATGACGAGATATAAAAAAAGGAAATCGCTGCACCACAGAAATCAGTACTATGATTTGGATCTTGATCTATGTTTATGATGTTTTTTTGTATGGCACTTGAGCCATTTTTAGAAAGGTACCCCAAAGTCAGTTCTGGTCAGCAGGCAAGCTATTCAGTAGATTATTAACAAGAAGCGGCCTGATGCATGTTGTATTGTTGCATGCAGGCATCAGCAGGAGAGAATGAGGCAATGATCAGACACAACTATACATCTATCACTCATGTACGTGCATAGGACTTCAGCTAATAATGATTATTGTAATAATAGCAATAACTACAAAGAATTTTTAAAAAATTAATATCAGTAATAATATCTTTAGCATAGTTTCCTGTACCTGAAAATCATAGTTTCGATGCAACATTTTTGTTTTTGTTTATTGCTTGATCTTTTGCAAGGTGCTGAGTGCATGTCCCCTACTTTTGCGTATTTCTGTTAATTCTTTAATTTTCTTGGCAGACATAGTTTATTTGCTACTGTTATGCAGTGGTGCTTTCGGCTAGTAGTACAGTACATATACATATTACGGTGCATTTGAAATAGTTAAAACTTTATTGTGCAAGATTTTGATGCACGATGTAATTTCACGCATTTCCGTGGAACTCGAGACAGTCAGCTTATTAGAGGAGAAAAGAAAAATAGTAACATTAGTAGAAAGTGTTCCAAATCAGGCCTTAAGATATGTTTCTTTTTTCAATTATGCCCAGTCGTCTACTTTGAGAACTATGATTAATGTGTGCTTTATGAATTGACTGATCAATACTGTCTCGGGTGTGACTGATGGCAGGCAGTATATTATGTAGCTGGTGTTTGTGCAGGATCTGAATACATCATCAGGTCAGCAGCTGATTGCTGCTGACAGCTACGGTGAACAACAACCAGCATCCAATTTAGATAGAATGCAGCCTTTGCCATTGAGACGACTTCTGCCCATAACTGAATCACGTCAGTTTATCCAGTGTGATCTCTTTGTCAATCTTGACATGTTGTAGTAGTATCACCGTGTTGGAGTCAGTTTGGTGAAGTGAAGATGTAAAATGATGCTGCAGCAATTTCAATTGCTTTTTTTTCCAGGACCAGGGTATCTTCGAGTAACTCTAAATAATTTGGCCAGTGAATGAAAAGCCAACCGTTTGTGTAGTACTGCTAATACTAATGCCAATATCGATTATTATTAATGGTGGAATGTGGGTAAATCCTACAGAAGCTGCAGGTTTGTTGGAATTCCTAAAGATTACATTTCATGACTGTTTTTCTCTGGGATATATTGGTGATAATCTCATAATCTGGGATGATAACAGTAACGACATTGGTATATTAGTTTTTACTGAAAGTTTAACGCCAAGAGCTCACTTTTCTTCTGTTTAAATGGAACTGGTTACATAACTCTGTCCGTGTGTTTTTTCCGCTATCGTGTGTTATTTTGTCGCAACTTGTTCTGGTAGCAGCTGATGTGCGGATATTGCCATCAACTGACAGTCAGTCGGACCTAGCATTTGACGAATGTTCGACACCGATACATACCGTTGCACCAGCGCACATGGACAAGCTGACAAGCGAGGGATATGCACGAGGCTATGCTTGCCGTAGGTCACCCTTCATACCGCCATCGGACTTAGATGCTCAGCCGCTGAGACATTCTACCATAGACCATACACCTGCTGTTGATGCATGTCATAGTGAGTACTGATTTCCTTCTGCCGTTAGTAATATTAATAGTAGCAATAATAACAAGGACCGAAGTAATTTTGTAAAAGTTGAAATCGCTGATCGCTGCTATCACCTCATGACTTATAATTTTTTTCGTAAGTTGAAATAAGTTTAAATTTTTCTGTTTCTTGGGATGTCCATCTAACACAGCATGTCATTGTACTTGACAAATGGCATCTGAGTTGATTGAACAGTTTCAGCAGGATGCACAAATGTAACATCTGACAGACCATGTGACGGAGAAATGTGTAGAGCGATTCTGCCTGTCAATAGTAAGAATAAAGCTAGTGTGTATATTACCAGTATGTCAAAAAGAGTCTTTAGAGGTGCTGAGGATGGTCGTAGTAGTCGTGTATAACAAAACTCAGTTATTAGGCCTAATTATTTGCTGGACATGGTGTGACTTCGGTCCGGATTTGCAGACATTGAGTAAGTATCTGTTTAGAAAGAACGTTACGACTGCCTGCCAGCACAGTTATTGCTGTGGTTACGCCTTGCTACTGCTACGATCTGGATCTGATACTGCACCGCGGTCCACAAAAACATGCCACTTTTATTTTTTGAATGGCTTTGTGAAACATTGGCCGATTTTAATAATTTTTGGAGTGCAACATCAAGAAGAAATTTGATGCAAATGACCAGTGGCGTAACTAGCCATCGGCAGCCCCGGCAATGCCGGGGGGCCCAGGGGCCCACCATGGTAAAGGGGGCCCAAAGTGACCCGAATTATTCAAAAAATTAATTAGCTAGATATAATATCAATGGGCATTTTTGTAATTTTGACTGAAAT
>Ga0209367_1000440_pt1 | contig 40527 bp, 15 predicted proteins | sample WorMetLIZISLAND2_FD_187412 | JGI IMG/M metagenome (GOLD analysis project Ga0209367, IMG submission 187412) | Marine gutless worms symbiont microbial communities from Max Planck institute for Marine Microbiology, Germany - Olavius geniculatus... ...
GGGGCGAACGCACCAGGAGGCGAATCAGCCAGGCACAAAGAGCGAATCAGCCAGGGGGCGAATGAGCCAGGGGGCGAACCGGCATAGGGGCTAAAAACCATAATTCATTGGACTGGTGCAGATCTCGGCAGCAAATGAAATATTTCATACAACTTTTATCTCACTTGACACTTCTGGTGGAACGAGCAAGCGAGTGAGTAAGCGATAATTTTCTACGTTGATTTTCGCCTCAAAAGGATCGGGACATTCATTGTGGTTGCCTCGGCTACACTGCAAATATTTGATCTATTGGGTGCTAGAACCAAATCCAGTTACGTAGCAAGCGAGATTTTTGCACTTTTTTGTGTCTTGCAAGTAAATAAAGTTCATATTGGAAGTAGGCCTTCTAAATAGAGTTACTTTAATCTGTCACTGTTCGGGAGTTTTTAACAGTCTAAATAATTATCCCGGACTTTAAAGAATGTGTCATTGAAATAATTTTGAAAGTTGAACAGTAGGCCTATTTTGTGTAGATATGAGAACAGGAAACCCAGCTGTCGCTAGGAAAAGCTGACGTAAAAACTTTTTAACAACAATTACTAGAGTTCAAATTTGTTCATTCTGGTGTCCTGCGGTCTTTTCAAGAGTGTCCTGCGGTTTTCAGTCATATCCATTTTTACTCTCCTCTTCATTCAACCCTCAATTTTAAAATGTTTCCCATGCTGAAACTTTGCTTGCCTGAGTTTCACACACATGGCTCGTGCAAAAAGTTTCCCCCTATTATACAACCTAAAGCTTAGCCACAATACATCCGTTACAGACTGACAGACGGACGACAACTCGTAACTTAGCAATAGCTTGACCGTTATTTACATGTAAGTAAGGTCGGCTAAGAACTGCTGGTTTAGTTTATTTGATTCGCCGTGTATTATGTCACGGCGTGGTATTTACAAACGATGCGATGTGATGTGTAAATGTCAGATAGAACTACTGAGCGACAGCCGCGATGCCAGAGCAGATGAAGCGACGACGTGTCAGGATTAACCCGAGCACGGGACGCCGATACAAATATCCATATCCCATCTACTACAGGTAGGCCTATGTAGCCTATTATAGGTCTAATGCAAAGGTAAAGTCCTGACCGAGCCACAAGGTCTATCTCTGTTCTTCTTGCCCTCAGCCAGACACCAGCTTACACTGCGAGACTACGCATACGGGGCTATAGTTGCATCGCGCGATGTTTCGGTTTACGACTCGCTTTTTCGCCAGGTATTTATTGCGAATTTCCGCCTACCCATAAGGTGGCTGGTTACATATCGAGACGGTTTTCAGTTTTCACGTCTATCGACAGTCAACTATTCAAGTTGTAACCGGGTCCGGCGTACAGTAACTTTGTTCGACTAGACCGACGGCTTTTCTAATAAGCCGCATTACGGGTTTTATTAGAAAAGCCGTCGATCTAGTCGAACAAAGTTACTGTACGCCGGACCCGGTCACTACTTAAATGGTACTCTTGCCCATCCGTCTATTTATTTGTCCGCCTGTCTGTCCCATAATCGCTCGTAACTCGAAAACAAAACAGCGTAGAAAAATTGCTAAATTTGCGTGTCGGCCTCGCATGAACCAAAATCTGTCGGTGCTTTACGACAACACTGTTGTGATATATTGGAGGCCTGTCGTTATCCAAGCTGTTTGACCACAACCGCCGGAGATAACAAGTTGTCTTTAGATCGTCAAGTGTATCTTTCTCTCTCGCTTTCTATCTGTCTGTGTCTGCGTGTGTGCCATGCAGCGCTTCTCTCTATATTGCTGGAGGCAATGCAAATTGTAGTTGGCTGACACTCACTATCAATATACAGCGTGAATGGGAAACAGTCTGGCACACTGCATATATTATAGATCACATTACTTGCCAGTCTGTCACGCGCTTTTATCACTGGTAATGTAAGCCTTTAGTTTTTGTGGTATGACCGTAATTTTTGCACCATTTAAGTGTTAGACCTATCACAATCTTCTGTCGTCAGTTATTTGTGTATCAATATGTGCATAGACCGGTAGAAAAATAAATGACAACTAATGTGAATCACACTTTTATTGTGGCCTATCCATTTATTTTATTTTGATGAAAATTTGAGTGCGTATCTTTGTCGATGTTCATATATTATCCGTCTTTTATCTACGATTATGTTGCATATATGTAAAAAAACATTAATTTGCAAATAAAAAACATAAGAAAACATGTTTTTTTACTTTTATAAAAAACATGTATAAACATACATAAAAACATTGAACTATATTAGGCAGGAATTAGCACAATAACATGTTAAAAACAAAAACCTACCATTTGTAAGAGTAAAGACCGACATGTACTGAATGTTATTATGTAACGGTGATTATGGTACAGATCGAAAACAGGGCTAAACGCAATTTGCCCATGAGAAATGCATCATATTTGTAATTTTGTACGTTTATGTTTTAATAAGAACAAAAACGCAACTTTAAAAATAAGAAAAAAACATTTAAAAACATGTTTTTTAAACTTTTATAAAAAAATTAAAAATATTTTTTTACATCTATGCCATGTTGTATATTTTATTATTTACTCCATACTGTAATTTCATTTTCGTATTGTCAGATGTGGTGCTGAAGACAATGAATGAATGAATAAATGATTCAATGTCTCAATGCTGTAGTACTACGGTGAATATTGTGTAGGCCGGAGAGGCGATGGGTGCGGATAAGTCGATTTATTCGTCGAACCGTGCTGACGACGACGCTGCAGTCAACCATGGCGAGTTCTACCTCGGATGACGTGGTCGACAGCGGCGCTCCACGTCAGCGTCAGCATCTGGCTGACGGGCGTCTGACTGGTCTTTTGTCGGCGGCTGTAAAGCACCGCGACCCGGCAGCTCTGCGGTGTCTGATAGAACGGCACGACGTTGATGCAAACAGCGAGCTCGTACGACCGACGGTCGGCTACCGACGCCGCAAAACTCGACCCCTGCACTCCGCCATGTACACAGAGCGGCACGGTCTGACGCAGCGCGTCGACGTCCTGCTGTGTGCCGGCGCCGACCCAAACACACGCGACGGTCGAGGCAGCACTCCATTGCATGTGGCGACTGATGCTAGCGAGGCACCGGCTGCCAGGCTCCTGCTTGCGCGTGGAGCTGATCCTAACTCAGTGGACGGACGTGGAGAGACGTGTCTGCACTCGGCCGCTCGTCAAGGGCACTGTGAGCTGGTGCGTGCTCTGCTGCATCACGGCGCTAATCAGTTTCTGGAAGACCGCACAGGCATGCTGCCTGTCCACGTCGCCGCGCTGGCTGGCAACTACCACATCGTCGAGATGTTGTGTGGCGCAGACCGTCGTGCCGTGGAGTCAGTGACGAGGCACAGTCTGCGGCGACCGATTCACCTCGCTGCCGCAGCAGGTCACGTCGAGACGGTGGCACTGCTGGCTGGGCGACTGCGCGCTAACTTGACGTTTTCTGATGCTGTGCATAACACCGCACTCCACGCCGTGGTCGCTCAGAGTTATCGCGCAGACCGTGACCGTGACAGGGACGCGTACTACGCGTGTGCCGCCGAGCTGCTGCGTCATGACGTCCCCGTCGACACACGCAACGCTGCCGGTCAAACTCCCTTAGCAATGGCCGCCGCCAACCAGTTCCCCAAGATTGCTCAGCTGCTGCTGGCTTCCGGCGCCCAACCGCTAACTTCCGAGACCAGCGTTCCGCCACAGAAACAGCGCCGAGTTGACAGAAAGAAAACCTCCGAGAAATTGTCAGCCGCCGAGGTAGAAGTCATTGCAGACCGTATTCGCAAGAAACCAGCGGGAAATGTAGACGAAAATGCAGTCGAGGGTCGAACGACGGGTGAAGAGTCGCAGAGGTCAGACAAACAACGTCGGTCGTCGAGCAGAACTTCTTCAGCATCCGAACAGACGCCGCCTCGTCATGCCGTTGATCCGGCGACTGATTCAGTGAAATTACGCAAACCAGGGAAGTCGACGAGTCGCCCAGGTGTCGACAATGAAATATCGACGTTCAGCATGGCGACAAAGGGTAGCGGTGAGCGGATGTGCATTTTTCTGGATCAGAAGCCAAGTCCGCAGGACGTCGACGACAGGATCCGGTCCAGACGCAGCATCGAGGGAGAAATGAGCAAGGCTCGTGGGATACCGAAACACGACGTCGCGAAGAAACTAGTAGCCGTCGAAATTGAAACAGATGAAAGCATGGAATTCGAGCGGAAACCCTCCTCCTCTGATAAAAAGCAGCCCCGCCGATCTGCTAAAAACTCAAGTCGTCAGGAAGATGCAGGAAGAAAGCGTGATAAAGATCAGGAAACGCAAAAGTCGAAAGATCTAGACAGTTTTGTGGAATCGAAGGAAGCTGGCAAAGGGTCTTCCACAGAACAAGCAAAACAGCCAAGTCAGCCACCGCCAAGCAGAGATCGGATTACCGACTCGCCAGCGGATGAGATATTCTTAGACCCAGAAAGTGGAGCTCAGGAGTGGTTTGGAAGGCCGGGAGCGGTTTCGCCAGTCGCTCTCAAGGATGTCCGTAGGCCTATACTGTCCGTCCCGGGATATCGCTCTACGTCCAAATCGCCGTCGGGGTTTGTGAGCGAGGGTGGAGGTGGGCGTGGTCTGAAGTTGAGAGTCGCTGGAGTCGTGCCAAAGGCGTACAATCGTCGTCAGAAGGATGCCGCTCGCAGAGCGTTCTTTGCCGCTCGACCAGTTGCCATCGAGAGCATCGGTGATGCCGACCTCGACGACGTCAGCCAGATGTCAATGGCCAGCATGCCGGAGATTGGGTACGAGGCTTGGGAACGTTCAGTAGCACGCCACCAGAAATGGTCAGAACCGCTGGAGCCGGTGTATGGCAAGCCGCCCAAACATCACGGCTTGAACGTGTCGTTCAGCAGTTCAAGGGAAAGTCCTGCACTGTCCGATGATAAAGTACTGATTGGACCGTACGCTCCGCCGTACCGTTCGACGGGACCGATCGACGTGAAGACAGATCTCATTGAGGAGATGCTTCTGGACGACAATCTGTCGTACGACTACGACAGCATGGAATGGAATGACGACGATGTACCAGACCCACAGTTTGGAGACATTGATGACATTGGGCCGCGTCCACCGCCGGAGATCATGGACAGGCATCAAGCTGTCGAAGAACTTTTAAAGACTTCACCAACTGAGCATCAAGGTCTAGAGAACGTCGACGAGGATAAAGAATCAAGTCTGAGAATGGGACCACCAGAAAAGACTTCGCTTCCGGCAGAAAAGATTGCAGAAGACAAGATGAGAAAAGCAGAGATAGACAAGGCTTTTGAAGAGGCGAAGAGGAGATTAAGTCACAAATCTGAGTCGTCAGCTGATGTGCCGCAAAAAAGTAAACGTGATAAGAAGAAAAGGCGTCCTGAGGCGTCGGTAACAACATCAAAGGCGGAAACGGAGCCGGAAGAAAAGAAACAAAAACCACAACAAGACACACGTGATAAGCACGTGACTAAAGGATCACACGAAGTGCATTTTGAAGAACATGAAATACGAACGGTCGTACATTCGTCAACAGTTGTGAGCAGTCAGTCAACGACTTCGAAGATACAAAGACTTACCCCAGAGAACTTTGTCGTCACTGCTGATCTCTCGTCGTCAGAAAAAGACAGTGAAAATGAAGGTCAAGGTAAAGCGCCGTCAGAACAGACTTCAGCTGTGGCTTCTCCGAGAACTCAGCCGTCACCTGTCAAAGGAATTCTCAAGTCCACGTCGAAGTACAGCAGCTATGACGATCAGTCGCAGCGAACTGCAGACAAATACAAAACTCCTTCAAGCAGCAAAATACCAGTGAGTATCTTGAAAACAGAGGAAGATAAGAAACGAAGCAGTGAGAGTGAGTCACAACAGCATACAGAGAAGGAAACTCCACAGAAAGTTGATAGAGAGACAAAGACTGATGATAAACAATCCGGTTTAGAGCAGGGTGGTGGGGAACTGGAATCCACTAAAGTAAAAGAATCGGCAAAACGTTCTGACAGAGATGAAAGCAAAGTACCACAAGAAAAAGTCAGCCAGAAAGAGTCTGGCAGAGAGAGAAAAGACAAAGACAGGAGTCGCATACCTGTTCCCAGCAAGGATACGGATACACAAAGTGGATTAGTGCCAGTTCAATCGCAGGCAACAGAACTTGACGACAGAAAACTTAGTACTACCGAGGAAGAGTTTTCTTCGCCGCACAAAAAGGAACGAGAGCCTCGTAGACAGAAGGTTGCAGATGATTCGAAAAAACAAACATCTCAAGAGCAGCAAAAAGTTGCCCAAGGTGAATCTGGTAAATGGGCCAAAGACAGTGAAGCGACTCAACAGCCAGAAAAACACCTGGATGCTATGGGGCGACGTGAGTCTTCTACGATAGACGACGAAACCACCGAAAGAGGCGCAAAAGTAATTTCAGTAAAACCGGCAATGGTAGACATTCCACAACAGTTTAAGATGGAAACGACTTTGAAAGAGGAATATTCTGTCATCAGCCAAGAGACTGACACTCGCAAGAAAAAGACTTCAAAACAGCGCGAGTGTGAGGGAAGGCCAGCAAGACAACCGGATGCGGTAGAACAGGACTCTTCTACGATGGAAGATGAAACAACAGAACGAGGCGCTAAAGTAATTTCATTAAAGCCAGCAACGGCGGATATTCCGAAACAGTTTAAAACTAAAACCACTTTGAATGAGGAATATTGCGCCATTATCAGCGAGGCTGACAGTCGCAAGAAAAAGACACCCGACAGGCGTACGTCAAAACAGCGTGAGCGTAAAGGTCAACCAGAAAGACATCAAGATGCTGAAGTGTCTTCTCCGATGGAAGATGAAGCGACAGAAAGAGGCACAAAAGTAATTTCGTTGCAGCCAGCAATGGTAGAAATGCCTCAACAGTTTAAAACTGAAACCACTTTAGACGACGAATATTCTTCCATCAGCCAAGAAGCTGACACTGGCAAGAAAAAGACAACTACTGATACGTTGAAACACCGTGAACGTGCAAAGAAACCAGCAAGAGAGCCAGACGCAGCAGAGCAACATGGTACAACACCAAACTCTTCTGCGATGGAAGATGAAACGACAGAAAGAGGCACAAAAGTACTTTCATTAAAACCGGCCGCAGTACAGGCGCCGCAAAAGTATGAAGCTGAAACCACTTTGTTTGACGATTATTCTACCGTTATCCGAGATGCTGATTCTCGCAAGAAGAAGACAACTGATGCTTCAAAACACCGAGAGCGTGCAAAACAGCCAGCAACGGGGCCAGATGATGTAAAAGATTTATCTAAAGAATCTTCCACGATGGAAGACGAAACAACGGGAAGAGGAACAAAAGTAATTTCGTTGGAGCCGGCAACAGCGGATATGCCGAAACGATTTGAAACTGAAACTACGTTGGACGAGGAATATTCTGTCATTAAGCAAAAAGCTGACGCTCACAAGAAAAAGTCTTCAAAACAACGCGAGCGTGAAGGGAAACCAGCAAGACACCCGGATGCGGTAGAACAGGACTCTTCTATGATGGAAGATGAAACAACAGAAAGAGGCGCTAAAGTAATTTCTCTAGAACCAGCAACGGTAGAAATGCCGAAGCCGTTTAAAACTAAAACCACTTTGGATGAGGAATATTCTACCATTACACGAGATGCTGATTCTCGCAAGGAGAAGACACCTGACAGGCGTCCGTCAAAACAGCGTGAACGTAAAAGTCAACAAGACACACACCATCAGTCTGCTGAAGAGGCTTATACAATGAAAGACGAAACAACAGAACGAAGCACAAAAGTAATTTCGTTACAGCCAGCAACGGTAGAAACGCCAAAACGATTTGAAACGAAAACCACTTTAGATGAGGAATATTCCACAATTAGCCAAAAAGCTGACACTCGCAAGAAGAAAACAGGCGATTCGTCAATGTTGCGTGAGCGTTCGAAACAGCCAGCAACAGAGCCGGATGAGGCAGCAGATTTATCTCAGAAATCTTCTACGGTGGAAAATAAAACAACAGAAAGAGGCGCCAAAGTAATTTCCTTAGAACCGGCAACGGTAGATATGTCACAGCGGTTCAAAACTGAAACCAGTTTGGATGAGGAATATTCTATCATCAGCCAAGAGACTGACACTCGCAAGAAAAAGACTTCAAAGCAGCGCGAGCGTGAGGGAAGGCCAGCAAGACAACCTGATGCGGTAGAACAGGACACTGCTACGATGGAAGATGAAACAACAGAACGAGGAGCTAAAGTAATTTCATTAAAGTCAGCAACGGTAGAAATGCCAAAACAGTACACAGCTAAAACCACTTTGGATGAGGAATATTCTAGCATCGTTCCAGACGCAGATTCTCACAAGAAAAAGACATCCGATAGGCCTACTTCAAAAGAGCGTGAGCGTAAAAGTCAGGCAGAAAAACATCAGGATGATAAAGCGTTTTCTACGACGGAAGACGAAACAACGGAAAGAGGCACAAAAGTAATTTTATTGGAGCCGGCGGCTGTAGAAATGCCAAAGCGATTTGAAACGAAAACCACTTTTGATGAGAAATATTCTGTCATCAGTCAAGAAGCTGACACTGGCAAGAAAAAGACATCTGATAGGCCTACTTCAAAACAGCATGAGCGTGCGAGGAAGCCAAAAGGACAGCCAGATACAGTAGGTCGACGTGATTCGGAACAGAAGTCTTCTGCAATGGAAGATGAAAGAACAGAAAAGGGTACAAAAGTAATTTCATTACAGCCAGCAACGGTGGATATGCCGCAAAGATTTGAAACTAAAACAACGTTGGATGAGGAATATTCTACCATCACACGAGATGCTGATTCGCACGAGAAGAAAACCGATGCTTTAAAAAAGCGGGATCGTGCAAGACTGTCAGGTCAAGAAATAGATGAGAACGCGAATGCCAATGTAAGTAATATCAATACAGAATATAACGAGGAGCCTGGCTCGCGCAGTAGAAAACCGCGTGATCGTGTAAAACCATCTAGAACACAGGAGGACCAACAAACCGTGCTTAGCGATGAATTTGGTCAACCTACGAGCAACATCAACTATGATTCGCAGCCAGCGAAACACGAGTCAGGTCTAGAGGTGAACGGCGGTGAAACTAACATTGATGCCGAGTACAGTGAGGAGCCTGGCTCGCGTAGACGTAAACCGTGCGACAGGACAAAACCACCACCGTCACAGCCACCAAGAACACAAGAAGACCAGCGACATCTTGACAGCGAGAAGTCGGACAAACCCACGAGCAACATCAACTATGATTTGCAACCAGCAAAACACGCACAACCGGGCGTTTTACTACCGACCAAGTCGTCTACAGACGGGAGCGTTAAAACAACAGCTACTGAGAACGCAGATATTACTCAGTCGCAGCCGGAAGCTACAACTGTACAAGACGATCAGCATACCGCTTCACGGGATACCAGCGAAGAGCCTTCAAAACCACACGGTAGGAGACACACAGAACCTCGTGATATCAAGAGACGGCAGCCTGAAGTAACTGGTAAAGATACTGCGTCCACTGAAGCTGAATCAGACGCTGTGGCAAAGAACAAGGATGCGAAGTCAGGACGTGAAATTTTACCACCAGAGAAGAAGACGCAAAAGAGTGCCAAAGGCGACGAGGACGACGCAAGACGCAGTAAAACTGATTCGACCTCTAACGCTGAAGCTGCTGGGAGGATAGACAAACAACACGGATGGGAGCCTGAGCGTGAAAAGCAGAAGAAAACATGCAACTCTGATGACCAGGAGAGTGAGTTCGTGGAACGTGAAGCAGACATAGCAATCACTTCATTTGATGCTGATGAGAGTAGAGTTGGCACGCTCGAGCCATCGTCCAGTCGCGTCGAACGTCTTGGCGAAACCGTGCAGAGTAAGCTGGCCGCGGTACAGCCTCCGGTAGGCCGTGCACGAGAAGAGAGCACTGGTGATGTCGAGAGTTACGACGTGGAGCCTGGAAGTAAAAGAAGACAGCATGGAGACAGGCGAAAGAAGAAGGACTCGACACAGCCTCCTTTGTCGTCAGAGACCGACATAAAAACCCGGGAAGGTGAACAGCACCGTTTAGCTATCGGCGCCACAGATGAACAAATCCACGAAATCGTGATAGGAAAGGCAAAGGAGAAAATAGACAAGGCTGCCGGCGACGGCGAACTTCGGCACCATTTGCCTAAGGGTCCGGCAATTCGACCGGACGTGTGGGAGGAAGCAATGAACGATGAACCACTGGCAAGTTCCGACGTGGTGTATGATGACGTCGTCATCCCAACGGAAGAGACGAATCTGCCGCCGGCAACAGAATACACGAGCAAACCCGCCGCTGTGAACAAAGACAAACCGAGAAAGACACTAGCGCCTCCTCGTGAGAGAAAAAAGCCGCGATCGCCAAAACTGCAGTCGGTGAAAGAAACTAGCTTTGATGAAGAAAATAGTGAAGAGTCTAGTAGTGAATCTTACTCAACATCTGAGGGGGAGGAGGAAGAGACAAAACCGACCCAGAAATTGTCGCACGATAGTTCACCTGAGTCTATTTCTGACGAGTTTTTTTCTGATGTAGAGCAAGAACTTCAATATGATCGAGAACCATCAAAACAAAGTGACAATTTTTCGACTCGTTTTGATGCTAAGGAAAGCTACGATCTACCCGCAAAGTATGACAAAAAGACGTTCAAAGAAAATGATACTGGCGGGAAGACAGATCAAAGGATGGCAAAAGAAACTGACGTAGATGAAGAGTTTAAGATAAATTTGGAAGACGCATCTGAAGTTTCAGTGCCAGAAAAGCATGACTCCAAGGAGACGAATGTAGACGACGACACCGAAGACGAAACAGAAAAAAGTGAAGAAAGTGCTTCGGAAAGTGACGTCGCTGAAGCTGAAAGTATACAAGAACCGATCAGAAAGACAGCAAAAAGTTTTGGGAAGATAACAGCACGCGAAAAGCAAAAGGAACCATGGGAAGAAGATAACCTTAGCGACTACGACATTCCTGTCCCTGGTGCTGCAAGTAAGGCGTCAAAAGACGCGGATACCAAACAGACTGCAGCCAGTAAGGACGCAAAGGAAAGAACTGTTGACTACAAGGGTGCTAAGGAAGCAGAACGTTCGACTGGCGATGAAAATGAGTCAGAAGTGGACTCTGAAACGGACACAAAAGAAATACGTAGAGCAGCAGACGGAGTTCAGAAAAGTGGTGATGCGGACCGCATCGTTACGCAGAGTACAGTCAGTGGTCCATCAGTGCGCGAGCGTAGACCAGGCCGGCCAAAGTTACCATCAAAGCAAGAGCAGATACAGGTACTGCCGCCTAAATCGCTGGAGGAGACTGAGCCGACGACAAAAGAAAAGAAGCGCCAAATGAAAACTGACAAAGCAGTCTATCGCGTACAAGAAGCCGAACAAGAGTACGAGAGAAGATTAGCTGAAGATGCAATCAGAACAACTGAATCAACTGATGAGCGCAAGCTGTCACACGACGCTAATGAAGATACGATCGAACAACCAGCGGAGAAGGTGGTAGATATCGATCTGAAAGACAATTTTGAAGAGTGGACCTCCGATGAGGACAAGCCTCCTCTGATTTTATCTGCAAAAGATAGAGTTCTACGTGTTGAAGACGACAAAGACAAAGTTGACAAAGATAAAGTTAAAACATCACACACTGTTGACAGATTCGATAAAGAACGATCACTGGAAACAGCCATCGATGAAGACAATCTGAAGGACACGCACGCTCATGACTCGGACATACAACAGCCGAACAATCTCAGGCCTATTGCACGCAGGGAGACATCGTACCAAGAGACGAGCTTTGACGACGTGGAACCAGAAACGACTCTGGTAGAGCTCAGAACAACTGAAGACAAGAAATCTGGGAATCGGCCTGAATCTAAACCAGAGTCTGTTTCACTGTCTAAAGATAGACGGAAGAAGTTGTCTGAGATGGAACAAAATGCGGACGATGAAGAAATGTTTCCATCGCAGCACTTGAAACAAATCGGCAAGGGCCGCGTCAAGAAAACCGATCAGCGAAAGCGACTGTCCGCCAGCTTGTTTGTTGATCCGAACGCCGATAAACATAAGAAAACCGAAAAGACGGAAGACGTTAAAAGCAAGCCAGAGACAGTGCCAACGGATCATAAAGCAGTTGGCACACAAAAAGAGCAAGAAAGAAAAAGTCTAGTGACTCCTGGTGAAACTAATCTTGACGATTTGTCAGATATCTCGGCAGGCGAAGACAATGCGGCGAAACCGCTGGAGCCAGTGGGGATTGGTTTCGACCACGAAATTGATACCGAAACTGCTGTCAAAGATGAAGATGAACAGAACAAAACTGCGAGTACGAAAAATTCGGCAGAAGATGCAAGGAAAAGAAGGCGTGATAAGAAACGGGGTGAAGAACCAGCAGGACCGACGAGTAACCAGTTAAAGTTTACTGAACATAAAGATGGAGCGATGAACGCTGGAGGATCGGAGAACGACGACGACTACAAACGTCAGACTGTCACTGTACCACAGCCGCAACACAAGTACCAACAATACTACGACGACGACGACGATAATGTCAGTGCAGAACAACCAGAGGACGAAGTAACTTCACTGACTTTACCTCAGAAAAGAACCACAGCTGAAGACGGCAGAGAACGCAGTTCACAGACTAAGCAGAAGAAGACGAAGAAAGACAGAACAAGCAAGGAGGACACGACCGAAGATGCACGGACCAAAAAGTCGGCGAAACGCGAGTCGAGCGCAGCAGCAGAAACAACACAGATTCAGACGCCCAGTTCAGACGTCGGCGAAGACGAGGAGATGCAGTACATCTCGCAACCTCCGGCCGTGGCTGAGGTGCGCCGCTCCGTGCAAGAGACGAACGTCGACGACGAAGAGTCGGACGAGGAAGAACTGGCTGCGCCGGTCGACGAGGAAAGTCTGGAGTTGCCGGACCACGAGATACCTACAGTCAAGGATGCCGACGACAGCGATACAATGGGTCTGCGTCTCAGTAGATCACAACGCGAACGCGGTTTGTTATTTAAATCTGTTACAAGTAAACTAAATATGTGTGTGTGTGCATGTGTTTGTGTGTGTAATTGTCAATATTTAATGTAGTTCATGTACATTTTAAAACTTTCAGTTGCGTTTATTTGTTTTTAGTAAATTCTTGCGTTCTTGCATTTATCTGTTTGACTGTTTTTTTTTACTTGTGAAAGTGTTCACTTATTTGATCAATTATTGTGTTTTATGCCTGTAAGCAGTTGCGGGCGATGGTTTTATCTAAACTTTTCTCTCTACTAAAACATATTATTTCATATTTCGTGTTTTATTCGTTTATTAAAAAACGCCACCGATAGAATGTAAAAAACACGCGCATTAGCTAAGAGCTAAAATGTTTTGAAATGTGCAAATCTTTATAAAATGCAGTAATGTGAAAACAAAGAATTATATTGCATTCCATGTTTGTGTTATGAGTACTGAATGATGATGATGGTGATGGTGATGATAAAGGTCAAAAGAAACAGAATGCGCGAAAGCCGATTGCAGAGCCGGCCGCGCGTCCAACCATGCCGCTGGCGACACAGCTCGACAAGTCTTTCGACGATGACGACTTGGCAGCCAGTTCTGACAACGCAGAACGTTTCTCCAGAGTTCCGCTGATTCCTGACACTCGGTTCAGTTCCAAGTTTGCGTCAGAGAACGCGGAGGACTTGAGCGAGGAGGAGGAAGAAAACACACAAGAACTGCGAGACCCGTGGGAGGAAGACCAGCGCAAGATGAAGTCCATCTTTACCAACGATGAACTGCAGCAACCGATCGACGGCGTGTCAGACGACAGCGAGGTCAGTGATCTGTCACCGAGGCATGACAATATGACAGAAGATGCAAGACTGTCTAGAGATGATAGCAAACGAAAGCCAGTAGAACGACCTGGCAGGAGGATTTCTAGACCCCTGGATGATGTTACGAATCGTCGTCCGGTGACGGACAGAAAACGACGCGATTCCGAATTGTCTTACAACGACGAAGAAGATGACGACGACGAACGTTACAAACATACAACTACTACAACCACCGCGACAACTACGACCACACGAGATACAACAAAACGGATGACAAAGTCTGAAGACGACGTCGAGATGAGGAGACCGAGAGCACGTTCGTCTGAAGGTAATCTGATCTCTGTAAGTCGTCTGAGCACGTCTCAGTTATTAGCTGATCTTGGCACATGCAGTGTGTTTGCTCATTGGTTTACTTATTTACGTCATAATCAATTTAAGGTGTTTGTACTGAGATTAAGCTGGCAAAAGCTTTCCAAACGTTTAAACATAAGCCAAGAACTGTGATTTATTCTTGGTTGACTCGAAATTGTAAAAAGAATCCTGGAAAAATTTGGCTTAAATTCCTAAATCCAGATTGTAATTCAGATGGCTGTACAAAAATTTAATTGAATGTTCCACCGTTTCTTCAAAAATAGTCAAAATATATGTACGATTTTTTGAGTACGTAATTCTGCGGATAGATAGACAGACAGACAGACAGACAGACACAGGTATATGTGTTATCAACTTTACTCCTATATCGTAGCTCATCTGTGCTGTTGCTGCTGTAGCTGCTAACGATAATGATGACAATGTTGCTGTACGTGTGCACAGGTGCAATGGCAAGTGGCGAGTACACGACAGTCACTGAGCCGGGCGGGGAACCAGCGGTCCAGCTGCGCAGACGACGACGACGAGGTCGGCGTAGACCGCGCTCTGTGACCTTCGGCGCCAGTCGCTACATCGTCGGCTACGATAACCCCGCAGTCGACATGACTCCGCTCAACGTACCGCGACCCAAGATGACGCTCGAGGAGGCCGCCATGCAGTCCGTCACCAACAGGGTGGCCAACCAGCCGCGTCTGCACGTGCGCCGTGTTCGCGACGAGCCGCAGCTGGTCTACACACGCGGCATCTACCGACCTCAGCCAGTCTACTGGCGAGGCACCAGCGACAGCCAGGGCTTCAGCTTCTTACACAACTCTTCGCAGGACAGTCGTAGCAAGGACGCACTCGACCGCACCAATGAGGACGAAGAAGAAGATGATGATATTGATGATGAGATCGAAAGGGAGGAATCACCTGGACCAGGTATGGACTTGGCACACACTACTATACTAAAATCATTAGGCCTATTATTATCTCTGCTTCTGATTGTGTTTCTTTATTGAGTACATTCTACAGAAACAACATACCGGTAGTGACGTTAAATCAGCAGAAGGTAGATTAGAGCTTTTTGGAAGGCAGCTTGATTATTGATAATACAAAAGCTTATTAAACTGTTTCAAGGTTTTTTCCTATACACTTCTACACACACAGCATTAATTTTCCTCTTAACTAGGGTTAGGATTAGTGAAAATGCATGTTGTAGCATACACCTTTGGACTATGGAACCTTTCGGTCTATTAAATCTTCGGTATAGAGACAAACAGTTGCTAGATTACGCATTAATAGGTATTGTACTTACTAAAATATATTTTTAATATGCCAATTAGGCCTACTGTAAAATTTAATTTCTCTCGAGTAGCGTATAAAACACGATCAGATTAAACTGAAAAAGTTACAGGTTAAATGCAATGTTAAAATGGTTTGACAGAGTGAATATGGAAAGATGGCAATGATATTCATCTTTGTCTTCAAAGATTTCTCAAGAGATCAAAGTGTAGTAACTCCGTGTCATTATCTTTGTTCTTAACAAAAAGTCTCGGTCCTGGTCCTTGGCACTCAAGTCTTTCTTAACATCACTGATGATGTAAGCAGAATGATGTATGTCTGCAGGTCTAGAGATCGAAGACACGTCACCGCAGAAGCGACTGGACGATGAAGGGACGTTTGACGCCGATAAGTCCGCGGGCTCGCCGTCAGGGAGCGCGTTTGTCCTGGTCGGTCCTCACGTACATAGCTTGCGTCGTCAGCTGCGTTCTCTGCGACGTGCACGCAAGTACGTGACGGCACCGGCCCGTCGTGAACCCACGCAGCCACAGCGCACTGAACCGCTCATCTCAGAGCCCGGTCCAGTCGACTTCAGCCAGTACGGCATGGTCGCTCGCATGTGGATGGAACAGGTGCAATATTATAACAGTTAAAACTTGTCTATAGCTTTTAGTGGTAACCCATCTCAGAGATGCATCATTGGACTTATTATCAAAAGGTCATGCGTTCAACTTCTGGTCAGGTCGTTATTGGTTGGTTATTTTTTGGATTGTTGACTGTCTGCGAGCTGACTGATCAATTTTTGTAGTTAAGAAAGACCACAAAAACTGCAGAATTCAATTTACTAATTGTTGTTACCTTTTGCGAACTAAAGCAAAATCGAGAAAGTGCAAAGTGCAGACTTTCATGCAGACTGTTAAACTAACACTAGGCCTATACAAGTAAAAATCTGAACAAAAAAACTTATAAAATACTGTAGTTATAGGTTGACATATCATCAATATCATCTTGTTATGATCATGTCTGTCGGCAGGTGGACATGAAGACAGTGATAAAGTCTCGAACGATGTACATGTCGCTGATGCCTGCCGGCTCACGTCCGCCCGACCAGCTGCTGCAGTCACTCAAACATCCTGGCGCAGCGGTGCCGGAGTCCGAGCTACAGCTGGCGCAGTGGATCATGGTCCGTGAGAGGAGTCTTGGACGTCTGCGTCAGAAGCAGAGTGTCCCGGATGACCTGGATGTGTCGTCTGGACCCATGTCACCGTCGTCGTCGCGACGCCTCATGCTCTTCTTCCAGGTTATAATTATTATAACGTTTATAGGCTACGTTACAACGTATATAAACGTACAGACCTACGCAGTGATGGCATCGATCTGTCCTCAATGCCGTATTATAGAGGGTCCATTCGCAAATGTTCCTTCAGCCCGCAAAAAATTTTTTATGGGACAAAGAGGTCGAAACGCCGCATCATCATCATCATCATCATCACTACGAACTGATTAGCGTGGTATAAGTGCAAACTGCACTTCAAGAACACGTTACAACACGATAAAAACACATAGAAACACTAAAAAAATTAAAACCAAAAAAAATAAAACGCTAAGACAAAAACACAGAGAGTTCAAAACAGTCACGCGCCATAAGATCAACGAAATAAAAATGTTTTCAGTTTATGTCGAAAAGTTAAAAGTGATGTAGCAGATGTGATGTCGCCCGGCAGTGCGTTCCACAACTTAGCAGCAATAACAGTAAAAGCCCGATCGCGAAGTGTGGAATATCGTGTAACTGGAACCACCAAAGCTGCAGTAGACGCTGAGCATAGTTTTTGTGTTGAACGCAGGTCGGATACGCTCATAAAGTCACTCGAGAGGTAGTCCGGACCAAGACCGTGGAGACAACGACACGTCAAGACGCGCAGGTGCCGCAAACGAGAAGCTGCAGACGTTGAAAGCATGGGGAATGGGAAGAAGTATTTCCCTCCTCAGCCAACTGGAAGGGATGGAGAATATGGAAGAGATATTTGTCTCTCCAGCCGACTAGGACGTCTGGAGAACAAGGACCCAGACAGAATCTCAGTCGAAAATGAATTTAGGACATTTAGGTTAACGCTTCACAAAACATTTCTGGTGGAACGAGTTAAGATAGTGTAGCGAGCAAGCGAGAAATATGTTTGCATTTTTAAAAATTTTTGTTATTTATTCAAAGTGTTGAATAATAAATATTGAACGAGTCTTCAGTCAACGGTTGGGCCTATCTGGGGCAAACCAGAACTTAAGCTTATTTAATTTAACCGCTGACATTCGATTAAACCTATAGATAAGACATTATATCACTTGTGCTCGAGTGCTGAAAGTGAGACTGAGATGAGAAATCATGCTGTTTCAGGTGGGTGAGAAGTGGAAAGACCTGGCGTGGGCTCTGTTCGCGGGCGTGCACACGGAAGCGGAAACGCTGCGTATGATAACAGACATCGAGCTGAAACACCCTGACGATTTGTCGGACCAGGTGCAGGATATGATGTTGCGCTGGTGGCGAAGGAAAGGCAACAACGCGACCGTCGCTCAACTCCGAGATGCTCTCGAGCTTATACAGGTCCAGTTCAGTCTTGTCAACTGACCTTAAAATACTTTTGTCTTTTAGACGTTTTCTCTAGAATTAGAATTGATACTTGAATACTACTGAAACATCAAGTGCCGTATTTAAATAGCAGTCATATAACGATAACAACTGTTTAGGCCTAGTATTTTTTTTCGAATGCTTTTTTAGCTAACTGCAGGTAAGTTATGCTAATAGGCCCTACAGTAATAATTTTATTAGCTTGGTAATGCAGCGCACTGTCATTCTGTGCAGTGCTGTAAAATAAAAAAGTTTAGTATTTTGAACGTTTGTTTTTAAAAATTTTTGCACGCTAATGATGCAGTTACTGAGTCGACATTATGTGAACATTTAAGATTTTGCCTGGTGAATGGTGATGTATGGTGTCACAATATGTGTAGCATTTTAAAGTAAATGTTCTGTGCGTTTTTAAGTTGTGATTGGTTACTGGAAGATAATGTATCTAAAAATCCCGGCCAGTAGTTAAATACCATGTAGATAGCGTGTACTTAAACATAGCATTTGAAATTGAATGCCGATTTTGATCACGCTATCACTGAAATAGGTCCTGTTTATACTTTTTCTGTGCGGACACTGTACGCAGGTGCCGTACGTGGATGAGGAGAACGTGGACGGACGAGCGACGAGTTTTTCGACGTCATTTGCGATTGATTCTGACCCGGACGAGTTGGACGTCGGCGAGGTCGCTGAGACTGACCCCAACGTCTCACGACTTATGAGCACTTACTGGTGATTCTATATGTTGTTTTAATATAAGTCATCGATGATAGTCTGTGATGCCATACTGTGTGTCTAATGTGTACTGAATACTTGTTGAATACTTATTGTGATTTGATTGATCCACTTTCAGAATGTTTGATTATTGCGTCGTTTTAAAATCTTTCGACCATTTATGGTTGCATTCTAATAAATTTTTTGTCTTACTAAGCTTTTGTTGCAATAGTATCAAATATTGACTGATTTGGCATATTCTGTCACAGTGTTACTGGTTCATACTTAATTAACTTTCAACAGTGTTGATTCAAAATTTCAACTCACGTCAAACGTTTCACTACACTTCTTTGTGAAAATAACATTTAAAATGTCAGCTTTTGCAACTGATATTTCTTCACAAGGTAGTATGGCAACGTACTAGAGTGTGGCAGGATCTTTAACAATCACTGTCTCGTGCCTACAGAGTTATTCATTAACGTAACAGTGAAAGAATCTTGAAAGTTGATCTGTACAGATGAACTTATAAACTTTGGTAGTATTGCTTTTTGCAATTTGATTGGATTGCAATCGATTGGTTCAGCAAATTTGAATTGTAAAATTTTTTCCAAACTGGGTTTTACAAGTCTTAACATGAGGACATTCATATACACGGTGTTTCATAAAAAGGAACAGACAGAATTGCGATGGCTAAGACGCGCTGAAAGCACTAGCTGCTTTTGCGCGTAAAAACTAGCTCTAGTTAAAATGTATATAGTCATTTTTTTGCTAATAGAGTCATTAAAGTTTGGAATTCGTTATATCACATACAGTAGATTTTAATAGTTTCAAACGTTCACTGTGTAACAATAGGGCCTACGTTGTCTTCTCACTTTCTTTTGTAATATTATATAATTTGTGATTCCTGTTTGGTTTAATTACGTTGATCTCTGGTCTGTAGCTTTGCATTTTAACATTTTAACCTACATTTAGGCCTATGTATTGTACAGCTTGCTTATCGTTTACATTTTTTTATTGTGCTCTGTGTGTAAAGGAGCCACGTGGCAGACAACTCATCGCCGGGTCCAGTGCGTGATGAGCTGGGTCTACTCAACGCCAGTGATCAGAACGTGAACTATGACGGACGATCACCGCGGATGCGCGCTAGACCCAATTTACATAACATCAGCTTCCCGAGGAGCTCCAGCCGAGGAACGTCCGACTTGAGCAGGGCATACTCGGCCAGCGAACGCGTAAGTATAGGTTTCAGGTTATCTTCTTCACCAGGGGGCGCTACTTAGTGCTAACTAATACTAATTATTAGGCGCTATCGTTGAATTGCTGATTGCTCTTTGCTAGGTCCGATGTTGCGGTGCATTAGAAACATTCTGTTTCTTCAGGCTGTATTAATTATATTATTATATTTATTAATAGGAGAAAGAAAACTGGACTGCCAAGCCTTGCTTAAGTCTAAGTACTGCCTGTGGGTAGCAGCTGCAGTATATCATGCACGCGAAAAAAGTAGCAAAAAATCGGTCAAAACGTAACTATGATAGACGATCACCAGTGGCGGTTTTAGGCCCGGGCTGGGCTGGGCACAGGCCCCTAGTTTTGTTCCACTCCCCTAGTTGCGTGGCCACCCATGACTTTTTTGCAAAGATAACACAAATATGTGAAGTATTTGCGTTTCAAAAGAAAAGTGGGCAAATTTGCGGCTTTCATTGAATGTTCAAAAACCAAGTGCTTCAGCTTGGTCCCCTGACCAGGGGCTCTGCCCCTGGACCCCACTGGGGGCTCTGCCTCCAGACTCCCGTCGCCATGGAGCTGTGCCCCCCAGATTTTGCAGGCTAGAACCACCACTGACGATCACCTTCAAACTTTGACCTTCATCAAGCTGTGTGCAGCGCGATAAGTTGACAGGTTAACAGAGAAAAAAACTTATGTGATGATGCTGTAAACAATTAATACTTCCATCGCTTTTGTGGGTAGTAGAAAGAAAATCTTAACTGAAGGATGGTATCAGCACAGCCTGGGAGTTTTCCAGTCGTCTTTTATAACAAGACTTGGCAGGTCAAACTGGAACATTAACCGACAATGATAGATATTCGATAAGCTTAACAGACGTTGACATAATTTCATAAAATTATCTTTATTGCAAAATCAACAGACGACACTCTCGGTTATTTACTTTATTCTTGTTGAGATGTAATGGCACCCAAAAATAATCTTTCCTGTTACAGGCCCAACAAACAGTGTCAAAACATTGAATAGTTATTAGAGTTTATTGAAATTGTGTGGTGTTGGAATGTTTCAGCGTTCTCGTGAATCATATCTCTGATCTGCATCTGAAGCATGTTGTCGTTTTCATCACCATCAGCAGCAGCATGGTGGATAACATTCAGCGACTTGCACAGATGAAAGCTGAGCCTTATCTTTTTTTACTGAGTTTACTGCGAACCAAAACAGTTCATAATTTCATCAGAAATTGTTGTGTACATAGTCTGTGTTATTGTATACTAATTGTTTGGCCGATTTGTTGTTATTTTAGCTTTGGCCAATCCAATCATTCCAGCAATCGTTTTTATAGTTAGCACAAATTGTGGTTATTTGTGATAAAAAAACGTTTGTTTTGTTTGTATAAACATAATTGGCGTGACAAATATTATGCATTTGTATAATATATCGTTTTGTATGTTTGATATGGTCTTGTATTTAGTACTGTAAGTGAGAGACAGTCAGGTGCTGAATAATGAGTAATGATTTTACTTTGCTAAATGATTTTATTCACTAACTACCACATTATTATGAGATGTTTTAGCTGCATTTGTTTGTGTCAGAATGACAAACAACATTCCTAATTTTGAAATGTTTAATAAAACAAAAAAACTGCACAAACTGGAATGTACATGTCTGTGAAACGCGAACTAGCATTATAGGGATGTTCAATCAAAACAGGCCAGATACTAACAGGGTAAACTCATGTAAGATGTAGCTGCAATTTCCATGATTCATTGAACGGAGTGACGTCAACTGTAGTAGATAATTGTTTTGTTTGATATTTTTTATAACTTGAATGCAACTTCCAGCTTGGTTGGTAGTTGCATGCAAGTATACTATCTTGTGGTTTATGTTAACTCAATGGCACATCAACTTTTCAGTACCGAGTGTTTAATAAACGTCTTCCAGTTTGTGAATCAAACAAAGTTGCTATTTTATGCAAATGAATCCATTAACCATTATTTATTTGTCGTAAGTAAATATACTGATGTTGCCCTCCATGCAAAATAATGCAATTTTGCCCAAATGTTCTGGCATCCAATGGCATGAAAACCCATTATATTATATAGCATAGATTGTTGTTATACTCGATGTTATTACACAATATTATTACTTAAGACTTTTTTTACTTCATCTTTGAAATCAGCCAATTATGCCATCATACTTTAGGGCCATTATGTCTAGGCCCCCTCCGCAAGTGAAAAAATGACAGAAAAAGTAATCGTCAGAAAAAAAGGTTTGCCAGACGTAACGTAGAAATATTTCTGTTAAAGGTACACCAGAGCCCCTTTAGATTTCTAAATATTTGTGTACACCTACGTTTGACAGCAGCATGTGAGAATAACCATATATGTACATCATGTGTAGCAATAGCCTAAGTGCAGTGTGAAATATAATTTTACTATTTCTAACACATAAATACATGACATGATCCTCACTGGCAATGCATATAATCAGAGCCAAGACAGTGCTCCTGTTTTGGCAGGAAAATATCACACCATCTATCCTTTTTAAAAAATATTTCGCCTTTCTGGACCAATCACAACGCACTCCTGCTCCTCCCTTTGGGAAAAGATCCAGACTTGTAGCATTATATCAATATTTAGACTTCAAAGTGAGGATTACATCATGTATGATGAGTTAACTGACATGCTTTTAGTGGTCATTAGCAAACTTTAGCTTAGCATGGTCACGATGGTGGCGAGCTATATTCTGATGTGTGGATTCTGCTTTCAATTAATAATGCTTCACTGCTGATATTGCTATTATGCCATCTGTTTGTCTGTCTGATTAACTTGGTCCATTCCGCTAACATTATGTTATATGGTTTCATGTTCAGGTTGCTGATTTGCACATAATAGTTATTAGTGAACACAACAGCAGCAATGTTATGCAAAAATATGCACCATTTTTGTTGTACACAATACATTTAACCATAAAAACTGCATGGAGTTGTTTTTCATTAACCTAGACTAGCACTTGTCTGCCGTTGATTAATCCAGCAGATTGCACAGCTCTGCTGATAAATGAAAATGCTTTACACCTCTTGTCAATATATTACGTCAATACCTTCAACTCGCGTTCTCACACAATTGCCATAAAATGGTTAACATGCTAAATAATAATATTGCAGGACTGAATATGAAAAAAGCTGAGATGCTGCCATGCCATGTGCCAACACAGTCTGCGGCCATGTACCTAGCTTTATGTATATGAATATTGCCTCATGCCATAAACTTGACCGACCTTAGATCTTCTGATCAGAAAATTGGCACATTAGTTACTCTTGCCCTGAGAAATGGTCACACCAATTTTGCTTTTTCTGCGCATTTCTGGATTCAAGTAAGGAGGGTGTATGCGTCAGACAAATGGACAAGTATAGTAATGAAGCCTATTAGGATGGTCACATAATAATGCTACAGAGGCAAACAAAAACTACCTGACAGCATTGCTAGCAAATTAAAGTAAAACCCTAACTGGAATAGCTGCATATTTAGGGACTAAGACAATGTAACAGCATGATACAGGATGTAACAAGAGACCATTAGCAGCGAATAACATCATTGTTACTAGTCAGCGGGGTCGTGGGTTAAAAAATTAAATGGAGCAGCAAGTTGCAATTTTCTGACAAACTGCTACGTCCGACAGAATTCTGACACAAAAATGCAAATTTTCATCAGAGAAGATTACGGCTGCTGCAAATTCTAAAATAGGTATTTTTCAGTATTTTGCACTTTTTGCCAAAAAATGTCCAATGAAAAGACAATTTTCTGACCGCCAAAAATTTGGACAAACTGCCACCCTGGCACAATGCCGCTGTTGTTAGTGCTAGTCACATATGGTAATGCTTCAGTCAAGTTTAAAAAATTCCATTTGTATAGTACCCTCGAGCAGTTGAGTTGTAACTGGCTGTCAGCTAGGAAATCTTGTTAGCGTTCAACTATCAAGTTATGAAATTTTTCAAAACAATTAATAAATTCTAAGTTGCTGACTTAAGAAAAAAAATAATGCATGCACTTGAAAAATTTTTCAAAAAATTTACAAAACAAGTTTTGTAGATGCTTCTAGTAAAAAAATTAAAAATTTCACAAAATGTTCACAACACATTTCAAGTACAAAGTTTTCACTACATACGAGTTACTGATTGGAAGTGATCCATCAACTGCTGTAGTTGACTACAGCATGACTTATACTGAGCAAGGTATTGCAGATCATTCACTGGCTCTAGTACAAACTGATCAACAGTTTCACAAGTCTCCATCGCAGCTGTACAATTTGCACTTAGTCTGCCACAGTCATCAGTACCTGCAGACTGCGTGGTTTCTATAGGTCTATGCTGCTCCACAAATTGCTGACATGTAGAGTTCACTGTTTCTGCAGTCATGTGGTTTTGAGAATCGGAATCCCATGTTCTACTGCACAGTGACTGGTCAGTGTCTACAAGCCCAGACTCATCAACCTTGATGGTCCTGTTAAACACTGACAGGTTGGCATCTACAAGCTGAGATTCATCAGTGTGAGTGGTCTTATCAATGGGGGGCTGAGACTCATTAATATGGGTGATATTGTCATGCGTAGGTCGGCAATCACTATCAGCTGCTGTCACTTCACCATTGTCACAATTAGCTGAGCGCTGACAAGCATCGTTCTGCAGACCCTGCTGATGATGCTGACTGTTGTGTGCTGCTGGTGAAGTAAGGACTGAATCTATCCACTGCTGCTCCAACTGCCGGGTCTTATCCTCCAGACAGTCCATAGCAAGCTTCAGTGACGCCGCAGCATTGTCATCAACAACACTCAGAGACAGACAGCTTCGCATTGCCCTACAGCAACAGCACATCAGTCACTGCACAGTTTACACATGTATGTATCTAAATAAACAAGAAGTTGGCCTGCGAGAATTGTGAGACAACAGACTAATAATGACCAAGTGGCAGTTTGACTCGTAGCAGGTCACAATCAAAGTGGTTGTGACTTGTCTGCAGACTGGTAATCCATGCCAAGTCAGCCTTCCATCCCTCCATCAAGTTCAGCCTGCCTGGCTTGGGTTAAGGTGGGGCACACTCAACTGTGTTGGCTAGCAGGTAACACTGCAATCTCATAATTATGACAGATGATGCTGTGAGATAAGTTCCCATAAAATGCAGCAGCTACGCACTACTTCAATCTTCACTTTCATCACAAAAATTCTCAGCTCAAGCTGTGCAGCTTTGTCTGAAGGCAAGAAATCTGATATAAGCATCAATGCCATACAATACTCTTTCTACTTCATTGTCAACTTCACATCTACTGCACTTTCCGAGACACAGTTTGATAAAGAAAAGCATTACAGTATATAATCACCCACCACGATAATCAGTCAATCAGTCAGTCGGCCAATCAGCTCAATCTGACAGAGGAGAGCCTTAGCTATGCTCAGAAATCAGCTGATATTAGTCAAACACTACCCGGTGAACTATCAAATATCCAGTGTTTGAACTGTGAAAAATTAGCTGGGCTGAACTTTTCGATGGTCAAAGTCTGATTAAAATTGTGATGTAAATTGTATGTATATAGCATATAACTGACCCCCCCACACCAGTACATAATTTGACAGTGGGTTAGGGGGGTTGAAAAACAGTTGGAGGGGTTCAACCCCCAACCCCCGTCAATTCAAACACCACAAATATCAGAAACAATTCATGAATGCATTCTGATCAATATAAATAACTAAAAGTGTGCAATATACTTACATAACAGAGCCACGCATTTTGGCAAGATGAAAGATCAATGAAGTTTCACAGAAACCGGCATCATGTCCAGCTTGCAGTGAGGCATCTTCACCAATGTCAACACCATCTCTGTATCCATCCTGACAAATAACACATTCGGATGCTACTTTCGGCCAGAACCACTGATAAACTAACTTCATAGTTCTTACAAATTTGTCTATAATGTTTCCAATCTTGACTTTTTTGGACTGAAAAAGGTAAAAGTTTAAAGTTTTCCAGGATCCAAAATACTGTTTTGTTATAGAAATGACCAATTTTTCTCGGTGGGATTTAGTTCACCATTTATTTATAATGTTGTTCAAGCTCAAGCATTTATTTACAGCAAAACACTGATCCAGCCAACACACATATCATCCAAACGTCCGCTCAGTTTGGCAGCTTGTCATCGTCTGCCAGGCCACCACCCAGTAGTCTGGCCATACTGTTTGTACCCCTTCATGTCCAGCCCAGCCCAGGTGTCGAACATCACTACCAGTAATAAAACCAGCCAAAATCGATGATTGTTTGTACTGGAGCCAGAAGAGACTACTGTAACTGATTAACACTATTAACCTTGGTAAAACGCAAACTATTTTTCTAGAACTTTTCCAGGCTCACAACCATATTCCAGGACTTTCCACATCTGAAAATTTTAAGTTTAAAATTCTATGACTTTATAGACTCTGTACAAACCCTACAGTATATTAATTATTAATCACTTCTCTGCAGAGCATTTGTACACAATGTTTCACACATAGTTGTTGATTTCACCAACAGCACGCAGCATGCGAACTGTTTTGTGGGTTGTGATTTTTCAACATCTTTTAAACAAACATATGATAGAATAAAACAGAGGTGTCACAAAACATCAGATCACTAAACCTAACCCTAACCCTAACCCTGAAACTAACTTGATCTGATCACGGTGATGTGGTCAATGATTTTGTGACAAGTGCAATGTAGTGCAGTTTTCACATTCCATGTAGTTATGGCAGCGAACAAAAAGCCAGACGACATACAAACATCGCCTAACATGCATGTCCAGTATATCAAACCGTGCGGAAGTCCTCTGTGCTCTGTAACTCCGTTGAATCTAACCGACAGCGGATAGTTCAATAGCAATAGTAGTAAAGCTCTCACTCAATGACTCTGATTAATAAAACTAAATTTCTAAACGATAATGACTTTCTTGTCCGTATGCTGTACAAATATTCGTATTAACGCAACGCACCAACTAATACTACTAATAGCCTAACTAAACTGATGTGAATGTGAATATTGCGAATCGCTGCTTTTTATACTAACTGTTTTATAGCTGATAAACTTTCTTTTAATTTACGGTTATTAGCTAACAAACCTATTACGATACTCGATTTGTTTGTCTGTTTTTAGTGTTTTTAACCATAAATCCACCCATTTGTTCTGTCTGTAACGATAGTTTCTGAAAGTAAGTTTCGTTAAAATTGTTTTTAGCTTTCGAACAAACTATGAGACGTTTCCGCTTGCATGCTTTTAGATTTATTATGTGTCTTGTGCTTGCGTTGTTGAAAGTTGCGCTTGTCAACTTTACATAATATATGATGATGTGTGCCATGGCTACGTTGGATCAGCTGACTGGCAACATGCTACGGTGAACAGCAATGCATAACATTCATCAGCAGCATTTATTCGATATTTCAACAATAAAATTAAACTTAGAAGACCTTATGTCTCTGCACTTCAAGTTTCTCCCAAGTTCTATCTTCTAGACTAAACGTATAATTATTTTCATCATCACTATCCTCGAAAACATCAGCATCTTGTTTACTCAACCGAGCCGCCATTTTTATCCACAACATGATAAGTATGTAAATAAATATTTGACGCGGTAACGGTACCGTACGAGACAGGGAGTATAGATACGAGTACGAGACCACAGTACAGGGTGGGCCAAAAAATGAGCGTCCAACTTGTGTTTATATTTTTTGTCAAATATTGGAAAATATTTCTAAAAAAAATAGTGCTGCATTTTGTGGAAATCTGCAATAAAGTTATTATTAAATATTTTACCACCACACCTGAATTGCGTCGCTACACTACTTTGTAAAATATAAATCTAAAAAATCACTACAAAAAACTACGATAAAAATAAATATGTATGCAAAATTGCAAATACTTATTTTCTAAAATAATTTTAACTGATTTTATAATTTAAAATAAATTATGATCAAGTTTTTTGATACACTTCCAGTGTTTGTATTTGACCATATTATTGTACAAAGTGGGCTAAAAAAATAATAAGTTTTCAAATTCTTCATATCTTCATGCAATATTAAACAATGTTTTACTGTTACATTTAACAGAAAATTTGCAATAATAAGAAACATAATACGTACATGTCCCAGCTAGCACATGCACGTTGTAGCCACGTTGCTGACATAGGTACGTGGCGTTTTTGTTGCTACCACGTTACAAAGCCATGTCGTGACTACGTCTTTTTGTGTGGTAACAATCACGTGGATTCCACGACGTGACAAAGTAACGTGGAAAAGCCACGTGGTCGCCACGTGATTGCTATCACACAAAAAACACGTCGTGACAACGTGGCTTGCAACGTGGCAAAGTAGGCTAACGTGGAAAAGCTGCGTTGCGGCCATGTGAATTTGTATAGTTGAGATCTTTGGGTTGAGATAACGTAGTCAGTAGTGACCACGTTGCAACGTAACGTTACGATTCCACATTCTCCCACCTTACATTCACTTTTCTTTCTAGTATTCCTATCAATTTCGTTAAAATACAACTTAGGCCTATAGGATAGTGGAAAACGTGTGCAAATTAGGCCTACTGTTTAGCGGATGACGACAGGGGCGTGCTCCACAAAAATTAATTGACTTTGTTTTACGATGCCATGTTAGACATGTTAGACTGGCAACTAGCTATGCTTTTGAAGTGCAATTTTATGCAAGTTACAAAAGCAAAACAAGTCATAGCTAGTGGCCAGTCTAATATTATGGCTAACGTGACATCGTGACACACTCAAAGTCAATCAAATTTTTTGTCGGTCATGCTCTAATCGCCACCTGTTAAACAGAACAATTGGCACACCGTGACGCAGTAATTTTCATGAGTGACTAATGAAAGCAAAGCTTCACACAAATTTGCACCAAAGATTATAGTTTTCTATAATCTTTGTTTGCACTTCATGCTGTACACAACAGGCCTACATATTGCACAGCAGCTAATAATTACTTGTAGACTGCAGAATAAACAAAACCAACCAAGCCTTTAAAAAGTCACATTTAAAAACGTAGATTTCACCAACATAAACTAATGCAACTCTAACCTTTTTCTCCACGTAACTACCATTAATAAATTAACAGTGCTAAAACAAAGTGCAGTGGGAAAACCTTGCTCAGGTGCAGACAATTTTTGTGTTTCCAGTTGCCAGAAATTCCTACAATTTTACTGAACCCTTCAAAAATATCTATGCCAGTTTAATTGCCTTCAAAATGTTACTCAACCAAAACCTTTTGTATCTAATCTGTTATGCTAAGGTGTTTTTGTTAGCTTTTTATTGCTCAATGTGTCGCTTTGTTTTCGTGAGCAAATGCGTATTATTAATCCTGCAGAAATATGTCATACAATAAAAAAATAAAACATATTTTGGATATTTTTTGACTCAACTGCAACTGACAGAGCAGGAATATTTTAGGCCTAATTGTAAAATGCGTTTGTTTATATTGTCAAATTGAAAAATAGAGGGAAGTAAACAATAAGGGGGATTTTTGTTGTAAGTTCATATTTAAAAAATAGAGGAAAAATAAGGGGGAAGTTTTGTTAAGGTGTAGTTTGCCCAGTGATAAGTAGGAGGAAAATAAAAAATAGGGGGGAACGTTTGATCTATTCAACCTTATCAAAACTTCGACCTATTTTTCACTGGGCGCAAGCTGCGCCCACCAGGCATAGGGATAAAAGCCACTGGATTTATGTGACTTTTTTTCTCAAATCCTACCATCCACAGACATCTGGCATGCCTACGGACTGTCTTCACAGCTATTCGGACTCCTCTTTGGAGGTTGTCTCGGTCCATTTCCAGCCATTTCGTCGCAGCTTGAAGTGTGCGCCGCAGCCAAAAATTGCAAATAAATTACCAAAACCCCGTTTTAAAATTCAAGGTCATTCCAGGTCATCAATATATGTTAATACCCATTAGAAGCTTGTCAGCAGTTTTTGGTACGGTAGCAGCACGTCATTGAATTCTCGGAAACCGATCTCAGTCAGTTATGTTTTATTCTGCCGGTCTATCTGTGTTTATTTGCGACTATAGATAAAATGGTGAGTTAATTGACACAATACATCAAACCTCTAGCTTTTTTCTGTAGCCAGCAGGCCTACTCGACTCCACCAATCGCCAGTATCTCTCTGGCTGCATGGCGTTAAATACGCCGTGTCTCAATAAAAAAACGTGCCACTTTTATTTTTTAAAAAACAATTTCGTGCAGCATTGGCCGATTTTAAAAAACAAACTTGACGTAAAAGAGTATATTTTAGCCCACCTCACTTTGATAATGTCGCTACACTACCTTGTGAAATGCAGAGGTCGCAGTTTGGCCGTATACAACAACGAATTCGTACTGAAAAGCGCATGCGTCGGCTCAAAAAAAATCACCTACACCGCAAAATCATTGAAAACCTGTTACATGTTTAACACTAGTCGTGTTTATTTTAAAATCGTACGTCGACGAACTGAAATAACGCAACGACAGCGAGTGAGCCGCTCTGGGTCACGCGTTATTGAACGTGCTGCTGGCGAGTCGCGTCAACGTTCACCGATTGCATTCGTGCTGGAGGGGACATTTTGAGCATACACAGTGATAAAAATGTTGTGATGTAACACATAAGACTCAAGAGAGATAATAACTGTTACTGGTGTTTGTCGCTATTCAATTAATTATTTCTAAGCCGACGCATGCCCTACCCAGTATAAGTTCATTGCTGTAAACAGCAAAACTACGACTTTTAATTTCACAAGGTAGTGTAGCAACAATATAAAGGTAAGTGGGCAAAACTATAGTCGTTTACGTTAAGTTTCTTCGTGATGTTGTATGCCAAAAATTATCAAAATCGGCCAATGTTTCACGGAGTTATTCAAAAAAGTGGCACGTTTTTTTATTGAGACACGGTGTAAATTAACGGTGTAGAACAGATCGAACTAAACCACAAGTGTGTCAAACTGTCAATGTCGAGTTTGTTTTATAATTCATAAAAACACGATGACAGTTGATAGTGTATATGATGTTCTACAGATTTATAGTAGGCTTATTCCGTATAAATAAACAGTTTCGACAGTCACAAATAGAATTAAAACGAAAAATTCGGCCACTTAACTAAAAGTTTAAAAAATACAGTAACAATAGAAAAAATATCTAAAATATATAAAATAGCTTGAAATAAAAATAGGGGCCTATAAAAATAAAAATATATACTTTTGGCGTTTTGATTAATCGATTGCAAGGTTCCGAATGTTAACATGGAATCCGTGAAACGGTTTCTGAAAAATATTGTCACATATAGGCTACTGGTAATCGATGTTTCAAAAATGACGCTGCGACAAACAGGTGAACAGACATCATTTCGAGGAAGGCAACAGCGATGTCAAAAAAAGCGTCGACTAATTACTAAATGAAGAATTAATTATTCTTATAGTTTACTATTCACTGCGACGATGTTTGAGAGATGCAAATATATGTTTGTTTGGTAGCTGTGTGGTCTGAATGTCTCAGTAGGTGGTCCGGTATCGATCTTATGCTGATGGCCGAGGCTGAGCTTTGCAGTTGCCTCCTGTCATCAGCTTGCCCGCTCCCATTCGATACAGCTGTCGACCAACAACATACTTACGCTAGGCATTTAACAGTTACTGGAAAATAAAACGTGTAAAAAGCATAATTCGTATGGATGCTCTCCGGACAGAAGTAACAAGTGTCCAGATTTTTCAGTTCGAAAGGTTACAGGGCAAAGTTAAGGTTCAGGTTGCGCAGCTGTAGGCAGACGGCCGCATAAAATATCGACAGTGAATAGGGATATTTTTTACTAAATTATTAAAATCGTATATATGCGTTACAAAAATACACGTTACAAAAACCAAACATAACATACATGACATAAAAAGTTTAAAACCAAATAAACTGAGATTAGGCTTACGGATTAAAAACCCACGGCACCATATTGTGCGCAGATGTTTCACAAAACGAGGGGCGGTCAAAAAGTTTTGAGCCTCGATATATTAGACTTATATTAGACTAATATTTCTGTTATTGTCTATACATCAGTAAAACACACTCTTTCTTCTTTCTTGCTATCAGCGGATAAATAACCACTTTTTAGAAGAAGACAATATACTTTCTACCAAAGTAAAAAATGTAGAAAAACAGTCAACAGAAAACAATCAGTGGTTACTTGGTTGCAGTCTGTCATCTAAATATTACAGCTTATGATTGACTGTCCGTGCGAGAAATAAGCTTAATATACTGTATACAGGTCGACAAATGGCGCGTATTTTCAGATAATGACGAAATTCGTACGCAGCGGACAAGAGAAGCTGAAATAACGGCGCAATAACGCAGCAATTGATGCTAAAGATATGAGCACGTGTACTACAGCTTGCAGCAATAAACGCACTTGTACGCCTCTCGGCTTACGATCACGACACATAGGCCTAGGCTAAAGACGCGTACAAAGCGACGTAACTGAAATGAACTGAACTCGCTCATGGTCAGTTCAGCTCAGTTTAGTTAGGTCGCTCTGACGCGCCTTAAAATAACGCTGTACATGGGTTGCAGTAGAATGAACATGCAGACGCAACAAAGGCAGCAGGAGCGGTTGCCGTACGTTTTTCTCGAAAGACAACAGTTTAACTACAAAAATTTGATGAATTTACATAGCTTATTGCATACAAAACAGCAGACTATAGATAACAAAGGCAGAGTGAATACGTACGATGGCGCCCGGCGTGTTGCCTAATTTACCTGAAACAACAGCAGCAGCAGCAGCAGCAACAGTTAGACCTAATCGTTGCACGGCTACAAGATTATAGTGTCTGATGTCATAAACGACGGACAGAATGTGTAGGCCTAATCAGGGGCGTTCACTCCGCTGACAGGCAGAAGCAAGCTGCTTCCTGGAAAAATAGGGGGAGAGGAGTTAAACTGGCGGGGGATGTTTTCACTTCGAAAATCAACAAAGCAGTCATTCGAACGTCGTCTTATCTCACAGACATTGTCACACAGTCTGTTGCGAACAACTACGCACACGACTAAAATCCGGGCAGCGAGCATTTTCCTACGCTGCACCGGCTGCATGGAACAGTCTGCCACTGTCGCTTCAACGTAATGATGACACTGTGTTTTTTAGACGGAACTTTAAAAACACTACTATTTCTGCCAGCGTGCTATCTCTGATTTCGTTTGTAAAAATTCGTACATTATACTTTGCTTGGGATTGACATGTGCGTATAATTACCGGCGCTCACTGCGCCTGTGCGGCTGCCGCAGTTTCTGGGTCCACAGCCGGCTCCGAAGCTGGCGACGCTGCCGTTGGTGCCGTTGAAGCCCTTGGAGAAAGCCTTGTCTCCAGGTGAGCATGAGTTGCAGGCGGCCGAGCCAGGCATCATCAGGGCACAGCCGCCGTAGCCGGATGCCGTCTTGGGTGGAAAGCCGCGACCCGTGAAGATTGACGCCTTGGCTGACGAGCCGTTGTCAACCGGCGGCAGGCAAGGCTGATGCAGTCTACACACGACCAATTATTAATCACACGTACTTACACTACGAGTAACGTAACGTTTGTTTTTAATACTGCATCATTTTTTATCCGCTAAGCAATTATTTCGCACAATTATTCTTAACATAAACGATATTAATGCTACACGGGGTCCCAAATAAGCCCATTTTTCACATCTCATCTTGTAGCGACTTTGACCTTGACCTTGACTTTTGACTTTCAAAACCTGTCTGTGGCCTTAACTACATCACCGAAAAATGTTTGTTGAAATTCTGTTCATTGGTGGTTTCTTCTGAGATATCGCGCTAACAATTTTTGCAACTATTGTGCGCGGACGGATGGATGGGCAACCAAAAAATAATGTCTTCGCTGACAGTCATCACAGGCGGAAACATAAGACAAAATGCAAACGTCACTGACGCCATCAAAATTAACCGTAAATAACACTGACAAACTCATCATTAACTGTGAAACAAATAAACAAAATCACGAAGTGCTGTACAAATCCATCTACACCAAAACTGCATAATGATCGCATCTGATACTCGACACGATGCAATACGACAGTGTAATTATCAAAAAACGATATATGATTATTATTGTATAAGCTACGCATATAATGCCTGCAAAAAATTTAACTTCCAGCTAATACACCTTACTGCCCCTAGCCTCTTAAGTTTAATTAAAGAATACAGTTTATGACAGCTGTGTATGTTTAGGCCTATACAATGTGGCACTGTGGCCAAATAAAAAGTAAGCTCATGCGTTTTGACTATATGGGTCTATTCACGCAATTCTTTTACTGAAATGTCGTGCAGTTGGCTAAATTTGCAATTTAGTGATCATTAAAGATCCCATCACACCGCCAGACGCGTCGCTAAATTACCTCGTGGAATATAGTCAGCTTCGGAATAAGCGACTTACGAGATAACTTTTACTTTCGGTTTGTAAAAAAAGTATGAACATCAGTTAGTATTCAGTAACATTATGAATGTACGAAAACTACGATAGTTAAAAGTTTAGGCTACTTTTATGTGGACTACAAGATAAAACAATACCGTTACGGTCACTTGTTCGTCGTTAGCGAGCAGTTAGTTGTAGTTCAGACAGTTTAAGTCAATACGTCAGTAAGTTGATAAGCTTGATTGCGCTGTACTGCGTAGAAATGTTATCTTCCTAGAAGTGCATTGGAAAAAAACCGTAGCGTTCTGTTTCTGTGGCTAACTGGCGCAGTGCGAGCTAAGAACATAGAATAGTTATTGGCCGGGCATAGGTTCAAACACCAGATAAGCTGAATAATAGTCTCAGGATCATAAATTCATGATTATCAGCGTGCTCGTTATGAGATTAGTTTTTTTTTCGATCATACAAGAACGTTTAACGGTGTCTTCCATAATCTATGGCCGTTAGCGTCTTTGAAAGTTTTATGTCACTTTACGCATTATGCGGTCGTCCTAATAAAGCGCGTTACGAGTTGCGAGTCTGTCCGTCTGTCCTGCACGTGCTCTTGACTCAAAAAATTTTTAGCCTAAAAAGGTTAAAGTTTAAGGTTATGTGGTGTTAAAAATACCCAGCAAATTTCACGCTTAATTACTCGCGGCTGGCGGATCGCACGCTGGCCGGCTCCTACGCGTCGGGCGGCTCCAGCGCCCAGTGCAAACTATAGGCATTGTGAAGTACGGTGCTCGACAAGATCGACGGCCGCATACATGTCGGTGCATGTCGTGTCGACATTTTTGCTTGTTTACAATCATCTGTATAGTTGCTGTTATACAGATGTGTGATAATCATGACGATGAAATGATGGAGAAAAGCGGACACGACGAAGAGAAACACAGACTTCTTTCTCCTAAAATTCGATGACAGCCTTTTAAGTTGTATATATAGACTTAATCTCGATATTACATTATTAATTTATATTTATATTTATTTATATTAATATCTATACACCACAATTAGACGCACTTCTTCTCCTGGCACTCGATGAGAGCCTTGTATGACTCGATCTCGTTGCGCAGTCCGGCCTGAACCTCCCTGGCTCTGGCGACTTCCTGAACTTTCTGCATGAGTCGGTCCTGCAGGTCGAGGAGACGAGCCTCGAGTTCTCTGACGGAGCATGCGCACTGCGACTTTTCGGCCTGCATCTGACACTGCAGCTGCTGGTTGCTCTGAAACCCTGCTGACACCTGCGTCAATGTCAACGTCATCATCATCATCATCAGCAGCAGCAGAAGCAGAAGCAGCAGCAGCGTCACTGGCGGCGTGGCAAAGGCGAAAAGAGAGCGGAAATTGACCCATCTCTTTCCAAATTTTTGCCTGTCAAAAAACATTTTTTTCTCCGAAAGTTGTCTTTCAACAATACAATATTTAAGGCTAAAAATCCGCCTTTTGGCTAAATTTAAGAGTACAATTAAACATTTAAGGACTGCAATTGGCCTAATTTTGGTCAGAAATTTGCAGCTAGCTGTAAAAATTGCAACTTCTTCTTCCCTTTTACCCACGACGACTCTGAGTATTGGCAGCGTTATCCTCACTACTCCGTTCGGTCTCGCGTTAACGTTAACGTGCGCCATGCGGCCGTGATAATATGCCACAGTATTGTACATAATAATTATAATATATTACAGGTCTTGCACGGTCTGTCTCTCCGTCTCTCTGTACGTGCGCTGCATGCGCTCTTCACGTGAAAATACAAGGGCGCAGAAAAAAAATTGGCGTGAATGTTTCCCGGGGCAAACATAATCAATGTGTCAATTTTCAGTTAAAAGGTTAAGGGTTGCGCAACTTTGAGTAAGCTGCCGATTATTTTTCTAATTTTTACGTCTAATAATATATAATTCGGCTATTTCAGGCACAGCTCATCGCTGTCTTGTAGCACCATCATTGGCGTACGAATGTGATGACTTGGTGTAAAGGTTAACTCGTTGGTTGTGAGTAACAAAGTTGCTCTACGCCGGGTCCAGTTATACTACGAGAAAGGGTGAATGTAAGCGACTAGGTAAGCGGTCTCGGTATATTGCCAACCGCCCAAGTCAACGCAGCATCTCATCCGAATCGAATCGAGTGCCGGTGTTGTCCATCTGCGTTCAAGGCAGTCGCGTTCATCTGCGTCGCTCTGTATCTCGGAAATTGGTTTTCTATGAAACACTATACTGTGACATCATTTACCCCACCTAAATCGTCGTCATTACTGCTGCGTTTGCTGTTGTGATAATGTTGTGTTATCACGCTTAATGTCCATTTCATTAGCGACTGTTATCGCTGTCCAGCGCATGGTGCTACTTCAGTGTTCAGTCACGGTCTTGTAGTCCAGTCTTGCATTTTTCAACCGTGCATTTTCGTCCGTCATTTATCCTGCAGTCTTGCACTTTCAGACCATTTGCAGCATCATGACCTCCTTACCTTTTATGCAGAATTTTTTTTGTTCTATTTATACAGTGCTTTATTTTTTACTGTTTCCTTCAGACGTTGTGCGAGAGCTTAAGAATCCCAATTGTCGCGGTGCGGAAAAGGGGCTAACAGCAAATGTGTTAGAATAAAACCTGCAGACGTTGTGTGGGCGTTTTAGCTATACCGTCACATAAGGCTAATCATCCGCTGTGACGTCACAATACAGTAGGCCTATCATCATCATCACCAGCAGCATGGACACAGGTGTAATGAGCAGTAAAGCTATATAAAAGCCGCGTGTAATCACAAATTCGAAGACTGCAAAAATATTAATTTATCTTCGTATTTGCAGCTGAGCTGAGTCTATAATAGGATATGCTGCTATACCACAGCATAGGCTACATAACACGAATTACTTATGCTGCGGTCATACTCCGCTGATCTATAATTTGACTCCTGTCCTCCGCTTCCAAGTAAGTAAGTAAGTAAGTAAATGATTTATAAAGCGCCAAAGTCTCAGAAAAAATCAGGACGCATAGGATGATGGACGCTAGGTTGAAAAGGCTGACTGAAAGTAGTGGGTCTTTAAGTGACGTCTGAAAGTAGCCAAGGTTTGACATTGACGAATTTGAGGAGTTAAGGAGTCTCAAATTTTCGGTGCAGAGACACGAAAAGAACGAGAACCAAAGGATAAGTTATGCCGTGAAATTGCAAGTAACTGACTGAGTTCCACGTTAAATTGTTTCCTATTTTTTTTATTAATCTATTGCCCGTAACCTTTCGACGTGGACGAGAAAGATTTTACATGCAAGTGCCATGTAGGGTGTGCGTTCGGAACTTCGGAGTTCGGCTACGCCGGTCTATCTGCCTAGAACGCTCTTCTTGACTCTCTCGAACGCAGCACGTAGACTACAGTTTCTGTTTACCTTTAGATGCCAGCTCAAACATACTGTGACCAATCAAAAAAGTTTCAATGTAACCAGAACTGAAAGCATACTAAGAGTGTAGTGTTGTGTTGATTATTGCAAAATGCGACTCAACTAACTGCTGCCGTGCGTCGATCAGTGGGTGTCATATTAAAAGCTTGCTGTCAAGTGGAGAAATTTACCGACAGTCGCTGACTATCAAAGACAAGACACATCAGATAACAGCTTCTCTGGAGCGTACCCATCACGCAATGCTGCAGCACGAAATCTTTCGAGCAAATGATACGCAACAATTAGACACCACAGCCTGGCCTCGAAAATGTAGAACTATAAGCCTACTGTAGACATGACCGGAAACTAGCAGATAAACGGTTTTAATCACACGCCATTTGTCAGCAGTCCGTCCAATGCGTCCATTTTCTACCAAGTGTATTGTGTTTGTCACTGTGTCCAGTCTTCCCATGCGTCCCACTGTAGTCATCTTTTGTATTCGTCAGATGGCAGCAGAGGACTAAAAATTGCGTGTTTTGGCGGAGAATTTGACCCCGAACCTCCCTTTCTGCAGGGGAACAGGAACCCTAACTAACGCAATGTGTCAGTGAACCCTACAAAGTGCACCTGTCAAATGGCATCTAAATCCGTCGAACGGTTTATGCAGCAGAGTGCACGACTGTGACAGACGACAGACAAACATGCAAAAGCAAACGACAGACAACGCCTCGGAGAAGTGTGCAAGAATAGGCGGAATCCATTTCGTTGCAAAAGCTACTCTGCCTATTATAATGACACAGACTATACGGCAAAGATAATTCCGGCTAATCTTTGAACTACAGAGGAGTTGGAGATCTGGGCCTAGATAATTCTCTTATTGATGTCCTTGACGTTCAGCAGCAAACCGATCTCCGGCTGTATCGTCTCTTAGGGCTACTACCGAGTAGGCTAATATAGACCTTACACGTATAAGTTTCAACGCGGTTTAAGTAAATTACATAACGAGGCACATTACACCGTAGAGCGTATTGAAACGTACTTATTTCATAGCCGTGGTTGACGCTGCTTGGACGCACCTGTGATATACAAACGCGAAACGCTATCAGTCGTTACGTTTGAGTGAAGTGAGATAATGGGCACTCATAACACTCCAGACATTATAGTGAAAGACAGAAGAACTAAATAGGTTATGAAATACTACTACTATTATACCCTGTTTACACGATCGAGGAAACATCGAACAAACGCCAAGCAAATGTATTCAAAATACACCTAATAATTGCTCGACGTCTGCGCGACGTCTGATCGATGTTTGCTAGCATTCATCCAGCTAGCTTGACGAGCTACAGTAATTAGCGTGCTAATTAGGAGGGCGGGCGGGTTGTAATTGAAAGGCCTATACAAAACGTGATCAGCTGTGGGTTAAGCCTAGGCCTACATTTGAGCTAAGAGGCGGGATTCCATCAGGCCTGCTTGATGTTTGCTCGATTTTTGCTCGATGTCTGTTCGACGCTTGCTCGATGTTTGCTCGATCGTGTAAACGGGGTATTAGGCTACTAGTGTAGACTATACCTGAGCCTGAAGCTCGTTGACCTGTCCCTGCAGATGAGCAACCAGAGCTTCAAGTCGTTCTTTCTCCTGTTCCAGTAAGATCTTCTCCTTGAGTCGCGCCTCTAGTGCGGCCTTCATCTCGCACACGGTACGGTTCACCGCCTCCTCGGTCTCCTGCTTGTACTTCTCAATCTCCGCTTGCATCTGTTCACGCACCTGCACGCATACACCACGTCAGCATTACATCATGGCTAGCAAAAATATTTAGTCAACAGCCATATTTTGTTATTCATATAAATTGATCACCATTCGACTGAGTTATACACGAAACAAAAAAAATGACTTTTTATGAAACACCGTGTATACGGCACTTCTGTCGGAAGCTCAAACTTCAAAAAAAACGTTGACGCCCATTCTGTTGGTATAGAATTGTTTAAAAACATTAACAAAATCGATAAATTTGTTCGATGCGTATCCATTTGTTATGCAAACAGAACAGCGGTTTGACACAATAAATTAAGCAGCTAACAGTCGTACAGTTAGTTTGGGTTTAGACGTACATTTCTCAGTATTATGGCTTGCTATGACTCCGGTTACGACGTAGTAACCTTGAGATTTGAAATTGGTCATATGAATAGCGGCAAATAAAAAAGTGCCGCAAATAGAAAATAAAAAATCCATCACAGAGCCACAGAGCGTCACCTGCCATTTGGGATCACACAGTGTTAGCTACCACCCGACACAGGTGAACGCGTTCCGCCTTAACTCCAGCCAGACATGCTGGTATACTCAATTTACCCACCCCGGAGGATTAGAAGGCTGAGTTGACCTTGCGTTATAGTGAAAGAATGAAAAAAACATACGCGCCATCACAGAGCTACGAAGCTTTACCTGCCATGTGTGATCGCACAGTGTTAGCTGCCATGCCACCCGACACAAATAAACGCCCCCCCCCGCTTTATACCATGGAGGGATGAAAGGGTGAGTTGACCTTGAGTTATAGTGGGTGAATCAGAAGAACATACGCGCTGTATGATGACGTTGGTGTCACATCCTCCGCCACCCTGTCCGT
>Ga0209367_1000441_pt1 | contig 40524 bp, 27 predicted proteins | sample WorMetLIZISLAND2_FD_187412 | JGI IMG/M metagenome (GOLD analysis project Ga0209367, IMG submission 187412) | Marine gutless worms symbiont microbial communities from Max Planck institute for Marine Microbiology, Germany - Olavius geniculatus... ...
GCGTAGAATTGTTCCACCTGTTCGTCTGTACCGTCTGACGTGGGTGCATATACCTGAACGACAGACATGTTAAACGGTCGTGCCTGGAATCTTGCAACCATAACCCTGTCACCTGTAGGCGTGAGCAAGAATAAAAAAAGGAAGGAACACAAAAACTAACGGAAAATGCCCTCCCTACGCAGACCCCTTTCCCGTCGTCCCACATCAACCAAATTTTGCATGAGGGGTCGTATCCCGGATATCTTTCTTGGTTTTAGGTTTCATTAAGATCGGTTGAAAAATGTGGGAGCTGTGGGGGGTCGAAATTTCGGCCTTCCCATTGACTTGGCACATCGCTTATACAACAGCCTGTTGCTACCGCACAAGCCGTGATCAGTCAACTACATAACTGCTATAGCACCTAAAATATCTACGGAATAGTTGGAGCTGGGAGGACGTTGGGAGCGGGAGGTGGCTGTGTTGTTTGGGGGGGACTTTTTAGAGGGATCAGTTCTATGACCACGAAATAGTTATGCAATTTCACTTTGCAAATGTTGTTGTTTTGTTTTGTTTGTTTTTTTTCTGTCTAGCTATTATTTTTTTACGCGCGAGAGCTAGCATAGCAGCTATAGCGCGTATTAGCTATGCATCTGCACATGTCTGTCTGTCCGTCTGTCCGTCCGTCCGTCCTGGTGTCACGAGTCACGACCCGGTGCCGTTTCAAGACCAGGTGAGATAGAGACTTCGGTTTTTCACCATATGATATAGCTTAAATTTATCTCATAGTATTTCTTGACAAAATTTCATGCCGTTGGGCAAGGAGAGGTCCCCCCGAACGAGGGAAGAAAGAGGAGCAAACGCAAGCCTGACTCGTACACCCGGCGTAAGCGTAACTCTGCAGCGTTCGCAAGGCGGCGCCACGCAACTATACTCGTTATGCGATCGAGATTGGAGATTTTGGTATGTGTACATTAACTTAGCGTGAACACCCCAAATTTTAGCTAAACTACTGAACGGATTTGGAAACTGTTTCGGCCGCTGGAATCCTTATCCAATATGCTATCCAACGGTACCGGATTCGCATATCCAGACTTAGTGGAAAATGGGAATTTTGACTAAGTAGGCCTATAGGTCGAAAAAAGGTGTGGCGGCTTGGAAAAATATCGCACTCTTCGTCAAAGTAAGCCTAAGTGAATTAGAACGAACGGCGGGAAATACAAATATCGCATTCGTTAATGCGGCGAATAGGGATTTTGGTGATACATAGTTTTTTTATGGAAACATGCATCATCGGCGATCGATTACGGGGACACCTTTAGGCCTACGTACAGTGTAGGCCTAATTGGTTAGTTATAGAAAAGGGGATAAGAAAAGGTTAGCGTTCTTTTTGGCTATATCTTAATAAGTACCTCACCGATTACTACGATGTTGATGGCTAATGAAAGAAAAAAGGACTGGGTATTTTTAGGAATAGGTGTTAGAATTTATAAAATGGAAGTGTTAGATTTTATAGGAATTGGTTTAAAGTTCCGGGCGCCCTATCTTAGCGGTAACCTAAGGTACCGTAAGATGTCGTTGAATGACCTGATTTTTTGGCGAAATTTGGCTATATTATCATAACAAGCAATGGTGACGTGCTTGTTAATGGTATTAATGATATCAGCATCGATGACTTTGCATGACCTTGAACCTGGAAAATAGAGGATTTTAGTGATTTTGTGCGATTTTGGGCTACAAAAGAGTGAAGTGCAACAAAATGGATGGAGATAAATAGATAGGCCTATTAGCTGCGAACAGCCGGAACTGCCATAAGCTCTCGCGCGTCTCATGAGCAATAGCTCAGATTTCTTGTTTTCATATTCAAGCACTGGGCCACATCGAAAAAGTTTTAACTGATGATATGGCCAATACCGTAACAGCTTCTTTGGTTCAATCACGTCTATATTACGCCAACTCAGTTCTGCATGGGTCTACCAACATCAGAAGGTTGCGAACTCTACAAAACTCACTTGCTCGTCTAGTGCTACCGAGCAGCCGTCATCTGTTATCTAACAACTTTTTACAAGAACTCTATTGGTTACCCCTTCACTCACGCATCACCTCCAAACTGGCTAGTAGGCCTACTACCTACAAAACGCTATCCACTAATTAACCCTTATTTATTTCCTGAGTGTTACATGTTATGTTACCACAATGTAAATTTCATAGTTTCAAGACTTCATTTATCAACAGATATAGGCCTATACATGTTAAATTGAGTCTAGTGTATAGTGTAGTTGAGTTTATGTTCAGTGCTTGTTTTATTTGTGTATTTCGTGCAGTGCTATAATTTCGTATTTGCTTACAGCCGTGTCTGATGCACGTTTGATGCGTTTCAATAAATCATTCATTCACTTATTCATTCAGTCATACTTGAGGTCACTACTGGATCAGTATACTCCTATTCGAACACTGCGCTCCGCTGATCAGTATCTTTTTGACAGGCTTCGCGTCAACAGAAACTTTGGCAAAAGAGCCTTTTCTTATAAAGCTCCCAACATTTGGAACAATCTTTCGCATCAGAATTGCATCACTGGTTTATTCAGGCGGTACGACACACGAAGGAGGAGTAGGAAACTCAAATGTTTGACGGACACACGCACGGACGCTCAGATGACGAAAAGTTCTCTGTGTGTCTCAAGTTCTACTGCACCTACAGCATTAGGCATTAGGCAAGAAGTTGAACAAATTAATGCTGACGTTTTTTTATTAAACGTTTATAAACACTACTTTCTGCCACGTTTCTTAACGGTTGCTAGCGGAATAGTTACTAGTTGCTGTGAAATTTTAAGTAAGTGTACATTATAGATAAATCAAAACTAAGTAGTAGTAAGTAACTTGTACGGCGCTTTACCATGAGTAGAACATCGTACGGTGCTTGCTCTAACAAGCAATTAGCTGACTCTTTGCAGAGAGCAAAGCTAATTATATAAAAACTTAAAAAACGTCCTAATCATAGCCTTCCTACGTATTCATCTCGTATAGCTCACACTAGTAAATTACCATTCAATTTCCGCCCCACAGAAGATAGAAAGCTGCTGAGGAAGCCTAAGCACTCAGTAAGCTATACTTGCTCAAGGCTGTTGGCAGCTGACCTGTTAAAAGAACACTGACCTATCAGTTATGAGTAATACACTGTACTTATTTACTTATTTCATTGAACGTCGTCAGTCGTCTTACCTTAATACTATTGGACCCCTTCACCAATTTCGTCGGATAAATGGTTATCATGATCTGACGTTGAGCATATTAACGCGAGCCAGTGGCGTCCAGACAGAAGGAGACAGGGACCAATTTCCCCACTCCTTATGTTGCACCACGTGCGATAAGTTTTTCTTGTCGTAATTTTTTTTTGCAAAAATACAAAAATTATGGGATATTTTAGGGCAAGCCTAACATTATGAGCACACTTTCATCTCCTTTGTCGGAAAGTTGCAGCAGATTGTCAGAAATTGTAACTTCATGCGGCCCCTCCAACTTTTTGGACCCACGACGCCGCTGACGATAGCCATTGATAAACGAACGATCGATGAAACAAATAGTTCGCCGACGTATGAAACTGTAAAAGGTTAATTTAGAGCAGGTCATTATAGCAAGCAGACCTATATGAGCAGTATTAGTGAACTTTATCTAAAAAAATCTCTAACGACACCACGTCGGCGCGACAAGACGTCACAGGGCGTCACATCGATAATTCGTGACTTAATTATAGTTTCAAATTTGACGAATGTTACAAAAAAATTAATATCCGTTATAATTCGTGCTTATTCCTATAACGTCTATATTACCTACTAAACGTAATTTAGAATTCGGGAAAATTCGTTTTTGCCATCGTAACCAAAAGTGTTAAAATTTGTGTAAAAAGTCGTGAATTTAAAGAAAAAAATATATCCTTATTCCAAAAAAAATCGAATTTCTCTTTCAACGTAAGACATAATTATGATCGTCGTTGTTCGCAGCGCATCACGAGCGCAGGCCACGGTTGCCGGCGTGCTTTCTGAAGACTAGCTGACGCTGGTCCGGTGCCACCAGACTGAGGAAGTTCTCGACCGGCAGCAATGGCTCCGGGGCCGGAGCAGAGGCCGGAGCCTGACGGGGCTCGCCGTAAGACACTGGCGGCGCGGGGGGAGCCTCGACCCACGGCTGAAGGTTGATGTCCGGCAGGGCGTCACACGGAACTCGCTCGTTGGCGCTCTGACTGTAGAAGTAGTCTATGTCGTCCAGGTTCACCGCCCGATCCTGATGTCTACACACATCATACCCGTACATGTACGTCAACAACGTCATCATCGTCGTCACTGACGTCGTGGCAGAAAGGCAGTCGGCAATTGCCAGTTATCCCCCCACTTTCCATTTTAGTTGGCTTTCAGGAAAACTTTCTTATAAAAGTACCAAATCTGAGGCTAAAATCGCTCCAAATGGAGAGATTTGGGGGCAACATTATCATTTTGAGCACAAATAATCTCTGTTGGAAATCCTACAGCTGTCTGTCGCGAAATCGAAATTTTCTGCTTTCCTAATTTCTCAGCCCACGACGACGCTGATCACCGTCATCATTATCAAACAGCAACAATGTATCAATCAAAGATTTAAAAATTCAGCACAAGGATCAAAGGCCGAAGGGCTGAAAATCGAAACCAAAGGTTGAGAGCGGGGTTGGGGTTCTTCGGCACAAACACGTTCTTAGCTATAAAAAAGCCTGTAATCGCATGAAGCGGGTATAAAATGCAGTAGTTCTACTGCACAAACTTTGCATCTACAACTGCACAACTCCATTTTGATATATCGTTTAACTGTACAGTAAAAACGCGGCCTGACGCCAAAATTCAAAACAAGCTTTCGTGAAAAAAAACTTGTCGCTTGCTTCGGTACTCTACCACAAAATCACTTGCCGTTACTACTTCATATCTTCTGATGTCTGTAACAAAGTCACTTGCTAGACTGACCTGACATAATGGTTGACGATGGAGAGAGGATGGAAGAATACGTTCGGTTGAATGTGCGGCATGAAGTCGGCGTTTGCACACAGCAGCTTCGCGTATCTGAACTTGCGAATCTCTGCCAGCTGAGCTGTAACCATACGAGCCGGTGTCACATTAATTTACAGAGTCCCCCCATGACAGAGTCTCCGGGCGGAGATTCCGGTGCAATCACTTTGCCAGTGGTGTACAAAAGGGAGAGGGCCCACGACCCCAATCTCAATATTATTTTTGTTAAAAATGATATTAAAAACTCAGAAAAATAATTAAAATTGTCGCCACCAGATGTCAATATTTTAAGACCACAATGCACCAAATTTGACTTCGGTTGGGTCTCCGTCCCAAATCCCGCTGAAGGAGTTCACAGCTCTCCTCCAGAACAGACTCACTAGCAGGAATTTTGGAGTCCTATTAGGAAGAAGGAGAGGGAAAGAGAAGTGAGGAGTAAAACAGAAGACAACGCAAAAAGAGGAGGGTACAAGAAAGATGGGGAGGTAAAGGAGAAAAGGAAGAGAGAAGGGAGGCGAGGTCATCACATTTCTGGCTACGCCACTGCACATTGCAATATCATATAGGCCTACGATCGATGATGACCCACCAGGGCTTAATTTGTGCCCGTATTATAGGCCTACTGTCCAGTACGGCCCACCGGAACTGATTATTTTTGCAGGCGGTACGCTGTATCGGCATTTCTTGTCACCGTCCATTTGCGACGTTTAAATGTCACAAAAATACGTAACGTACCCAATTAGACCCCACGAATGTACCTGCAGCCACGTATCATCTAAATCCGTCGAACGGTTTAAGCTGCAGCGCACGTATGATTGTGACAGACAGACTGACAGATTAGACTACGAAGAAAGGCGTGAGAATAGGCAGAATCGCGTGTGCCACCAGAGCGATTCTTATCGCTCGACAAGATTTTATTTATAGGGCCACATCGACTGACCTTCTGTGAACGGGTACGGGTTGTGCTTGTTGTTCTCGAACCAGAAGCGATCTCCAAACTTGAGCGCGTGGAACTGTCTGGCCAGCATGCACGTGAAAGTCGGACCAAGCATTGATCCCCTGAATGAAAGTTCGGAAATACCCGCAGGCCAAAGGTCGACGTCGTCCACATGTCTGCCATTCATAACACGCACATTATCTATCTTTATTTAGCCAGAAAATAACACTACAGAAAACTTAAGCCTAAGTTAAACTAAACTTAATAAGAATAACAGAATAAACAGAAGCAGAATAATTTCAACAGTGACCAAAAAACTTGGATATGGGAGAACAGATGTGGTGCAGCCAGGGAGTGAGTCAAAGAAAGACCAAATAGACGTGACAGTGTTAGCCTGTGGCTACGGAGGCGGAAGCACGAAAGCGATCCAAGTGCAGCTCGCTCGCAGCGATGTACTACTTTGTCCGAGTAGCCGTCGAGACACTGGGTGCGCTGGGAGACGAAGCGGCGCAATTCATCAGCAACCTTGGCCGTCGGATTGCTGCCACAACCGCAGGACCGCGTTCCGTGGCCTTTCTCTTCCAGCGCCATCCATCGAGGCAACGCCGCTTCCGTGACTGGAGCATGTGCCCCAGCTGCAAAGCTGGATGACATTTTATATGTCGCGTAGGCCTAGTTGTGTTCGGTGTCGTAGACAGTGACTTTGGAGACATTTTCAGACTCAGTTTATGTTGTTCATTTTTGCTGGATAGCCTAGTCATTTTTATGTGCAATTCGTACTTTAAATACTAAAATACAGTGAAATATAACAAATTTTCTTACATCTCGTGTTTTTTGCATTGTGCGATTGCGATTGTTTCACCAAAAAAACATGTCATTTGACTTGATGTGATCTCTCACACGTTGTGCCGTTTCTAAATACAGCGCTCATAGAACCGTTCCAACAAAACGAACATCGTCTACTTCAACTTATCAGACAAATTTTTAAACACGCTATATGTTTGTTATTGCATGTAGGCCTATGTCGATGATAAAGAGATTTTAGAAATGGGATAAAATGAACAAAAGTATGCGCGCACTCGTAAAGAAGTCGGAATCTTTTGATGACGTTAGCCGGAAGTTCGCGGAAATCGCTGAACGTCTTGGCTCTCTTGAGTCCGCACCACTCGCGAAAGTAATTGTAGCCTGGACGCAAAGCACACACGAATGTACATTAGCTTATAGCGATATCGCACAAGGATGAAACAGCAAATGGAACGCTGTCGTTCATGGCAAACGTTGTATTTATTGCTGCATAATCAAGTTCGGCAAAGCAGATTGAGAAAGTAACTGCGTCCATGAAACTGCAGAACAAAATTTATGAGTAAGTAAGTTAGTACACTATTGACGAAGCTGATGCACGCGACGATGAAAAGTACGCAACAAACGCAAGCGACGCAAACGACGCAAACGAAAGAACAGAAGCGGTGTCTATTCTTGCGTTGAGTTTGTTTTGTTCACTGCGTTTGCTGCGTTGTATCCGTGGCGTGCACTGCGCTAACCGCGTTGCGTCTGTCAAGTCCGAGCGCTGCCTTGGATGAAAACTAGGCTTTAATGTGGAAAAAGCAGCGTGAACTAGTCTAGCCGACCTGGAATGCCGTGATCTCGACCGCGCTGTATGTTGAGTGACATGAGATCTTCGCCGAGCTCGTGAGGAGGTCGCTCTGAGAACAGATGACGTGACACCTGCTTGGTGATGAACTGATCACGCGTCTGAGTGCTGTCGCCGATCAGTCCAAGCATCATCATGTCCATGCCCTTGTGTGGCTCCTCGTACATTATGTGCGGACGACGGAATTGCTGCGTACAGAAAGATAAGATCACCACAGAGCCAGGAGATCGTTAGACACTGGCGTTAGTAAACGAAAACGAAAATAATGTTGTGAAATCCGGAATCGCTAACTCCTCTTTTGTATTGGCCAGGTGTCAGCATACGACTGACGGTTTGGCTGCAATTTGCAACTGTATGTTTCGGCTCAGGGTTCGACTCTTAAGTTTCTCTATTCCCTGTAAGTGAGAAATCCCACAAGTGGACCCCACAAGTGCACGTGCCAAATGGCATCTTAATCTGTCATACGGTTTAATCAAAGTGCACGAGTGTGACAGACAGACAAACGACAGACCACTCTGCGAGGAAATGTGTAGCTATGGGCTAAAACGATTCCGGCTTTAAAAAGATAGATGTAAAAGGTAAGTTAAGGCCAGTCAGCATCGCCCTGTCTTATCACATGCCTGCCCTTGATAGGCTCTTTGAACGTTAGGCCTAAGTGCGGACGACGAAATTCTTGTACAATATATGAAGCACAAAGCTTATCTTGCGTTAACGATTTTTACAGCGACGTCGTGGGTTTGAAAACATGGGGCAGGAAGTTCCAATAATTGTCCGACAATAGCTGCAAATTTCCGACAAGAAAATTTATGGGCGCCTAAAATTTTAATTTTGTCCCTAAACATGCCGCCAAATAGAAAACTCCCAGCTACAGATTTGGTACTTTTGGAAAAAAAATTTTTCGACGAAAAGATAACTTTCCGACAGGCTAAAAATTTACAAAAGGGACGACTGCCGCTCGCCACGACACGACTGGCCTCTTGCAAGTACTAAGGAACATGCTTCAGCATTACTGAGTTGTCTAACTCTATCGCTGCTGTGATGTCAGAAACGTCTACACCATATAAACCTTGGAGCAAATACTCAAGAAAAAATAAGAAGAAAGATTTTTTTCGGGAAATTAGATGGGAGGAGTTGAATATTACAATTCTGCATTTTTGATAATATGCAAAATATCTTGCAAAAAGAAGCATTATGTGACGCTAAGAATGCACCAGATTTGTTTTGTCGCCCGGGCTCCGCCCCGGACCCCAGTAGGGCAGCTCAGAACGCTCCCCCAGATCCCCTAGTTGGCTGGAAAGAAAAATGTCCCATTCACATTTTCCACTCCCTCAACGTCTACAGCGCCTCGTTTTCGGCGCCTGCGGCGCCTAACTTTGAGTTAGAAAAAGGGACAAACTTGCTCCAAGATTTAGGGGGATAGACGTCCCTGTGAAATGTTGACTTTCTTACCACTGTTCTTAATTCGTTCAAGTATATACACTGTGTCCTAAAAACATCCCAGACATTTTCGACTGTAACTTGAAAGCCAATTAAAATATATTGATAATTTTTGGTACTAATATTCCTGCCACAACTTGCCATCAAATGACCATTCAGTTTTCCACCTCACCCAGCGTTTGTTTCCGCACTACCTAGGGAAAGCAGATCAAGCGAAATATGTGTTGAAATAAACAGAAAACTTGAAAAAAACATCCCCAACATTATCGATCGTAACTTAAACAAAGATTAACAGATCACATTTTAATAATATTTGGCAAAAATATTTCTAATACAACTGGCTGTTAAATAAGTGCTTTAGTTTCCACCTCACAAAACGTCTGCTTTTGCCCTATTTGGGGAAAGCAGACCAAGCATAATATGTGTTAAAATGAACGAAAAAAACGTCAATAAATTCCATTTATCTTAATCTGTGGGCCCCACCAGCCAGTCTGTTACAAGGTTTCACTGTCATGCAGCAGCGTGTCTACTAGATAAGAAGTTTAGGAATGTTTGTGAAGTCACGAAGCGACTGGTACAACCGGGAATGGCCTGGAGCAGAACATTATCGATACTGCTGTCAATAAATGGAGAAAACGTCTCCTTGCCTGTGTTCGCATAGTGGACCAACGCTTCAAGCACTTTTACTGCAGTCAGTTGAAAAATGGACAACTGGATGAATTGTCAGCCACAGTGTCAAAAATGTAAACAAAATGTGTTTTTTTTCGCGTTAATGTTAATTAAGCAATCATATCGCATTGGATAAAAAGTGATATTTTGCTGGTTGTGTTTTCCCCAGATAGTGCAGAAACAAACGTTAAGTGAGGTAGAAAAGTGGATAGTCATTTAATGGTAAGTAATGTCAGAAATATTTTTGCCAAAAAGTATCAAAATCTGGCAATTGGTTTTCAAGTTACAGCCGAAAATGTCGGGGATGGTTTTAGGACACAGTGTACAAGTATTACTGCATTATTGTAATAGTTGTGATTTTGTCAACTATTATCTCAGACAAACACATGAATAAATGAATGACTATGACTGAACCGTGCTGAGTGCGATGTCGCTGATAGCGTTGAAGCCAGCATCACGTCCGTGGAACATTCCCTGCAGCTGCGTGTGACCGAATCTCATTGCAGCTGTCGCGAAACTATTGGCAATGTTTGGTTTCACGTTTTCGTTGTAACCTACGAGCACGTTCGATCAGCACAACACTATTTTCTCAGCCAGACTATTTAGCCGAGTATTTGCTATAAACATTAAGAGATACTATTAAAAAACTTCTTAGATATGTAGGCAAAACCTACTCATAAGTTTGATGCAGAAATAGCCTAGAAAGCAACTCAATTTACGAAAAAAAATTCTAGGAGAAACCGTAGGCCACGTAGGAGTAACTTATGTAAAAATAACTAAAGCAACTCCTGATGACCTAAGAAAAAACTTTTTTGTTTAAATTAGGCCCATTTGTCTGTAAGCAATTTCGCAAATGTTTGTTACAACTGAAAAAAACTTATTTTTACCCGAAACGACACAAGGTTGGCAACAGTTCTCATCTATACGACACAGCTTACACACACGTAATTGAAAAAAAAAATTATAACTACACAGTGTTCTTCTTTACCCCACAAAAAAATTATAACTACACAGTGTTCTTCTTTACCCCACAAAAAAAACTGTGCAAAATTGTTTTGTCAGAACTCCGTCAACTTTTCCATCAACTTTAATAATTAATGCGCACAAAGATGGCAAAGAAAACAGAATTATACCAAGTGCACTCACTTTCCGTCTCAAACAATTTGCGTCAACTTAGTGATTATTGATTGCTGAGTTAAACATGGATGTTTCTAATTGTGCTTTTTGCTAACCGTACTTTAGTAAAGGTCGAGCTATTGGCATGAGTGATCGTCCGTCTGTCTGTCCGTATGTCACGGATGTATTGTGGCTAAACGGTGCAAGACAGGGCCTAGGTTGCTATTGATCACTACTAAACCGTGTCTCAAGAAAAAAAGTCATAATTTTTTTGTCATAACTTTGTCAAATTTTTACTAACTTTAATAATTTTTGGCACGTTTATGGCTGAGACGACGAAATTATGTAAATTGCACTTATTTTCCACCTCACGTAATTTATGTCAATGCACTACCATGTAAAATATAGATGCTCCAAATTGTTGCATAACGCTGAGTTTTTGTCTCAAGCAAAGTGTGCTCCGCATACAAAGACGCTTAGATGCAACGCCAATGGCTAATAGCAGAATCAACGATCGACTGATCAAATGCATTCACTCATCGATTAGACGTGTTCTAAGCTCATCAGCCAGCTATGTTGTTGTCTGCTGTTTTCAGCATAAAATATTTAACAACTTAAAATTATTAAACTACGTCGCACCCTCTGTCGAATTGATGATGAAAAGGTGAGCCGTCTGATGCGAATAATCGCCGCATAATGTAACAATTTGGAGCATCTGTGTTTCACACGGTAGTGCATTGACATAAATCGGGTGAGGTGGTAAATGGGTGCACCGTACATAATAACATCGTCTTTGCCATCTTTGTGCCAAAAATTATCAAAGTTGGTGGAAATTTAACAAAGTTATGCCAAAAACAATTTTGACTGTTTTTTGAGACACAGTATAGAAAGTCGCATACTGGCTTTCAAATGAGATATAAGCCACTGACCTTGAATGACCCTGAATGTTCATAACGCATTATGTAATGCCAATCGCGTAGTATTGTGGCTAAAGGGTAAGTCGTAAAGGTTTAGCGATGGTACCAACGGATAGGGGGTGCCAGTTTCCTATAGGCTGTCAATAGTAAACATGTCTCCATCTGCACCCGTTTGGCCGCAATTTTTAGTGGAAAGTTTCAAGCTATAAGTGGCAATATCTCGCAAACGATGAGAGATACGGCCTAGATTACTGTTGGTTACTAATAGGAAGTGGCATACGCCATGACAGATTAGATAGAAATCACTGACCTTGGATGACCTTGAAAGCCGTTACGCGTTATTGCAACTAAACGGTGCTAGACAGGGCCTAAGTTGCTACTCACTAATATAAAGTCGCATATTAGGTTTCAAATGACATAAAAATCATTCACCTTGAATGACCTTGAATGTGAGTACTGCAACAGGAACTGTATAGGCTGTAGCGTGTTTTCCCGAGTAAGGCGTTTTATTGTGAGAAATATTTGCAAAACCTGCGTCCGATATTTTCCTTGTTTATTCAATCTGTAGCTGTTTATGTCACCCGGCGAGATGACCACGTGCATGAAACAGTAGCTATTTTATCGCGTGGCGAAATGACCACGTGCGATGTCTGTTAGCTAGCGTTCATTGTAGATTTCGAGACAGCGTTTCGTTATCATAGCGTGCGTGAAATAATTGTCTCACCTCTGACAAATCGCTTTCTCTCCGTGATTGAAATTCGGACGCTGGGCTTCAGACGTAGACAGTACGGTTGGCTTTTCCTAGCGATAGCTGGGCTTTTTGTTGAAACACAGTGTAGAAACAACCAGCCAGGCACACTAGAAGTCGGAAATAATACAGCGACTACATTCTAAATCGTCTCTATCACTGATTGTCGGTGACCGAGTTTTTTCGATTGCCGCTGCTCGTGTCTGGAACAGTTTGCCTAAACACATCACCTGCACATTTTTCGTGGCTGTCTTCCGGTCCCGTCCACATCAGAAAACTCATCTCTTTCACATCTCCCTTAGTGCTCGCGCAGTGACGCTCAAGCTACTTGAAAAACCTAAATCGTTTTTGCTACTTACTTGCATCATTGTGTAACAGTTGCGATTGTATAATAGTTACTTAATTATACTGGCTGTCTGACAGCTTTCGTGACCAGTTCTGAGTCTCGACACTTTCAGACTTCAACTGAAGACATACTTTTTTGGCAAGATATTGACAACATATCTGAGATTTCTTTGAGTATGCGCTATATGAATTTACATTTTACTTACTTACTTACTTACTTAGTGAATTACTTAGTTCCTGTAAACAACACTGATTCAGGCGGCTGACCGTTCCAGTATCCTTTGCTGACGAGGTGCAGGCCGTGAGCTCTCATTGCGTTGGGTCCCAGTATAACTGGCAGGTACTCGTTGTAGATGCCGTACTGCCACAGAGCAATGACGAGGCGTCGGGTCTCCTGGTAGAGTCGTTCTCCGTCCCAGTGCGGGTTCAGCTTGTACAGAGTCGACTCGATGTGGTTGTGTTGACGTACCCAGACGATGTGCTGCGTCGTGATGCCCATAAACTCGTTCACTCGACCGTCGCCTTGAAACAGCATACAAAGTGACAGAAATAAAGTAAACTAAACTAAAGCAAACTAATCGATAGATTGCAGTTTATTTCGTTACATTTAATTTCATTTCTGTGGCTTTGTAAACGCCTTCACACGACAGGACAGAACAGCGTAATACACAAGACCGAGCGAAGATCAACGAAGCAGCTACGAATGTTCACAATTTCAATATTCCTAAATTCCCCACAATGGGGCATTTCAGCCTTACATTTTGTACTATCGATGCAAAATATCTCGACAAAAAATACACTTTCCGACAGACTAAAATTGGACGAACTGCCACGACTACATTGACGGCACTTATTGGGGCGCTCTCGCCATTTATAGCTTTGGCCAGCATAACACTTTTTGTACTGCAGGCCCCCCTACAAAAAATTATAAATTGAAAGCCAAAACAACTGCTAAATTTTTATGTTGCGGAAATATTTAATAATTTGTTCAGAAAACAGCTGTAATTAACAAAGATCTTTAAAGAAGTGCGGCGCAGCTTCGATCCTATCACAAGGCTTCGTAAATCAGACTCATACCATTGTGTTAATTTATTACTGATTAACAGGATTAATCGGTTACGTTAATGCAATAACTTCATATTATGATTATGCAGACAAAGAATGTAGAATATCTATAACAAAAATCTCAGTTAATGTTCATGAGACGCGCGACATTCTATAACAGTTCTTGTTTGCAGGTTGCCCTGGTCTATTTCCATCCATTTCGTCGCAATTCACTTTTAAAGTCAAAAATCGCAAAGATATTTAAAACAACCTATTTTAAAGGTTCAAGGTCGTTCAAGGTCATAAATGTTAATACATTTAAAAAGCTCGTCGCCAGCATTTGTTATGCCAGGCAACATGTCTGTGCCTATGTGCAACCGTTTTTCACGCAAGATAGGCCAATAGCGGTAAAATAACGTTTTTTTCAGAGAGGTGTCCCTCTTTTACACCCTCGTTCCAGAGGAACTCCCCCACCCAGTGGCATAAAGTTTTGTCGCAAAGTACTAAAGACGCTAAGCTATCATAAGGTGAAAGCCTAAAATTTCTGTCTCACCTGGGCTCTAGTTAGTATCGGGTTGTGACAAACAGACAGACGGACAGACACCAGGACAGAATTGCAATAGCTAAACGCACTATAGCTAGCTGTGGCTCTGATACACTGTTGAACCTTACCGGCTTTAAAGCAGTAGATGGTGCGATTGTCTCCGCGGCAGTCCTTGAAGTCTTTGTCCAACGGCAACATCGGCTTATATCCACCGGCAGGGTGAACGGTTACCTTCATTAGACCGCGATCTGCCAACAGCATTTTACACGCAACACAGCGTCACTGGCCAGCTTACGAAGTGTACACCCTGTATATATTGTAAAATTGTAAGCACCCAACAAGCGGTAAAAACTGAAAAGCACACAGGCACACAACATAATTGAGAAAAAATTTTTGTATAAATTTTGTTATCCTTTTCATTCAGGCGCCCATCATTCAGTAGTCTCTCACTGCCTCATAGCAGTTGATGTTCCTGTTCAATATTAAACACACTTAGACCGCCATCTCGTAAAATCCTTGCAAATATCCACATAATTAGGCTTACTAGTTATTACAGTAATAAAAACTACGTTTCTCGACGAACGTTGTGTTGCTGACTGTACGAGAGTATCTTTATTCGTGTTCATATAGTTGTCTTGTCTTCAAGCGCAAGGCAAAAAAATGCAGTCTCGCCGCGATCTGCGAAAAAACGGCCATTTCAACAGCAATAAATTGCGAGTTTATAATATGCAATTTGTAATATGATAAACAGATGTATTTCGCAGCAGACTGCAACGCAGTCGACAAGAAATTTGTATACAGTAGCAGTGGCGTAGCCATAAATGTCAATTTGAGGGCCTCGTCTATCTCCCCTTCCCTTTCCTTTCTTTTTTTGTCTTTTTTCACTTTTTTCGGCTTTCTTCACCATTCCCTCTTTTTTCTTTTCCTTCTTTTCTTCCTTCTTTTTCCCTTCTCCATCTGCTTAAAAGTAGAACCCCTAAAATGCAGCCTTGAGATCTGGAAAAGCACTGTAAGCTCCCCTAGCGGGGTCTGAAGCTGAGGCCCAGCCGAAATTAAATTTGGTGCACTATAGCTTTAAAATATAAGATCTGGTGGCAACAATTTTAATTATTTTTTACAATAAACCGACTTCATTGGTAAATATGTTTTTTTTCTGTTGGATTGGGAGAAGGGGACTGGGGTTCCTGGACCCCTCTTGTCTATGCCACTGTACATCCACCCACTGGACAAAATGCAAGAACTGAACTGCATGGTTAAAAATAGACTATTGTTCGCACGGTAAGGCTTACGCGGAGTGAGATCTCGTAGATCCAACGCTTCTTTTTCCGTGCTGCCGTAGACTTGTGACGCGTCCAGGTACGACGTCAGCTGGTTTATCTGCTCGCGAGGACCTACATAACAAGAAAGCTGCGATAAAACGGCAAGGAATGATAAAACATGACGATAATATTCCGTTTAGGTACAAAACCATCAGCAAACGACGCTGACTGACTAATCATGACCACTAGAATAGAAACATCAGCACACGTAATGATATTTATCGTTGTTCATCTTCAAAACACCTTAATAATGACAATTTTTCGGCAGTAAGTTGTTGCCCTACGGCCACACCAGTACTCAGCACTGCAGTGCTGCCACTATTAACTACACGGGCCGATTTGACAGACTGGTCGTGTTTTTTTAACAGGCGTGTGACTGATTTACGAGATTTTGCGGCGACGAGAAATTAATCGTTGAGACCTGGAGTGCAGTCGTCGTTAGGCGCCTCCTGTGATCGGACGAACATCAGACATCGTTTGTGATGACCGAAGTCTGTGTCGTTCGGCGAGACGTAGATTGGGAAGCAGGCGCGGTTCTCAAGCCCGTATGTCTGACATCCGTCGTAGCCGCATTCGACGTCCTCCATCTCAGTGCCGAAACCTAAAAAGTGAGCGAGCGAGCGAGTTGAGATTTAACGTCTTGTTTTTAACACATATTAAGTCATTTCGGGGACGGCAACGCACACACACAAACACCTAAGCACGTAATAAAACACATAATTTAACATTTACAGGGGAAAAACCAAATAAAAACATAGGAAACACAAAATATGAATCCTAACGTAAAATTGTAAGAATTGACTATTATGAGCGTGCATATATAACAGCCTATAGCCTAGTTCTAATAATCTTCCCTGTTATTCTCCACACAGTCATTAATCTCAGAACGCTGTCCATTGGAAAACAGGAGAAAAACCTAAAGACGTGTAGAAAACGATAAAAAATAGACTGAACTGAACTGCACTGCAAAATAAACTAAAACAATAAGCCCAGCTGTCACTAGAATAGCCGACCGTGCTGGTTGTCAGTGACCTTTAAGATCATCCAAGAACAACGATTTTCATCTCATCTGAAAAAGCGTATGCAATTTCCTATTAGTAATTAATAGTTACCTTGGCCTATCTCTCACCGTTTCCGAGATATGGACAATTTACAATTGAAAAACGAACATTTTCCCCACCTCCTCCATATTTAAAATTGTTTCCCTTGCACTAGAACGATAAAATTTCGCATGCCTAGGTATAAGGCACATGGATAATTATTCATGTAAAAAATTTTAAAAATTGGTCTACGACCTAACACTTAATACAAGACATCCGTTACGGACGGATAGACGGACAGACGGACAGACAGACAGACGACAACCGTACTATAAGCTCGATCGTTACTTAAGTACGGTCGGCTAATGAAGTAACCGAACCGCCAGTTCGTTCACTTTGTGGTATAGCTTTTTCAGTTCAGTGCGGTTCTGTCGCTCGGTGCACTCTGTGATTTCAGTTCTATTCGGTTCACTTCATTTCTTTCGTTTTGCATAAAAGCCTATTCACATTGTGGTTGTAGATATAAAAGTTCAAAAATATTGATCATCAATATGTGACAATAATGTCGTTATCTAAGTTATACCGCGTTTAGTAAAGGGTTGTTCGCTGTGATCGCGTTGATAGTAAGCCTATACTATACGTTATACCTGGTTGTGTTGCGGTGAAGAGAGAGTCTTGGGCCCTCTTGGTCGGTTTTGAATGCCAAAAACAAACGGGCTCTTTTCTAAACAACATCATCAGGCCCGATTTGGCCTGAATATGGCTCTAAGACCTTAGTTGCACGATAAAACACAGCACTTGATAATGTGTGATGCGTTTTGTTATACGTGACCACATCCAAAACATTTGCAAAACGGAGTTCTTCTCGTCAGGTAATAAATGATACAATAGTTAGACGGTGCTGACCTCTGGCGTTAGTCGCCAGCTTGCTGATGGCGGTTCTGGACATGTCGTGGTCGAGAAACTGTCCGACTTGCATCAACATCAGAGTATGCAGGTGGTCCGGTATGTCGAAGTCCCAATGAATGACCGCGCTGACCAACCTGGCACTCGGCAACGGATAACCACTGCCTGACACTCGCGGCGCCGATATCGCTGCATAAACAGTGAATATTAATTTATAAAAAACTATGTCTGCCCGGTCTAAGATAAAAAACTAACAGAAATAATGAAAAACCCATCTCAGAGCTACAGAGCGTCACCTGCCATATGGAATCACACAGTGTTACCTGCCACCCGACACAGGTGAACGCGCCCCATAAGTGAGTTAGTAAATAAGTAAGAGCCTAAGTAAAACAAATCTATGTGACGCATAACGTTAAAAAAACTACACTGCCCTAGTCAACATATATCGAAACGTATAGCTGCATGATGATGTCGAGATGTGACTTCGAAAGCGGTGCCAACTTGGCAATTATTATGCCTGATCTTTGACATTTAAAGCTTAAAATTGGCACCCAGATTATTCCTGCCTTGGGCAACGTTCACACCACAGCTCATGCAACCTCGTCATGGGTGTCAACTATAGAAATGTTGCACGCGATCATCAAATCTGAATGAATTTGAAATCGCACTGCGCGATCTTGTTACGGTTAAGATTGGGGGTTAATTCTCACCTGGGGGTTAAAACCTAGACTTCAAATACGATTTTTTAAAATCCAGATAGATAAAATAAATCGGCTGCTACCAAAATTTTTAAAAAATTATCGCAGGACAAGAACTGTAAATAATTCTGCTAAAAAAGCATGCATCAAACTATGAACAATTAACAAAACTCAGAAATTACGACTAAAATTTCAAAAAATGTACAGTAAATAGAAAACCTTAAAAACCAAAAAAATTGAAATTTTGAAGTATTTTTAAAGACAGGTTTTCCAAACAGATTTTCAAGCCTCGCAATTACGACAGCGCGCATCTTACCGTCGGCGTAGTTAGGCGGCAGGAATCTGGCCAGCGGTTGATGCGAAGATCCCCAGAGCGGTCTGGCCAGGTTGTTACATCGTCCGTCATACATGCGATATGGAGCATGCGGCGTACATGCGACGTTGAGCGGGTACGGGCACTGATGCGGGTCCGGCTGAGGCAGCACGTCACGCTCTAGCATCGTGTATGGGTTCTGCTGCAGCATCTTGGGCATCAGATTCAGCAGCTGGTGTACCTCCGTGTTAGTCAGCGAAAACCTATAAACACGCACTAGGCCAACGTGAAACTTGAAGGTTCAAAGTAGGCCTATAAACGGTATAGTTTTTCATTAAAAAATTCCCATGTCAAAGCTACGAAGTGTCACCCATCATACGCCCCGTTTTAACTTTTTATGGGACAGGCCGGTACTCGATTTAACTATAGCGGAAGGATGGAAAACAGAGCTGACCTTGGTGTTGCTTATATACCGAAACAGTTTACCTGTCCGCAGACAGTCACCCATCGAAACAGTAATCACTTTACGACGACGCGACTGGGAGTCGAACCCAGGATCTCGCGATCGTAAGTCCAACGTCTGAACAAGGCACCTTCACTACCAAGCTGTCTCTATCGACGCCACTGTTTCTATAAATTAATAGATAAACGAGTACTGTTCACATGATCCTTTCTGTGTACTGACGTAAACAACGCACTAAAAACTTTCCTGGGCCTCTGGCAATTATAAACTATAAAAACTCAAATTTTACCTACTTGTTTACTTACTTATTGCCTTTCGCAGACTGCGCCAAATTCGGCCACAAACGCACTTTGCGAGCATCAATTCGTACAAGAGCTTATCTTGATATTCTGCCTCTGTGATAGATCCCGAGGCTGAGGAGTAAAACCGATGACGTACTGTTTTTATTCCCTCCATTCCCATGACGTACATTTTCATTCCCATTTTACTCCTCGCGCGCTAGGTTCCTAACGTAGCGAAAAGGAGTATATGAAATCAGTGTAATATTGAGGAACGACCGATCGACCGACAACTGACCAACGACCGAACTCTGTTCCTGGAAGAGCCTTCCTGGAAGAACTTCAAACGGCCATATCTCCATAACGGTGCAAGATAGACGCATGTTCACAATGGACCACCCATAGGAAGTCGACCACATCGAGTCGAATGGTCACGCGACCGATGACGTCACGTGACCCCAAAAGCTCAAGGTCGCGACCCCATTATCTTTGAGGCGCCATATTTTTATAACGGTGCCAGATAGACGGGGAGACAATTTCCAGTCACTATTACACTGTATCCCAAAAAGCATCCCCGACATTTTCGACTGTAACTTGAAAATCAGTCAGCAGATTGTAGTAATTTTTGGTACGAATATTTCTGACACAACTTGCCATCAAATGACCGTTGAGTTTCCCACCTCACCTAATGTATGCTTTTGCTATACTTAGGGAAAGCAGATCAAGTGAAATATGTGTTGAAATAAACATAAAACCCGAAAAAACATCCCCGACATTATCGATTGTAACTTGAACAAGAATTAGCAAATTTAATATTATTTGGCAGAAATATTTTTGATACAACTGGCTATTAAATAAATAATTTACTTTTTACTGCACTCAAAGTCTGCTTTTGCACTATCTGTGGAAATCAGACTAAGCATAATACGTGTTAAAATGAATGAAAAACGTCAATAAATTCCATCTATCCTAATCTGTGGGCCTAAACAGCAGGTCTTACAGCAGTGTGTCTACCAGGTAAAGTTTAGGAATGTTTGTGAAGTCAAGAAGCGACTGGTAGAGCCTGAATTGGTCTGAAGCAAAGCATTATCGATACTGCTGTCAATGAATGGAGAAAGCGTCTCCTTGCTTGTGTTCGCATAGTGGGCCAACACTTCAAGCAATTTTACTGCCGGCAGTTAAATAATAGACAACTAGATAAATTGTCAGCCACAGTGTCAGAAATGTGAACAAAATGTGTTTTTACGCGTTAAGTTAATTAAGCAATTATATCGCATTAGTAGAAATAGATTGGCCTTCCGAGTGTAACATTTAGTTTCTCGCATTAAATAAAAAAGTGATATTTCGCTGGTTGTGTTTTCTCCAGGTAGTGCAAAAACAAACCCAATACCAAGGTATTCCCACTCGCAGTTCCAGGCGCACTTCTAGTTGACAACACAACTGTAGACTAGGCAACAATAATACAGCAGATCTCTAGAACTAGTCCTCTTACTGTTTTCTCATTGCTATCAGAGACTCGGTCTGCATGAAGGACGGATAGGAAAGCTGTTTGGCGTACGGCGTCGATCCCATGAACGTCTGAACAAAGTGGAACGTATTCTCATGTCTTCCTGTAGTGCACGGACATAATAGCTTAACAAGCTAACAACGCGAACTGTATGAGTTGATGTGCGCACAAAGCGCCGTAAATATACTGAACTGAACAGACCACTGGACAAACAGTAATGCATTACAGCAGCACTGTCTAACGACGTCAGTGGCCAACGTCAGTTCATCAAAAATTAAAACGCGCGAGTTCAGTTCAGTTCAGTTACGTCGCTCTGTACACACTTTCAGAAACGCAACCAAACACCCAATTTTAATCAAAAAATGATCCATTATTCAGAGTAATATTGTGGGGCCTGTTTTTCATTTTTGTGCTCACCCATTTAGTTTGAAGTTTATTTTTTGAGAAAATTTTTTTCACAATATATTAAATTATTTCTAAAATGACGTATGTCTAGCATTATCATTAAAATGATATAAGATAGATACAGACTAATTTATTTATCTGCAAGCAAATGACCATTATCAATGTTATCGAAGTTTAAACAACAATAATATTAGTGTCAGAATGTAATCAGTGAATATTCCGGAGGTAGGCCTAGGTGAGTCAAAGGCAAAGATCAAAGCGAGCTAAAGCCTACAGGTGATCGAGTGAGTACAGGCTATCCAGGTGTACAATGTGAGCGTGAGATAACTTGCCAGCTCGTCTGCGCATGCGCGACGCATGGCGGGCCTCGGCGCGCAGCACACGCCGCAGCTCGGACATCGCTATCTCGATCGCGTTCGGCTCGAACAGCATCACGGCGTTGTAGACGTCCTCGCCGAGTCGCGCCGGCGCCGCAGCCGACTCGCCAGCCGCTGAAACCGTCGCATCAACAGATGTCACTCACTGTTATTGCCGCTATACGCACTGGCCGTGGTCATCGGTATGTGGTGGACACAGCGGTCGGCCAGCTAGCCCGGCAACATATGTCGTCTCGTTCTAGTTTATGAACCGGCGACAATGCAAGCCGATAGATATTGGGGGGGGCGTGGACTGTGTAACGTTACGCTTACTCTGCTCGCACAGTGTACATCGTTCTCAACTTCTCACACTTTTACTGACAGAAACTTCCAGGATTTTTAAGGACTTTCCAAGACAGTCAAACGTTTTTGCAGGACCTTTTCGGAGCCCGCCAACGGTTATTGATAAAAAACAAACAGCAGTTTCATACTCCACATACGCAGTAAACACGTTTGCTTAAGTGCTGTAAATACGGTGCAATCCCCAGATGCAAAGCGTATAAAATGCCAGATATTTAGAAATTCATCTCATCACTGTGCTGTGTTACACGTTGTTTATTTTGAACCCCCGAAAATTATTAAACTATCCAGGATGATCATTTCCAGGACTTTCCAGGACAAACTCATTTTGCAGAACTTTTCAGGTTCTGAAGAATCAAAGAAACAATCCAGGATTTTTCAAGAGGTGTGGTAAAATGGATATTCTGAGTGGATGGACGTTAGGCCTATTATTAAATCAGCGATGACATTCACGGTAACAGTTTGTCAAACAGATAACAGCAAAAACAGACAATGATAGGCCAGGATGGAAAGGTGTCGAAGGAACACTTAATTAACACAATATGTAAGAGAATTAAACAAATCAATTCAATATGTTTCAAAGATACCTTTTGCGTGGACGGCGTATAATGAATATAATGATTAATTGTCCAGAAAATGTACTTTACTTCTTATATTATTGTAAATTGTATTGTATGTTAGTATATTAGTTATAAAAACTAACAACAGTTACATGCACGCACAGTAACCACAGAATTGTATTGTGTATATGCTTTACAATATTATTGTATTAGGAGTGAGTAAAAGTAAGTAAGTGAGAAATTCTTTTTTCTCAACCGTCAAACGCCATTAGCAATAACAGAATATCATCTCTCGATCAACATCCTAACCGTTACACAACCATATCACGAGGCACCCCCACTATCCCCACACAGTATACCTAACGTGCCTCAACACTGTGAACAGAGTACGTATAACGTCAGAATACGAGGACGGCGCGTGGACCCTTCGCGCACGGTGAAATTCTCTCACATCACACTTTGGCTGTGTGACGATATACCGCCCGCCTCATCAACGAATCATCAATTTATCTGCATTCCGCGACACTCGGCAATGCTGTAGGCCAATGCATTGCAGGTACGCGTAACTTCACAGCAGCCAAGTTTTGTCTCTCGCCGACCTTGAACCAGATATAACTATGCGTCTGGACTCTGGAAGCCCCCCCCCCGGCCCATTCTCCGCCGATTAAACATGTCATTAAATGATAGCCAGTTTGTAATAACCGTGTAAAATTTTAGCACAATAATTAGACTCTCCGCAGCAGATAATGTGTTGTTTGCGGAAAATTTTAAATAACCGGGCAAAACTTTTTGCATCTTACTTCCACCAGAATGCAGCATGAATTATTATTATTATTTACACGATCCAGCAAACGTCCAGCAAACTTCCAGCAAATGTATTCAAATACACGTGAATTGCTGGACGTTTGCTGGATCGTGTAAACACCCCCATTAGTTTGAGGGACGGCAGACACTATGGCCAACTTCTGAACTGGACGTCTTATCTGACTGGTTGTAAGTTTGCCATAAGTATGATATTTTATCAAAGTTACCAACTGCGTTGCTTTTATATATCGTGTTCTTTTAAATATGCAGTTAAGGACCGTCAGTTGTTTTATTTCAAAATATTTAATATTAAAAGAATTAATTCACTAACTTTCATAATTAGGTCATCATTTTTGTCAGAATCAGCGGAGAAAGAAGACCCGGCAACTCAACCGTCGCCCCTTCAAGCTGCCCGTGGGGTCAGGTGGGGGTCTAAGTGGGGGGCACGTACCTAAGGCCCAAGAACTCAAACGCCGCGGTCGGGGTCCGCGACCGTGCAACAAAGAAAGCACTAGAAGAGACTGACAGACAGACAGACAAACAGACTTTCCGCGCATTATAGTAAGATTTATGCCGAAACTGTGTTCCGCGTACACGGACACAATGGTTTAGACGTGACGCCACTGACTCAGGGGCAGCGACGGGCGGGGGGTCCAGGGGTCCGGACTCCCTAGCTCCCAGCAGGATGATCCATGCGATTTGCGCAAATCCAAGCTTTTTGCATGGGTGAAGAGAAAGGGGGTGGGGGTAACAGACGTAAATCGACAATCACTCGATTTGGACCCCCTAGCACTAAAAACCTGGCGCCGCCTTTGCGTGACTGACTTATAGCGGCATCAACGATCGAGTGATCATCAAACTGCACCCACTCGTCGACTAAATGTGTTTTTGAGTTCAGCAACACCAGCCATTATGTTCTATGCAATTTTATCGTAAAATATTTTATACCACAAAATTATTAAATTACGTGACGTCCTCTGTCTAATAGTACTAAGTGAGTGAGTGAGTAGTTTCTTAAAGGCACATCAGCACAAAATAGGTCATTCAGTGCCATACGTGGTTAAAATTAGTTAAAAGCAGTACATAATAACACATGCATTATGGCTATGTGTATTCCTACAAATTCCACTACTATACGTAGTAGTCATATACGTAGTTGTCATGGCAACCAACCCTTTTGATTCAAAGACAAAATTATCTGCAGGCTCAAAAGATCGTCAAACGCTGAAACGCAGCTGCTAGGCTATATAGCGTCGCAATGGGACAGATACCTCGTTCCACAGAACGTATTTTTAGTTTTATATTAAATTTGTTCAGCTACTGCATGCGTGAACTTCTATTTTACATCTGCATACGAAGACCGACATTTTAAGTTTATACCACAAATCCGATAGGATTTCTTTGCGTTTTTCAACTTCTGTGTAGTTAATCGTGACCTTACATATCGCTGACACTACAATGACAGGTTGTGATAGCTACGTTCAACTAGTTACGCTGTACGCTGGCCTTGCAGACGTGCACCATGAAGTAAGTGGCGTAAAACGCTGAAACGCGACAGCGATCTTGGCAAACCGCAATGGGACAGATACCTCGTTCGACAAAACGTATTTCTAGTATAATAGTCGTTTCATTATTTGGGCCTAAATAATCATATTTTAACAACGTAAGCTTCTTGCAATTTAATTTTATTGCTGTTGTGTTTGTCTTTTCAAAAGCTTTAATTTGATATGTCATGTGCTTATTTTTCCATGTAATAATTTTTTTTTACATTTTTTGCTAAAAATTGTTGTTCACATAGCCATAATTTTTTTGGCTTCAGGCAAACTTTAGCGGACTTTTGATATTTTGTTTTGGAGACTATACAGATGTTTTAGGCAAATTTTCAGCTTTGTGGTATTTTTTCTGGGTTTATGCCTTTTTTGGGTTAATTTGACTGGACTATACTGCGAATTTCCGACAAAGATTATTATGAATGCTTAAAATTTAAATTTTGGCTCAAATTTTTCTTATAAACAAGAATGTGCCGACAAAAAATTGCGTAAATTTTTTTGACAACCCGAAATTTAAAAAAAGACAATTGCTCCTTTTCCCTTGCCACAACGCCAATGTATTCTGTGCGAAAGTTATCTACGTTAATAGACGTTTAACGCAGTTTTAATAAAAACAAGTTTGCACAGTTTTTTGAAGCATTATGTAGATTTACGTGTAAGCACACGTATTTTCGTACAACACGGGGTGTTGGTGTAGCACAACATGCAACAAAATGTCCTATTATGTGTACTGCCAAACAAAAACAGAAAAGAAACGTCTTTGATAAGATATCTGTTTTTCAAACAATGTTTAATTAACTAATTAATCTGACAAGAATTAATTTTTACCTGGGACGACCGAGTTCCCTGGGCCACTGCATCCCAGCAGTAAGCCTAGTAGAAGCGCCGGGAGGAAATGATTGAAAAAACGTGCTGCAAGTTTTCGCATCGAACTCTCGCTGTAACAACATTAAACATAGCTTTCGTAATACACGTGCATTTTTTACGATTCTCATGTGAATGAAAACAATAAAAAAATTCCCCAAAATAATTTTGTATATCAGTAGCGACAAAACTAAATCAAGCCAATTTTCCGCCTTTTTAAGACGAGCGTTCGCGTAACATACGCTGCGAATTTTACTTAGATATCTGATGTGGTGGTTCAATAAACTTTAAAGTCTACTTTTCAAGTAACCATGCAGTTGCGCCTTAAATATTCACAGAAAGCGAATCAAACTTTGCATAACTTGTTCAGCTGGCAGTAAAGAGTGCAATGTGCCCATGGCCAGTAACATTCTGAAGTTCTGAAGTTAAACCAGTTGAAGTTAGAGTAAGTGGCCTAGCCAAAAATGTGTTTCCATAGGTGCACTTCTGGCCGAAATCGTGAAAGGATTCGCTGCCCCTGTCCATCAGTCACTTTCAGTCAGAAACCTCGGGAAATTTTAAGCTTCTCCAAACTACCCCAGCGCAGTGTCGTATTTAAGGGAGAGCGTTAACAAATTTACCCCCCCCCGAAATGTTGCAAATTTCAGAAGTTGACGTAAAAATTCTGCGTATAACAGTTCACATTTTTTGCTTGCCTTGCTCAAATATTATTTGTACCTCCATTTTTATTTTTTTTCCTCCGCTTTTGTTTGTTTTTATTGTTTAAACTCCATGCACCAAATTTGGTCACTTAATTCTGAAGAAAATAATTAAAATTGTTTTTACCAGCTGTCATATTTTAAGGCTAAAATGCACCAAATATTTCGATTTCAGCTTGGACTCCGCCCCAGATCCCGATGGAAGAGCTCACAGCTTTTCCCCGGACTTCCTAGGTGAATTCAACGAATCCTATTTCTGCGAAAAGGAAAGGAAACAAAAAAAGAAAAAAGGATAAAAAGCAAAGAAAGAAAGAAAAAGGTCAACCCCCTCGAAACAAAAATTCTGGCTACGGCCTTGCCCCAGCGGATGATCAAATGTAATTTGGACGCATTAGGAGCCCAGAAAACACGTTCAGTGGCAGCAAAATGTGGTAAAGTGACGCCGGCTAAAACACATGCTCAATTTTCAAGCTGCTAAAAAGTGACTGCTTTCTGCAACATGGCCAAGTTTCAGTTTTGTCGAAATGACTTGCAATATCTTTTTAACCGTGAATCTTTGCACGCGAATTGTGCGAGTACAAGTTTGTGTTCATTGCTCAATTTACCGCCGGCTGTCACAAAACATAGCCAACATTGTCCCAAATCTTACAAGTAACCAAAGTAATTTGATAATAGACGGAAGCACTAATGGAAGATGCCACCTCGTAAATCACAAATAAGCAACTGCATGTTTGGGTGGCTGTCAAAAAAATCACGAAATATCAACTTCTTGTCAGAAAATTTTTGTCCAAAAGTGCAAGATGTAAAGCTGAGAAACCCCCATTTAAAAATACACAGACACAATTAAAATGTTGAGCACCAATAATTTTTGTCGGCATTTTGCAACCGTCTGTTAAAATGTTTTCGTAAATCTCAGTGTCTGTCGAAAAAACTGCAACTTTCTGTCCCGTACGTCCACTTATATTATTTTACAATTTTACAGTTTTTCACTTCGTATGTTGTTCTTTCTGCCTACTGCTACTATTATGACATTATTTGTAGTTATTCGTTAAGATGTGGGCTTACTTGAGCATTATTGTAGCTTCTCGGCGTTTATCACATTGAAATTCATAAGGAAAAGCTCTGCGGCATATTAAAATTGCAATTATTAGAATGCTTATAGCCTACGGCTGCCAGCCATTATTTACCGAAAACCTGCAGACATGCAATAAATTACGACTCTACGTACCGTTGTTCAACCATCGCCCATGCCTTCATAAACTTAGTAGGCCTGCGTTTCATCTATCGAGACACGCGGTCAGCATCATTGTATCACGGCGCATTGTTAACGGTGACCTAGCGACACACGCATTGTAACACGTAGACCTATAGACGACGTGCCTTGGTCGACGCCTGGCCTGCTGCTGCAGCTGACCAATTCAGGCAACTCCACGTTAATTTTACGCTTCTGTCATCAGCCACGAATAAACGTAATTTTGGTACAAACGTTAAAAGGCTAAGTTATTAGTTTTTAAAAAACCAAACTGTATAAACCTTGAAAATCTAAATTGTAAGCGTCTTTAAAGGTTTTAAATGTTTTTTTTTATTTATGGCGCAATTAATTGCAGGTCGATTTTAATTTCACACTTAATCGTGCAGTGAAGATAGAGAGTAGAATCTAGATGTAACAAGCAGCCTGCTTGGTAAAGTAGAAATGGAAAATTATTGGTACTGTATGAAAACCTATTCTTACAAACTTCAAAATTTTAAGTTTTACGTTTTTATTATCTCTTGTGCAGTTTAATACAGGTCAAATAAAATTTCGCATTATAATAGTGATTTTCAAGTTATGCTACATAAAAAAATCAAGTGCATGATATTTTTGTCTCAATTTTGTGTTTGGTTTCGGTTTTCTTTGTACCTTAAAAATAATTCTCACAAAAGTTTAATAAATGAAAACTATATAAACAAACTTTTTGAAACCTTTAAATTTTTACCATTTTAAAACGTTTTCATAACGCTAAGTTTTTCTCACCGTGGTAATAAGCTGTAAAACTGTTTTAAACAGAAAAAACGTTTGTAAGTTGTTGTACTACCGGTAACTAAATTTCTTGCTTCAAAACTATTGATTGCATTGATTAAGCCTAAATGTTTGTCGTCAAAAATATAAATTAATGGTATGACAGTAAAACTTTAGTAAAAATAAGTACGGTCTAAACGAAAAATCGTCTATTAGTTTTTCAGTTTCAATGACACGAGAAACTAATGCACTAACAGTTACGGACTTGGTCAGGTTGAAGTTGGCGAACTATTCGGTTTTCGGTCGCGAAGTGCAAACGTTTCGTTGAATTTATTTTTATGCCAGAAATATTTCTAATATTTGCGATCATAGCCCTCGTTAAATTTAATTTGCTTAAATTTTGCTAATCGTATCTGAATTTGTTTAAGGTTGTGACTCCTCTTTTTTCGGTTTAAATTTTTTTTCGTGTTTTTATCGTTGGAATAACTCCGCATCGACGTGAAGGCAGTGAAGCTACATGCAGGGTGGCTCAGAAAAAGAAGCCATCTTGTTTTTTGGGCTTGTAACTTTGGAAATGTTGACCAGTTGACACAAAATTTGGCACAAATCAACGCCTCCTCATCCCAGAGATTGGCGCCACCGACGATAATTACTGCACGGTACAAGTAATTTAAGCAAAGCTCATGAGACGCGCGACAGCCTATAGCAGTTCCTGGTCGCAGATTGTCCTGCTATCTCCATCTATAGTTCGTCGCAATTCACTTCTAAAGTTTGCACCGCAGCCGAAAACCGCAAAAATCATTGAAACCCTCCATTTTTGAGGTTTAAGGTCGTTTAAAGTCGTCGATGTTGAAACCTTTTAAAAGCTTGTCAGCAGTTTTTGTTAAGGTTAACAGCAAGTCTATGTCTATCTACAATCGTTTTCCTTGACGACCCAATAGCGGCAAAATATAAACATTTTAACGGGGTATTCATGTTTTACGCCCTCGTTCGACGGGAATCCCCTCACCCATGGGCACGAAATTTTGTCACGAAAAACTGGAGTTCTTGCGGCAGCCCACAGTAAAAATTTTGTAATCTTAGCTTGCACCCTATCTAAACGCTAGCTTGCACCGTTTAGATAGGGTTGAACAGACGGACGGACAGACGAACAGACACCTCGACGACGGCTATGACATGCAAAGCATTACATGCTGTCGCGCATAAAAAACCCATAAGCAAGTCAGACATCTGCGAGATCAGAGTGCCAGATGTCTATAGAGAGTAGATTTGAGAAGACGTTTTGAAGTTAGAAAGGAAGAATAATCGATCACAAGAGTGGTGATAATGACACTGGTAAAGTGAGATGATCATGGAAGAAATATAAATCAGGAAGAGGCAGATCAAGACGTTGCTGACGAAGTGAGTGTGGAACTTGACTCCAAAAGTGAGGTGGTGCATAGTGAAAAGAACGATTATTTAGCGACTTTTAAGGAAGAGTTAGTAGGTGAACGAGCAAGAGTGACAACAGACGAGCATACATGTATGTTTCATATGTGGAGTTTGGAGAGAAAAATTGAGTTGCACAGGCAGAAAAGTTGAACGGTATAGGAAAGTTTAAAGGCCATGATCCGAGGAAATCATTTTTTTGTATCGCTTAATGCCTTTCGGCAATCTCTTACTGAGCGTATTTAGGCTAGCTTTTGTAAATTTTATTTTTGACGCGCTACAGCAGGCGTCTATGGCACGGCTGTCGTCTGTCTGTCTGTCGTCTGTCGTCTGTCACGAATGCATTGTGGCTAAGTGTTAGGTTTTTTTATTTATTAATTTTCAGTGAAACAATTAACGACAGCATTACACATGACAATCAGAAGCGAGAAAATGGCGCGATGGCGGCCGTCGCCATGTTGCGTTTTATTTTTGTTCACATGCCCTATTTTCCGCAGTGATTAGCTACAATCATGCAAAATTTGATTAATCTACGTCAATTGGCGGCTTGGATTTTCGCACAAACAGTAATAACTCAGCCGCCGATTGATTGATTGATTAATCAAATTTTGCACGATTGTAGCTAATCACTGCGGAAAATAAGGCATGTGACCAAAATTGACAACGGCATTACATTCAAGATGGCGACGGCCGCCATTTTTAATTTTGTTTATCGTTCATAACTCGGTTGCATTGCATATATTTGCATGAAATTTGACACGTAGACTAAGTTTAGCATCCTACGTCCAGATAATATTAGCCTATGTCTCAAAGTTGGGTAAGCGTGTCAAACTAGAGCATTTATTCGAAATTTTTTTCATTAATCGATTAATCGAAGAAAACTCCGATTAATTAATTATTAATCGATCAATCAATTAATCGACTAATCGATTAATCAATTAATCATTAACTTGATTAATCGATTAATGATTAATCTGACCGAAACTTCTTGGTTTCATGATTTGTCACCTTTTGTGTCCGCGACTTTCCCCGCGGGGAAATTTCGGCGAAAATCGGCGTAATGGAATTTGGGCTTATACAGACTTTTTGTACACATGAACAGCTTAAAGTTAAATGTAAAGTTCCTGTGTCCTCACTTCGAATCAACTACATACATATCATCTTCAGTCAAATGGTCCACACTTCACAGCTTACGCAGACGCAGACTGTCTGTAACGTTAGATTTACGGATTTTAGTGTACAGGCATCTTTCTGTTTTAAAGAAAACTGACGACGTAACCGTAACGATTAATTTTAACTAACGATTAATCGATTAATCGATTACCGACTAAACGATTAACGATTAGTCGACAGAATTAACGATTAATCAAACCTAGAAAAATTAATCGTTAATAACGATTAATCTTTAACGATTAAATGCACTAGTCAAAACACCAAAAGGCGTAATTCTACCGAGGTCAAAGTGGAGGTACAGCGGAGGTAGAGCGTTGGATCAGTCTTGCCCTTTAGGTAAAACGCGAAAAACTGATCAAACATAATTAAAATGCACCAGGTAGGTATGTAATAAATTAATTTGTCATGGAAAACAGCACAACTCGCAATAACTGAACAGAATCAACAAATAGAGTCCAAGAAAAACAGCACAACAAATGTGAACAAATCAGTAGCATGAAAATGTTGTAGTGGAAAAGCTAAAAAACATTACAACTCACGTTAGAAGTTAGAACTGCTGACAGATGGGACGAGCTGCATGCTGTACCTCCACTTTGACGTCGGTAGAATTACGCTTTTTGGCGTTTTGACGCGCTTACCCAACTTTGACGCTCCATTACGAAAGCCTCCTTGAACGTAGCGAATTTTAAAAAACTGTTAAAATATACGTTTAGTGCTGAAAATTTTATCAGCCACAATACATCCGTTACAGACAGACAAGCAGACGTCGCCAGCTTGGATTTTATTTCTGTTCAATATTAAAACATAATATTATCTGGACGTAGAATGCTAAACTTAACTAGTCTTAACTAGTCTACGTGTCAAATTTCATGCAAATATATGCAATGCAACCGAGTTATAAACGATAAACAAAATTAAAAATGGCGGTCGTCGCCATTTTAAATGTAATACCGTTGTCTAATTTTCGAGGTCACATGCCTTATTTTCCGCAGTGATTAGCTACAATCGTGCAAAATGTGATTAATCTACGTCAATTGGCGGCTGTATTATTACGTTTTGTGCAAAAAAAACAAAATGGCGGTTGCCGCCATCTTGGATTGTAATTTTGTAACACTGGACTTCTTTCGAAATCCACTTGTGGATTTAAAATTGCCCTTCAAATTTCGCTTTGATCGAGTTCGTACTTTTCAAGATATCACGATTCGAAAATTTCGCAAATTTGGCTTGAAATGCCTATTTTAGCCCCCCCTTCAAAAAAAATCATGTTTTGGGGGAGTTTTGACGACTAAATGTTACTTTTTTAACATCAAGATCCCCTTAAAAGGCATAAAATATATATAAAATATGACCTTAAAAATTAAATTAGCATTTACAGTAAAAAAGCGCTTTATTTTGACGAGTTATGACATAGCCTATGTCATCGGGGTATAACTCTATTGGACCGCTATACCAAGCACGTATGATCTTTATTAAATCACATGGAAGTCGATTCCATAGTTGGCTTCCTTTAAATTTAAGTGTGTGATACTCAAGGTAAAAGCGATTGAGGTCTCCCTAAACATCGGGGGTCGAAAAGTCGAAACTTCAACTGCTGAAATTTACGATTAATGCTGACAATTTTAGATGCATATTGTCTTTGTCTATTTCCACCCATTTCGGCGCAATTCACTTTTTAAATGTTCTCCGCAGCATAAGACGCTAGGGTTTGACATGAAAAACGGTTTGTAAAATATAGCTGCCACCAAAATAAAATTTCACCACCATCCTTTTCTGAAGCTCTATACATGTGCCTTCAATAAAAATGTGGTTACAACTTGTTCTACCGTGGAGAGGAGTACGGTACCCGACCAGTTTCTGGCTTTCGCCGCTGCCCTAAATTGGTTCTTCTCGAGATTGAGTATGCGCAGTGTAGTTTGTTTACGTTTGACGTTTTTGTTTACATTGTGTCGATCAGAAATTTTAAAAATAAAAAGTGAAGTTGTGTGCAATTAAGTTGGATGTTATTGGTTAGCTGATGTTATTTAATACGTATGTACACAGTATTACATTTTGATTTTATCAAAATTGTAATTTTTAGCAGAATATGTAAGTCATCGGTTTGAGGGCGCCAGTTGGATACTTCGATTTAAGCAAGTTAACGTACCTCAGCAGACTCAGAATGGATATTAACGATCATATTTAATCTTCAAATAGTGAACCGCTCGTTTAGTCTTAAATTATTCGTTTGGTAATTGTTTAGAATAACTACGCCACCTTAAACGGCTGTGTATATATATGACAGTAATGTGTATCAGTAGGGTGACTTTCCTTATGCATGTTTTTAGGTAACATCTTGGCGAATAGTGTTAGTTACCTTTGGATGACCGATTATAAAATTTAATGTAAACGTTAATGCTAGTGTAATAGACGTTCAACAGTGTTTATTTTTTTCATATTATGTCGTGCTGAAGTAACGGGAAGTACCAAAATTGGTGTGAAAATTGGCTATTTATAGGTGTCATTATTATAAAAAAATTTTTTATGTCGGAAGTGTGTGTTGTGGTCGACATTTGCCAGTGTCACGTCGGCACAGAATATGACCTCTGCGGCCTGTTTAGCGTGCTCAGGCGATCGATCGCATGTGCTTCGTTGGCGGTCAGTTGTGGCTGTCTAGACGAAGTGCCTTTTGTCTGTTATGGCGTGCATTATAGCGTCGAATGCGAATATTGGCAACTGTGGATCGTTTAGGTAGATACTGCTGCATTTCTATAATTTGTCTAATAGTGTGGCGAGCGTTAGGATGTCGTTCTGGCCAACTGCTGATGTGAATGATGCGGTGCGCTTTGTCATATGGCTGCATAAGGTAGATCTACAATTGTGTCAGTTAAAGTTTGTTGTTTTTTCTTTTAATGTTGCTTCAGAAGTGACTGAAATAGGTAGAATTAGTGTTGGTATACGTGTTTCAGACTAGTTTAATTATGGGAAAGTGCAATTGACTGACATATAGCTACCCGAGAATAAATTTGAGGGTTTTGAGTGGGGAGAAGCAATAATATTAACTCCTTCGTTCTTTATATGCTGCCTATTCAGTATCTGCAGTTCATTGTTTTTTCCCAGGGGGGTGGCAGTTTGCTTTTCGTGTTTTTGGGCATTTTTGTATTTATTTATGATTTGCATTGTTGCTTACTCAGCTTATTTTTTTCTAAATTTTTTTTTGGTCTAATATTCATTTGCTAGGTGGTGCCATTAAGCTGTTTTAGCTAGTTTTAATCGTTGTAGATGCGGCTTATTCAGTTATAAAAATATTTTGTTCTTATTGAGTTTAGTACCTGTTTCATTCGCCAGGTGGCACCAATTTTTGTGTTTTTTTAAATTTTTCCCCCAAAAAGACCTAGCCCCTTTTTTCTTTTTAGGCCCCATCAAAAAAACCCTCTTTAGAATGATGGAATTTACCCAAAAAGTGAACTTTGTTCTCGGGTCTCAATAGTCAATTATTTGCAAATTCCCATAATTAAATTAGTTTGAAACATGCATAACAACACTATTTCTACCTATTTCAGTCACTTCTGAAGCAATCTGTGATGGCGGAGCTAATGTAAATTTTTACCATTCATTTTCGTTAACTTTTAAAACTTTGTTGACATAATTTAATCTGCTCGGCGACAGACATTTTTGTTTACAGTTTTACATAGAATATACACTGTGTCTGGAAAAAAGAGTCTACAGTTTTTTCAACATATTTTTGACAAACCTTAACCTATTTTCATAATTTTTGGCATGAGTCGTCCTGAATATTTACTTTATTAAACTGTTGACATATTTTTCTTTATATTGCCATGTCACTACGTAGAGCTGACGTAATTATGACGCCATCAAAAATGTTGTTTTTATTGTATCCAAGGTGAGTGTTTCAGTTAATAACTTCAACAGAATTAAACATGTTTGTAATTTTTTGTAGGCAACATTATAAAAGCAACTTGCAACTGGCATTGTACTGATAGTCCACTTCACCGGAATACCTATGCCACTTTACCATGTAAAATAAAACACTTTGTATTCTTACTTTGCTCCACACCAAAATAAACAGAAATGCAGAAAAGTAGGCTTTTTAGCCTGTAGCTGCCTCAGTTGTCATCGACCATGACAAAACTAGCTATTAACTAACATTTGAGTCAACAACTTTATTACAAATGTTTGCTATTGCGACGCTAACACATGCTGCAGAAATGATGCTACCTGCTGATAACGGCTGCTGCACAATGACGTTCCCATACTGCACACGACAGCCATGCATTAACATGGCGAAAACCAAGACTAGGTTAAAAATTTTGATAAAAAGTAATTTACTTCTATGCCAGCATTCTCTGAAATTTTTTACTGCAATTTTTTTTCATCAGTTTTTTTGTTTTCATGTTGCAGAGGCTCATGTAAACATTATTTTTCCGCAAAATGGCATTTTTACGTGCGAAAGCAGAATGCTTCGCGCGTCTTTGCCATCGTCTGGGCGTCCGTCCATCTGTCCGTCTGTCACACTCGTGATCTGTATCAAAACGGTGCAAGCTCGGATCACGAAATCTTTACTGTGGGCTGCCCCAAGGTTTCTAATTTATCATGACAAAATTTCGTGCCACTGGGTGCAGGGGTCCCCCCTGAACGACGGCGTCAAAGAGGGGTACCCCCTTAAAAAGACGTCATTTTGCCGTTATTGGCTCGAATAATGTGAAAACGGTTGCAGATAGGTACATATATGCTGCTTATCATAACAAGCACTCGTGACAGGCTTTTTGGATTTATCAACATCGATGACCTTGAATGACCTTGAACCTCTCAAAAAGAGGTTTTTAGTGAATTTTTCGCAATTTTTGGATGCAGCGCACATTTCAACACTGAATTGCAACGAAATGGCTGGATATAGACCAAGACAACCTGCGTATGAAATTTTCAGCATGGAATGTAAATTTTAGCAGTCCAAGTCCTGACCCTCTAAATTCAAGCAGGGCTGCGCACGTGGGTGTCAACGAGAGGTACCCCTGTAAAAAGTGGTTATTTATACTCTGTTGGCTTGTCTAGCGTGTAAATGGTTGCAGATAGGCACAGCCATGCTGCTTATCATAACAAGCACTGATGAGGAGCTTCTTACGAATGTCAACATCATTAATAACCTTGAATGACCTTGAACCCTAAAAATATTGATTTAACGTGATTTTTTTGCGATTTTTGGCTGCAAAAGAATGAATTACGACGAAGTGGATGGAGATAGACTAAGATTACCTGCGAACAGGAACTGCTATAGGCTTTCGCGCATCTCGTGAGCTTTGCTCAAATTACTTGTTGTTGACGTCATAATTAAATTAGCTATATTTAGTGAGAAGTGAATTTTGAAGATAACTATCATCTGTGCAAATTTTGGTGTGGAAAAATTATGGGGTTTGGGATATACGGGGAGGGGTCAAATTTTGGAGTCTCCCATTGAAATGGCTGGTCACCCTTATAACAGTGCTGCGCTACCGTGCAGCCTGTGATACCAAGATGGTTTATTTGTCTGCAGACCGTTGCCCATCCAAGTAGTAACCAGGCTGGTGTGGAACAACTTCATTAGATTGAGAAGATCTGTACCATTACTTGCTATACCAAACTGCCACCAGTGGTTCATTGTGTGTGTCTATAATATGATGGTTTTTATTATAGACATTTGTAACATAAATTTATGTTTATTTAGAAGCAGTGTTTGATGTCACCAGCTAGTGATGTATACACTGTTGTCTGGATTGTGGCGATACGTCTTTCAGAAAGATGAATATTTTGTGCTGATACTTGGACTGGATAATGCTGGAAAGACTGTAAGTCAAGTTCCATTCTGGTTGTGAGTTTTTGCACTTGTATTTTTAAACTTGACAGATTTTCTGGTAAGAATCATTTTAATAGTTTGGGATAAATTTTGATGTTAACTTAACTCATGCATATTGTACTTGCATGTATAATTGTGTGTGTACGTGTACGTGTACAATTGTATGTACAAAGTATGAAGTTTCAAGTACAGGTAGTTTCACTGTGCTTACACGAAGTACCGTTGTTGATAGCATCTTTGGTTTGGGATCTGGATTATAAGTTTTCAGTGCCAACACTTACCAGAAGTTTATTTTTGGGCACCCTGTACGTCAAAAGTAGTAGTAATTAAAGTAATACTGATAGTACATACAATATCTTATTGAGTGAATGTGTTACTTATTGTGAATGTGTTACTTGAATGTACTGCCTGTTAATGTTTTCATACATAATGTGTTGCTGCGATTGCAGACATATTTGGAACAGACAAAAATGAAGTTCAACAAAGACTACAGAGCCATGAATCCAGCAAAGATTACTACAACTGTTGGACTTAACAGTATGAATCCTGCTCTTGCTTTTAGTAAACTTTAATGCTGAACACTAAATTTTGTATTAAGCGATCATATACTCTTCATGTTCTTCGCAGTTTTTTTTCTGAAACTGTTGTGAGCTGTGAACATTTCTAACTGAAAAGATGGGTGTTAATAATGTTTTGTGCTTGTTGTACTTGTTGACTAATTACACTTAGATCGAAAGTAGCAGCAGCATCATTAATGATATCTCAGCTGTTGAAGACAGGTACTTTAATAACTCAAACAACCGATCTTTCGTTTTTTTTCACATATTTTATTTCAAATATAGTCTAGTCTGTTTCAAATACAGTGAATTCTTGGGCTAGGGAGACATAATTTCATTTTGTTAGCATACAGTGTATATATTAGAGCTGCAGAGACTAACCACCTAGTCTAAGCTATTTTCAGTCAACTTGAGTCAAGTGCTGGATAAATTAAGATTGCTGTTAAACCAAATTGTTAAAAGGTTAGAGGTTAAAGGTAGTGTTATAGCTTTTAATGAAAGCCCATTCCAGAGCTAAGGAGTGTCACCTGCCGTATGGGATCACAGTGTTACCTGCCACCTGACACAGGTGAATGTTCCCCGCCTTAACCCCAGCCAGATAGGCCGGTACTTGATTTACCTACTCTGGAAGGATAGAAGGCTGAGTTGACTTAAGGCCAGTTTCTGGATCTTTTGGTTAACTGATCAGTTAGTAAACCGTCTGCTAATTATAACTTTCTAGTTAAGTTTGTGCACGTTTCTGAACAAAACCTTGACTGGCTGTCAGCTAACTGAGCGGTAAACTATAGTTGCTTAGCAACGATGCACACGACACTTATCACTTCCGCCTAGTGCAGGCGAGCATCATGAATATTAATGAGCGCAAGCGCACGTCAGCCAGCCCACGAGCCAGCCAACCGATTGCAAATGGCCATTTTGTCCATTCATGAATGTGTTTTGTATAGAGCTGTCACAGTTGATGCGCTAATTAACGCACGTTAAAAAATTAACGCATACTCGTTCAAATTACTTCGGTATCATCTCCGCCAAGGTGAACATAATGAACATTGGAGGAGATTAAGAGATTGGTCGTTCTGTCCGTGTTTCCGTTGTTCCGTTGTTCCATTGTTCTGCATACGTGATGATTCATAATAGCAATGACGTCATTGCACTAACAGCACAAGCAGCAACGCTGGCTCTTAAGCGGCATTCACACTACGCGCGGAGTCCACGCGTACTACACGCATAGTGTGAATGCTAGGCGAAAACGGACACGGAGCGGATCCGCGGCGTATCCGCACAGCACTGCATATCCGCCTCGTATACGCAGGTTTAAATACGGATATGCACGTGTCCGCAGTCCGCTCAGCTCGGCGGATTCGCCCGAATCGAGTCGAGTTCAATTTCAGCGGACAGCGTACACGGTAAGTCGCAATAACTATCACGACGTGTAGAGTGCGACAGTCATCTGAGCTAAGAGCTTGCGTAGAATATAGAGTTAGAAAAATTTTCTAACTTTCTATATTCTACAGGCAGGTCCCCATAAACGTCTCAGGCCCGGGGTAATTTACCTCCTACTCTCCATCTTGACGGGACTGGGTGCGTTAATTTACGCGTTAATTAATGCATTCAAAAAATTAACGCACTGCGTTAATGCGTTAAAAAAATTAACGCCTTGACAGCTCTAGTTTTATAGTAAAATTTGTAGCAGCAAACATCTCCTCGTGCATTTTGAAGACATTGCTATACGGTGAAAATTGTTTTATACTATCACATTCTTCAATTAACTGCTTGCAAAATGGTACAAAAGTTGCGTTAAATACGATAACTACGATCGATGGTTAGCTAACTAACCGATTTCGGCCAGTTAAATTTTTGGCCATTTTGACCGTTGGTTAGTGCAACAGGAAACGCAAGTTATGCAAATTTGTCAGTTAACGCTAACTTGACCGATCAGTTAAGATCCAGAAACCGGCCCTTAGGCAGCTGGTTACATACTGAGATGGTTTACCTGCCCACAGGCAGTCACCCATCCAAGTACTAACCCATCACAGGGTAAAGTAACCCATCACAGGGTAAAGTAACTTCATTGATCGGATGAAATGTGTTACCACTACGCCACACCACCAACTTTATTTGTATCTATTGTATCTATGCAATGCATATTTACTAATTTGACTACTTTTTTGCATAACATTAATTGAACCAGTCTTGGTATTTTTTGTGCATGCATATAGTTGGACAGGTCAACATAGAAGGTGTGCGATTAAATTTCTGGGACCTCGGCGGTCAGGAAGAGTTGCAGTCTTTGTGGGATAAGGTAAATAGATTTCTTATAATTATATCTTTCTTGATTATCTTTATTCATTATTACATTTTTATCGGTGTATGTATGAGACGTGAAATATGAGTGTATTTCATAATATATATAGCTTGACTTTCATTATTTTGTGCAATAATTTTGAAACCGAATTATGTTATGTGCAGTGTGGTGCAATAGTGTACTATGAAAAATGTTAAATGAATTTTAAATTTTGCATTTGAAAAAGTATCAGAAACAAGGTTCTTCTGTTATGCAAAACTAAACACAAAATTTATGTAAAAAACTGTTCATTTTATATACAGTGTAAAGGTGACATCGTGGTTATAGATATAAAACAGCACAAATCACAATTTAAAAAATTCAAACTTTACCATTACACAGTCAGCAAGACTGTCAAATCAAGTCAGCAAAGTTCTTCTGACATTGTGTAATGGTGATGTTTGAATTTTTAAAATTGTGATTTGTGCTGTTTTATATCTACAACCACGATGTCACCTTTACACTGTATATAAACTGAACAGTTTTTTTACATAAATATTTGCAGTTTTATTGCCGTTGAAAGTAATCTAGAGCTGAGTAAAATTGAACAATAGAATAACCACTGCAACTGCTACCACAACTACTGCTACTCCTATTTCTACTTCGACTATAAGTAACTTTTACTTTACCATTACCATACTCTACCCCTACCATAACCTACGTC
>Ga0209367_1000442_pt1 | contig 40524 bp, 21 predicted proteins | sample WorMetLIZISLAND2_FD_187412 | JGI IMG/M metagenome (GOLD analysis project Ga0209367, IMG submission 187412) | Marine gutless worms symbiont microbial communities from Max Planck institute for Marine Microbiology, Germany - Olavius geniculatus... ...
GTATCTGGATCTTATTTTGTGCTATAAGATTGTGTTTGGTCTGGTCTGTGTCAATTTCGATGATTTTTTCACGTTTAGCCCCTCCTCTCAGACGAGAGGGCATTCATACAAACTATATAAACCTAGATGTACAAACTCAGTTCGTCAAAACTTTTTTGTTGAAAGAGTCATTGATGTCTGGAACTGTTTACCACCCACAGTCAGTTTTTCTTCTCTATCCTCATTCAAGAGATCACTGAAAAATACTGATTTTACGCCCTATATGAAATGTTCTGTGTAGGCCTGCTGCTATTTTTGTGTATTTTTTGTGTATTTTTGTGTGTTTTTATTGATTTTATTTTTTAACTTGTCTCAGTTGCTGTGCTACTCTCGTTTTTGTGTATTTAGCTTAGGAAGGCTACTGTAAGTGCTCTATGAGCCTGGTATGTCTTGCCGACAGTATGTTTGTTTCAACCTTGTGCACTGTGTCATGTTCTGCTGGCAAATAAATGATGATGATGATGATGATGATTCATCCGGTTCAAGTGCGGCGTAAAACTCAAATCCCACTTACTGCGATTTATTGCGGATTTGATGTACAATGTTTCACTCGACGTAACCCAACTTACATCAGCCGGACGGACGGACGGACAGACAGACGGAAATGCTAGCATTACCCACTCCATTGCCATTGCATGGCACGGATGAAAATCGAAATAATAAGATAGCTACAGTTTGATTTACGACTTGTTTCTTGTAGCTCAAAAGTCTGAAAAAATCGAAGTAAAAAAATTTGGGCTTTATTTAGATTTGTTGCAGACTTGTTGCACAACATTGTGCAACTCGCTGCAACTTGTTGTGCACTTGTTTCGCAACTTTTCGTGTATTTGTTTCAGTGCCCTCACAGTTTGTAAATTGTGCAATATGTCTTATCTGTAAGTTAACGCGTTGTGTTCGATCAACGAAGTTACATTACGTTGGACGGGGTTAGTACTTGGATGGGTGACTGCCTGCCGACAGGTAAACCATTATGGTATGTAACTAACTGCTTGGTCAACTTAGCCTTTCATCCCTCAGGGGTAGGTAAATTAAATACCGGTTTATCTGTCTGGGGTTAAGATGGGGCGCATTTTTAATGCAAATTTTTCACCATATACCCTTTAGTCAGACCGGTATACATTACTGAAAATCCGGGAACCATAGCTAGGTGGATTTTAATGTCCAGCAGGACAATCGAACGTCCATAGACCGGATGTAGCCGGCGGACTCCAGGAAATCCTGCACGGCGCAGATACGGCGGTGGATCCGCAATTTATTGCTTAGCACCATCGCGCCACAGCACTACACGGCACGCCATTTACGAATCTGGCGGAAAGCCGATAGTCGCTTTGTGAGGAGGCTATACACGACCGACTGCGGGTGGTCCGTGGTACTATGCGCCAAATGCACAGAAAGCTGTGCTTAAGCTATCCTAAAATATTCCTGGATGTGTTTCTGGCTATAAGATTGCAGAAAACGTAGCATTACGTGTATATCTTTATTTCGCCAGAGAATGACCGTATAGAAAACTTACTGAGTAACTTAACAAAGCTCAGCTAAGAAGCCGTTTCTAAGCTTTAAGTGTACAGTGGAAACCGAACACAAAATGTCGACGGAAAAGAACATATATATATCGTATTATACACCGTTTCTCCTGTCATATCGTTTTCTGCTAGTTATATCAAAGCACAAAAATCGTGATTAAAACAAAAAATTAAATATGATTTGTATAATATTATTGAAAATGCGAAACAAATGAAAAAAATCCCAAAAGCAACGTTTATTAAACATTTTGCAGCCCTGGTGCATGGTGACATTTTACACTCGTGTTGAGTCGTCCTTGTAGCCAAATGCTCACAAAGTAAGTGTAGCCTATGTTGTTGCAATTTTAGAGGCACAGAGTTCAGGAATTATTCAGTGTCCCACAAACTATTAACAACATTAAGCTAAAAATAAAATCCAGCGTTTAGTGTTTAATTAGGCCAATCATTTTACGGCGTCGTTTGCATCTAAGACAAAAGAAAAGATTGGCTTCATATAAATGCATTCGAGCTGCAGTATATACCAAATATTCAATATCAAGATTACAGTTATTATATGATAGATGTAGCTGTCCATTAATCACGGCATTGCATCGTCTCGGATGAAATGTAGTCTGGTTCCGGGGACGGCCGTTTCGGTGACTCTGTGTTCATAGCGCGGTATGATGCATCGTTGCGTGTTTGTCCCTGTGCCTAGTACAATACCACCACAACCAATGATCCGAACGAAGCCAGGTTTTCGCTGCTATTGTTCTGCAGGCTTGCGGCTTTGTGAACGAAAACGAAAATTACTGATCTTCGTGTCGCGAAAACGTTCACTAGAATTTTAGCTGGAAAAAAGCGACCACTAAATACGAGTAAAATGACAATGACGGCAAACTGCAGAACAAACAAGAGTGAATTGATATTTTTACAACAGAACAAAGAAAAAGTGGTTGTGACTTTTTCAATTAATCTAATCACCCTGGACAATAGTTTGTAAAACGCACTGATTATTGTTAGGCTACAGCAGCCGTACAAATAGCCACGACAGTCATACATTCAATTACATTTGTTATGCGACGGAACTGGCATTGTTCGCTATCGTTAGCGTTATGCGTAATACAGTAAAATTAAAGCCAGGGCTATAGAGTTTAAGTTAGGGTTAGGGTTAGCGTATATTTCAGAAAATTATGTGATGACAGATAGACATCCAACTACCAATCTAAGATTGTAACATTGTTCATGAACTGGAGTGTACTAAAGGTTACATATGCCGACTGACGTCATCCGTGATACCTTAATAGCTAGGGTTGAGGTCGTCAGTTGGCCGGCTGTAGTGGGGGTCTTAGCCTGTATGGTGCTCGTACGTATCGGTTAATGCCGTTCGCGACAGCTGCCAAATAAATAGCCTGGACGAGTCGAACCGGATAGTTATCCGACAACCGTATCAATAGCCGCTAGACTATTGATACGGCTGCCGTATAAAGTTGCCTGCCTAAAGCGCTGAACATTCGCTACAGGTATTGGTGTAACTCACGCAATAGAACTAAAACTGCATCAAAAACTTACAAAAAAAACAATTAATTGACTTAATTGTAAATCATTACCCGATTAATTAAATTTTGTGTCAATCCTAATTCTAACCAATTAAAAACTTTTTTTAAAATTTTTATGGTAATTAAGTCGAAAATGATTCTTATGTCAATTGCATCGCTATCGCTTTGTTGTTGGCTCCACAGCAAAAAGATGATAAAGCAATCAGTAAAATTAATCCGACAACTAAGATACTCCAAGCTACTGCTGCTGCTGCTGCTGGTGGTGATGATGTTATATTATTGCGTCAACATCATCACATCTGCTGCTGGATCTGGCAGCAACCCATTGGCCCGGCGGGGCGCGGGCGCCGCAGTCGCTCTATATAATAATACCCGTCTGATGTGTCGAATTTGGTCAGCCAGGAACCGCAACCGCTGTACGTAAGCCCAAACCCCACTTGCTTCGATTTGTTGTATAATACATTATGTAAAATGTAAAATAAAAAGATGTATAACACTCACAACTGACCATAAAACAAAAATGCACAGCAATAGTTAGTAACCAGGAATGCAGATTAATAGTCAATTCGTCATAGGTTAGTCATAAATGATCAAAGACACTAGAAAGACTTCACTTCTGATGGCATACTGTTCCATGTTTCTGTTGCGGCGACAGGGAACACTCGGTCGCCGATCATGGAAAGCTGTGTCAGTGGTACAGCCGGTGAGGAGATCGATGATGAACGCAGACATTGTCGACTAAAAACTTTCAGCTCAAGTCATGCAAAAATCAAAACAATATAAAAAGTCTAAACGAAAAGTAAACTAAATTTATTTTTTGAATAGTACAACGAAAAAGTAGTCTAAGCCCATTTTATTAAGTTTGTTTTGGATTTAGTTTACTTTTTCGTTGTACTTTTCACATGGCACTTAGTCGACTTTTCGTTTCGACCCTTCATATGTTTTAATGACAGTAGTTTTCTGGTGTTTCCCACTTTTTTATGATTACACGGACTCCTGGGTACCCTGGATAAACCCCACGTGGTCGGATGTTGTATTCCAGCGGGACTCAGCGAACGAACCCTAGCTCTCGCCGTGTCAGCTGGATTCTGGGCAGGTGGCTGACCGACCGCCGGACAGTTATCATCATAGACCTATATACTGACCACAGTGGCGAATTCAGAGAGAAATGAGATAAAAACAGATATATCCCCACTGACACGTAGCGGGTTTTTGTTGTTGTAAAATAACGTCATTCGCTGCTTAAAGCCACTTTCATGTAATTAACTCTAGCACCTTTTTAAACCGTGTTTGTTTGACTGTTCGGTTTTGTTGATAACCGTGTTAGTATTAGAGGTAAAAACTTACTAAAAGTCATAATAAAACTGAGGCGAAAAAATATTAATTGGTATGTTTATGAAATTCTGTACCTGGTAGGATTATTTGTTTTTTTCTATCATTTTACAGCAAAAATGTCGGGGCTCTTATATACACCGTGTCCAAAAATTAGCTCCATTCCTTGCTTCAAACACATCTAATTCGGTTGATGGATTCCAATGAAAAATTGTGCGCTGGACTGTCTTAACATTACTTACTGTCACACACATTGAGACGTTCACATTTTACCGCGTGCGTGTGCTCAGTGTGACGTCATTATGACGTCAGAGTGACGTCAGAGTTTGTCCACATTAGGGTTACGTTCAACACGTTGTTGTTGACAAGGTGATTAAGCTGTTGCGCTAAGACCAACAGTTTGTATCGAGGCCAGAAAATGGTTACTAGGAGTACAAACTTTAAAGACTTGTTTAGAATGATAGTTTTCATAAATGTTTCAAATTTAAAAAATATGTCAAGTATTAACGATTTTGCACTAAGTTATCTGTAAGGGTGTCGTAAATTTTGGGACATGGTGTAAATTGTCTGTTCAATAAGTCAATATGTCAAGTATATGTCTCTTTAATAACTTAATAAATAAGTAACTCATAAAGTTCAGATTTTGCAATACGACGTACAGAGCCTCTCATGCTGAAAAATATCGTGCAGCGTCAATAAATAAACATTTAAATGCCGACATCCGCTATAAAACGTCTCCATAGTCGGGACAATTTTGCGCTGTTGTCCGACATTTTCTGGCTCTTTTTATGGGCCCCTGTTGGGCCGGACAAGTTGCATGAACACGACTAAATCCGCCTGTGCTTGCTGATCGACGACTGCGCGGCGCTAGGGGTAGGATCAAACCCAGCAGCAGCAGCAGCAGCAACATCAACAGCAATCCATCCGCATCAGTGTAGTTGCTGCCATCGGTCGCATCTCAGCAATTACGTTGCTTAGCGTCCTGTGAGTTGCGTCCGTGCAGGCAGCGAACAACCATGTCGGAGTTTTGGGTTCACAAGATGAAGACGTACTTTCAGCGCATCGACTTCGACAAAGACGGCGCCATCACCCAGAAGGACTTCGAGGGAATGGCCGAGCGCTTCGTCAAACGAGAAAAACTCGACGACATCCGGGGGAAGGAGCTCAAGACAAAACTTCTCCAGGCGAGTTTTTCTTCGGCGCATAAACACAGAAAAAAATGTTTAAAATGTGTTAGACAACGTTCGTTCACCGTAAGAATAGCTGAAAAAATAATTACATGCTAAACTTATAGCGATCGCAGATCTCAAATCTCTGCCGATAACAGTGTTGCCACCTGGCAAATACAACTGATTTATATTTTTTGGATCTCGCTCACATTTAGGACCTACAACATCATCTAATAATTTAGGGATCCGCGAATTCCGGAACATTAGAATGATCTGGATTGTTAACGGGATCGCCACCGAACTCCGAGTGCGTGATTGCGACACTCTACTTTTTTCCATAAAATTTAAAATAAATGCGTTAGCATTTTGCAGAGATACGCCTCAAAGTGTCACTGTGTCTTATTTCCTATAATGACGTAAAATACTACATAATGGTTAACAATCCACATATAAATCTGAATAGTTACTCACCTATTTTAGTCGCTTTTATCACGAGCAACCCGTCGAAAAAGTTCATCGCAATTTGTGTATACGTTTTTACGCATTGCACGTTGCAGTAAAAAATTTGATAAGTGAAAAAATAGCGTACTGGTGAAGACAGCCTAACAGAAATATATTTAAATTTGCTACAGTTATGCAGAGAATAATGCAGATTTTTTTCTCGGACTCGATCACGGTGTAAGTACATAATTATTCGCTTTACTATCCCCTGAGTTGTTAAAATCGCTTGCAGGATAAAAGATAATAATAGCGAAAGTGCAAAACTAGTGCTCTATCACGCATACTACAGATGTGTGCCATTATGAACAGTTTTCTATGACATTTGTCTAAGCCTACTGGGCCGCAGCTGCTTGCTTTGTTTCAGATTTTTTTAATTTGTGCGTGAATTTTACTGACCGCGAAAGCGACAGTGGTGTTGTTTTCAGCATCGTCGCTAAGTTTTGTTGTCAACTCATAACCTGTTTGACAAAAGTGTGTACAAACATGTATTTTGACAACCGTTAAAAGCTTATCGAATGCCAAGATCATAGGTCATAGGTCGAGGGTATGTAGGCTAAATTTTTGTGCGTTTTTTGTTTTTCTTTCCCGTTTTAAGTTTGACTCTCAGTACCAGGGCAGTGCTATCTTAACCTTGCCGTCTTTCCAGTAGGCTATACGGTGATTTGTTTATTTTTTTTATTAAGCTAATATCAGTATATTGCCGGCTTTTATTGCTGTGTAGTTGGCTAATAAAATATTAACGCAAGTGATTGGCTGGCCAGACAGACTTGTCTCAGAAATAACCTATTACGTGTCCAGCGCGTCATAAAACTAATCACTGCCTCACTCACTCGGATCTCACTCGTGCCATTTTGCCTTCGCGCCGCCTGCAATGGCTGTCCGCAGGCAGCTGCGCTCGCATGATGTGGAAAATATAAGGCGTCGCGCTGTAGGGACTAGGGAAATCTTATAATGACAACGCACCCGCCCAGAGATGTACACTGTGTCTAAAAACATCCCCGACATTTTTGATTATAACTTGAAAAACAATTACCAGATTTTGATAATTTTTGGTACGAATATTCTTGACAAAACTTGCCATCAAATGACCGTTTAGTTTTTCACCTCACCCAATGTATGCTTTTGCACTACCTAGGGAAAGCAGATCAAGCGAAATATGTGTTGAAATAAACAGATAACCTGAAAAAAACGTTCCCGACATTGTCGATCGTAACTTGAAGGAAAATTAGCAGATTTTAATAATTTTTGGCAGAAATATTTTTGCTACAACTGGCTATTAAACGTTTTAGTTTTTATCTTAACCAACTTTTGCTTCTGCCCTATTTGGGAAAGCAGACCGAGCATAATACGTGTTAAAATGAATGAAAAAACGTTGATAAATTCCATCTATCCTAATCTGTGGGCCCCAACAGCCGGTCTGTTACAAGGTTTGACTGTCTTGCAGGAGTATGTCTACCAGATAAAGTTTAGAAATGTTTGTGAAGTCAAGAAGCGATTGGTACAGCCTGGATTAGTCTGGAGCAGAACATTATCGATACTGCGGTCAATGAATGGAGAAAGCGTCTCCTTGCCTGTGTTCGCATAGTGGGCCACCACTTCGAGCAGTTTTACTGCAGGCAGTTAAAAAATAGAGAACTAGATGAATTGCCAGCCAAAGTGTCAGAAATGTGAACAAAATGTGTTTTTACGCGTTATGTTAATTAAGCAATTAGATCACAGTGGATAAAAAGGTGATATTTCGCTGATTGTGCTTTCCCCAGGTAGTGCAAAAACAAACTTTGGGTGAGGTGGGAAACTAAATGGTCATTTGATGGCAAGTTGTGTCGAAAATATTTGTACCAAAAATTATCAAAATCTGATAATTGGCTTTCAAGTTACATTCGAAAATGTCGGGGATGTTTTTTTGAGACACAGTGTAGTATAGGCCCGAAACGCCAAAAACGTCTTTCGCACTTGTTTCTAGTAGTGCAATAATTGTAGTGTATTTTTGTACAATAACCTACAACTTTAAAAGGGATTATTTTGTTCTACGCCACTGCACAGTTTCAGGCGTAAACCTAATCCGCCGTTACCAGTTTTAAACAGTTATTCTGTGTCTTAACTTTGTCTTGCAATGGTTTTAAGGCATGTCAAAACAAATTTTATGACAAATCGGCCAGGCTGGTCACTCACTTATCTTTGTTTCTGTATGAAACAGAGTACACGTGCCTCTGGCCGTGTGTGCAGCGCGTCGACAGTCATGTCATCACGAATGTGTTGCGTCACAAACTGTGACAGACAGACTGACAGACAGACGGACGGACGTTCTGCCCCAGCGGAGTCGTCGTCGAAATACGCAATCAATAATTTCTCGTCGTGCGCCATATAGCTGCCAGCGGATAAAGCGGCGTTTCCACATAACGCAACGCACCCAATGAACGCAACGCAAAGTTCTTGTGTGCCTTTTGACGCACGCTTACTAAGTATTGCGTGATAAATAAATGAAGAAAAATTTTAAAATTTAGGAAATTTATTTTTTTTGTTTATTTTGATTTACCCTGTAAAAGCATTGTCTATAGTTTTTGCGCAGCGTCTGTTGCGTTGTTTGTGTCCGCGACTTTCATGATTTGTGTTCACGACTTTCCCCGCGGGGAAGTTTCGGTGAAAATCGGCGTAACGGAATTTGGGTTTTACGCGCATTAGCGGCAAGGAATGGATAGCTGGCGGGATTCAGTCGTCCTTGCCACTTGTGTGATTAATAAATAAAAGTTAGCGTTCGTTGTCGGCGCTCATCAGAACGCAAACATATCACCGGTCTGCATGACCGACTCTGAGCAACGCTTCGGCATGAAATTGCGTTTTCACATAATTTCATACTGCATGCAACGAGACGCTCTAGCCCGACACTTAGATGTTGCTGTTAACTGCAAGTAATTTGAGAAAAGCTTACGTAACGCGCGATCGCGTTAATGCTTGTTATGATAAGCAGCATGCTTATGCCTAAGGTCTATCTGTAACCGTTTACACGCTAGACGAGTTAATAGCGACACAATATAGACTTTTAGGGGCTACCTCTTTTTCGCGCTTTCGTTCGAAGGAAACCCCTTTCCCATGGGCACGAAAGTTTGTCAAAAAAAATTAGAGTCATTGCTGCAGCACACAATAAACATTTCGTGATTTTATAGCTTGTACCGTTTTGATAGGGCTGCAAAATGTGACGGACAAATAGACAGACATACGCCTAAACGATAGCTAAAACGCGCGAAGCATTACATGCAGATTACTTGGTGTCGCGCGTAATAATTATCAAGAACAGAATTTATTTTATCATCTATTTCGTGCTTTTATCTTTCACCACAGTGTCTGCAGTGTTATAACCGCCCATAATCTATAGTAAACGCGAAGGATAAAACGCATTTCGCGTTTGTTTATCACTAGCACGTCTCACGCAGAACACGCCGTCGATCATAGTCATGAAACAAGTACGTTTCAACGTAGTCGGCAGTTTATTATGCCTTGTTACGCTTAGGCCCACTTAATACACTCTAGACGTTGATGAAAAGTATAACTACATGGCATATTTTAATCCTTCGATGCATTGACTCACAAATCATAGCAAGATTGTGACTGATAACGACGAGTAAGTAATCATTATTATATTATTAGGCGAAATCGCTCTTGTAGCGCAAGGAATACTGCTTATTTTTACACATCATTCCGTGCCATAATTTGTCAGTCGTTTGTTTGTCATTTGTCGTACTTGTACACACTGCTTAAACCGTTTAACGGATTTAGATTTCATTCGGTTAGCACATTTGTGAGGTCTGTGGACACATTGTGTCAGATGAGATTCTTGACTCCTAAAGAAAAAAAATTTCAGGGTCAAACCCCTAGCCAAATTATGTAATTGCACAGTTGCTGTTGCCATCTGGAGAATACAAAAAAGGCGATTTCGCTTATTGCCAAATCACGTTGGCCATTGTTACTAATGCTATCGTGGTCACATAAGCAAAAAAAGAACTTATAAATTTTGATATTTCTGTGTCCGCCTGTTTGTCTGTTTGCGCAAGACCGGACCTAGTCAAAAGTAGCACATTACTTTGCTCCACATATTTATACTTAATTTTGCTGATTTAAAGTTTGGATAAATGCAATACATGCTTGCAGTTTTGCAGTAAAACATTTTGATATACAGTTATCCAGCTATTTAGTGATATATAGGTAAGTAAGCAAGCTACTTTTTACTTAACATAGCGACAGTTGCACTTACAAGCATACGTGAAAACAGAACGTAGGCCCCTAGGCACAACTGATAAGTAATACACACGTTGAAACACATAAACGTGACAATATATGCAGTAAAACTACGTGAAAGTTGTGAGCCGAATCAAAAAAAAGCTTTGAAACAGAACTTTTCATAAAACTGGAAAACCACCGATAAATTTGCGTGTGAGCTTTAGGTCGCCTGAAATTTGGCGAATTTTCGTTGACTTTGTGTATCATTACAAATTCGCTTACTTACAGTAAAGCTTGACAGGCGGAGCTTAAAGAAAGCAGTACTCAGTAAGCCTATAGCCTATCTTTGAACAAACTTGTGGATTAAAACGGTGTGTAATTTTTACGCAGAAATTTATCAAAATACAATCTTTTATTTTATCGTTTACGTCGCCGTTTCAGCAACCGCTGCCGCCTTCTTCGGAACGACTGTCCGCCAGGTGTCGGTGCAGAAGTTGGTAGGACTATTCATCTCTTTTCACTTTTTTTTCAATCGTTCAAAAAGGCAGCAGCGGTTGCCGAAACGTCAACAAAAGCAATAAAATTAAGGTTGTATTTTGATGAATTTCTGCGTTCAGTTGATTCAACGCTGACGATTGTACCCTGTATAGGTATGGGAGAAGTATCTGAAGGATGGCACGGGAGGCACTGCGCTGAATCAGGAAGCGTTCATAGCAACACTCAAGAAGCGGGTCCAGGACCCCACCATGCGTCAGACGCTCGCCGGTCCGCTGCCACTCTTCTTCAGTGCTGTCGACGCCAACGCAGACGGAATGATTCAGAAGGTATGGCGTGATTCGCTGCTCAGCGAAACCTTCTTGTCAAACTGTATTTTAAACGTTATGTTGCGATTTTAGGTTTTTTATTCGAACCCCAGGGCAGTCATAAGTGCTGTTTTAGCCTCGCTATCTTTGCAGCAACATCAGTAAGTACGTAATTAAGCGAGTGAATAAGTACGCACATAAGTACGTATAATTTATTTAGCGCGTCAATACACGCGCTCTAGCCTCTGTGTGCTAGTTGAACGAAAAGAAAAAATGTTTAAAATGGTGTCTAAAGGTGTACAGACAGGAATTGCATTTATGCTACATTTACTGTGTTTTTCATTTTTTTCAATTTTATTGTTGTATAATAATATTGTGCGTTTCAAGTGGTTACTTGGCGTAGTTGCTTAATTAACGCCGATCCCGCTTAGTACTTGGATTTGTGACCGTCGACAAACGGATAAACAATCTCAATATAACTTGTCACCCATGTAAATTCAGCCTAGCCATCCTTTCGTGGGTAGGCACAGTGAGTACCAGAGAAGGCTGAGTCGCCAACAGGCACACCGCGCCATGCACACATACGTGGGCTCGCAGTGTATACAAGTGCCTGGCTGAGGACAAGAAAAACGGAGATCAGTGCCGTTTTTTTAGCTTTTCTAGTTCGGAAAGAACTTTCCGTTTTACGTTTACGCTCCGTAGCTCTGTGATTGGTTTTCGGTAATGAGCCAAACACGCCATTTAACCCTGTACGTTGTGCGCTTTTTATTGCCTATTGATCTTAATTTTTTCTTTTTTCTATAGAATTTATTTTGTTTTATTACTATAAACGATTTTTCACTGGCAAATAAAAATATTTGTACTGTATCTCAAAAACATCCCCAACATGATCGATGATAATTTGAAGAAAGGTTTATCATATTTTAGTAATACTTTTGATATGATTAAGCATTAATACTGTTTTGGATAAAAATGCAACATTTCTTTGGTTCTGTTTACCCTATGAAGTCAAAAACAAATTTTGGACGAAGTGGGAAATCGAACAGTCGTTTGATGTTCAGTTGTGTCAGAAATCTTTACACCAAAACTTATTGAAATCTGATAATCTTTCTTCGAGTTATAATCGAAAATGTCGGAAACGTTTTCTTGAGATACAGTGTATGTAGGGGGCCTATGTATGCTTAAGGACGAATTCGAGTTGTTCTTCGACATAATCGGCCTGGATCCGAAGATGGCGGGTCCGACGTTCGAAGCGATCGACACAAACCACGACGGACAGCTCAGCTTGGACGAGTTTGTCACGGCCGGAGTCGACTTCTTCACCAGCGAGGACGAAAACAGTCCCACCAAGCTCTTCTGGGGACCCCTCGTCTAGCAGCCCACGCCCTTCGCTACTATTACATGTAACACCAAACTTTTCTGGGGACCCCTTGTCTAACCGATCTGTCCACAGCAAACTCGTTTAAGCACTACTTACTTAGATTTCTTGGCAAATTTATTCTGTAAGGTGCTCTACAAAAAGTTATACGGCGGATCCATAAAGGCGCGTACAAAGCGACGTATAACGGAACTGGAGCTGACACGGTTTAGTTTTTGACGAACAGATTAATGAGCGAGCCCACTGGTCATTGGTTGACGCGTACGTAAGCGTAGTAACGTAGGCCACCGTCGCCGTTAGACGGTGCCTACTGTAGTGCTTGCCCATTGGCTAGTTCGTCAAGAACTAAACCGGTTCAATTCAATTCAGTTACGTCGCCCTGTGCGCGTCTTAGCAAATCGAAAGTCATACAGTAAATTCACAACATCGTGATAATTATGTCAAAATGTCGTATACACATTTTGTTGTACATGCAACGACGCGACAAGAAATACAAGTAGCGGAGTTTGTAGTTTTTGGTTGAGATGAACGCGGGAATGCGTTCAAGTTTCCATTTTTTCTCAATCCCTACAAGCAATCGTATTTCTAGTTTAATTACCACGTTTTTTTCTATATCATTTCCATGTCCGTGCATCCAAATTCCCACCGCAATTTTTCAACCACACTACGTTCCCATTTTTGTAACTAGCGCGATACAAACTACACGATGTTATAAGATCGATGTATACAAAATGAAATTAGCTCACAATACAATGTACGATTATATTTAGTTACCAAATGATAAAAAATAATTTTAATCAAATCAGTGTTACTACAGGCCGAAATAATACTATATAGCAGCCTACGGTTGAACGTTAAAAACTCTGTAAACCATAACACGCAAATAGTGAGTAAATGTCTTTAAAAGAGCATACTCATGTTCTCCCATTAAATTTGATTACGGGAGTCGATTCACATTTTAATTTTTATTCGCATCGATTTGACCTTATGGTTTTCATCCCCTTCAAAATCCAATCATGTGCTCACCTTACCTCTACTTTAAGGGCAACCGTAAAGTGGGCCTATTGGAATTTTTCTGCGAGTTGGAATTCAGAACTCAGAAACACACTCGTATACGACGCATATCCCGCGCGATTTATTTTACAGCACAATTTCATTTATTGCATTTAAACATTTTCCTCGTTTTTTTTAAAATTTGATGGGCGAAGTTGTATAAATGCGAACACTTTGTTTAGCTTACGCGCAAACTGCTAATTGTGTATAGCTTTGTTATTTTTGCTCGATGTGGACTTTTTCCTTCTTTCCGTTGCATTCGTTTCAGTTTGATTTTGCAAAGCTAAGACGGCGAAAGACGCAGAATTGTGTCGCCGTCAATTTAGCGTTTAGCGTTTTTCACATAGCGAAACGTGACTTTACAAACTTGCAGAAAAATTATGACATAAAGGGTTTGCGCGTACTGTAGTAAAACAAAAGAACTTGATTTATAACTGTTTTATCTTGTTTTATTGTACTTAACGTTGTTTGTAGCACATGCGCGAACGTTTTTTAATGTCCGTTGACCGAAGTGATTTGTTCAGTTAGGGCCTAGCTCAGTTTCTACGATGTCTCCATTTCGCTGTGAAGCGACGCGTTGCTTGGTCATTCGCATTGTCCACACGCCTTTGATTATATTCAAAAACCAAAACTCCATTAGCCTCGATTTACTGTAAATTTTCTGCACAACAAGTCACGCAACAGACTATACCACAACTTTACAACAAACTAAAGGTGTGCACAAATAGACATATAACTTAACTGAACTGAACTGAAGTGGTTTTGTTTTTGTCCAACTGACCAATGGGCAAGCAGTAATGCATTACAGTAGGCACCGTTTAACGGCGTTGGTAATCTACGTGACTACGCTCACGTACGCGTCAACCAATAAACTGGCACTGTTTGCACGTTGTTCAGTTCGTCAGAAACTAAACCGTGTCAGTTCAGTTCAGTTCTGTTCAGTTACGTCTTTTTGTATATACGCGCCCCTTAAAGCCTGCGGCGAGCAAAACATAATAATGTCAAAATTTTATGTACTTGTTGTTGTACTTGCTGTAGGACCCTAGACACAGAAAATTTGATAAATCGAAATAGTGCAGTTTCGGCTTTTACGAACCGATTACAGCAGCAAATATGACAAACATAGCAGATGATCATGGGCAACTTTTTGTGCTGAAGCCTTGCACCTTCACCCTGTACTAGTATATGTGAGTTTTTATTAGAAACGAACTTAGAATATTTTGAAATAAATTTAGACTGATTTTAAGCGTGTTTTTCGTTGGTTTTTGTGTTTAACACGATTAAAACAACGTATCAAAGTCTTTTCTTAAAGCTTTATTTTAGTTAATTTTTTATTAACTTGAAACCGCTTTGTTGCTTTACTGGAATGGAACCGTGAGGCTGTCTGTTTGCTGTGTCTGTCCATAGCTTGTGCATTTCCAAATCTGGCGCTGCAAGTTGTTTCGACTATCTGTAGAATTATCCTGATTTCAGATTTTGACTTTAACCGTCTGTGGTTGTTTTTTTATTCGATATACGTATATTAAATTAATAAGCAGATCAGCGGTATTTGCATGTCTTGGATTTGATGTGTTGTTTACGAACATCGGCATTGATCAGTTGCCGGTTTAAAAAGTTTCTCACAAAATTCCCAGTACAGCTGCAATAAGACTTTTTCTGCTAAACATGATTTTTAGCCGACCGTACTTTAGTAACGGTCAAGCAGTTGTCATGTTTGTCGTCCGTCGGTCTGTCCGTCTGTCTGTAACAGATGTACTGTGGCTAAACAGTTGCCATTGATCACTAATAGGAAGTCGCATACTGGCTTTCAAATAACATATAAATCATTGACCTTGGATGAACTTGAAGGGTCATAACGAATTATGGAATGGAATGTTTCAAGACGTAAGTGGCCATATTTCGAAAACCGAGCGAGATAGGGCGAAAGTTACCGTTAATCACTAATAGGAAGTGGCACACGCCCTGTCAGATTAAATGGAAATCATTGACATTGGACGACCTTGAAAGTCAGTACGCGTTATTGTAGCTGAACAGTGCGAGATGGTTTAGATTGCTATTGATCATTGATAGAAAGCCTCACATTAACTTTCAAATGAAATGCAAATAATTGACCTTGGATAACGCTGAAGGTCATTGACAACCAGGGCGGTCGGCTATTTTAGCGACAGCTGGGTTTCTAGTTTTGTATTGCGGTAGGCCTAATGTTGCAATTGTGCACACCCCATAACTTCAGCAACATATCTACTGTAAGCAAGTTGGCTGAAAGGTATATTGGTCTGTACAGATATCTGTAGGCTTATTTGTGTATACGGTGAATGCGTTTCAATGCAGAGACCTACTTAAAACGGTCTCTACAGTAGCACGGCGCTGAAACAAAGTTTTAAAAAGATTCTCAAAACAAACAAAAATAAAAAAAACTGAATACTGTCGGAAAAAAATAAACAGATCGTGACATAAGCCTAGTCATTGTCTAGACAAGCTGTATCAAGTAGCAAATACAAGCGGTTTAGGGAACTAACGATGACAAGTTAACACTAACGGCTTAAACACAGTCTCCACTATATCGATTTCTCGTTTACATATTAAAAATCAAAAAGTGCAACAAATAATTGCACAACATGTCATGATTTTAACATGCCAAGAGGTTGGGATTTATTGTTTGCTTTTCATTTTTATGCGAACTTCTCGTATATACAAATGGTTGTTAATCTGCAGTACAGTTTGTAACTTGTTGTGCAACGGATTAATAATAAATCCACGTAATGAAAATTTTGCTTTAGAGAAATAACGACAACAAGTTAACAGCTCAGACGTCGACTTATCTAACAAGTTGCTGCTGCTGCTGTTGTTGTTGTTGACGGAGGCCGGAGTACTTACACGGCGGCCCTAGAGGGTGCGCCGTGACATCAGCACCGCCTTGCCAGGTTCTTCCGTCGGGATACTCAGCGGAAGACTCACACTGCCGAAAATTTCTAGTCGAGCTGCCTCGGTCCCTGGGCATTTTGTAAGCCAATGCTCGACTCTATGCGGTTCCTCTCTACACCTTGGACATGAGGGATCAACTGTCGAATCAAAAAGATGGCGATAAGCTTGGAACTTGCTGCAGTGGCCACTGCGAACTTGAACCAACAGTACGGCGTCTTTGCGAAACCCCGCCACGGAGTAGTCTTTAGTGAGATTGGTTTGCTCATACTCGGCAGCTGTTCTCTCGTGCTTGATGGGCGGGTCCTGGATGTTTTTATTAATGCAGCTAAGTGCAGACGCAGCCATGGCTGCCAGGCTGGAGCGGCAAAATCCATACAGCTACGAATGAGACTGATGTAGAGTTTTCTCATTGGTCTCCTGCGCCAACCCCAATCCCTAGTCGTCAACGCTGTCAGGGCTCTGCACCGAGACGATGCCTTCTTGCATACCAGATCGGTGTGGTAGCAGAAAGAAAGACAATGTGCGATCCAGGTGGACCCCCCAGCAAGCGAGATGAGTCGTTGAAGGGGAGTTGTTTGCCATTCAGCGAGATGGTCGGCTGCCACTTCGCTTTGTGTGAATCGTTGCTGCTGCTGCTGTTGATGATGATGTCAGTCGTTCTAAGTCTAAACTCCACTTAGTTTGCAGACTAGTTCGTGCCAAAAAAGTTGTGAACGTGGATTTTTAATTAAAATGCACAATCAGTTGGCCTAAGTGTTGCATGCGTATAGAGCTAGGCGGCATTGGTCTGGCGTATTCTTTTTACCTATTACTGATAAGTAATTTTTGTATTTTAAATCACGCAAATGTTCAATGTTTATTACTACAACAATTGTACTAAATGTCGATAATTATGTTGTACAACTTGCTGTATGTACAACTTTTTGTCTAACAACACATCGAAGCAATGGAATTTAAGCTTTCAGTTGTCATCGTCTTCAAAGCTATTGTCCTCCAAACATACGAAAGTCTGGGGCGTTGACCCCTCAAGTCTCGCCTGCTGCCATTCCTTGCGACAACCACAGCAGACAGTTAGTGTTATTTGGTTGAAGGGCAAATACAGTTTGAACAGCAAGGTCTCTAAAGAATAACTTAGAAGTCAAAACTGCTCATATCGGAGATCAAAAGAGCCAAAAATCTAAGTCGAAAAACTCAGAAAGGGTTCTCGAGAGATAGTAGCGAGCCGCAAACGAATTTTGGGCGCAAAAAAAGTCCAAAAGGCACATCTAGCTGAAACCAATTTTGTATGGTTTTACTCCATAAACGTATTACTTTTAGAATTGTACCGATTCGTTTAAGTGTAATAGTTTGTGCAGTGCTGCATGCGTGCTGAAAGGTCTCTGCTGTTAAGAATTCCGATCACGAAGCGAGATCCACCTGGGAGTAGCACAATGGAGGTCTTCGTCGGTGTGTGGAGTTTAATTAAGACTCTCGCAGTTGGTGTTCCAGAGACATAATTACTTCCGGTTTTTGCGATCACATTGCCAGTGGTTTCCGGCGGCAGGTCGTCTTCGAAATTACAGTGTCTTTGAGATAGCTGTCGTGGTCGATACTTCCCAGATCGCGTATAAAGTGTAAATTTGGATTTGGATCCTCCGTAAACGCTTAGAGTTTTTTTTACCTGCAAGCCCACGTGTGATAAAGGTGCGCAAAATATGAGAAGCACGACACCAAACAAGTAATACACAGTTTACGCGATCGAGCAAACATCGAGCAGACATCAAACAAACGTCGAGCGAACATCAAGCAAATATGACGCATGCATAAAGCATAGCCTACACGAAGCAATCATCAATCAAACATCGAGCAAACATCGAGCAAACGTCAAGCAAACACCGAGTTGTCTCGTCCAGCTAACATACAGCAGCTTGTCGAGCCAACTCGTCGAGCCAGCTTGATCGTGTAAACGGGGTATAAAACAGATTGGCACTTTCATACATAGCAAGTTTTCACAGTTTATTTATCGACTGCACGTGAAAGGTTACGGTATAGTTTAAAATCTGTAAGCCTAATTTTGTCATGAAAACCCACCTCAGAGCTACAGTTGAGCGTCATCTGAAACCGTGACACTTGTCACCTGACACAGGTACCACCAACCACACATGCCGGTACACAGTTTACCTACCCCGAAAAGATGGAAGACTGTGTTGGCGTGGGTGTTTGGCTGCATACCGAAACGGTTTACACGTTAATTCATCCTCATTGTTTTCGTCTAATTTTATTGACCTCTATCCAATCCAACCATTGGCTACAACACTTAAGTTGTTTCATTCATTCATTCGTCTAAGGCCTATTCCAGTTATCAGAATCATCATTATCACCATTGTCATCACCATTATCACCAATGTAATGGCTACTGAGCGTAATGCGGTATAATATACAAATAATAGAGCATCGCGTAGCCTAAATATGCAAATAAAACCGAAAAATAATCAGCAAGAGGCAACATCATGATGCAGGCGGATACAGCAGACACTGGCAAGATGTCGTTACGGAGTAATTATGCCGAGTAATAGCGGCGTAATTCAAACACGCGTGAACGGCAAATGGCCACCGGCTGGAAATCAGCTCTCGTCTCCTTCCTGTCCATCACTCATTACCGGACTCGGTGACGTCATCCATGGAGGCAGTGGAACGAGCCGCGGGGAACCCCACGTCGAGGGAACCCCCGGGAGGGAATCCCTTACCGGCGGCGGTGACATCAAAGACCTCGGGTTAATTACGTCATCATACGGCGTCGTTGTCGGTTCCGTCCCGGCTATTTCCAACAACGATGACAGCTCGTATTGCGTGAGCCGTTATTTTTAAGCAGCCATTCTAACCGGCCGCAATACAGGTCAAGCCTGTCCGTCTGTCCGTCCGTCCGTCTGTATATGGCGTATAATAAGCTGCTAACTCGTAAATAAATAGTGTAGAAAAACGAAAATCGGTGTGAACGTTGTGTTCGCCAAAAGTAACGGTTGCCAATTTACAGTTTAAAAAATTTAAGATCAAGTTTACCGGACAGCAGCAAAGAAAAAAGCTAAAAAAATTTCACAAATTTTATATAATATGTAAATAGTTTTTCTATAAAACGAAATGTTCCATACATACAATGTGTGCAATACTGCGCGTCGATCAAGTATAAATTCGTTATTGTCCGCGAGTATGCGCGAAATATACACTGTCTCAAAAACATCCTTGACAATTTCGACTGTAACTTAAAAAGCAATCATCGGATTTTGATAATTTTTGGTAGGAGTGTTTCTGACACAACTTGTGATCAAACGAATAATTTGTTTTTCACCTCAACAAACATTTGTTTCTGCACTACCTGGGGAAAACACTACCAGCGAAATATCACTTTTTTATCCAATGCGATATGATTGCTTAATTAACATAACGCACAAAACACATTTTGTTCACATTTCTGACACTTTGGCTTGCATTTTATTCAGTTGTCCATTTTTCAGCTGCCTGCAGGAAAATTGCTTGAAGTGTTGGCCCACTATGTGAACACAGTCAAAAGAGATGTTTTTTTCCATTCATTGCCAGCAGTATTGATAAAGTTCTGCTCCAGACCAATCCAGGCTGTACCAGTCGCTTCTTGACTTCAAACATTCCTAAACTTTGTCTGGTAGACACACTGCTGCATGACAGTCAAACCTTGTAATAGACTGCCCACAGATTAGGATAGGGAATTTGTCGACGTTTTTTCATTTACTTTAACACGTATTATGCTTCGTCTGCTTTCCCCAGGTAGTGCAAATCAGACGTTAGGTGAAGTAGAAACTAAAACACTTATTTAATAGTCAGTTGTGTCAAAAAATTTTGCCAAAAATTATTAAAATCTGCTGATCTTTCTTCAAGTTACGATCGATAATGTTGAGGATGTTATTTTAGGTTTTCTGTTTAATTCAACACATATTTTGCTTGATCTACTTTCCTTAGGTAGTGCAAAAGCATACATTGGGTGAGGTGGGAAACCAAATGTCGTCTGATGGCAAGTTGTGTCAGAAATATTCGTACCAAAAATTATCAAAATATGATAATTGGTTTTCAAGTTACAGTCAAAAAAGTCGCGGGTGTTTTTTGAGACACAGTGTATATTCATCTTTGCCTGTCCCTGCAGTACGGCACAAAAAAGCTAAATAGGCAAGCAGAGACCGCAAACCTCAACAACGCTATAGATTGGTGGCGAAAAGTTGCGATTTTCCAACCGATTTTTAGCTGCAAATTTTCAACGGAGAAGATATCGGCGCCAAAAATTTTAATTCTGTTCATACTAATGTCGATTTTGCGGCCAACATTTTGCATTTTTGTTTTTTTTTTAATTTTTGCACAGGTTAAAATTAAGGGAATGGGCAGTTTTTATAAGACGCTATAAGCCTACTGATGATCAACGTCACCGAATAGCCCACAAGGCACGTCGTGTCACCGTACAGGTAGATCTATTAGTGCCAGGTTTAGCTGATTAAGATTTGAAAAATACAAAAACTGAAATAACACAGAAACGAAAAAAAGACCAAAAATAACACTTTCGGCTGTGAGATAGAGGCATTGTCAGAAGCAGGCCCCTACCGGTAAGCGAAGTCGATGACATCGACCTCTTCCAGTTGTTTCTTCGCATGATCGCAGTTCCATTGTACCCACAGCTTTATTAACTATTATTCCCGTCTGCGAACGTTAATATTGTCATCGTCCGTTTCATAAATAGTTTATCAGTGTTCGGTATGCAGCATGACGGCTAACATTACCTGTTCGTTGCTTAGCGACGACGTAAACAAACTTCACATGACTTAAGGTAGGCTAAACCAGTACGACTGACTGTCTGTTAGTAATGCAATTTGTGTAGTTTCATAACGTCCTAAAATTTAGAGGCTCTGAGCGAGGACTGAAGATGGAGGTCAACGTCAAATTGTTGTCTGCTGTTCACTGCTCTGACAGGTCGGTACAGTTACAACAGGGACCAACGTGAGGCCGCTCCCCGGCGCCGTAAGTCCGATTGTCTTTCTTGATCATCGACAGCTGAATCACCAAGCCGTCGATTACAAATGTAGAAAATGTTTCTCCCAAAAATTCTTCGACAGATTTTGCTGAAATTTGGCTTTAATTTCTTCCAAGTAAAGGTCGTCCTTTATCCTAATTTTGGTCCTGATCCGTCTCCCTAATGAGCTTGGTGTCACAGCTTTTCTCAAGCAAACCTTCGCCAATCTACTGCGGGGAAACTTTTTAAATTTGGGGTTGAACAGGAGTGAAGTAGGAACAATGTGCGCTTTTTAACCGATAAGTCGCCGTATCTGAGAAACGGTGAGAGATAGGGCCAAGGTTCCTATTCATCATTAATAGAAAACCGCATAATCCTTTTTAGATGGCACAAGAATCATTGACTTTCAGTGACCTTGATAAGTCATTAAGCACTCCGCCATGCCAATCGTGCGATATTGTGACTAAACGCTACGTCGTAGAGGGTCGACGATGGCGCCGTTGGATACGGCGATGACAACTTTATATAGGCCTAAGCTGTCAATAGTAGCCATGTCTCTATCTGCAGTGGTTTGGCCGCAGTTTTGAATGTAATGTTTTTGCAGCTATTACGTACCAATTACGCATAAGTGTCGAATCATCTAGGGTTCATTGTAGTGTTCAATATAGCAGCGTTACCACAGCATGTACGGGACTGCAGTCACTGTGAGAAATCGCTTTCTTTTTGCGATCGGAAGTCAAACGCTCGCTGGCGGTTATAGGCAGTACGGTCGGCCTACCCTAACGACAGCTGGGTTTCTTGTTTTCAAATAGCTGCCTTTGATTTGTGTTTCCAACATGATTTACAAAATGTTGTCAAATCTGCGCAAAAGGCGATACCCCGAACATTTGTGTCACTGTAGGATTACAAATTTGTCATGTCTGCAAAGTCAAGTCAGATTTCTTCGAAACTAGGGCTACATGTATAGGGCCTATAAACTACACTGCATTGTTTAGAAAAAATGTTTTGCGTGTAAAACTAGATTTACCTTGGTGCAAATGTTCGCTTGTTAATGAAAAATGATCAGAGGGCTGACTTGTTTCTGGTCGCAATGTACAGATTTTCTAGAAAAAAAATTATTTTGTTTGACTCACGATGCACATACTTAAATGTTCTTGATGTGCAGGTTGTGATTTTTCCCGAGAGATATGCACGATGACAGCTGTTCGAAGAAAACAATATATTCTGGCGACACTAGTTTTGACATGCACGTTAGTGGTCTATGTGTACCATACCGTGAACTTCAGATATGTTGCGACTGGTTCGAACATAGCAAAAAATCGTGCAGAACTACTCGCAGATCGGTCATCGGCGGTCCCGGTGACATCGACTCCTAATGTAGTTTTACCAGCAACGTTCGATTTTCGAAGTGAAACTTTCGGCTGCAAAACAGTCGAGTTGATGAACATGACATTTCCGGTTTGTCACTATACCGCTAAAGTCGACGACACTGTTAGCGGCTATCTGCTGCGCGGCCAGTACTTCGAGGCGGATGAAGTGAGTCGGTTTCTGCGACTGCTTCGTGGTGATGGACGGGTACAGTTGATCGACATCGGAGCAAACGTCGGCCTGTACTCATTACCGGCAGCTCGAGTGGTCAATGTCATTGCAGTCGAGCCCAACTGGCGCTCGATGGCTCGACTCGTCAAAGCCGTCAACCTCGGTGGAGTCATGTCCAACATCACCCTTGTACACAACGCCATCTCCAACGTCCGCGCCACTCTCAACATGGGTGTGCATCCGACGAACCAGGGAAACGCGTTTCTAATAAACACCACCAAGTGCGTAGTAACACCTAACAACAAGACGACATTATTTCTTAACATTACGTTTAAACGTTAACGTACAAGTTCTACTTTATTTGGTTCGCTTTTTGTTTATTGTGGTTTATTTTATGTCCTAACAACAAGACGTGCAATACTCTTGCGCCGACAAGAACCATTCATCTGAATGACCTTCTTCCGCTGATGCGATTAAAATCCGCTTTAATGAAGGTCGACGTCGAAGGTCATGAGGTCAACGTTTTCACAAATGCGACTGCTGGACAGTTCTTCGACCAGATCGACGTCCCTCTCATCTTCATGGAATGGGGTTTGGTTAAGAAACATTCGCCAGAAATTATTCAACGTTTACTTAACTTTTTCTTTAGCCGGAACTACGCGGTGTTTGACATGAACAATTCCAAACTAAAAACATCTTACACCTACTGGCATGGAAATATTTTGTTTAAAAAATTAACACAGGGAGCTTTGAAGTTTTAGTAGTAAAACGAACCGAAGACGTAGCCCTATTTATAAACTTTTTAAAAATTTCTGGTATGAACGAGTTTTTAATGTTTTCAAATAAACATTTTAAATAAATGATGAACGCTCAGGGTATAAAATGTAATTTAAAATATTTATATATGCACAAAATAGTAAAAAGTTACTGGTAAAATAATGACAAATCTTGTTTTATTTCTTTTAACACACTTATTGCAATAACAAAAATGGTAAATACGAAAAACCTGTACTTTGAAATGGTGGATTGAGTCAATATATACGACAGGTAAACGAGAGGTCGCGTTTTTATTCGTCGTTTACAAACGTTTTTTCTTAATTTTTGAAATAAAGGACGCGTTTTAAAGTTGCTACTTTTTATTCTTTTTATGCGCAACGCATTATGTGCTTTCGCGTATTAGCTATATCGTAATTATGTCTGTCTGTGTGTGTGTCTGTCCGTCCGTCACGACTTGGTGTCGATTCAAGCCCAGGTAAGATAGAGACTCGGGGTTTCATTATTAGATAGCCTAGAGTCAATAGTTTCTTGTAACAAACTTTCGTGACGCTACGTGGATTTTTTTCGAACTAAGATGTCAAACAGGGGTACCCCCTAAAATCGTTATTTTACCGCTGTTGGCTCATCTAACGTTAAAGCAATTGCAAAATGTGAAACATAGACATACTGCTTATCATAACAACCATTGGTAACGAGCTTCTCAGGGATATCGACATGGATAAAAAGTGGGTTTACCTTAAATTCTGGACGGACGTTGATGGAATCCATAAAATAATTTACGTCATGTCAGCCATATTATACATGTATGCACACTCTGATATTTTTAGCTTGACAGACATTGTTTCTTTTTAATCAATGTGCACTGCCCGATTTGATTGACTTTTATTTTATTTGCTTGTTACCTCCGCCAAGGAGGTAATGTTTTGCCAGACTTTGTTTGTCTGTCTGTCTGTCTGTCTGTCTGTGTGTGAGCAAGATAACTCAAAACGTTATGGACGGATCTTTCTGAAATTTTGAGGGTATGTCGGGAATGGCACAAGCTACCAGTGTTTCAACATTGTGGGTGATCCGGAAGGAATCCTGGATTTTGAATCACTTTGAAATTTTCGTTACCATTGCTTTCAATGGGGCATAAGGGAAACCGCTGCAAAACCGAAGATGGTGCTGCTACCTAGCGAATAACATTGGCTTGGCGGAGGTCTGCGGGCTCTGACTGCTTTCTAGTTTATATTTATTTTAGTTTGTATACCGGCCGGTACAGTATTTTCTGTACGATGTTATAAAATAAACGGCGTAAAATGAATGGTGTAAAATAAATTAATACAACGTTAGTTAATCCGACAACGGAGACGTAAATATCAGCGTAAAGTCTAACATAACGGTCTCGCCACCCAGAATATCGAAAAACGACGTGGCATTGCGTAAATGAACGCACCGTTTCCGGAAGCACGCGACTTTTGATTACGTGGCGCACGTCAATAGTTTTATACAGGGTGGTCCAAAAACGGCACAAAGTTCATGGCACCATAATTTTGCAACCTTACATCACAGAGTCGTGCGGTTTTCCGAAAGAAATTCTTTACATGACTTAAGTCAGCGTTTAAATACAGCAGTTAAATATTCTTTGTTTTTGCCGCTGGAAAGTGAACTATTGAAAAACAGTATTACCTTCAATGTACATTGGTCCATAAAACATGCCACTATTATTTTTTCAATAGCTCCGTGAAACATTGGCCAATTTGAATAATTTTTGGCATGCGACATTAAGAAAAAACTTGATGCAAAGGTTTGTAGCTTTAGCCATCTCACCTTAATGTTGTCGCTACACTACCATGTGAAATGCAGAAGTCGCAGTTTGGCCATTGACAACAATGAATTGATTCTGGGTAGCGTATGCGTCGCCTCAGAAATTATTAACTAAGTAACGACAAACGCAATTGACAATTATTATTGACTCAAAATGTCGCACGTGTCGCATCACATCATCTTCATTTTAGCATGTGCTCAAAATGTTTTCCTGCAGCACAAACGTAAGCGGTAGACGTAATCAAAAGTCGCGTGCTTCCGGAAACGGCGCGTTAATCTACGCAATGCTACGTCGTTTTTTTTATTATTCTGGATGGCGAGACCGTTAGGCCTATGTTTACAGGGTGGTCCAAAAATGGCACAAAGTTAATGACTCCATAATTTTGCAACCGTACGTCATAGAGTCATGTGGTTTTCGATCGTTTTCGTGTCGATTATTATGACAGTAAAGGCCACACAGATTTACTGAAGAGCAAAGCGGGTCTAAGGCATGCGCCGCGGTGCGTGGTGGGGGCTGCCAATGTTGAGGTTGCCAAATTTGGTGACTATTTTTAGTACGTGTTTACTTTTTAACAACCATGCGCTTGTTTGTTTCCCACAAGGCTGATGTCAGGAACAGCGGTTACAGTAGACAGCATGACTGTAACATCACGGCGTAACATGGTACAAAAAACCCGGCTGTTGCTAGGGTGGGCCGACCGTACTGTCTATATCCGAAGGCCAGCGTCCGACTTCTCTTGGCAAAAAAAACGATTTTAGTCCTATGCACGCTATAGTGACGATGCTACATCAAACTCTACAGTCAACGATACGATAGGTGATACATCGCACTTGACAGTAATATTTTCATTAACTTGAAGACGAACGTAAAGTAAAATTATTGATTTTACTGCAGTTAAACTTGAAGTTGAACTAAAAAAATTTAGAAACTTGAACTAAACTGAAACTAAAATTAGAGTCTCTAAACTAAACTAAAAGTTGAAGTGGAATAGTAGCCCAAAGTTAAATCTTTGTATGTGAGCCGTTTTGCAACAGCTTGCGTCAGTATGCTGTAGACTGTAGGTTACTTTTTACGCGCGATAGCAGAATGCTTCGCGCGTCTTAGCCATGGCTTGGGCGTCCGTCTGTACGTCTGTCTGTCCCGGTGTCCGTCCGACACACTATGGATTTGTATCAAAACGGTGCAAGCTAGGATCACGAAATCTACATTGTGGGCTGCCCCAAGACTCTAGTTTTTTTGCGACAAAATATCGTGTTCCTGGGTGCGGGGATTCCCCTCGAACGAGGGCATCAAATAGGTGTACCCCCTAAAAAGAAGTTATTTGCTGCTATTGCCTCGTTTAGTGTGAAAACGGTTGTAGACAGGTACTAACAGGCATGCTGCTTATCATAACAAGCACTTGTGACAGGCTTTTTAGATTTATCAACATTGATGACCTTGAACGACCTTGACCTCCCCTTCCCCCAAAAACACGGATTTTAGGGATTTTGTTGCAATTTTTGGCTGAAACATACATTTCAAGAGTGAATTGCGACGAAATGCCTGAAGATAGACCTAGACAATCTACCTGCATACGAATAGTCAGCGTTAAACGCAAATTTTAGCAGTCCAAGTACCGACCTCCTAGGTTCAAGGAGGCCTGCTCACGCGAGCGTCAAAGAGGGGTACCCCCTAAAAGAGTTTATTTTACTGATATTGGCTCGTCTGGCGTGAAAACAGTTGCAGATAGGCTTACTTGTTTGTGTGTTCTCTTTGTGTGTCTGCTGCACTATCTGCAAAAAGTCAAAAAGTATAGGCTAAAGTTGAACTTGAAGTAGAACTTGAACTAAAATGACGAGATATGAACTGAATTGAATTTGAACTGAAACTGTTTGTCCGAAGTAAAATATCACTTGCGCGTGGGTCGTGGCTGCAGGCAGCAACTTTGCATTCAAAATAATTGCGGCCAAATTGCTGCAGATGGTTAGCTTACTTTTGACAGCATATATAGGAACTCGGCATCGCCTTATCCAACGGGGTACCATCGCCGACTCGCTAGACGTACCGTTTGGCCACAGTACGTGAGTCACAGACAGACAAAACAGTGCAGCAAAGGCTCGATCGTAACGGTCGTCCAAACATTTGTGCTTAACTCACGTCGTGTGCTTTCATCACATCTGTGTCACGTGACTAGGTGCAGGTTTGATTAATCACGGCTTTCAGACGATGCTCTAAGGAGATTTTGCCGTGTGCTGGATGCAGCGGCGGGCATCACATGTGTAGCCTAGTTTACTGCTACTACAGAATGATGTAGCATGACAGGACGAGAATATATTACGAATTTAGATAGACCACAGACATACGCCGGAATATGATATAAAAAAAAAATATTGTGGCTAAAAAGCTGACAAACATCCCGATTGGTTTACGACGTCTGAACAAATATAAAACATTTGCGAACAGAAAAAAACGAAATCCAGCTGTCGTTAGAAAGAGCCGACAGTTTCTGAGATACTTCGACTAAATAGGTTAATTTAAAACCTTGGATTGAAAATTGCGGCCAAACCTCTCCACAAGAAGACATGGTTGGTTATGGCTACTAGGCCTATATTGATAGCCTATAGAAACTCGTCATCGGCCTGTCCAGCGACACTATCGGCGGCCCGCTACGACTTACTGTTCAGTGCAATACCCTACAAGAAGCATAGCAAAATGCATAGGCCTAATGAGCCTGCAAGGTCATCAAAGGTCAATGATTTTCGTGTCATGTGAAAGGGCTTATGCGACTAATTTCCATTAGGGCCTAATGACCGATAGCAACATAGGCCATGTCTGTCACCGTTTCTGAGATACGGCGACTCATAACTTTAAACTTTTTCACAAACAGTTGCAAATGGAGACACGGTTAGCCTACCACTGACAGGCTCCCTATTTGCCCTATAGAACGGCACCATTGCCGACCTTTTTTCTATTTACGACTTACCGTACTGGTAGTCACAATACATTTTGTGACAGACAGACAATAGTCTAGACAGACAGACGCATCGTAGCAATTGGCCAGACTTACAGCTTAACGGTCGACCGAAAAAGAGCATATGAAAATAGTCTCAGCAGCACGCAAAAAGGCCGTACACGAGCACAAAATGACATGCGCGTTTTAGCCAATAAACGTTGAAATAACGACATTTTAAGGGCGTTGCTTCTCTTTGTGTAAACCTACTGTCGTCGCTACCGCGGACAGTATTGGCCAATTAAACTTTCTAAAAGCCAGGGGAACTGCAGCTGACAGGCTGATAAACAATGTGTGTTGTCGTTCCTGTTGATCGGCAACAGGTGAACCACAATCTGCTAGAGCTCTCATAAATACGGCTATCCGGCAGAAAAATACGTCGATACGACTAAATTCGGAATCGGAAGTAGAACTAACGGTACTTTTATGTCTTTCCGATTACATTGTTTAGCAATGTGCCATAAATTAACCTGGTTGTTCCTTATTTTGTCAATCATGTTTTTTAAAAATATTATGTTGTACCGTATCGTTTACATTTGGCGCATCTCTAACGTTATAGTGCTATAGAACAAAAATGGAATCAAATACTCTATGTGAGCGGTAATGCAGGTTCCTTCGTTAGACAGCTTTGTAGCAAAATATCTCAAGAACTAATTAAATTTGTTATCATATATTGCTGCGGCAAGTCTGTAGCAAGTACATAAAATGATATTTACTATGACAAACTTTTGAACTGTGAACTTTTTCGCTGGTGGTCGGACAAGATGACTTCAAGCTGTGAGGTCCAGTACGGTTTCGACGTATGGCACTGACATGTCGTTTACGCAAGGCCGAGAGATGGACGCTCCTGGCTGTAGCTGCCGTGTTTCTAGTTGGCACTTTCTACCTCGCATTTTCGCCGGATCCGCCGGCCGATGTCGGTGAAAAGCGATCACCTGAAATAGCGGGGACTTCTCCGATGCTGGTGTGTGACGATGCGTCATGGGGACGACATCGCATGGCTGTTATTGTTCCGTTCCGTGACCGTTTCGACGAGCTGCTTGAGTTTGCCCCGTACCTTTACCGCTTTCTCTGCACTCAGCGAGTCCGCCATCAGATCTTCATTATAAATCAAGGAGATCCTTTCAGGTATGTTGTATGTCATCGTAGTGCCGTAATCTTTTGTAGTGCCTTAAATAGCACTGCAGAAAACTTTTTATTTTTTAAAGAAAAAATCAAATAAAATTTTTTGCACAATATTTTTTATGTTTTTTTTGCAGTTTGTTATCAAATAGCACACACAATTGCTTGCTATATTTTATTTTGTATTAAGATGAATATTTGAGTAGCATTGTGAAAAACATCGTAGTTAGGACGTTATCATTTTGATTTTGTAGAACAGGTACTGATGTTTTTTATGAAACGTTTTGCTTCATTAATCATAGCAGTGTGTAAGTATGGCTTATTAACCAGTTGTTTTTGTTTGTTTTAGATTCAATCGTGGATCACTGATTAATGTTGGATTTCTGTTGACCGAATCTACATTTGACTACATTGCTATACACGACGTTGATCTGATTCCTGATAATGTGAACATAACGTACTCATTTCCTGCTCTGGGACCATATCATGTGTCTGCTCCCGGACTTCATCCAAAGTACAACTATGAGAAGTTCCTTGGAGGAATTTTGCTGATTAGCAGGGATCATTTTCGAGCAGTAAGTATGCTGCAGAAATTCTGATTTAACTGTTTGTTTTTCAGTATGCATAGATCTCGTAGGCCGATTACTTGTCTGCAAAAAACTTAGAATGCTGCGGAATCTTACAGCAGTCTTGGCAAAGTCACGGAATCCACCAGAAGTCTGGGAGTTTTCAGGTTTTACAGAATTACTGTTTATTGTTAAGTTCACTTCTAGTTACCAGTTTTAGGGAAATGCTCATGTTAATTAGCATGGTATTAGCACATTATTTTAGATTGTGAATTTTGGTGCACTGCATCATGGCGTTATATACTGTTATGCTGCTATGTATTTTTACCATTAATATGCGTGACATGGGTTACATCAGCATGAGGCTTATTGCTACATGGTATCGTCGAATGCCAATTGATTTCTCAGTTATGGAATGTGGTCAACATGGTCTCTGGTGATTTTACTTTTTGCTTGATTTTTGGCTCAGTTTTTGTATGATATATAATATTAAGCAAATTTGCTTGTATGCTGATTATTGTGGTTTGTTTATAGGTTAAAGGATTTTCCACTAACTTTTGGGGCTGGGGTCGAGAGGATGATGAGTTTTACAGGCGCATTAAAGATAATGATTTACAGGTTGGCTTCATTTGTTGTCATCTCATAATTGTTGTACATCATTACCATAATGTTACTTCATTACCATAATGTACCGGTACTTTGAATTGAACTTTTTGATTTGAAACACATCGTGAGCTATTTTTTCAGTGTTGATCACAGTGACTATGGACAGACTATCTGGTCAAAACTGCTATCTTGCTCCATAAAAGCCACACTGAGGACAGTGTGCTCATGTTTTTAGAAGTTAGCATATAATATTAAAGTATGCAGCAGGGTTTTTGCAATGTACATACAGTAATAAGGTATTTTTGTTTGTTGCAGATATTCCATCCGGAAGGAATAACAACTGGCAACAAGACATTTCGTCACTTGCACGATGGAGTGCGTCGCCAGAGAGATGGTTACCGCTACGGAGACCAGAGAGCAGTCAGTTACAGTTTTATCTTATGTTTGCTAGCATTATTACTGGCATCTTTACCCGGCTATGCTTTAAATTGACTGATAGTATTGTATGATTTTCAGGTCGTAGCTCTAGTACTGTCCTTGGATGTTGCACATTTGATGACTTTCTGGAAAAATCTATTTCTAAGCATATCCAGCTTAACTCGGAATGTCTTTGCTAAATTCCTAATGTAAGCTGGCTGTCTCTAGGGGATGGCAGAGAATACTGCCTAGAAGTAAGGTTTTTATGGTGTTTGTTTCCAAAATAGTGCTAGGACTTTACACAAGTGTGCCGTAGAGTGTTAGCTTCTAAATGTGGGAAAAGTAACATTGAGGAGTTTTTTAAAATGTAATTTACTGAATGAGCTACCTAGTAATTTTTCCAATAGCAACGTCGTATGGCTTTCATGTGGATATCATATGTATAAGATTGAGAGATTCCCGTGTATCATCCATATGCAATCCGTATGTGGAATTAGTAAGACATTTGTCATGTATAAACCAGATGGTATGCTATTTCTGACTGTTTGCTGTTGTTTTTAATTTTTGTTTGTTTGCAGTTTACAGTTTTTGGATGTTCTTTTATTCTGTACTTTTTGGAACATATTTTTCCAGCAGAAGCTTTCGGTGGAATTTTTTTCCAGAAATTTTTAGCTACTGTTTTAAAAAAAACTTGGCGGAAAATTTTCCAGCTCACACTGCTGATTCTGTGTAGTGATTCGTTGCTGTGTGCAGTACATGCGACGTGATCGGGAAACCGGCGTCGACACGGTGACATACTCGGTTATATCACGGCATCAGGTTCGGGTCGATGGAGTCGTGGATGTAGTCGTGATCAACGTTCGTCTGAGCTGTGCGCTCAAGACAACCCCGTGGTGTCTCACTCCACGCCAGTTGAGTTCCGTGATGGCTGCGGAACGGAAACGTCTTCCGCCGGATGAGTTTGCTCAGCTTGAAGAGAGCATTAGTCAGCATGGCATTGTCTATGATCGCTCCAGAACTTAAACTTAAACTAAATTTTGCAAACAACATGACTTAAGATTAAAGTATATAATTATATGTACGCTTAAGTGGCACTAATAAAAGCGATAAAAGATTTAAGACTAGAAATTTGGGGCAAAGCCCAACGTGAGTCCACCCAGCGCCCTAAGTCCGATTGGGGGAAATTAGGGGTGGGTAAAATTTCCCCGGCATCAAAGTCACATGGCCCGAACTCAAATGCATTGGTATACGCCGAACGCGCATTGTCAACTTAGGGTAAGTCAACATGAGCGCTTATAACTTTGTTCATAGTAGACCGAATTTCACAAAATTTTTTTTGTTCAACGCCCAAATGATCGTTTTCGTCAACGCCGTTTACGTATTGTCGCTATCTTCATCGGTTCCAGCGATATTTGCGCTCAAACTCGAAAGTTGTCGCAAATTGCACCGATTTTTGAACGTTTTTTGCCCTCCCAAATTTTAGGGTGGGGCGGTGCCCCCAAAAGTTGTACTTGCGTTAACACCCCCACCTAGAGACACGTCAAGTGCCAAAGTTTCGTCGGGCTACACCCTCTAACTCTGAAGTTATAAGCGCTCATTTATTGCATTTTAAGCCAATTTTTGACCCCCCTTTGAAAAAAATTGTAAGGGGGGCCTCCGTCCCCGGTGGGGGGTGCGCTAGTAAGACTTGGTCATTCTCTTGCGCGTGTAAAAATTTGGGGGTGCAGCACCCGCTAGAGACTGAAATATAATCTTCCGAAATATTCGACTTAGGGTAGGTCAACATGAGCGCTTATAACTTGGGACGTAGAAGACCGAAGTTTACACAATTTTCTTTGTGCAACACGGAATTAACTGTATTTGATAACGCCGTTTACCGCTTGTCGATATCTCTATTCAGTTTAGAAATATTTGCGGTCAAACTCGAAAGTTGTCGTAAAACGTACTAAATTTTGGACATTTTTTGCCTTCCCAAATTTTAAGGGGGGCAGTGCCCCCAAAAGTTGTACTTGCATTAACACCCCAACCTAGAGCTGCGTCAAGTGCCAAAGTTCGTCGGGCTAGACCCCCTAACTCCGAAGTTATAAGTCCTCCTTTATTGCATTTCAAGCCAATTTTTGACCACCCTTTGAAAAAAGTTGTAAGGGGGGCCCCCGTCTCTGGTGGGGGTGCGCTAGTAAGACTTGTTGATTTTCTAGCGCGTGTAAAAATTTGGGGGCGCAGCACCCCCTAGGGGCCGAAATATGGTCTTTCAAAATATGCGCTTTCGGTGGGTACCAAAATCTAAATCTCCAAGGTTACTGGACCAAACTTTACCGTACTTGTTTCATCTAACGCAGGAGGAATCGCGATAGACGGAATGACTATCTGATTTTGAATATCTTCATCCGTTTCGGAGATATTCGCCCCCGAACTTCAAAGTCGTCCGAAATCGGGCCAAATTTTGCATGTTTTTGGCCCATGAAATTTTTTGGGGGTGTGCCCCCCGAGCTTTTGGACCGGCATTATAAAATTGGGCCTTGTACTGACCATCGTGCAAAATTTCACGCCGGTCTGCCCACACATCTCGGAGATCTCGCACGGGAAAATAAATAAATAAAAAACATCACTGGTAAAACTTAAGTCTGCTCCGCAAGGTATCGCTTCCGGGCGGACTAATAAAAGCGATGTTTTAGGATAAAAACGTTATGTTTGCCATTTTTTATTAAGCAATATATACTAGAGGTTTGGCATCAACTGTATACATTAACAAAATTTGTATATCTATGGTTTTTTTCTAGTAAATATGGCTGACATTACTTTTATCCTTAAACATTGCTTTCGTTTGAAATCTTATATTTTTTTTATTAGTACCACTTGAGTTTATTAATTTTAAATGAAGTTATATATTACAAAGTTCATTCATGTTGTTTTCAAGGTTTGTTTTTCCTTTAACTTACACTGTGTGTTCATAGAAAAACACCCGCTCTCAACTGCCACAATATATTATTGGAAAAGTTTAGATTTATATGCAAATTCTGGTGGGAAGGTTTAGAATGAATTGTGTAAAATTTAAATAAAAGTTAAATATTTGTTGCTACCAGTGACGCAGTTCTGACATCATATCTGAATGTTTGCAGATAATGAGTTTTACAGACAATTTTTCATAAATCTAAACTTTTTCTGGTGAGGTATAGAACATATGGTGTTTTTTTCATTTTAAGTAGAGTGACCACTTGTGTTTTGTCAGTCATTTGGATAAGGGTGGACGTGTGTTAGCCAATGTTTTTTTTGTGGTGTAACTCGTTTTCTTCCTCAAAAGTGTAGTATTGGCAATTTGGACTTGCTGATTGCTGCCTCTATTTTTACAATATAAAAATCTGTTCACTATGTCCAAGAAATGTCCAGGAATTTGACAGAAATCTGAGAAAACCTGGGAAATTGACCAATGTCAGGAAAAACTTTATCAAGGAGAGTTGTTTGTTGTTAAATTCGTGTTTCAGGAAACACCAGATTTGTCGCTCTGGGTTTAGCATAAGCATAGTGTATTTGATGGTACATTTTCCATGCTTTGCAGTTCATTATTATGCTGTTTTCATTGTTATATTATATTAACTTGTTAGTGTGCATGGCCTACTTAGTATGATTGCAACCATGATGTGTCAGGCAAATTCACTGTTCAAAGTGTGGTCACCTTCATGAAGAAGAAGAAGAAGATTCCGCATAGACAGCTAGGTCCGTTGCATGGGAGCTCATCCCCTTTACAGCACTTTGAGCCGGCGAGGGCAAAGCCCAGTTAAGCTAGCATACAGCCCAAGTCGGCCGGATTAACCGACTGGATCAGTATACTTGCAGTCCTGGCCACAGGGCCTACTGTTGCGCAGAACTCGCCGTTTTCTTCCATGGCAATGGCCATGACCACCGCTAGTACTCATTTTACCATCCCACAGAGGGTAGAAGGCTGAGTCGACCTAGCTGGCAGGCTTCGCTCCAAGATGGTTTACGTGCCCGCAGGTAAACTATCGCAGTACTAACAGGGCCCGGCGTAGAGTAACTTCGTTTTATCCGAAGCGCGTTACAAACTATGCCACGCCACCAACCTTCATGACTGTTAACTTATCGGCATCATGTTTATTTGAAAGTAATTAGTATTGTCGTTATGCGTTCACATATTTTGTATCATGATTTAGATAGTTGTGAATATCAGCAAAATACAGATCAAAAGCCCCAGTGGCAAAGTGCGTACATGTTTCAGGGGTATTTTGTAAGTATGTTATTTTGAATCATGACAGCATGACAGATGAATGCTGTTCTCATGTTACTGCCTTAATGTTAAAGTGACAGCTGAAAATGCAGCACGGTTTTGTAAAGCAGTTAATGCACCATTGTGATTGATTAAAAATACAGCAGAGTGTAAGATTTTGTTACTTGTGTTTTTTTAATGTGTTGCATGATTCGTGTATTTTTTTGAAAATGTAGCTGTGAATAAATGTAATTACACCAACTCATGCCATGGTAATTTGAAGAAATCCGCTTTAACATTGTCATTACTAATGTTGTATCAGCCCACTTTTTGGTAATTCTTATGCAGCTGTTATGATAGTTGTGATAGGCCATATTATGTGTCTTGCTCGTCTGTCGGTCTGTCTGTCTTTTGGTTCATTTATTTTCTGCTTGTCCTCTACGTGCTTTTGCTGCAAAAACAAAAAAAAATGTAAAAATGCCAAAATTAGTCAGAATGTTCCTGGATGCAGGAGTGACGATTGCGCCAATTTTTAGCTCAAAAAGTGAAGCGTTGGATTAGGTTTGTGAAATGAGGCGGATAATATGTTGGCAGCATAGGGCTGGCGTATTTTTCTAGTTAGAGTCGGGTTAAAAACTTTGTGTCATGGTTAGTATGTGGTCTGAGGAAACCTGTTGTTGGTACTGAAACTAAAAATTATAGTTAGGGGCCCAGAGGCTCTGTGTCTTATGAAGTGCTTATGTGTTTTTTGTCATTGGCCGTAATTCTGTTTGTACAAATTGTTGCGTAATTAATCGTGACAGTTAAATCTGTGATACTGCTGCTAGTCATACTACTGCGACACGTACAATAATTGGCACTTGATAATATAACGTTAGTGATCAGATATCAGTTATGCCATCTGTTTTGGCTTATCTAATTTGCCGTGTTCCCCTAGTAGTGTTGCACTGAAGTACTAATAAGTTGGAATTATTTCCACTATTGTGTCATCAAAAAGACTTACTGGTACTGAGTTTCATAGCATTGGGAAACATGGATACCGACTTTGTCACTGTTGTACTTTTTTGCTTTATATTGTTCTTATATAGAAAATAGCTGTTGATTGTAGTTGTTGTTGATGTTAATTTTTTTCTTCTGCATTTCTGCCAAATATCTGTTGTGTGTGAGTGTTTATGTGGTTTTGATGTATGAAATATTTGATGAAACGTATAAGGGAACAGTGGTCGAATATGTGGATTTAAACAGTCTTGATTCTATTACTGTATACTCGTGTGTAAGTCCCAGGAATTGGAAATTGGTTGCAGATATGATTCTGGTCAACGTTTCGGTATTTGCAGCTGCTGAATCATTTGCATCATGCTAGAGCAGTTGCACCCTGAATTTTAGCCAATTGGAAAATTTTATTTCCGTTGCAACATTTCATTCTAAAAATACTAAATTTGGAGCCAGTAGTCTTCTATTTTGTGGAAATTTAGGGGCAAAAGTGAGATTTTGTAACACCTGTATCTTTGTTGTTGGAAATTTCAAGCTGTCTTGTCAGTAACCTGCAAATTTTTGCTGTCTTGCTCCCCCCCCTAATTTTTTAAAGCCATCATGCTGCTGTTGCTCATTTTCGTAGCAACTAACAGTCGGGTTAGATCTTTGTGTCACATGTCAAAACTTACACCTGCTTCCAGCGTTGCAGTTCAGACTCAGTAAATGGCCTAATGCAGGGTATCTGCAGTTTTTCCATTTTCCATTAATGGGTGTGTGACTGTTTATGCTTATGTACCATGTATGTATTTGGGTGTTTTCTTGAAAGATGTCATTTTTTCTGGTTATGGATATGACTGATGTTGGATTTAGGGCTGTACCAAATAGCAGATTTTACTATTTGGCTGAATAAGAATAATTTATGTTATTATGCAGCTGAATATAAACAAGTGATGCAAGTTCAAACATTGCACAATGCCTTGGTTTTATTATGGTGCGGTGCCAAAAAATTTCCAAGTCGGACATTTGAAAATTTTTCGAACCAGACATTTTGATACAGCAAAGATTTCTGATACTAATGAAACATGAACATATTCTTGACAGTAAGCAACCTAAATGTTAAGAAAATGCCATGAAGCATCACATATGGGCTGAGACAGCAGCCGTCTAAGGCTAAATCAGGAACAACCGGCAGTGATGGCCTTGTTCTTATCATGCGTATTCGGCTAGTTTTCTGCATTACTAATTGACAAATACACTATTCAGCCTACTATTTGGACCGAATAGAATATTTGGTTCAGCCCTAATTGGATTACTTAATTATTAGGCCGTTAGTTAGTCTTATTTTGCTCAGTCATTTAAGTGTATTTTTATGTTTTCATTGGGCGAGGTCAACTATAGTTCGAGACCCACAATGTTTGCTAATTAATGCAAAAGTTTTGATCTTGTATGGTCTTAGACCAAACTTTAATTGATCGTACAACGTTCTCAACTCCTTACAACCTTCTTATCTACGTTCTGTGCTTAATTATCAAACTCCTGCATGTTCTCTGCATTCTGCCAACACCAATATGCTGTCGGTTCCACGTGTCGGCACAACATTTGCCCTCTGTCGTTTTAGCATTGCAGCCGCTACAGTCTGGAACTCACTACCCTCTAGCATTCGCAGTTCTACCTCTGCAGACACTTTCCATCGCTCCTTAAAAATCACTGCTTCCAGCAGGCCTACTGCTGCCCCTAACGGCTTAGCCAAGTGCCTCAGATTCGGCCACTGGCTGACATTGTGCACTCTAAATATGCACTTACTAATGTCTCAGTGTAAGTTGACCTTGCCCATTCATTTGTGCCAATCACGTAGCTACTTCCATGGATTACAGTAAAAGAGAGACTTATAGCAAATAAAATTTCCCACCATTAACTTTTGAGTGACTTCAGTATTTGCAATAAATTGTGCCATATTATTGTCTCGATGGTATTAAGTGATAAGTTACCCTGGACTAGCTATGTGATTAGTTTTGCGAAAAATGCTGAAACGGTTGAATAAAATCGAATTCACCGTGACCGTAAGTAATTTTGAACGTCAGTTTGTTACACTGCTGAAGCTCGAAAGATAATTATGCATGGAATACAACACTGATTATGATAACTAGGACTAACTTTGACGCTACTCAGTCACTGCAGTCGAAAACCTATGAGTCGACCGGCTCGACCCAGACACGGTGGCTGACTTTCTCAACCTTCACGATGCTTGACGAGAAGTAAAGAGCAACCAAAACAAAATATGACACGCATGTGAAAGCATTGTCTCGAGGAACCGGTATCATATCATAAGCAGTCTTCTTCGCTCAAGTTCGCCGCTCTAAAAGCCAAAGATTATAGAGCGAGCGGAAGCCACTGAAACCTAATTAACTTACTTACTGACGATAATGATTGTTTTGATCGTATACAACTTCCTGTTTTCCTCCTTTTTCGCTCAGTGTTTACGAAAATGGCAGTTGGTAAAAATAAAAGATTGTCGAAAGGTGGTAAAAAGGGTTCCAAGAAGAAAATGTTAGTAAAATACAATTTACCATTTTATCGTTTTTTGTCTTTTTTTTGTATGTTGTTTCTCTGTCTTGTACTGTGTGAGATGTTTACGGATCAATTTGGGAGGGTATGAATTTATGATTTGATGGAATCAAAGTTTTCTGACGAGCGTTTAGCAGTGCATTTGGTTTTTTAAGAAATATTGCAGAAGCATTATTTCGTTGTAACAAATAGACATATAGCGCTGTCTTGTAATATGTACTTCTATGTTCCTGTAGTACACACTTAATGAAATCGGTCGACACGCCCTAAACTAGTAGGACACCCTAACTATAGGACTATAGACCGCTTACATGAGAGATAGCTAGAACTTGCCACAAGCACGGTCTTATATGTTGTATATAGGTTCGGGCGTGTTCACTGGTTCCACCTATGCACTTGACGTTTCGTGTCAATTTCTACTGTATGCATGATGAGAATTTGTAGGAATTCATGATGTTAGTTGCTTACATACTTTTCTGACTCCACTGGAACGGGACCCGCTATTCCGAAGGTCCACCATTCCGAAGGTCTGCTATTCTTAAAGTCCATTGTGCAGATATGCACCACAGTACTAACATCTGGATTAAGGTTAGGGTTAGGTTTAGGATTAGGGTCAGCCTTGGGATAGGCTCAGGGATAGTTGGAATGGTAGACTTTCGGAATAGCGGACCAGAATCACTGGAACACCGGCCATTTACATAGTGGTGTGTAATGTTTATTGTGTATGTGTTTCATCTCCAGAGTGGATCCGTTCACAAAAAAGGACTGGTACGATGTCAAAGCGCCGTCAATGTTCAACACTCGTAACATTGGCAAAACAATAGTGACCAGAACTATCGGAACAAGTTTGTGATGTTCTATTTTGTATTTCTTACTGCATTGATCCCAAATTTTTCGTCGTGCACGCAGTGTTATCTGCGTACTATGTTGGTATTTAGTGCAAGTCAGTATTATAAACTTAGGTCACTGACCCCGTTGAGGTTATATTACAGTAACACTGTTATGGGAAATGGACTTGTTAAGCTCACTGTTAACATATTTATGCAAGAAATGATTTTTGTGTGCAATGTGCAGTGACACAGTCAGGCCCAATGAGAGCAACATCGAGCTCGGGAAACGTTTTTGATGAGCCCTATATTGGGTGGCTGGGGAGTGGGATACAATTTACAAAATGCATTCATTCATTCATTCATTTAAGGAATAATTAGATTTGTTGAAAAATCGTTGCCAAATATCTGATGACAGACATAAGCTCAATTCATGTGATGAGTTCTGTTGTCAGATGAAGTCTTTGAGCAGTGCCAGCCTGTTGGGGCTCCCCGAACGTTTTGGGGCTTGCAATTCCATCCTTTCCCACACCCTTGACGGTTCCTGCGCCCTTGACGGGCTGCACAGTACAGTAATATTTAGGGATGCTGCTTATATGTGGACGTGCGATCACATATTTTGCAAAATCCTGTA
>Ga0209367_1000443_pt1 | contig 40522 bp, 30 predicted proteins | sample WorMetLIZISLAND2_FD_187412 | JGI IMG/M metagenome (GOLD analysis project Ga0209367, IMG submission 187412) | Marine gutless worms symbiont microbial communities from Max Planck institute for Marine Microbiology, Germany - Olavius geniculatus... ...
GACAAATCCCTTCTCCACTGCCCTCAGAGTGACGGCCGGGGGTCAGAACTTCTTTCTCCCCTTGCCACCGTCCCCGCAATGACTCAAGTCACCGAAGGGGGACAAATGGACAGGCAAACGCGCGTGAGTGAAAGAGTGAAGCTAAGGCGACGTCGACGGACAAGCGCAGTCAAGTGTCTTAAGTCTTCACGCTCTGATGCGTCGTCGTTCTTCACATTCCATCAATAATCACGAGCCAACTTGACTTAGGCCTAGATGCAGCCGCTGAAGCTGCTTCTCGCAGCTGATTTTGTAGAACAAAACAAAGTTTGGATAGACCTATGCGTATTATTGATCTCAGAAGTAAAATTTCTGTAAGTAGTAAGGCCGTGGTTACCGTTACACTTCATGTACATGTAAAACACGAAACGTTTGCAAAAAATGCTCTGCTTTTACGTTATTTTCCGCGTCAAAATCGTTTCATCGTTTGCAAACTTTGCAAAATGCTTATGCTCAAACGTTTTGCAAATGCTGTAGCGTGCTTACGTGTAAAATAAAGCGCGAAACGTTAGATAAAAATTTTGTATGATTTTTTGGTTTTTTGCACGTAATTATCACGCAATGGCGTATATATCGATAGCCAGGAATTTATCTTGCGGGTGCACTGCTGAGCTCCCAGGGGCCGACATTCGATGCCGAAGGCCAAGAGCGAAAGGTGGTCTTAGAGAGAGGACTCACCGGGAGTTTGGGGGGATCGCTGTAAGTTCCCCAGCGGGGTCGGGTAGTGAAGAAAAGTATAGCGGATTCTAGACCGCAAATGCATTTTGAACGCATTATGAGCCCAAAGTAGGCTATTAGACGACATTTTTGCGGCTAACAGACGCGTCGTGTCTAGTAGCTGTAGCTGCAAAAGTCGCTTAGGTGCCGTAAAAACTACTACTGCTGAAGACAATGACCCAATGCCCAATTCACACCTGCGCCGCCAACGCGACTCACTCAACTCGATCGACGCCGACACGACGCAAATTGTCGATCCGAGTCAAGTTGGCGTCGTAAATGTGAAAAAGGCGTACAAGCCTCGGTCGTTATAAACGAATACAGACTCGTTACGAGGACACAAAAAAGTTTTTAAATACACTGAAAAAAACTACTCATCTTGTATGATAGAGCACCCTGCAACCCTTACCCACTCCATGGTTAGCCTACCACGACCTAATCGTTGGAAAACACAAAAGCTGCAATATGAAGCGCATATGAGATTAGTTAGAGGTGAATTTTTTGTTACTTTATGTGCTATAGAAATTCAAGTTTTACTTTGACTTTGCACGCACTTACTGGCGAATGGGTCGAGTTGGACGTTGGTCTGATCGTCTAGCGAGTTCCTGTCATCCGAGTCGTTCTGAGAGCGGTCCGGTCTCATAGGCCGAAAGTACGGACTCCATCTCTGGCGTCCGGCGTCCTTCTTCAGTCGCTTCTCCTTTGCCCGTCTGTTTTGGAACCAGACCTGTGCGTACACACGCGTATAGGCACTATACAGTAGCTGGACGTGTATACATTTTGCCGGCTGAAGCGAGACGCACGGAATTTTTTTACGACAGAAAGCGGCGAAAAATTGTTGTTCGACTTTTATCTCGTGATATAGACGAAATGTAATTCAATTCAATTCAGTAATGGATTGAATTGCAAACACTATTTTTTCAGTAAAACTTTGAAAGCAAATTAAAAACTGCACTAATATTTTTAAAGGTCCAACAAAAATGTTTAGGGATACAGGTATTTATTAGGAGGGACGGAAACCGAAAGGACAAGATTTTTAGGCTTTACCTGTACAACGCGCATGTCAAGCCCGGTCTCAGCACTAAGTTGTTCGCGCACATGACGCGCAGGCTTCGGACTCTCGTTGTAGGCTCGTTTCAAGGCTTCTAACTGCTTCGCCGTGATCGTCGTCCGAGGCCGCTTGTTCGCACTGTCCAAGTCGAACTCTGCTATAAAACACAGACACACGTACATCATCAGCCTCTCGACGATAGTCAAGACGATATTCAATGCTACACATTGAGTCAAAAAACTCTAATAATTTTTTGTTGCAAATTGTCCGCCGAAAATGAAATAATTACAAAATTGACCAATCGGGCTCAGATATGATTATGAACATGAGTTTAGTGTCGTGTTTTTGACTCGGGTAGATTTTCCGTTTGCGACTGATGGTGGCGGCTTCGATCGAAGCCGGAAAACGCTGCATAAATATACCCTCAAAACGTGACGAGCACTCGTCGAGCAAATGCAATTTTCAAGCTCACTATGTTTATAAATGGGTTATTGTCGAGGCTTTGCCCGCGGACCCCACCGGGAGGCTTACAGGGTTTTCTGCATCCTCTAAATTCGCGGTTTGGGGTAGAGTCAAAATAGGTTACCCTTTTAAAAAAAACTAGGGGCCTGAAGCGTGTATTAGGGCCTTGCGGGTTCATATCTGTACTAAGTGGTAAATTAAATGCGGTTATTAGCTGGTCGGGTCGGTCGGGTCGTTTTCGTCAGGCCCGTCGAGAGCCACAGCGGGGCCCTGGGAAACATTCTCGCGGGGCCCCCGAAACTTTTTTTGCGGGGCCCCACTGGGGACACAATTTTTGAATTTTTTTTTAAAATGGTGCATTTTGGCGTACTTTATATTTCTGAGCGATGGCGGGGCCCCCAAACGTCGCGGGGCCCGGGGTAGCTTACCCCTACCCCACTCTCTCGACAAGCCTAGTTTTCGTCACGAGTCGGGTCGGGTAAGAAAACACCTATCCGCAATGCTCTAGTACCGTACGCACCTCTCGTTTTGACGGTTTCGTAGTCGGCCTTGCAGACGAGCTTCTTGTCGTCCATCAAATAGAACTCGTCGCCCGTGTTGAGCTGACGACTGCACATCGAGCAGGCGAAGCATTCGAGGTGGTAGACGTTGTCCTGCGCTCGACGCACGATCTGTGTCGGCGGAATGCCTTGCTCGCAGCCCGCACACTTCGTACCGTAACGACTGCAACAAGCCACGCCAACACAGTGTCGACATGACACGCGGCCGTCCGCATAGCTTTACGTGCTCACGCAGCACTTACTTCTTTTGAATTCCAAGTGTAAGTTTAATTTTACATTATCTAGTGTCATGAAGGTTCGCGACCATAAATTACCCGTCATAACTTAAGATTTTCGACCTACGTGACCTTGATCTTTTAAAACGTAAACTGACATTCCAACTTCTCTGGCTGTGTAAAACGTTCACGCCAATTTTGAGTTTTTATATTTTTTTACCCGCGAAAGCTAGCATTAGCTATAGAGCGCATTAGCTACGGTAATTCTGTCCGTCTGTCGTCCTAGTATCACGACTCTGGGCCGATTCAAGGCCAGATGAGATAAAGACTTCGGGTTTTCACGATATAATAGCCTAGAGACTCTAGTATTTCGTGACAAAAATTTATACCGCTGGGTGAAAGAGGTCCCTACAAACGAGAAAGCGAAAGAGGGACACCCCTTAAAAAGACGTTATTTTACCGCTATTGGCTCGTCCAGCGTGAAAATGGTTGCATACAGTCACAGACATGCTGCTTACCTTAACAAGCACTGGCGACAAGTTTGTTAGAAATGTTAATATCAATGACCTTAAATGACCTTGAGGCCTGAACCCACGAAATAGTGGATTTTAGTGATTTTTTGCGATCTTCGGCAGCAGAAGAGTGAATTGCGACGAAATGGATAGATATAGACCAAGACTATGCGAGCAGAAACTGCTATGGGCTCTCGCGCGTCTCATGAGCATTAGCTCAATTTTTTTGTTGTTTACAAGGCAGGGACCCGTACGAGACAAACTGACAGACAGACGGTCAAGCAGACAGACGGACGTAACCCGTAATGCGGCCTAGGCTGGTGTGTGCACACAAACCAGAGCGTGTCTGCGCTACTTGGCAGCATTCAGCACCGCAGCGATACTGAAACAATTTAAGTTGACTTTAATTTGAGGACTGCAACCTAACGTGAAGTAGGCCTAACTCCCCAAACACATTCGAGGGCTCCAGGCATTCTGAGATGCTGACAAAAGCGTCACTTCGTCGCTGAAATCGGACAGAATTCAGTAACGCATTTGCACGTATACCCGGGTGACGCTAAAAAACGTCCCGAAATTTGCGTTAACTATGAGGGCGCGTATACTTTATAGAGATAAATTTTTTTCGCACATTTGTGGACCAATATGTACTCTTATTTATAAATTTCAATGACCTCACTATTGACACCACTGAATGCCGCTTAATGACGTAAGACGAGTTAAAAATCCATTTATGTAAAGACTGCGTTCCATCACACCGCATCAAAGCAACTCAAATTTCCTTCGACACAAAACGCCCGATTTCGTCAGTTTACAAAACTGTACACCGCATCGCATTCAACAGATTTGAATCCCCACTCTTTATTTAGTTTGGGATACCTTGCAAGAACTTGTCTATGTCTATGAAAAAAGAAGTAAATGATTTTTCAAACCTCAAAGATCTTCAGAATGTTATCACAGACAAATGGCACGATGTCGACGTCAGACAATCAAAATCAGAAAAGCCATAAAGCAGTGAAAAAAGGGTCTAGCAGCAGTAGCAAATAAGAATGGAGAACCTATTCAGCACATTTTCTGCTGATCAGTTGACTGATGATTCGGCCTACTGTGATGTTTTGGCGTAGCCTGCGTACAAGCGGCAACGCAAATGATGAACCGCTTGCAAAAATTGCTTTATGGCGTGTGACGCTATTTTGTTTGTATCACGGCTAATACAGAAGTGTTTAGGCGAAAATTCATACACATTTTGGAAGATGTTTGGCCATTACATATATGTTTTTGCACTTAATCATTTTGACTGCTCGGGTGAATAGTGCATGCAAATGTTCACAATGTTTTTTGCGCCACCCGGGTATATTTTGCTGATATAACAAAAATCTACTGCAAAAGTGTCTGTGTGTTAACTCTTAAAGAAGCGTTTTTTTCTCCACAAAAAAATCCCGAAAAATAATATTTTTTGCCAATTTTTCAGTTAGGTATATTGGCCTGCTGAAAATAGACGAGTGTCATAGACTGAAAATTCGAATTGGTAGTATATTGCCACATTTGTGACTGTACTACAAACAACAAAAACATTATAATGACAATCGAATTATAACGATAAAACACAGTTTGTGCTATTACGATTACAACAGTAGGTTATACAGACCGGAAGAAGTCGTCTTTGCAGTAAACATCGTCGCCCTTGGAGAAGCATTTATCACTGAGATGAGCGTGGCAGTCGGAACACTTGAGACAACGCGAATGCCACGACCGCTCCTGTACTTTCAAGATAAAACGGTCGAATATCGGCTCGGCACAACCCGTGCACATTGGAACGGCCACTACAACACACCGGCCACACAGCAATAAAAGTAAATGTGAAAATGGCGTATAGCTCTTAATAGGAAATCCTTCACCCTCACAAAGCTACGGAGCGTCACCTGCCATATGGGATCACACAGTATTAGCTACCACCCGACACAGATAAACGCGCCCCGCTTTAACCCTAGCCAGACAAACCAGTACTCGATTTACCTAAGTGGAAGGGATGGAAGGCTGAGTTCACCTTGCATTAAATACATTAACACTATCGTTGCTTAAATTTTGTACTCGCTGTTGCTGTTGACTTCCGTACCTTCTGAGGCACTGTAGCTGGTTCTGTATGCTTTTTTCTACTACAGTAATTGTGATTTCTTGTTTTTGCTATTATTAACACTAAATAAAGATAAATAAAGATAAAAGATAAAGTGAACAAAAATTTTCAATTACAGCAATCAAATGCTGGTCCAGTTACTCTACCAGATTTCACCACTAGTGCCATGAGGCGAAACAAAAATCTAGAAATTTTTGCTAGACAAACTCGAGTTTTTGTTACCGAGAAAATACGACGAGGATTTGCGTAGAAAAATAACGCAGAGCGACTGATTTAAACTGCCGCAGAATATGAATCAATCTGATGAGAACATTTTATATTTTTCCCACTTGTGCGTCGAAGCGACAGAAATTCGACCGGACACAAAATGACGCTGAATAACTGACGCAAAACATTTATTACGACAGTCTTACGAAATTAATTACGACTTGCAGAAAATTGCACCAGCGGGATTCGAACCAACGCCAGCCGGCACGCTATCCACTCAGGAACGCCGCCACAGAAATTCATCAGACTAATGAATACGACGTTTTTATAGGAACAGTTGAACAGCGCATGTTCACAATGGCTTCATGATCGACTGCGACGACGATACATAATACAATAAATAATATAAAAATTGTCAAAAATATTTGGAATAGTTTTTTTTGTTTAAACTAGCGAGTTTTCAATTGTCAAAGGCATGCAAAATATTTCGCAACCATTTTTTATGGTGCGCAACTCCCGTACATTGCGTGAATCATTGCTTTTTGTGCGACTATAGCTAAAACCGTGATCCTAAGTTTGTAATTCTTATGATCGTGTTTCCTATTTTCATTATTTATATTTTTGAAAATTTATTTCTTGTTTATTTTTTGTCTGATCGTGAAGTGTACGGCAAATAAAAATGTTCATTAATGTGGAGGCGAGACGACGATAGTCAAGTATATGAAAAACATTCGCCACTTGGCACAAAACGCTATTATTTCGTTTCGTCCGTCGCAAATTGCTGTTGTCACCAAGCGAATACAAACGAGCGATTTCGTCTTTTATCAAATTATACTTTGGTTTCCGTTTTATTTGGGTTTTATATTGTGTGTATGCTTGTGTCGCGGTCTCCACGACGAAATAAAGTTTACAAATTACCTGGCAGAACGAACACGGTCGACATTGCGATAAATTAATCTCATTAATTAATCTACAAACCTAGTTCGAAGATGAAAGCTGCAGAAGCGCGTCGCTGCAATGTCCGTCGCAGCTGCTTGTCCATTTCACGCCGTGAAAAAATAATTCAGCCGCACGCACGGACATACATACGCAGTGTCGTCCAGATTTTATGACATCTTGGGTGGTATTGCGTCACCGTGCACACGCACACCTTGGGCGGTTTCTTCAGTATCGAGTCTTTCAGACTGAAGGTAGGACTCCTAGTCTACAGTAATCGAAACCGGATATCAGCTGACAAAAATTATAAGCCAACTCAAACTGTGGATACCAACCAGCGTTCAAACTGCTACAACATCAAATAGTTCTAGTCTAGAATTTGAGTTAACTGTTCATATAAGTAACTGACAGCAACAACATTGGTGCAAAAGTGTCCATGTTACCCTCCGCCTACTGACGTCGTCGGCGTCCTTCACAACCGTCCACCACCCAAGGTGTCTGGACTCAAGGAGCAACAGAAACGAGCCAAGCTGTGAGACTGACAATACACCGGTCGTCGATGGGTCGGTGTGGTTCAAGATCCACTGACCGGGGCGGCGTGACGGTGGTCTGAGCACTGGGCAGGTGCTTCGTCGTCGACGTGGTCAGTCACGCTATATGACGATATATCTGCACTGCAGCCATGTACGCGCTGCAGCTAGGCGCAGCCAGCCGCCACCACTCGTCTTCTCATGTACACAGCCTCTCTACAGGGTGGGCCAAAAAAGTAAGCCATTACACTGAGTCTATATCTTCGCTAAATATTAACAATTTTTTTACTAGTCATGCACGCCACACCTATTATGTCGCTGCACTACCTTGTAAAACATGAATGTCAAAAAACCAACAATATCGTACAGTCGCTAATTGTTACTTCGTCGGTTATGGGCCAATTTAAAAAAAAATCAACTGCTAGAAAGCTTACTGTTAATTGTTCTATGCAACTAAATATTCTGACAATTTGAACAATTTTGCTGTGCATTAATTTCTAATGTACAGTAATACTAATTGGTGGCTGCAATTTTGCTCAGTTAACTGTCTGAGCATTGTGGGCGCATCTGGATGTTTAGCGGCTACGCATATTCGCTGCGGTAGCTGGGCGTACGCTACGCTAGCGTAATTATAGCGCGTCCAGACACTGCGTTAGGCTAACATGTAAATATAAACAAACAGCATGGACGTAAATTAAATGAAAAATGGACGAATAAAATAAAATATGCATTTAATAAAGCCAAATGCAATGAGACTGGTGTAGTATCAAAAAATATTTTAAAAATACCAAAAATTATATATTTCTAATTCCGTTATTTATGACTTATTACAATTAGGCCTAGAATACCCTTCGTCGTTTGATCTTTTTTACTACTAACAAAGTGCCAGAACTTTACTGGGATAAAATTTTGCTGCTTTCAGCAATAGTGAAAAGAAGAAAAGTGCGCACGCACATAGGCCTAAGGCTTGCATATCTCGAGCTCGTGTTTATTTAAAACATGAGTTCGCGAGCCCACTGGAAGTAGCCAGCATTAATTGCTAACCGCAGACAGTGATAATCAATCACTAAAAACATTATTAGGCTACAGTAGTTCACGTAAATTACATGTACCGATCAATTCCATTATGATGGTCGCCATATTTACTTTTCCGCTAAGCTAGCAGACTATAGTGCCCCTGAAAACTGCTAGGTTTATTGCCTAGCAGCTACGGGTAGCAGCTGTAGGTAGCGAACTCTCTAGGCAATTAGCAGCATAGCGGCTAGGCCGCTAGGCGTAGCCGCTAAACATCCAGACGCGCCCACGTCTCGATTGTGCGGCTTTACAAACTGTGCATTATTTTGTTGAAAATAAAAATTTACTATGTTGCTATGTGTATTTTTTGACACTTAATATAACTCGTATTTTAACATTTTAGTTGACTGCTTTAAAATATACCATTAGACATGCATGCATCTGTAGATGTTGTTGGTTTTCGGATATTTATGTTTTACAAGGTAGTGAAGCGAGATAATAAGTGTGATGTGCATGCCATTAAGTAGTAAATTTCTTACACAGTCTACTAATAAAAATTGTGAAAATTGGCCAGTATTCAGCGAAAATATGGACAAAGTACAATAGCTTACTTTTTGGCTCACTCTGTACGTCTATACGCCAACGTCAATCAACCACCACGTGACTAGTCGACACCGGATGTTGCGTCGTTAACGACCAGCTACCGACTTGACAGGATTCATATCCTAACTCTTTCAACAGCGTTCCCGTCTGATCTAACTTCATAAGTTCATAACTCCATCAAAGTTGATCGATTTTCAATCGATTTTCAATGTTTCACTTATAAGTAGGCATTAAGATTTCAAGTCGTTATAGAGAAGAGAAAATGTTTGGGCCGTTCTGATTTAACGCCGCTGTTATGCCGTAACATTTTAGTTACTCTGTTTTGTCAACTTTCTGTTTGTATCATTGCTGTTAGGCGCCCTTGTTGTGCCCATACGTCGTCCTAATCATGGCTTTCATTGATCGATTGATACGAAAAGGAAAGTAAGAATTTTAAAAAAACCAAAAGGAAACGTTTAACGCAAAAATGTTGGGCCAGGCGTATCCGACGGCCGTCCCCGAAATGACCTATACTGTGTCGGGTAGGACGTAAAACCAATACCCAATCAATCAATCATAAAGTATCCGACGGTTTTTAGCGGCTAAACGCCGGACGCATGCCGTGCGTGCTTCCAGGTGTCTGTTTTTGGAGGGTTAAACACAATGAACATTGAGTGACGACGTCGTGCATGATAGTAGCGTATGGATGATAACGGCAATTTGAGCGGTTTGATGCGTTGCGGTTAATAGGTTAAATACGCAGTCAAGCCGTTCACAAGTGAACCGTGACAGACCGCGACCAACTTCTGAATGACAACCAAGATCTGCGTGAGCAGCGCTCGTTTCCGGTCGTCTCATTCATAATATTCGTGATGCCGCCACCGGACACAATAACACGCGCCAAATCAACGGTTTATGCTACTGACTGCATATATGTTCATTGTGCGAATAACTAGCATCAGCTGTAGGTAGCATTAATTTTGAGCCATGATTTCGCAATCACAGCAAAGATGTACGCGCTCAAAAATCTCAAGAACGAGACTAACGACTGCCACCCTTAAAGTGACCGAAGTAATATGGTAATAGGCCTAAGCGAAATGGACTTAATAATAATAATACATTTGTATAGCGCCGTGGTGTCGTATAGCTTCAGAGGCGCTTAGATGCAATAGATTACCGAGATAGTCGATTTATCTCTAAACGTTTTTGGGCTTTATGCTATTAAAGGGTCTTGCAGCACATTTTACTATTAACTATGTTGGAATTTTAATGTATGCTGTTGATCTACTGTTGATTTCTGCTTCAAATTGTGATCTGAGAAAAATGATTAAAATATGTGAAGGTGAAGTGGCCTAGTTGGATATGTGTTTTAATGTTAATAAGTCATGTCTGCTTAGGTGTGGTTCTAGATACAAGAAGCGATGCGTTGCTATTTTACAAAATAGTAATTTATTTCGTGAATGGTCGACAGTCAAATACTTGGGTGTTACTTTTGAGAGTGGCTTAAAACTCAAAGTTTCACTTGCAGCCAAGAGAATGCAGTTTTTTTAAAGCTTTTAATTATATATATGTCTGCGTTTGGTTTACTGCCTCTCCAATGTTATTGTGTCATTTACTTCATACTTATTGTTTGCCGATTTTATTATATGGTCTTGAAGCTGTTACCATCTCTAATGCTAATCGCCAAACCCTGTATGTTATATGGAAAACTGCCTTGTATAAAATCTTTAAATTAAACAATGAGGTTAATTTGTTGTATGTGCAATATTGTCTTAGTATTCTGCCTATATCCTATGTATTTGATTTACGCAGATTGTGTTTTCTGTTTAAACAAAGTACTCATATTATTTCTGTTCACAGTATTTTTACGATGTGTTTGTTTTTTTTAGTTTAACAAATTATGTTCAGTTTATTCTGTAGGTAAACTTTCTCACGGACATTTTAAAGCTTGAGTTTGGTATGCTTTTTATGTTTGTATAACTTCAGGTTTATTGTTTGTCTTACTTTCTGTCTGTCTGTTTCACTCTACACTGCTTTTGTGTGATTAAAGATTATCATATTAATAATCATGATGGCGGTCGCGCGCTTCCATCTTGCTACTAAATAAAATATCTGAATAAATAAATAAAACAAAAATTTCTGACAAGTACTGTACTCGTACATGATTGGTCGTTACTGATCAGTAATCATTATACCGAGGCAGACGAACAGAAGCATATCATATCAATGACATCAATAGCTCTAACCTTTAATAATATTACCCTATAGCGAAAGCTGGTCCGGTACAAAAACGCTTGAAACTGGTCGCGAGCACGCTAAGAGCTTTTGACACCTGATAAAGTCTTGCGCGGCCCAATATGAAGCAAGTTAATTAGTGCGATGTCTTTACAAAGACGTCATCAGTCGCTACTCAGGTAGGCGTCGGTATCTTTTGGAACCGAGTACAGCGAACTACTTCGGCGGTACTTTCCGTTTTGTACGCAAGACGAAGAGGCACGCTGCATACCTGGATCACCAGAACTAACAGAAAATTAAAAAGGCAAAAAAAACACAGCCTCTGATCTCTATACTACGTGTGCCCAACGTTTTTATTTATGCCGACATTTTAGATATCGCAATATGTCGCAATTTTTTTTATTTTTTGACACGGTTTTAGTAAAATTGCGTCGTAACGTCATCGGTTGCAGTTAATTAACGCCGGACCCGATCAGTACTTATGGTTGGGTGACCGTCTCTGCAGACGGGTAAACCATCTTAATAATCTGCCGGAACGACCGCGCAACGTAGCAGATGGAACAGCTTGCGAAACAGAAAAATGTTATTTTATTTTACGGTTAGTCGTAAGTATATCACTGCACAGCTTTTGCAGTAAGGCTTTACAGACGACGCGAAAACGCCACCAGCGGACAAACAACACACTAGGCCTACGTGATATTAATACGTTCCCCTGACATGACAGTATAGTTAGTATTGAACGTGTTTATGACGTGCAGAATTCTAATCGCGATAACTGAACGACTAAACGGAGTGTGCAACGCATGTCTTGATGCCTGCTCAGCAGAGATGATTCCATTAGCGGATATTAAACATCATGCCATCATGCACGGACGGACGCTAGCTGTTTGTCTACACGCCATGTCGACATGCGCACTGCAATCGCAACAGCTGTCTTTTCCGGTTACACTGCAAGCGCTTCTTCCGGCTGGTCGACGCTATGTCGAGTCTTCAGTCGTCAATGACGTGCTTGCGCTTGGAACACTTCAGCTGACTGACTGGACATTGCCGACTGCTTGTGTTTATAATTATCGTGGCGCGCGAACAGTCACACATTTCTACAATTTCATGGACTTCACCCGACCAAGCTGTATTTTCAGTTTCGTGCATGGAGTTTCATAAACTGTATACTGCAGGACAACAATCAGATTTGACGATTTCGATACAGCGGAACGACCGGCAGCTCGAGACCACCTAAAGTACATGCACGGGCTGACATCGCGAGACCTGACAACGAAACACTAGATTGAGGAAAAGGTCCAAGTCCGATGTCTATCTCTTCAATCTGATGTCAAACATCAAATGTGGATGTTTGAGTAAATGCTTAAAGAATATTTTTTGCAATCAACGGTAAAACTCTTAATCAATTCAAGCATTTTCATTGAAATTTATCTGCCATCCGAATTCGCAAGAGCGTGCCGGGGTGAAAAATTAACGAATGACGACAGAAGAAAATTAATCCTTCCGAAGTTTAGCAGCACTGCTGCAAAACAGTACAGCGATTAGCAAACACGTTTGTGTAAAAAATTAGTTAAAACAGGTGTTCACTTTTTTCTTTGCTTGATTATCATGCTGCCGTCATAGGTCGCATTACAGGTCCTGCCCTTCCGTCTGTTTGTGTACACGAGCTCCCAACTTGATAAAGAAAAGACAAAGAAACTAAATTTGGACAAGAATCATTGGCAGGCCAATTTTCAAATCGAAAGGTCAAAAATCGGGGGATGGACGGCCGAAATATGTTTTAGTTGTGTTTCCTTCGTTGAGTGAAAAAATGTGCAATAATTGTCTTCTGTGATACAGCCTTAAATATTCTCATAAATTGCTGTGCATAGAAAATACTTGACGAGCTTGAAAGCCAGCAAAAGTAATTTTGTCGATTTTAAGTGTAAACTGATTTGTTGAATGCCAGCGGAAAAATGCGAGGTGAAAGATAGATGAGACGATTATCATTCTCTATGTGTTGATATCTTCTTCGACAGCTGCTTTAGCATGCAGCGTTCCTAACGTAGGCCTACTACGTGTTAGTAGTCTTAATGCATGCAGGGTACACTGGTACAGTCTGATTTATTCGCGGCTCGACTTTAATCAGTCAGCGGCTGCCCGATTGGACTGACCTTAATTTTCAATCGACGTCTCTGCTGCCGTACGAACGCCTTTCCGTGCAGTCGGCACGGCGGAATTACTTTGATGGACCTACAAAGTAGGCAGAGCTCTACATGGCGACCAGACGCCCGCCCACACGACAGTCGGCCAGCTAGGCGACACGATCGTGTGACGTCTTCTGTCCTCCGTTACGCGGTGTATAATGCCCCGGTTGACCATTTAGTCTATGTAAGTTGCATGGTGGGAGGGAATGAGTAGCCGGTACAATGGAGAAAAGAGAAAGTCAAATAACCTACGGCAGCAATAATGACTTAAACATCTTTATTCTGTGTTTCAGCAAAAATGCGTCGTGGTACGTTTAGCCCTGGCAAGAGATAGTGCTAATTTTTGTTGTTATATATCAAATAATACTTTTATAAAATTGTAAATATAAAGCCAGTACGTAATTTCATAAGTTGGACATCGGGAGTTGATACAGCACTGAAAAAGACTGCACTAAAATACCCTCCCACCTTTACCTTCATGTACATAAAATATAAAACGTGATACTCCGGAAATGAAAAAAGTGCAGGAATCGTCACAATACCCTCCGCCCCAACGACTGCTAGGCTAGCCGCCCTAAGATTGATGCGAGCCCGGTCGCCATATTGAACCCGGCCGCAGAGCTTTTTATCCCGACGCACCGAACCGCGCCGCTAAATGGTATCTATTCGATGGCGGCGCCGTTAGTGCTGGGCCATGCGCCGCCATCGTTTAATTCAATTAGTGAGGCGCCGTTTCCGAGTATTATTGACACTGGAGTCACGGACGGCGCGTTGAATTAAGGAAGGTTCGGTTCTTTGTTGTGAGTATCGGATGAGTGAAGTCACGCGGCTGACGAGCTCTCTTTCTTAGACGCTGTCGAGATCGAACAAATAGAACTTAGAGATGCGCGTATTCTATTGTACGACGTACGCGGGTCGACTTGTGACGAATTCGCGCAGGAATTGACCGAGACAGTCATTCGCTGTGTCCGCCACTCTGCATGCCGCATAAATTCACTCACAACAAAGATCTGAAATCTTAAACAACTTCATCTGCGTCCGGTGGTCGCAAGACAGATAGAGAACAAAGTGTTAAGCGCCGTACAACACAACGCACGCAACGAACGCTAAGAACGCAATAAACGCAATGAACGCAAAAAAATACGCAACGGACGCATCTGACGCAAGCGAAACAACGACCAAACGCGAGAATAGAGGCGTTGCGTCCATTGCGTTCGTTGCGTTGCATACGTTGCGTGCCTTACGTTAGATGAAAAAAGGTTTTACGGAGTTGCTGAATCTGTGACGCGTACGAGTACAAAAATGGATCTTAAGGTAATTCAAGGTCACAAATTTTAGGCTCATCGGAAAATCCATAAAGACTTCGTGACGCTGTAACTATAACAAGAAAGCTCAGCTGTCGCTAGAGAAGAAAAAACTACAGTCTATACACTTTCTGTTGCAGTACTGACCCTCAAGGTCATCCAAGGTCGATAATTTCCATATTATTTGAAAACCGATATGCGACTTACTATTAGTGATCAATAGCAACTTAGCCCTATCTCTTACCGTTTCCGAGATATGGCCAGTTTTCCGCGGAAAAACACACATTTTTTTCTACTTTTTCCATTCAACCCCAAATTTGAAAATGTTTTCTTTGCACTGCATCCACCAAATTTTGCATGCTGTGAGCCGCGACCCAAGTCTAATTATTCGTGCACATAGTTTTTTCTATGACCCAAGACTGAGCCACAATACATTCTTGACATAAAGACAGACAGTCGACAGCCGTACCATAAACGCTTACAGCATAGCCGTAGGGCATCAATAATGTTGAGCTCATCTTTAAACGTTCCGAATCCGAAAATAATACGGACAGCAAAAATAATGCGTGAAATAAGAACGTTGAAACGCAGTGTTGTATAGGCCTATATAGGCCTTTGTGAAACGAACGCTCAGTGTCAAATCAGCTTACTGTCAATGCTAACGCTTCGGAACTTTGAGTGACCGGTTATAGTTAGATGTTCTCTTACATCACGCTTTAAACACTTCTATCTTCATGCAGCATTAAATTTGCTATAGTCAGTATAAAAATAATGTCACTGGAAAATGTAAATTCTTTTTCACTATATGACAAAAAATTTTTTAAAACAAAAAAAAACTTTCGAATATTTTTTCACAAAAGTAAAGTCATAATATAATAATACGCATAGATTTATAAAGCGTAACGTAACAACCTTTTAATTCGTTACACTTTTTGCACATAAAATAGTTAAGAATTGGTTAAGAAGTAGCTACAGTAGGTCTGCAATACTTTGCATTTTCTACAGTAGTTTAGCACATATGTTTTGACACTGCCATGTTACGGTGAAATGAAAATTAACGTTAATCAGTGATACGAACTGCCTCCTCCTAATCCCGTTTTCATTCCATTTACCCCCTTTCTGTTTTCTTTTCTCCCTATATTCGCCCATTTCCGTACCGAGGCAATAATGATACATGCACTGTTAACAGTGGCAAGATGCTATATAGCTGCTAGCGTGGTGTACGTCTTTATCGCTGTCGCACCGTCGCAGGCACGTGGCGCGACGTCGCCGTTGACAACCGAGCGTCGTCGTGGTCTTTTAGTCGGACAGACCGCAGGGCGTGTGTTGAGTCTGCCCACGCGACTTTCAGGCTGTGCAAGAGCGTGAAAGCGGAGCGCATTCAAGCATGGTCCCCTCTCTTCACGCATGATCGACCCAGCTCCTCGCAGACGCAATCACTTAGCGACAACAAGGCGACCGGCCAATGCGACAGAGTGGGGCATAGCTTTGATGCTGTTAATGCGACCAAACTGGAATTAACGTGCGGCATCACGGCAGCTATAAAAAGCTTCCTTGTGGACAGACGTATTTACAGAATTAATTGTACTGTATCATTTCAATCATCGTAACTTAAGTGCATTGTTATTAAACAATATCTAAAAAATGTGTTGCAATTCCAGAGATTACATTTATTAACATTTGTGATGTGCTTTATGGTTATTTTGTTTTATTTTTTTTTTGTTATTTTCGGCCATAGTGTAGTGAATAAAGGCAAATATACAATAAATGTTAAAAAGCCACCAGAAAGACTGGTTTGACACACACGTTCAACAGGACTATTTTTATTCCTACCCTGTAACAGACTGCTGTTGTTCCCGAGCCGCGTTCCTTAATTTCTATAACTCATTAGCATATTACGCCTTACCCAACTAGTCACACCCACCGACGTGGTGCCCGAAGAGTCACATCTCTAAACGTGATGTGTGTGCCCGCATTGTCACAGAACAGTGAACGCCTGACCAGACGCCGCGTGGTGTCTGCACACGCTGGCCGTTTTCACACACCAGGCATCTACGCCTACGGTCATTCGTCGACTCCTAGAACTAATTAATTAGATTTGACGACGACGACTACCGCCGCACAAGCAGGCCACACTTGCGACTCATAGCTGCTAATTGTCACGCGGATGCTAATGGCCGCGCAAGATGCGGCGTGATGGAATATTCATGTGCGTGCGTTCTTCAGTGTGAATCTCAACACCACGTCAGCTGTAGCAGCGCCATCTATCGTGTGAGTGTGATGCCGCGCTGGGTACGTACTATAGGTTGGTCCCTGGTGGTTGGTTCGACGAGTCAGTGTTGCCAGTTCGCAGCCTGCTGAGGGTCCAGGCGCCTGCCTTGGCGTCATGCATTGCAGTCCGGTCCAGATGCTTCGTGTCTGCAGTCCGCTTATTTCTACGGCCAGTATACGCCACACACGTATGGCTCGATGCACATTTTCGACACCGCTTTTATTATTAGTACAGTGGCACTGCAATGAAATAAAATAATGTTTTTTCAAAAAATGTATGCTGATTGAAATCGGCGGATCTGAGTAGCCAGTCTGTAGGTCAGCTTGTGATAACGATATCTCAGTAACTTGCAATAAAGTGGCCTTCTAACATCGATACGCCTCGATCACTACGTCGCTACACTACCTTGTGAAATATTCAATAATTATACCAGCATCCGGTGTGCTAAATATAAATTAATTTATGACAGATATCATCTGTTTTTTAAACTATGAGAATAGTGTACAGATTTTAAAACCCACACCTTTAAATTTGGAATGGCATAAAACGTCCAAAATTCGGCGAGATTTCGGACAACTTTAGAATTCGAGCGCGAGTATGCTTATCTCTGAAACGCATCTAAACAATCGAAGAACGAAGAGATCGACTAAAACCCCTTCAACGTCAGCTGACAACACTGAGTGAACTTCGGTCCACTAACAATAAAATTAGAATCGCCATTCTGCCACCCAAAACTAACTTTTTGAAACGCCATAATTTTATTTCGGCACTTAAAGGGTGCTGTTTTTTCAAACTTTTACGTTTGCAAATTCTTAAAGAATAATCAGGGCTTGCTGACGCACACAGCATCGCGAGCTGGTCATGGGTACCCACAGCATTTTTTAAACAATAAAAAACTCGATAATTATAATTGTCTCAAAATTTAGTATACTTGGCTGATAACTTTGAATCAATAAAAATAACCTTCACAAACTTTTCCATATTATGTACTTCAACGCATAAAAATTTGTGTACAATGTTTGGGGCTTACGCCCCTAAAATTTGAAGACTACATACTTCTAGAACTGAGCGCGAATTCGTATAACTTTAAACTTCCATAGCGAATATCTCCGGAACGCATTAATATGACGGCAATCGAAAAACGGCGGTTTTACTAACAAAACAAGTAATTTGAGCAAAGCTCATGAGACGCGCGACAGCCTTAGCAGTTCCTGTTCGCAGGTTGTCTTTGTCAATCTCCAGCTATTTCCACGCAGTAGGCCTACACTCTTTATGTGTACCACGCAGCCGAAAATTAAAAAAAAACACTAAAAACCTTGATTTTGACGGTTCAAGGTCATTCAAGGTCATTGACTTTGACACCATTAAAAGGTTGGTCACTAGTGCTCGTTATGATAAGCAGCATGACTGCGTATTTGCAAGCGTTTTCACGCTACACCAGCCAATAGCGGTAAAAGAACCACTTTTAGGGGGTACCCTAATTTGACACCCGCGTGCGTCGCCCCCCTTGAACCTAGACTGCAATAAATCTACGCCTAATGCTGAAAATTTCATACGCAGGTTGTATTGGTCTATCTTCAGCCATTTCGGCGCAATTCACTCTTAAAATGTGTGTCGCAGTTCGAAATCGCGAAAAATTCACTAAAACAGCTTATTTTAGGGTTTCAAGGTCGTTCAAAGTCATCGATGTTGACAACTTTGACGAAGCTCGTCACCAGTGCTTGTTATGATAAGCAGCATGTCTGTGTCTATCTGTAACCGTTTACACGCTATACGAGCCAATAGCTGCAAAAAGCACATTTTAGGGGGTACCCCTTTTTCACGCCTTCGCTTAAGGAGAACCCCCTTACCCAGGCACATGAAATTTTGTCACAGTAAACTAGAGTCCTTGCGGCAACTACAATAAAGATTTCGTGATCCTAGCTTGCACCGTTTTTATAAGGCTGCAGAGTGTGACGGACACACAGACAGACGCCAGACGATGGGACGCGCGACGCGTTACATGCTGTCGCGCGTAAAAAAAATTTGAAAATTTGCATGCATGAAATTAAAGTAGACCTACCCAAAACAAAAGTCGACACTGTGCGTGCAGAGAAGTTAATGCTAATACCGACATCAGCACGTTCACGACACAAATTGCCGTAGCTAGAAGCAGAATTTTAAACACTTAAAAACGGGTGTGGGTCGCAAGTGCGGTTTTCAGACATGGGCTGTGCCAGAATTTCTAGCTTGTTTTTTGTGGTTGCTGCTATTTTGTAAAGATTTTCAAAGCTCGCCTGGTGCATGATATTCCTGTGTTGTGTGAACGCGCTATGCAGTGAGCATAGGGGTCGGCCCGAGTACAGATAGGTATAGACTGTAAACTGGAATAATAATTGCCACAAATTGCTGCATGGTTTAGCTATAATTCCAACAAGCGAGCAACGAATTACATGCAGCGAATTACAATGTGTATACTGTAGCACCCTCGTACATCGGCCATTATTGATACCACTGCACATAGCACCATAGCGTCGTCATCATCATCATCATTGTCAGCAGCAGCAGCAGTCATCTATGGCGCCGGCGAACTTCAATGTGATAAAATCGAGGTGTTGGTAGCTTATTTGCACCCGCTCGACTCCGCATGCAGCCTATTTCTACGTTTTACTTTGATCAAAGATTAAGAATTGTGCCTGTTAACATTGAGTAGAATCGTAGTTGAAAGCTAGCAAACTGAGCATGTTCAATTATTCTGTTGTTTATAAAAATATTATTAAAAAAATAAGTTAACATTTTAAGTTGATCTAGTGTACGCATGAAACACTTTAGAGTTTAGATCACAAATAAATACTACGTGCACACAGACATAATGTGTCAACAAAACATTTATGTTGTGAATTTGTGGTAATAAAAATTATGTGAACTAAAACTAATAGATGGAGCAGATTACCGCTATATACGGTGCATGACCAGCGGTGAGCCTATAGGGCCTATGTCGTTAATAATGCATGTCCGTTCTTGAGCCCACCTGAATGCTCGTATCCAACAGGTGGCTTTGCATACAAGTTACAGTCATGCACTAGAAGCTGCAGCTCGCTTATATTCTTTGTTGTACTCAATAAAAACCCAGCGATTGCAAATGCGAAATCCCTAACTTTACAAAAAGTTTGCAAAATATGATTTCTGCGTGCACATGCAGTTCACCAGACAATTTTTTGCACGGTTTCAGACAATCAGGTTCAGCTTATTCTGCTTAAATGTACGCGACACGCATTTGCTATATAACACGCGATTAAATAAATAAATTTTGATTTCGCTTTATATACAGGAAAAGCTCGTCGTGCAGCCATTTTCACTGCAGATGCAAACATCAAGCTGCTGGCAAAATAGCAACGTAAATAACAGCAGTGATAACAACGACTATAGTAACTTCTATGATAATATAACAATATTAATGATAATATTGACGAAGACCACAACAATGATGATTTTTAGACGCGGAATCGATCTTGCAGCCTAAGCGATTCCGCCTATTCCGCTACGTTTCTCCAGTGTGTCGTCTCTCTGCCACATTCGTGCATCCTGCTTAAATTGTTTAACGAATTCAGATGTCATTCGGCAGGTCACTTGTGCGGCAAAATGACACACAGGGAAAAATGGGGGTCAAATTGCCAGCGCATACGTGCAATTGCGTTTGTCTTACGAAAAGGTGATCTATGATTTAGCGATGACGTCTTTTACTAAATTACTTTAGTCCCTTATGTTAGAGGCTTTTTGTGGACATCAAGGCATTTTCCCAGCAAATACTTAGTTCCACTTATTCATTTATCTATAATTTTCAATTATTATTCTGATGATTGACAATGGCAAGAAGACGAATCAATGTAACAAAAAACAACAGAACACCAAAATACTCGTATAACAATAAACACAACTAACCGACTTCGCAATTAATTTCATTTATATCGTGCTTGAATAGCGTACTCTAAATATCGCGAAAAAACGTTAGAGAATATCATCAACGAAAACTGACTGACCTTCGAGAAACTTGTTCTTGATGAAAAGTTCGTTGATAGAGGAAGCGGCAGCGCTGGAGAGCGGCGGCATGCGGCAGCCGGCGGGCGGAAAGGCGGTAGACGTGGAGAACTGGATCAACTCCGACTCCATCGTGCCACCGTCGACGACGACACACGATTTTGTGGGGTGACTGCTGCAGAGCGGATGTAACAAGCAGTATACGCGCCTCGCCTAATAAGTGCTGCCACTTTACCTTGTAAAACAAAATTATATCTGTGTGTTATTATTTATCAGAAAGCTGCGAATTTCAGTCTGATAATCCGGGTACTGATGATGCCGGTATAACACGTTGCGGACTGCAGACTGGTCTCTCAGTCAGATAAAATCTAAGCACTGACTCTGATGCCTGATGCTGAAGAACTAACCGATCCTCGCTGTTGAAACGTCGTCGCCTGAAGACGTTGTCAGCAACTGCTGGCTGGCAGCAATAGACTCTGACGCTTCAGTGATGTCGACGGCTGCTGCGTCAACCAACGGTCGTTCGCCGATGGCGCACCGGCGCCGCCCACAGCGGAGGCGTGGCCAGCTGCTGCTGCTGCTGCTGCGGCTGCTGTCCATGGCAACCGCTGCACCACTTTGTTGACGCCGTTAGTCGTGGCACTGGGCGGAGGCGTTGCTGCCATGCTGCCCGCGTTTATTCATTCATCGCGTCTCGGTTCGGTCTTTGATGCAACGCACGCGCTGATCTGACGCTGTAAGCAATCTGCTAATGCGACGACAGCGCCAGGCATCTCTTTCTTTCTCTCTGTCTCCGATGCACGTCCGTCAAAGTCATCCACACGTCTTCGCTCCGTCGCTGTTTGACTACGCCCTCACGCCCTGCGAACCATGCTTTGCTGTTGCTGTTATCATTGCAAAGTGGCAACTTGTCACAGAGCATGTTAGAAGTTGCGCATCACAATAATTAACAGCCATGAGCTGCGTCTGAAAAAAACTGACCCACTTTGCAATTCGCCACCGTAACTTTGATAAGTGTTGAACGATTTTTGTAAAATACTTTTCAATAGACTTCTGCAATTACCGATTACAGTTTATTTAGACGAAACCATTTTTATCTATTAATCATGAGCAAAAAGTACAATAATTAGTATACACTGTGTCTCAAAAAACATCCTAAACATTTTCGACTGTAACTTGAAAAAGAATTATCGAATTTTAATAATTTTTGGTAAGAATATTTCAGAGACAAGTGGCCGTCAAATCGTTATCTAGTTTTTCACCTCACGAATCGTATGTTTCTGCACTACATGGGAAAATCAGAACCAACAAAATAGTGCATTTTTACTTAAAGTAGTATTTGGAAGAGAGCTTGTTGGTAGTTTGGCTTAACTAGAGACATTTATCTTATAGGGGCAGGAAACAGTGTTAGGAAGTGAGCTAGGTTTAGAATAGAATCAGCTCGTACTGGCTGGAAGTGTAGCTAGAAAAAACTAGGCACATTTGGCTGTAGGCTGCGTCTGCGACGTACTTGTGCCGTAGCTAGAATATTTCTGTCTGACACAAAAGCAATAGCAGCAGCGCAAATCCACTATCTAGTCAGCTGAGCTCCAGAGATCGGTCTGTGCGGAGCTCTTCTAGCAGTCGTAATGTAGCGCATGTGATAGCGGCGTCATCGCAATTGTGACGTCGTAGCTGAATGTTTCTGACCTATAGAACCTCGCCAATAAATGTCATCGTTCCGGATATTATTTTGAGTCGTCTCTGTGTTCCATAGAACCTTCCGTTTAGATGATATGTAAGAACCAATAGTGGTCTGACCGTTGGAGTGACGCAACCAGCCTTTCGACATTCTGATGTAGCTAATTCCCCAGAACTTCCAGTAACCAGTCCTCATCGGCTTGCTCACATATTATTACTTAATGTCAATTACGTACAAAAACACATTTTATTTACATTTTTGACACTTTGGCTGACACTTTATCTAACTGTTTCGTTTTTCAGCTGCCAGCAATAGAATTGATTGAAATGTTGGCCATTTGTGCAATCACAAACATGGAGACAATTTCTCCATTCACTGACAGCAGTATCAATAAAGTTATGCTCCAGACCAATAAAGACTCATCAATCGCTTCTTGAATTCAAAAACATTCCTTAACGTCATATGGTAGACGTACTGCTGCATGACAAGCAAATCTTGTAATCGACTGGCTCTTGGGGGCCACAGATCAGGATGGGCGAAATTTATCGACGTTTTTTAATCATTCCAATACGTATTTTGTTGGTCTGATTTTCCCAGGTAGTGCAAAAACAGACATTGGTTGAGGTGCAGATTTAAACAATCATTTAATAGCCAGTAGTGTCAGAAATATGTTTGCCAAAAATTATTGAAATCTGATTATCATGCTTCAAGTAACGGTCAATAATATTGGGGATGTTTTTTCACGCACGTTTTTTTCACGTTTTTTTGCATATTTTGACGCATATTTCGCTTGGTTTTCTTTCCCGAGGTAGTGCAAAAGCAGACATTAGGTAAGGCAAGTTGTGTCAGGAATATTCACACCAAAAATCATAAAAAAATGTGATAATTTTTGTTTTAGTTAGAAGCGAAAATGTCGGGGATGTTTTTGAGACACAGTGTATTTTTGTTGATCATTCATGACTATTCTAATAACTGAGTCACTCTCAGCTGTATGAACCGACTGAAAGTCGTGTGCGACTTAATAGCTTCGGCCTAATGTAAAATTGTCTGTACATTGATAGTTTACCTCACCCAATTTATGCTGCCGCTTTACCTTGAAAACAAAACACTTTTTGCATTATTATTTAGCCATACAAAATAAACATAAATTAGAAAAAATGGTTCTGTTAGCTCCTATATCTGTTGAGTTGTGAATGATAACAAAACTTGCTGCTAGCGCTGTGTTGAAGTTATACACTTAAGTCAAAACTGAAAATATGCTGCAAATTTGCATCGCCGGTTTTGATGCAAGCTGCAGGAACGACGCCGCTGACTATCGGCTGCTGTACAATAACGTTCTCGCACTGCAACGGCGTCTGCTGCCAACATAGCGAACATGCAGTCAGCTAAACCATAATTACATTTTGCAGAAAAAATACATTTTCGATTCCTACAATCTCTCATATTTTTATGACAAACTTTGATAGCTGTCATGTTTTCGTATCGCAAAGGTTAATTTCTTTGACAAGCGGCATTTTCGATGACGCCGTAATCATTTAATGCACTATATGCTAAGAGTAGTTACTTCAGTGAACCTGTATTGCAACATCTCGTGTAAACCTTATTTATTGTATGGTGTTGATGTCATAAATTGGAACAATTATGACTTGTCTAGCATTACGCACGCATTTAATAGTACTCTGTGTAAAGTGTATAAAGTTAAATTTAAGCTTTTGGACAGTATATATGACTTCACGAATCAATGTGATATTGTGCATGATATTGCCTTAAGGCGTGGACGTTATGAACATAAACTGTTGTCTAGCAATAACTTAGTCATTAGGAATCTTCTTGCTATTAGTCGAGTATGTTGAACATTAACTATAAGTTAGCTGATAGGTCTATGTGCTTGTATGCATGAGTGTTTTTTTTTAAATTTCTTTCTTTCTGTTGTATATATCTGTCATTCTGTCTGTGGTTTCTACCGTGTTTCGGTGAATAAAAATTGATATATTATTTCAGCAATACTTACTAATGCGCAGATTTTGTAGAGTAAAATTATGTGAGTTTGCTGAACGGTTTATCAAAATGATTTACGTCGTAATTGTGAAAATATATTGATATTTGACGTTTTTCCGCGAATACTCGCTGATACGTAAACTACGCGGTGCCAATAGCCTTGCAGCTATGCAGCAGGTGCAGTCAGTGACTACAGTCGATCAGAGAGCCAAATCATGCCGCCGTGAGATTTTGCCTCGCAGCAGCTTGACTCAGTCAAAAGCACACCGGAGCTCGTGCACAGTCACTAATTTCATTAGCTTTATTCTTCGTCCGGTCTCCTGCATCCGCCGGCGTTTCTGCACGTCAGTCTCTGCAGCCAAACTCATCTTCTTATCCTCTGCAGTGTCTGATGTCGCGATGCTTCGGCAGCAGGATGATTTGTTACTACTGATTGAGAGTTAAGAGCTTGAGCACAGCGCTAGAAAAAATTTGGGTTTAAAAAATTTTTAGGTTTTGAAGGGTTTTTTGTTTTTTTTTTGTTTTTACACGTTTGTAAAAGTTTTTAAAAGGTGTTTTTGGTTTGGTATCTAATGAATATCGTACACAAAATTACGACCCCGAAAAAATCTTATACACCGTCTTATGAATGAACGACATAATCACGTAATTGACGTTATAGCTGAAAAAAGATTACGATTAAGATATGAAATTAAACAATATATGTAATACATTTCACAACAATTAAAAAACCCAAAAACCTAAAAATTGGGCGTCACCTTCACCATCGTCTGTGAAGCAATATGCCTCACTATACCTGCGTGATTTCCGCTCTTTTTTCCATTGTCATCTGTGAAAACTCTTCTGAAAAAACGTGGACATCAGCGAACAATGTTTTAAACAAGGCCTGAAGACATGGTTTTATGATAGTAAGTACTTGTAGCAGGCGCCTCTAAGAACTCTGTTAAAATTTGCTATTGATTTACTGATTGATTGATTGATTGATATGCTCTAAGTTGTTCCTCCACAGTTTCTCTTTTTATCTCTCTCTCTCACGGACGGAACTCATGAATCACCGACCATGTTGCGCCGTAAAAATCTTTGACAATCGCTTACTTTGGCAAAGTGTGACAAATTAAGCCAAAACAGCTGGCTTTCAAGCGCATTACTTACTTACGTACTTGACTGTCAAGTGCCAAGGCGTGCCGCTTTTCTCCAAGCCGTAGCAACCACTGATCGTGTGATCTGCAGCAGTCACTGCACGTCGACCGCAGGCCGGGTCCGCCCATCAGTGCTATCTGTCTCAGTCTGTCTGTCTGTCTGCGTCGTGTCGTCTGTCCGTCCCACTGTCCATCCCATCGTCTCAAAGACTGGCTTTCATCGGAACCAACAATAGGGAAGATGCATTGCGCAAACACGCCGACGGACAGGTCATAGTGCGGGCGGCGGATCGGATTAGTGGAGATCCGACGACGACCTGCAGCAGCCCACTGCCCAGCAGGGTCAGTTTCTGCAGTCACTGAGTCGACTGCATTGGAGACCGTCGTTCGCTGAGTCCTTCAGAAGCTGACCCGCACAGACCTCGTTGGACCTCAGTCTTGCAGTCACTGTATCAGCCACACTTTACCGGCCAACTGTTCACAGGTCATTCCCAAGCGACCTTGGGCACGTTGATAACCAGTTCAAGTCAACTCTGCCTCCCACTTTCACAGGGCTGGAAAATAAGTAGTAGCTTTCGGGCTATAGGGTTAAGGCTGTATGGTCGATTTGGGCAGTGGTATGTCTGTATGTTTCACTAAAAGTCCAGCTGTTCGCTGGGGCGATCAATGGATGGCCGCATAGTGCGCTGCGGTATCACTAGCTGCCACTTCCGAAATTGTAAAACGCTTTTGGTCACAAATCTGACTCAAGTAAGCAGAGTTAATGTGCCATAACTAGTAGACTGGCTCTATACCTTTACATTGACGGTGCAAAGTTAGTATTCGTATAGTAGTAATGGCAGTTGTTTTTTTCTGACGATGATAATGGTGGTGATAATTAACGAGTGCGTTGTGTGTAAAAATTGTGGAATATTTAAACAGGTTTATCGAACATCCAGTTTGCTAAAAATTAACCTAACTTGACAGATTTTCGCTCTAAATATATAGAGAATACACGAAAACGTTTTCAGCTGAATATTCTCTCAGTCGGCTATAGGCATATAGTAAGGATAAGAAATGTATAGCGAGCTGCGAGGTCCGGTGACTGCATGTAGGCATTTTATTCGCGTGGCCCGGCTGACCGCTAGAGGTCGTAATGTATAAGCCGGTGACATTACGCCTGGAGAGCCAGCCAGTCAGCGATAAAACGCTGCACGGCTGCGGCGCCGGTAGCTGGATGCATAGCGGTATAAAGCGGATGAGCGACGACGACGTTCAGGCTGCGTATAAATTGTCAGCGAGCGAGCCGGACGACGCGTTGGACGGTCGGTCGTCATCGTACGTCGACCAGTGGCTTCTATCCCCACAAATCTGGAGTCGAAATCGAGCGCATGTTCCCCCCACTTTCGGGTTCAAGTCCCCTTCCCTCTTTCGGACTCTTTTCACTCCCCGCTTTCTCCTTTATTTGTCCCTTTTCTTTCCCTTTTTATCTACACTTTTTCCTATGCTTCATCCTCCTTTCTTTTCACGTTCCTTGTTTTTTTCTCGTTGCCCAGAAAAAATAGGGGGAGTTTTGATCAACATCTTTAACAAAACTGTCCTCTTATTTTTTTGCTGGGCACATCTACGCCCATTAGGTATAGAGATGGAAGGAAGCCTTGCGTCGACCTTCGAACGACCGACAGCCTCTGAGCTGACCGAGCAAGCGAGCTCCGGCGTCAGCGCCGCCGCTGGCCTAAAGGCCTACACAGCGACGTAACTGAACTGACACGGTTTAGTTTTTTGACAGACTGACCAATGGGCAAGCAGGGCGAGTCTACTGGTCATTGGTTGACACGTAAGTGAGCGAAGTCACGTAGGCCACCGACGCCGTTAGACGGTGCCTACTGTAATGCATTACAGCTTGCCCGTTCGTCAGTAAGAACCAAAGTCATGTAGATTCAGTTCAGTTCAGTTCAGTCATGTCGATCTGTACGCGCATTAACGGCCGGCGTCGACTCACAGCATCCTAGCTGCGACATGGCATCCGCAGTGGTGTAACTATACTGATTCCGCAGACCCCGCAGTGCAGGAGTTATATTTTTTGCACAACAAAAACACGAAATTTAATGTTACCAGATGCGGTTTCTGGGGCGCTGAAATGCTCTCAAATACGTTGTCGGCCGGGGCTCCGCCCCGCCCGACCCCGCTGGTGAGCTCGCAGCGCTCCCCAGACCTCCTAGCTGCATTGAGAAGGCCTAATTGTAAAGGGAAAAGCTTAGGAGAAAAAGAAAAGAACAGAAGGAAAAGGGAAGAGAACAGGAGATGAGGGCAGAAAATGAGGAAGCGTGAAGGGCGGGAAAATAAAGAAGAGGGGGCCCTGGATGATTTTCATGCAGGGGGCCTGAAATTTGAAGTCGCCACTGGGTGTCCGTGTATTGTCCACTGGCTGAGTGGTCAGTTGGTCATTGCGAGCGGTCAGTCCGGCTGAGCTGACCATCGGTCGGTCGGTCGGTCGTTGAGAAGCGTTTGACAGCGTCACGTTCTGCTAATCCGACAACTCGCTGCATGCATGTGCCGCCGCGTTCCTCGCCATCGACACGATCGATCTTAACCCTTGCAGCACCTACTTAGGCTATGACAAACAGAGCTCTATTATCGCCTTGAATTTTCAAATTTACGAGAACGATGGATGCAGCTCGTGGATACGGCAACCCTCCAGCCTGGGTCATGCTCGCGATGATGATAATAAAACTTGCTTGGAACTGAGACCCAGAGTTTAGCAGAGCGATCACTTCTCGCTGCTGTATTATACAGGCTGCGGCAAAAGGGGACCCCTAAAGTTTTTCGCTGTTATCTCAGCAACCGTTTGGAATTTTTATATAAAATTTTGCAGATTTACTTATTAAAACTTTCTACATCTAACTTTTAAGTAAAATGTGATTCTGCCGAAAAATGACTTTTTAGCATGACCGCCTACCGATTTTTCAGCATTCACAAATGTTCCGGCTACAACACCAATCTAATAACATCGTTGAAACAACACAGTTAGCCTAAATAATGATCAGATGCCAGAATTCCATTGTCACTGCGAATGTTCGAAGTGTTCACCGCCAGCTCCAAGCTACAACACCAGCCTCCAGTCGCCTTATTTGAGAAATCTTTTACAGCCTTGTCGATCCCTGTGGTAGGTTGCCCCAGATAACCTGAAGCGCTTCCTTAAGTTTGGCGCTTGTTTTTGGCTGTGATTTAAGCTTGCGGTAAGCCTCCAGCATTGCACCCCATACGTGATAGTCCATTGGGTTTATATTCGAAGAATTTGGAGGCCATTGGTCTTTCGTGATGGTATCTGAACAGCTGGCCCGCAGCCAGTTCTGTGCGCTGCGCGGCGTTGCGCGCTGTGAGCAGCGCACAGAACTGAAACGGTTGCTGAGAAAACAGCGAAAAACTTTAGGGGTCCACTTTTTTGCCGCACCCTGTACACTCGAGTCGTATACAGGGTGAACAAAAAACTAAGCTATTGTATTTTGTCCATATCTTCGCTAAATATTGATCAATGTTCACAATTTTTACCAGTGGACACTGTAAAAAATTGCTACTCAGTGGCATGCACATCACACTTATTATGTCGTTACACTACGTTGTAAAATATAAATATCCAAAAACGTGCAATATCTACAGTTGGACAAAAGGCCTAGTAGTAAATTTTTGAAGTATTTAACTTAAGTGTCAAAATATGAGTTAAAGTGAATGTCAAAAACATTGGTGGATATGTTAAACATTTTTCTTTCAAATAATTTCAACGATTTTGCCGTGCAGTAATTTTTAATGTACATTAATGCTAGTTGATGGCTGCAATCTTGCTCAGTTAACTGCATGAGCATACAGAGCAATGTATTTTAATTGTGCGGCCTTACAAGCTGAGTGCTATTTTTTGAAACACGAAAACTTACTTTGTAGCTACACCTAATTTTTTTTGAAACTTGTATTTAACATTTTACTTAAATACTTTAAAAATTCACCACTCGACTCGACCTCATTACCATATGTAAATATTGTACGTTTTTAGATATTCATATTTTACAAGGTAGTGTAGTGACATAATATGTGTGGTGTTGCATGTCTCTGAGTAGCAAATTTTTTTCAAAGTCTACAGGTAAAAATGTGAAGATTGGTCAATATTTACTGAAAATATGGAAAAAGTACAATAGCTTACTTTTTGGCCCACCATGTAGGCTTAAACGGTTATATTCTTCGTAACTCTGAGATCGTTTCACAAGAAAAGCTACACAGTACACACATCTATTAACCCTGCAAGTTAACTCAATGTTGCATCACTCTTCCGTGCCAAAAACTTTGCAACGTTTTTCTTGATCCCAGTCTCTCAGATCATTGCGTCTACCTAATCAACTGCGCCGTGCAGCACAATGCTTTTGTGAAACAAAATAGTCGATGACGCTGAAATCCCAAGACTATAAGACCATATCGACGCAGTGGATAAAAAATGCGGAATCAAAGAATAAAGAAACATTTGACAACATCAACTTCAAGCGGTTGATTGGCGGATCACTCGAGCAAATAGGCCTAAAAGAGCAGGGCTGGAAAAACCTATGGTTTGAAAAAAGTTTTTACTTTTGCATGTTTCAAAATCTTTTTTTAGGTTTTGGTGTTAAAAGATAAGGTAAACAAATTTTAAAATTCAATGAAAACATCCTATGACCTACGCGCCAACGCCGCCATTTTTCATGTAACTTCGTTCTCGTAGAGTGAATGAGATGACATCAGAACACAAAAATCACGATTAAAATACGAACTCAAATTACGTTTGTATTATAAATTGCCCAACAAATGAAAAAACCTAAAATATTTAAAGTGTAAACTCTGGAAATTTTAAGTTTTTTTTCGGAAAAAAACAGAAACCCAGGTTTTTGTTAAGAACCAATTCAATTCCATTTCTGATTTACAGCCACAGACAGCGACGAACAGAACGGTTAAAGCGAGATACGTGCGTCCATGTATCGAGTACCGACCGAATACTGAGCCAGGCTATCGACTCAGTCCGCCACTGGTCTATACGTATTCGTGTCCATGAGCGATCCACCCGCCCGTCCGTCCGATATGCATAAATACTGCCATCCAGCGCCAGCAGTGAGGGGGTCGGGCGATTAAGCGGATTAGAAGCCGCGGCTTAGCGCTAGCTTAGCGCTGGCGGCACGGCGCGGCTGTAACAATTAGCCGGCAGCGCATGCTTACTGGTCGCCATCGCCTGCACGGTCCTTTCAGCGAGACAATTGAATTGAAGGATTCGCCAGTTGACTGTCCACTGATCCGGCGACCCGGTCAAATTGTGACGTGCTGGGAGCGACCGTTGATGCCGAGGCTGTGACGCTACGGCATCAGCGCGTGATGTGCTGCGTGGAATAGTGCAGAAGACCTCGCTGGTTCTAGCGCCTAACGCCCATTGCAAACGACTCAAATTATCCGCCCAAGAAACTAGTATAAACGTACCATATCATACCGCACTGTAGACAAAATCACAAAAAATGTAAGAATCAGTTTGGTGGGTGAGAAAGCAAAAGCTTAAGTTCTGTAGTTTGGTAGGCGGTAATTCTACACAAAATTAAAGACGCTGTAAACTGTAGAAAAAAGGTCGTACTGTATTTTGTCTAAAAGTATGTATGTTACCCAGTCGATGAGTTTTGGGTAGTTTATCGTTTACAGGTAGCGTTAAGCCTTTAGCCAAAAGTTTGCAGCTAAAGACGGAGTGCTGTCATTTAATACGTATGTCGCAATTATCTCGCGACTTTCATTACGGTCTCAAGTCGAGTACATTATCTGCTTGCAGTTCTTCGTCCAGTCATTGGTTGCCATTAGCATTATATCCTGTTTACACGACAAAGTTGGCTTGACGAGCGCTCGTCGAGCTAGCACATCAAGCCAGCTTCATCGTATAGACGAGGCATTCATCTAACCGAGCCATGCAGTTGCCTTGGCATCACACTGCGCGTGACAAGCCACGCCATACGACGTCTTTCTCACAACACTCGTTCAATGTGTGTGTGTGCCGACCGACTGACTGACTGGACCGACTGACACAATCGTCGCCCTACTCGTAGCTTACTGCAGGAATTATTGACCTTCTGTCCTCGCAATCGCTCGCTCCCTCCGCGCCAACTGTTTATATTACGCTGGACGGCGTGAAACTGCCACAGAGACACTAACGCGGTGTGACATTCAGACGATTATGCCGCACCGTCTTCAGCCATGGCACAGCGCAGTGACTGACTGCATCGTGTGGAGTGATGTCACGAATTTATTGCTCCATTTATGTCTCTAACTGTCAGCGCGAAACTCGTAATTAAATCGCCGACAGCAGCTGATCAATGATCACTACCTCCTTCCAGCCGCAGTGTGTCGAGTTCTGTGACAGTTTATTGTTGACTGGCGCCGTGAGCTAAAAAAATCTTGTGCTTCTTTTTCGCCAAACATTGGTAGCAGTTATAAAAACAAAGAATAAAATAGGTCTACGATAAGATACAGAAAAGAAAACTTACAAAGAACGTGTATAATAACATTTAGGTATATGCGTGTACTCGAATATAACGTGACAGTCTCTGTGACTGTAATTAACACGAGGCATACGGCTACATTAACAATAGTTTTTTTATCATGTGGCACATGTCCTTGAATTGAAAAAACGTCTCTTCAATCAAATAACGAAAAATAACGTTCAGAAAAGCGAGAAACTCCGAAACGTATCAGATAATGAAAGCAGAAAGCATTGCGACGGGTTTCAACTTTTATGTCAGTGTGCTGAAAATAATTTGCGAAAAAACACATGCCAAGTTATGAAGCTAATGTGTCGTATGCTAAAGTTAAATTCAGTTCTTTGTGCGTATTTTTAGACTACCAGTTTATTTATTCTGGTGAATAAAAATGTGCTAAAGTATATACACAAACTTATAATGATAACAGTTTCACAACTGTTAAAAGACAACAATTGGCCGACAGTCACGACCACTCAGTAGCATCGTGGCCAAGCAGAAGCAATTGAACACCATAGATTTTTGCCTGTTGAAGAAGTTTCTGCTTCTACAAAAATTTTCTGTTTAAAGTACGAACTTTAGCTCCAAAAATAATTATAAAAGAAAGTTTATTTAACTTTTGAACACCCAGACTGTCCTCTCTCAGAAATGTGTAGCTGTGTGTCGGAGTATTACAACTTTTCTCTCCCTCAATTTTGTTTTAAACCGACGACGCCGCCGGACTAACTGACGCTGTGCTGTGGGCTGTGGATTGGATGCAGTGCGCCGCGCGTGTTTGTCGAATCGTCGTCGACGTCTGTCTGCACTGCAGTGTCTGCACTCTGCAGTGTCATCTTGGTCCGGTCACTGACGATGTTTGTTCCTGCTCCATGGATACACACGACCCGCCAGTCACGCCCGTCATAACGCACGCCGCTATAGGCGGGGGAGGGTCTGGATCGTTCGCTCTGGAGAGCGTTGCATACACGCCGAGTCTGCGACGACCGACAATCCTCCGATAACGCGGCACCAACATCTACGTGCTGTGACTGCGCGAGTAAGCGGGAGCGATGTTAACTAGGTAAGGACGTGTACACAGCGACAGAAATGAAATGAGCTGAACTGCCAGTTCGTTCGTCTATAGACTTAATACAGTCCATGCGACAGAATTGAAAATAAACTGAAGTACTGAACTGAGCTAAATTCGCAACTCTCATTTCAGTCCGGTTCAGTTCACGTTCTGTGTAGCATCGTTAGAACTTCGGCTTCCACGTATCGGACCCCACTCCACCAGATTGACCACAAGCAATCATCATCGCTGGTCCTCGCACTTTCTCACAGTCACGGTCACTCGTGGGACCGCGGTGTTTACCTGTCGATGCTTTAATTGCCGGTCATTCTGTCCTGATGCCTGCACGCAGCCGGCGACACTGCTATCAAGTTAACCCACACGCACACACGTGTAGCACACACAGTATCATCATCATCATCATTGTCATGAGCGCGCAGACGCATTAGTTGCAGCAGCGGACAGCGCGACGCACGAGCGGCGTCTGTTTGTCCGACCGACGACTTGTCCCTTTAATTGCACACGAACATCTGCTGCTGCCGCTGACACATTTTTCACCGACCGTTAGGTCGAGCCTTGGGTACGATGCGTCGTTTGTCTGCTTGTCTGTCGACTGTTTGTAACGCATGTATTGTGGCCAAACCGCGCGTTGTAGGGAGTCAACGATAGTACCGTTAGATAGGGAGATGACGATTTCCTATACTGTGTCAATATTAACCGGTTTGGCCGCAATTTTTGATGCAAAGTTGCTGTTTGCAGCTATCACCCACGTGAGCCGAATTAAACCGTATCGTATCATGGCATTGATTGTGGTGTTCGACACCGTATTGTGTGCACAACCTTGCTAACTTCATAGCCTTTGACGTGCTAGTATAGAAGCTTATCATACATTTTTCTGCAATGAGTTCATCTGCATTTTACAGCGCTGTAGCGCAATTTTGTTTCAGTTCTATTGCGTCGCCTAACGACAAAGAAGCACGCTGCAAACGTGACCGACCATAAACTGCACGATACCATACAGTGTACGTGGTATGTAGGCCCTACAGTTCGCTGAGCGGTACCTCTGCGAGATGCAGGTTTTGCACTCGTTTACTGTTTCTTGCAGCTCGGCAGTCAAAGAAGAAGCGAATGACAAATGCGAGGCACGTATGCACGCTGGCGCCGGCTGGTGCTATAGTTCTCTGCAGTCTGCATGATGTGTCACAGTGGCATTCAGTAGCAGCCTCAGTGGCAGCGCGCCTCTACTGCTGCTGCTGCTGCTGTCAAAGGTATAGCGGTGCGAGGACGCGCGCCGCGGCGACGACGAGCGTGAAAGAGCGCGGCGGTGGCATAACGACCGTAAGACAAATAGAGCCAGCGCCCAACCTAGCCGTGCGTCCGTGCAGTCGCGCTATACGGCGGACGGGCCAGCGACCGATCATCGCTGCCCGGTCCCTTGACGGGCCTTCCGTCCGTCCGCGGCCAGGTCGGCGTCACCGGCGGGCACCGAGAACCAAGTGGCATCCAGGGAAATCAGCGGAATCGTGGATGGAGCAGGGCTACCAGCCCGCCGGCGACGCACCGCCGACCGACCGACCGACCGACCGACCGTGTGGTGCAGACAGACAGCGGACTGAGGCGGAGTGAGACGGGTTGGAATGGAAGTCAGACTGGGCGGGCGGTGGAAAGGCGAACCGAGCAGAGCGCTATGATAATCCAATAAATCCTCATAAGTGTCTCGAGTTGAAGAGCGCGATTTGATTTGTAAAGTAAAGAACGTGAACGGTGCACTGCAGCGCAGAGCTATTGTCCGTCTCATCGCTTCGTTGCGGTGCGCGGAGCTGACGCATAATCGACGTTTACTGCTCTCAGATCTGCCGACGCTTGCTTTTGCTTTGCTTCAGTCCTGTTGCCAACTAACCGCTTTCTATCAAACGACAACGGCACCAAAGTAATTTCTGAAACAAAAGCTATGCATGAAATAATGGCAAAACTAATAGAGTAATAATCATACATCACGTCAGCAGAAAACGCTCAATAAACTCAGTAGGGCCTAACAACTAACTAGTTAGACAAATTCGTCAATACATATCTGCGATGTCGGTAAAACATACATTTGAAATGACATTTTAGCAAGTATCAGCACTGTATGTTGCAAGTCTGCCAGCGGGTCCTGATACTGAAGTGATGCAGCGGCTGTATGTCAGTCATAGTCGATCACCTGACTGGAGAAATGTCTATGCGTGATAGCAGCACGACGAGTGCTTACAGTCAGTTAGCTTTGTGAATGTGAAATGTTTCGTGCTCGGTTGAACTAATTGTCGACACTGACTGACGCTGTGCCGTGCACTACTGGCGCTGTCGACAGAGCACTAATTAAACCGGGCGAAACCTGTCTGCGCATGTGCTCGGCGCCGCAGCCAGCGACTGGCGTCAACACGACGTAATGGTCAAGATGGTCCGGTGGCAAATCAGTCGCTGTCGTCGTCGTCGTCGCTTCACTATGCAGCATCAAAGAGCTTGTAACGCACCTGCCCAGGTGAGACTTTACCTGGCACGGCCCGGGGTAGCAATCAACCACAAACTGCCTGCACGATACGGCACTGAGCAGGTGTGCTGCCTCGTAACAATTGCATGACGTCACGACGATGATTAAACACCTGAACCTACCCTGACGTCATCATGACGGCACATTCTTCAACTTATTGACGCCGCTGCCATGTCTGTTACGCTATACGGTGTTGATGAAGGCATATATGTAAAAAAACGTTCCAGGAAAAATAAAAAAAAGTTAAAAACGTAAAAATGTGGCAAGAATTAAAATAACGTTTAAAAAACGTTGAATAAAAAACGTTGGCCATAATGTGTTCAACTTCTTGCCTAACGCCTAATGCTGTAAGCGCAGTATACCTGGAATTGTTTAGACAAAGAGAACTTGATTTAATTTTAATTCAGCTGTGTGGTCGTAAAACAACAGTATTAAACTAACTAAATATGCTAGTTAAAAAGTTTTATTTAGTATATTTGGACTAATCAAGTAAACTACATCACTATGACTTATTAATTTCTTTCTGTAATCCCAAAAGTGCTTCATGAAGCTTTTGATGGGATATTCAATGCACGTTTTTTAAAATAAAAAAACGTTGAGCAAAATTTTAAAAAAACGTTAAAAAACGTAAAAACGTGGCAAGAATAAAAAACGTAAAAAACATTTTTACATCTATGAATGAAGGGGTACCAACAAGACTATAGTTTTTTTTCTAATTGTTATCTTACTCAGCAAAAATAAATACATTATAGAGCAATAGAGCATTTTATCAGCCAATATAACAGACCAATATGCAATGAAAACATGGCATCATTTCTGAGCTAGCTATTGCATCGTACATACACAATGGCGTGGCATTGTCGAACAAAGAAGCCCAACTGTCGCTAAAATACCGACCGTACTGGTTGTCAGTGACCTTCAAGGTCATTCAAGGTTGATGATTTTTATGTCATTTCAAAGCCAATGTGCAGTGCGCTCGTAATTAATAGCAACTTTGCCCGAATCTCTCACCGTTTCCCAGATATGGTCAGTTTTCCGTTGAAAAACGCACATTTTTATATCCCCTTCATTCAACACCGAATTTGAAAATGTTTTTTTGCACTAAATCGCTGAAATTTTGCATGCCTAAGTTTATGATACAGGGCTAATTATTCGTGTAAAAAGTTTTCCCCTGCGATTTATCGCTTAGTCGCAATATTTCCGTTACAGACGACGGACAGACAGACGGACGACAACCGTACCAATAGCTCGACCGTTACTTAAGTACGGTCGGCTAAATATAGCTAATTAAAAAATGAAACAAACCGTTCTGCAGGCAAAAACAGTGGGGCAACAAAAACGCATGTATTCCAATCAAGCCAACCTAGCATTGCCAGAATATAGTTTTAACAATTAATGTTAAAAGATGCAGAGAAGCTCTTCAAAGTCGTAGAATTACGTCGAGTTCCAAACTGCTGGTCAATAACTGCATGTGCTAATAGGCTTAGGCCTATTATTTTCAGGACAACAAACCCTCAGCTATGCTGTGCTGTATAGGAGATCAAAATTTACGTACTTTGATCTGCCTCCATATCATTGCGTTTGCATGCGTGGATGAGCCGGTTTGGCGTTTTGAGCGCAGGAAGTAGGCCACACCGTGCACATGGTCGCCTTAATTATTAATGGAATGCATACGATGTACGATGCTGACACTACTTACACTGTAGGTCTACCATCTGTAGCGGTACGAAAGACTATAGAGGCTACATGTGCCGCAACAGATGCTAGGATTGCGTAATCACCATCTTTCACCTGCATGAGTTTTTGTCAATGACTGTCATCTGTTTACCTTTTTGCTGTCTCACAGTCGCAGCTTCTTCATTATTCATATCCATACAAAACTCAATCTGGCAATGTAGACATATTGTCCCCGTCGAATCTCAACGTTGTTTCTGCGTTGCTGCATAATCTTAGTTTCTTTGCTTTTGTTTACAATTTTTGTTCACTCTTCCATTTACCGGTATTGCTTTGTAGCCACGTTGTAAGAAGTAAATAGACATCCAAATACCGATGAGTTACTGTAAGTGGGCGTGCTTGATGCATTTTTTTGTTAAACAAACAGCACAGACACAAAAACTTAGAAGATGTGCGATAAAATATTAAACTGACGCAAGAAGTCACACTGCCGAGAAAAAAATCGTGCATCGGCGTTTATTAGTGATATCATAGTAAATATCATAGTAGTTAAGTTGGAGATTCGTGTATAATATTTTACATAAAAAATCGAGTTTAGTCGCATTTAAAGCGCACAATTATACACCGTGTCTGCACATATATAAATTTATCATTCTTTCATTATGAGCTAAAATAAAATCACTTGTATATTTGCAATGATAAATAAGAGAATGTTAACTTTCTTGACCATTTTCATATGATAAGTTGTTCTGCAAACTAAAAATAAAACACATTTATTGATTATTGTATTCAATTATTATTTTTCCATTTTGTTCAATTTTTAAAGTTTTTGAACATTTATTAGTTTTTTTTGCAGCAACCTTAATGTTCCCAACAAATAACACAAAATTGTAGCAACTCGTTCGTCGATAGATTTAGCCAATTGCTAGTGTGAATTCTGCCAACAACATTATTAGTTATGTTTAGTTAAGTTGTATTTTTGCTTGTATTATCATTGGTGGTGAATAAAAATGTATATATTTAGCACAAAGTATAAATAAGTCCATACTACGACGAAGTAATCAAATCGAATGAATGGTTCTCTGCAGCGTGATTAGCGTGTGGTCTGCCATGACAGGCAGCGCACGTGATTTCATGGCATCCATAAATCGGACTACCGCACGACGGACGGACCGATCGGCCGACCGACTGTGGCGCCGATAAATTTTTAACCAACAGCTGGGTCGACAGCGACTGCCGTGGCGTGGTCGCAGCAGCAGCAGCAGCCGGGTGAGAGTATAAATGTACGCCCGCCGGGCTCAAGTCGATCGGCGACTGGCGGCTGATTTTTGGCAACGCTGCCTTCGCTGCGATCAGCGCCCAGTTGGGATCAAGGGCGGCTGGTGACAACGCGGGCACAGGCGAGATGATGACTGGAGTGTGATGCTGCGGGATGGACTTTATACCTTCGCATATACGCTATCATCATTGGACCTTCGTGTTACATGTGACGCTAGCAACCGGTGAAGTCGTGGCGGGGGAACCGGCAGAGGCAATTGCTCTCCCCCTAAATTTTTGTCTGTCCGAAAACTTTTTTTCCAAAAGTTTAAAAATTGCTTCCAAAATTTTTTATTTTCAGAAAATTTACAGGCATAATTGACATTTTGAGCACCAATAATTTTCTTTGTCGGAAGCTGTTTGTCCTAAAATTGTAACCTCCAGCTTGCCTACTTTCGTAACGCACGAAGCGTCGTACGCTACCGTGATGAAACGTAGAACTTTATGTAGATAGCAGCTCTGCTATTCTATGTAAACTTCTTTGGCTTATTCCATGACTCTATTGTGCTTGAGACATTTTTGTGATAAACATATGCCAGTCGCGTTTCAGTCTTCATGCACTTGACTGGAGTTAGATTACGGCCGGTTGTAACACTGCAGACACTGTGGTGAGAGATGGGAGGATAAATTAGTTCACACAGTTAATTCCCGTGATGCCCAAAGCGGCGCCGACTCGCAGCAGCAGCCTGCAGAGGTGCGTGGACGGCTGCAGGAAGGTAAATCCAGCGACCCGTGACATCGACACGCAACGCAACAATCTGCCATCCCGACTGACAGAAGGAGAAGAGGAGAAAGAAAGAGGGAGAGAGAGCTATGGGACATGCTGCAGATCGACCGGTCTCAGTCTGTGCTGGCGGCGGTGCAATGGTGTTGGGTCGATGGCCATACGGACCACTTATCCGGCACCATCTGTTGAGCAGCGACTGCAGCTTGCCGTCATGGAGACGTGCTCCTAGTACAATTGCGTCAACATCAGCAGCTATCATGCACTATTGCACACAGAGCGTCGATCGTCGCACAACACTGCATCGCGCCCAGGCAGGCCTACCGTCCGTCGCACTGACTGCATTCTGTTGATTCTGCCGTGACAACTGCTGCCGCCGCTAAATTTCTGGGGGTATGATGGCAGACGGAGGGTAGCCCACATATCTTTATTCACCAACCCTAATACCTACACATACAAGACAAAGCATGCACAAAACTCAACAAGTAATTTGAGAAAAGCTCACAAGACGCGCGAAAGCCTATAGCAGTTCCTGTTCGCAGGTAATCGTAGTCTATCTCCATCCATTTCGTCGTAATTCACTCTTTTGCAGCCAAAAATCGCCAAAAAATCACGCTAAATCAATATTTTTAGGGTTCAAGGTCATTCAAGGTCATCGATGTTGATAAATTTAAAAAGCCTGTCACCAGTGCTTGTTATGATAAGTAGCATGTCTGTGCCTATCTGTAACCGTGTTCACGCTACACGAGATAATTGCGGTAAAATAACCACTTTTTAGGGGGTAGCTGTCTTTGACGCCCGCCTGCGCTGGCCTCCTTGAACCTAGGGGGTCGGGACTTGAACTGTTAAAATCTACGTTGAATGCTGAAAATTTCGTATGCAGATTGTCTTGGTCTATCGCCAGCCATTTCGTCGCAATTCAGTGTTGAAATGTGCGCTGC
>Ga0209367_1000445_pt1 | contig 40452 bp, 24 predicted proteins | sample WorMetLIZISLAND2_FD_187412 | JGI IMG/M metagenome (GOLD analysis project Ga0209367, IMG submission 187412) | Marine gutless worms symbiont microbial communities from Max Planck institute for Marine Microbiology, Germany - Olavius geniculatus... ...
CGGCAGGGCCCCCAAACTGGGGCATCGCACCGACGGGCTGTGGTGTGTGAACAACTTGCCCAAGGTTGTTACTTGAGAGTGCAGTGGTTAGGGATCGAACCCACGACCTCGCGGTCATTGGGTCTGATACGCTAACCACTAGACTACCAAGCCGCACTATATGAAAATATTTTTATTTACTTTTTTATTACAAGACCACAAGTATTTTTAAAGTACAGTGCGTGTACACATAAAATTTTTGTTTCCTTTGGTCAGAAAGGCTAACATGACATAACTGTTTATCCGAACAAAAACAGTGTTATTCAAAAGTCGCACGAGAAGCACATAAAGGCACTGGCTACAGTACCATCAAGACGGTACGCCAGCCATCAGCACTCTGGTGCCGTCAATATTTAGCCAATATGTACAACCACAAATACCTGCCAAGGCCGTCCGTGTCCGATGGCGAGTGTTTGTCGTGGTGTCTGGCTTTTTCGCCCTTTTGCTGGTTTGCCCCCTGGCTCATTCGCTCCCTGGCTCTTTCACTCTCTGGCTGATTCGCCCCCTGTGCCTATCTGATTCGCCCCTTGGTTTGTTTGCCCCCTGGCTGATTTGCCGTCTCACCTTGATTCGCCCCTGTTGAATAAAGGTAATTCAACATCGAGGTTTATATGTAATCTTTGTCTCCTCATTTTTGGCTTCTTTTCTTTTCTAGGGGAAATTTTTTAATAGCGAAAATTACAAAATAGTTCGAATGAAAAATATTTTTCACTATGTGCAAGGTGCACCCTCCAGGTATAGGGATAGAAGCCACTGCTCTGTTTATCTGTTTGTTCTGTTTTTCTAAGTCCTGAAGGATGGATTTCAAATAAAAATAAAAATTTGAGGAAATACTTTCGGTGGAAAAATATTTATTTTGTGTGTGATGGATAGATATACTATGTCTTGCCATTTACGTATTGGATAGGTTAATATTTACATTACCAAGAGTGATAAGATATACGAAACCTGTTACCTCTGCACAATACCATGTCACATTGTATTATGTTACCTTGTATGTTTGTACATCCTAGGTATTTACATCGCCAGTGTCAACATGTCTCAAGAAGCTAGTACTGTGTGTCTGCGACCAATGTTGTGCGAACAGCGAGTGCTTTCGCAGCCGGATGGATCTGCGATGTACAGCCAAGGTCAAACGTCGGTGCTGGCTGCCGTGTATGGACCGACCGAGGTGCGAGTGGCACGCGAACAGGCTGATCGGGCAACGGTCGAGGTTGTCTTCAAGCCAAAGGTCGGGGTCGGTGGTTGCTCTGCTCGCGGTATGGAGGAAGTGATCCGAGGAATCTGCGAGTCTGCGATCGTAACGTCGCTGCATCCTCGCACTGCATTCACGGTCGTGGTTCAGGAGGTTCACGATGACGGCTCGTTGTTGGCCTGCTGTGTGAACGCGGTTTGTGCTGCGCTGCTGGACGCATGTGTCCCTATGAACTTCCCTTTCACTGCCGTAGCATGTAGCATTGACACCCTGGCGGGGATGGTGACGGTTGATCCGGACAAGAAGTCTGAACTGAGCTCAATTTCGTCGGCTACATTTGTGTTTGATGCTAAGCGAGAGAGCCTGCTTACAGTCTCAACGGCTGGATGTGTGACTGATGAACAGTTTCAGACTTGTCTGGCAGCCTGTCAGCAAGCCAGCAAATCTGTGTACACGCTGTGTCGTCAGAGCTTCGCAAAACGTGCAGCTCTGTTGTGAAAATTCATGAATGTACAGCTGAAGAATTTAAATATACACCATGTCCCAAAATTAGTGACACCCCTTGCTTGAAACACACCTAATTAGTCTGCCCGGAAATGATAGTTTTCGGAGCGGACTTATAGTTTACTGCAGATGTTTGTTATTTGTTTTTATTCCGCCGAGGTATCTCTGAGCTCCGTCAGCCGCTCATCGTGAAATTTTGCACGGTGATGGAAAGTGTATCCGATTTTGTAACGCCGGTCCAAAATTTCAGGAGGGCCCTCTCGAAAAAAATGTAGGGGCCAAAACCATGCAAAATTTGGCTTGATTTCAGACAACTTTATACTTCGATGGTGAATATCTCGGAAACGAATGAAGATATTCAAAATTGGACAAGTACATGATCGACAGCGATTCCTCCCACATTTGTCGAAAAAACGCGGTGAACTTTGATCCACTAACTACGGAGATCTAGTGGTGAAATCATACCCAAATTGAATTTTTCCAAAAACCATATTTTGGCCCTTAGGGAATGCTCCATCTCCAAATTTTTACATGCGCTAGAGAATGATTGTCTTACTAGCACACCTGCAACCAACAATTTTTTTACAAAAGGATGTCAAAATTGGCTTAGAATTTAGCAAATGCACACTTATAACTTTGGAAGTAGTGGTAATAGCTTCATGAAACTTTGCCACCTGAAGAACCCCCAGATGGGGGGGTGATAACGCAGGTACAACCTTTGGGGGTACTGCCCCGTCAAAATTTGGGAAGGCAAAAATCGTCTAAAATTTGATGCGATTTAAAACAACTTTCGACTTTGACTGCAAATTTCTCTGGAATGGATGGAGCTATTGACAAGCGGTAAACGGCGTTACCAAGCACGGTCTCTCTGGGATTGAGCAAAAAAATTAGGTGACCTTGGTCCACTAACAAAAAAAATTACAGGCATACATGTTGACTTACCTTAAGTCAACAAGCACGTTCTGCACATGCTAAGGCATTTGAGTTCGGGCCACGTGACTTTGCTAAGAGGGGAATTTCAAACTCCCAAATTTTTTCTCCAATTGCACTTTCAGCGCCAGGCAGACTCATGTTGGGCTTTGTCCAAAATTTCTAGATCAGTTTGTAGTTAATGTATTTCACTGCATTTCACTGCCCTGTTTTATCATTACCACCCGTCACACCTATTATGACGTCCGCACCTTACCGTGGGTGCTCAGTGTAACGTCATTATGACGTCAAGTTTGTTTGCATTCGGGTTGCATTCAATATGTTGTCACTGACAGCGCGATCAGACATTGGCTCACCCACCTATGACTAAGATCTTGTGTTGAGGCCAAACGTGGCCACTTTGAGCACAAACTTTGAAGACTATGGGGGAATGATTGTCTCTGTGAATGTTTCGGATTTTTGGCAGGCTATGCAAAGCCTTTAGCTGCCATTAAAATCATCCAGTGTGTCTGTTGCTCTGTCACTCCTTGTGTCCGCAGTGCAGCAGGTGTATAAGTCGTCAAAACTGTCGATCTGGCATAACGAAGTCTCCCCCGTGATAGAGTATTTCCGGATAATGAGAGTGCTACGCTGCACGCGCAAGTGGCATACAATAGCGTGTGGTGACCCGGCGAATGGCAGCTTGCCGTAGAAAACGGCGTCTTTCAATTTTGAATCTTTACTTAGATGTAGTTACTTTCTTTTAATTCACTCATTAGTTACGTTGAATTTTTAACTTAGTTGTATGCGGTTAATTTTTTGAAAAAAAAACTCTCTTTTTCTAATTCAGAGTATAGCTATAGACCAGATGCAAATGTAGGCCTACTGCTAATTCTGATCGTGATTCGTGAACGCATGTCAACAACGTTTTCGCGTTGTCGTCGCACTCGATAGCCTATTGCTTATCGACCATCACCAAAGCCCAACTTCTATCACGCCGAAAAGTCGCGAGCGCAACCGTGCAACATGTGTACAACAAGTCCACAAAAATAAAGTGGTAGGCCTATGTAGAGTTTGGGTCTCACTCTTCAATTTATTTCAGTCCTGTGGCTAACGGACTTGGCGTCACGTGGCTGGTTCGCAGTGCATTTTATTAACAGTCGAAAATATTCGATCATATTACGTTGGCTCACTTGTCTGCAGAAGTTCAGAGCGACGCATAGCCTGCCACTAAGCTATTAGCTTGTGTAAAAATTTGTTAGGTATTAACGATTTTACACTTATTCATCTGTATGGGTGTCGCTAATTTTGGGACACGGTGCAGTTCTGACGCCAGCAAATAACGATTACACGTGGCGTCATTAGACTTACATGAAACGTCTGGCAGCGCTGCAAACGTTGAAATGTTATAGTCAGTGGTAGAGGATTAGGGGGATAATCTTCCCCTAAATTTTAGCCTGTTGAAAAATTCTGTTTCTCTTGGGGAATTTTTTTGAGAATAGAAAAAAATGGGGCCGAAAGTCCCTCATTCTGAAGAAGTTGAAATTTTGGACACCCACATCTACCTGATGGAAATTAGCCGCTGTTTATCAGAAAATTGCCACTTCCTTCCTCACAACCTTTGTAACCCACAACGCTGCTCGTTACCCTAGATCTTATAGTTATACTACAGTTTGTGACTTTGTGTTGCGTAACCACAATGGACCAACGGTTTATCTGTGCAATGTTAATCGCTTTTGGAGTTGATTACATGTCAGTTTGTCATTAAAACAGTGCATATTGTGTGCTATTAAAAAAGACTACACATTTTGTGACAAAAGCTTGTTACTAAAAAACAGCAAAGCACGGATCGACTAAGGAATGATATACGAATTACACAAATATGAGCTTACTCTCATCACTATCACAGCATATCTATTATCTACACACATAAGCTCCAACTCCACTGCTGAGATTTGTTATGGATTTCTTAAACAACAGGCTATATTTTGATTTGCTTAAGTTAATATATTGGTAGGGGGCCTATCTATGACAAGTTTTTCGCCGCGGCGACATCTAGCGTTCCGAAGAAGGCAGCAGCATAGCAGCATGGGGAAGAGTGTCATGAAGATTAGGGGAAATGTTATCAGCATGAAGACAAGCATCGGATGTCCTACAGTGCGGTTGACAAAACGTCACAAATCAGACTGCAGTGCAAATTGATGAATTATTATCCTGGCATGTCAAGATGTGGATTTGCTTTTGATTGTTCTTACAGGCCTGGCCTACACAACTTGTTTTCGATTGGCTGCAGATTTCTGATTTGTTTGCAGTGTTGTGTGTTTGTTGTAAAGCATGTTGTAGGCCTGCAATAAATCTTCAACAAATCAAAGTGAGTGGAGTTTGGTATATTCAGCAACAAAAGTGTACCGGGTGGGCCAGAAGAGTGACACCCCTTTCGACTACGACAATATAGTGCCAGACAAACATTTCGTTGAACAACTTTACCATTCCTGTTAAATATCCACAGCTTAACTGTGCTCATTTATTTGAAAACATTTTCATAATTCTTTTGGAACCACGGTGTTTCTTCATATGCAGCTTGTGAATCAAACAGTGTTCGTTGTTAAATTGCTCTAAGCATCGTGACGAAATTGTAATTCACGATGCGTGAGTAAACAAAAATCGCAAATACAATACCGGTATACATCTAGCGAGAGGAAAATCAAATACTAAAAGGCTGTCACTATTTTGGCCCACCCTGTACACAGCGTTAGCGTATGTAACAATGACACTGATCGGCGCGGGTTTTATTTTGATTCTGTCGTACAGATTTTAGCAAATCTGCTGATATGAACTTCGTTAAAGTTGATATGATATTATTTTGTCACCGGGTTAGGCTTTTCTGCAGAAAAGTATAATAGGCCTGCATCTGCGAAGTTTCGACGTTTTGTGTAACTTCATAAATTAATCTAAACTTATTTTCAGAATAATTCAACGAAACACTCAGCAGCAGAAAATTTGCAGCATGAATAGCGATGAAAATAACACACTGCCCGAAACATCTCGTGTCTTGTGAAAATAATTTCAGTAGCCTAAAAGACTTACTTAAAAGCAGACGTTAGGGGCCTAAGAGTTTACAGGATGGCGTAGCAAAGTGCTCAAAACAATAACCATTTTATTGCCACTTACAAGAGCGTTGAAAATCGATCAGTTACATAGACTATAGTCCAGAGGCTAACAGTAATTTTCAACTGGTACTGTAGGCCTACTGAGCATTTAGTTTTGTTGAACTTTTTTTCTGCATAATTTAGAGGTCTACTCACAATCTTGCTTTTCGCCTATAGTACCATAAAAATAACGATAGTCGATTTAATTTTCATGCAACATTTCTGATGAAGTAACGACGAAAACTAGCAAAAATCGTCTTTTTATACCACTCTGTGGTTTCATTAAATGCTTGTTGGCAAGTTTCAATGAGGATAGGCCTACCGGTCGATATGCCTTCTAGGCATTATATCGTAGCGAATTGTTATTATTTTATTTTCTCAAACAAAAATTCGCTATAGGCCCTAATTAAGCCTATAGGCTACATAAAGCAATCGAACAGGACGCCGATTTGATCGAACGCCAAAAAACGCGCTGCCAATCAGTAATAGTCAGATAGTTCTACAGCGCCGTCAAGTCAATCGTGATATCAGATTGGTTGGAGATCGATACATCAATCAGCCAAATCAAAACATAGGCAACCTTAGGCGGCGTTTGCAGTTTTAGCTAGTCCTCGATATGGGTGTGAGTGTGTCAACCATTTAGGGACAAGGGACATGTCCCCCAAAGTTTTAGGTGCGGGACTGCGCCGGGACACCACTGAATTTGTTGCCAATCACCAATTCCCCTTCAAAAAGTGAATGAAAGGTGACTTGTGGATAGGAATACATTTTAGCGTCGGAAAAGTGGTTTCAAGATCTAAAATGTTGCAGCACAAAAATTGTTTCCAGCTTAGGCTCGATCCGGCCCATTCAGACCCCGCTGGGCGGCTCGGAGAGCTCCATCACAAAGTGACAAACATTCACTCCCCCCCCGACACCGCTGTTGTCCCCTTTCGTGCAAAAAGTGCGAACTCCATGATGGGCGGAGTCAGCGGCTCATCCGGAGTTGGCGATGTTGGTCGGCGGGAAGGAAGACAGATCGAGTACGTTGCACGGCTCGTTGTCGGCGCGCGAGTTCAGCTCATCGATGACCGCATCGCCCGACGTGTGCTTCGACAGTCCGGCCGCCTGACCCTTCACCAGCGCACCGATCATCAGCTTGCCGTCGGCCGTCAGACCTGCCCGCACTGAGTATGATTCAACTCGTTCCGGCAGTTCGTAGTCTTTCGAGAACTTATTGCGTGAAAGTCGCTCGGACGTCCGTTCTTCGTGCCTTGCTTTCACCTTCCAACGACGACAACAACAACATTTATCTGCTGAGCAAAAGCGCACATGATATAAGCGTTATTATGTCTTAATTTCAAGATAACACGTGTTAAAGGCGGGTAACAGAATCTGGCTGTCCACGTAGGCTTAACTATATAAACTATAACGCAACTGAACGCAACTCATTCATAGGCCTACACGCTACGCTATGCGTTCACGGGTAGGCCTATTTAATTACGACTCGTGAGTAGCAAGTTAGCAACGGGGCGACGGCCTGGTGTGGTGATTGGGACAGTGGTATATTATGTCTGTGCACTGCACATGTTGGTGCCGTAGCATAGTGGTTAGAACGTCGGTCCTGGTCGGCGAACTTTCCCTATCCTGCACTAGACTGATGGATGGCCGTTTGACCACTTTGTGGGTTAAGCGTCCGTTATCAGTCAACCAACAAGGTCAACTCAGCCTGCCATCCCTCCGGGGTCGGCTAAATGAGTAGTAACCCATGGGTTACGGAAGGTGGGGACCTTGGTACAGCTGACTGGGGTTGCCTAGCCGGCCGCTGCGCCAGCCTGTGTCTGCAGGCTGCACACGGTGGCCATGCGGCAGGCGACTCTGGTTAGTGACGAAAGCGCATTAGAGGCGTGCGCATGCTCACGACGATGCGCTATACGAATTGACGACCTTTACCTTTACCTTTCTTACTGCACCGCGGTTCCAACAGTTACCGGCAGTGGCGTCGAAATTTGCAACTTTTCGACTAACAGTGCTAATTTTCGACAGAATTCCCACAGACAGCTGCAAATTCCAGGTGCGAAATTGCGCCATCTCCCCTGCCACAACGTAAGTCGACGTCGTGGTTTTACAGGTTCAACAATTCGTTGCCGCAATGAGTTACGCGTATCGAAAACAATTAGGTGCATCTTGTTGCTCATGGCATATTCATTGACAATTTCTCACCAAAACCGAAAGCCGTCATTTCTCAACTTGAACTTCTCAACTTGATGCCAAGCAACTTGAAGCAAGCATCTGCCGGCAATGTGGGACAACTTGCCGTCAACAACGCCGGTGAATACGACAAGTCTTCACGCACAATTGTTGATTATGTTGGTTGAATAATAAAGTGTTTTTCTGAGACGCAAACATGGTGCGCTGCGCCGTTCGTTCTGCACACATTCTGCTGCATGTGAACGTAAGAAATGACGATGTGGTTACGCGAAAAATTAAGTAATTTTGTTGTAGTTAAAGATAATGACATGCCTGTTGAAAGTTCTACGTGACTATGAACACGTAACAAGTGTGTGAAATTTCGCGATAAACTTCTAAGCTGTTGCTCAGAAAATGGCAAACAACTTTAGGGGATATTTTTTGCCCCACACTGTATTATGTAGTTAATAGGGTGTTTACATGGTCCAGCAAACGTCCAGCTCCATTATAACATATGGCAGCAAACGTCCAGCATTAGCACGTGTATTTTGAATACATTTGCTGGAAGTTTGCTGGATGTTTGCTGGATCGTGTAAACACCCCATAAACCTCACTCCGCTCGCACTGGTACTTAGTGTTTTCGCAATTTTCGGCTGCAGTCGAGTGTCATAAAGCAAACGACGGCGTATAAGTCTACGCGATCTAAGCGTGGTTTAAGTACGATACCGCACTGTCTAGCTGGGGTGGTATAAATAAATACGCTTGTACTGCGTATTCGCTTATCCACTCCAGCAGTGCGGTATAGGCTACTAGGCCTAAAACAGTCTGTTATCGGCTGATAAAAGATTGCATGCAAGCACCTGCAGTCTGGACTCTTTTATGATGATGACGCTGATTTCTTTGGGCGTGAATGTGGTGCCGATGTCGACGACGAGCGACAGTCGTCTGCGCGAGTCCACTTCACGAATCACCGGCACACCGAGCAACTCGCGTGGACAGACGGACGGCGCAGGAGGCGCCGGACTTCCCGCCCGTGACGACGACTTGGACCGAGGAAGCGACGCCATCGAGCCGCTGCCGGCGCCGGCGCCGCTACCGCCGTTGTAGTTGGCAGACGAGCGTGATGAAGACGCGGGACTATGCGACCCTGGATCTGTGGACTTTCGCAAGTTCAACGTCACTGGAGGCATCGATGCTTCTACGACGAGGATGCCGTCGGTCGTCAGTGTCGACTTGAGCTTGGTGTGATCAACCTGCGATCAGTCAAACAATTAAAAACAAAGAAATTTGAGCAAATGCTCACGAGACGCGCGAAAGCCTATAGATAGCAGTTCGTGTTTACAAATCGTTTTAGTCTATCTCTAGCCGTTTCGCTGCAATTTACTCTTGAAGTGTGCGCCACAGCCGAAGATCACCGAAAAACAATAAAACCACTTATTTTGGCAGTTCAGGGTCTTTCAAAGTCATCGATGTTCATACGACTAAAAAGCTCGTCACCAATGCTTGTTGTGCCTACCTGCCTACCTGCAACCGTTTACACGTTACACTGGCCAACAGCGGTGAAAACGACTTTTAAGGGGGTACCGCTTTGATGCCTTCGTGCGCAGGATTCCTTGAACCTAGAAGGTTAAGACTTTGACCGTTGAAATCTACGTTCAATGCTGAAAATTTCATTCGCAGCTTGTCCTGGTCTATCTCTAGTGATTTGTGCGCAATTCGCTCTTGAAATGCGTCTCGCAGCCTAAAATCGCCAAAAAATCTATAAAAATTCCCTATTTTAATGTTCAAGGTCATCCAAGGTCATTGCTCTCGGTGCCAATCGAAAGCCAGTGTACTACTTCCTATTAGCGATTAAAAGTAATCTCGACCCTATCTCGCACGGTTTTTGAGATACAGCGACTTGTTGGCTAAAATTGCAAATTTTTCTACCCCCTCTCATTTAGCGCCCTCGCTCAAGGTGACCCCTTTCGAGTTAATAAAAATTCTTTAGGGATCCTGAAACTAGAGTCTTCCAGGCAGCAGACAGGAAAAAAATTTGGTGACCCTATTATAGCTTGCATTTTTTTGACTGATCCACCCGTGTGACGGACAGACAGACAGACACACAGACAGAATTGCGATGGGTATGATGCGCTATAGCAGTACCTGCTTTCGCGCGTAAAAACAACACTTACACAGAATGACCAGCGGTTTACGAGCTTAGACATAAAAACCATTTAAAAGCCAATATGCGACTTCCTATCAATGATCAATAGCCAGGCCCAATATCTCGCACCGTTCAGTTACAGTACATCCGTGACGGACAGACGGACGACAACCATGACTACAGCTCGACCGTTACTAAAGTATACGATCGGCTAAAAACCGATTGTATGAAATGAGAAATGAAAGAAAACTGAAATCACTAGTTTAAACAGTACTGTTTTATCGTTTTGTTTAAAAGATCCTGTGTTGGGAGAACTATTAAGGTGACGACACGGTCACGAAGATGGCTGCTTTGACAAGCTGACTACATAAACAGTTTCTGTTGCATCGCAGAAGCTATAACTACAATCTAATACCAGTTTAAAAAAGAAATTTGAGCTCATGCTCACGAGACGCGCGAAAGCCTATAGCAGTTCCGGTTCAGTAGTTTAGCTGAAAATTGGGGTGTTCACGCTAAGTTAATATACAAATACCAAATTCTCTATCTGGATCGCATAACGATAGTAGCGTGGCGCCAAGGTCTAACCTGGGCCCTGTCTCGTTCCACCCGTGTGACGGACGGACGGACAGGCAGACGGATGGACAGAATTGCGATGGCTAAGACGCGATAAAAGAAGTAGCTGCTTTCGCGCGTAAACAGTGTCTAATATCGCGATAATAACGCACCTCCTTGGGCTTCTCGATCTTGCGGACGAAGTCTCGGCGAGAATTGTCGCCGCTCGGCTTGGTCGAGGCGCTCACGATGATACGATCACCGTCCGTCGTGACCGCGATGTCGTCATCGTCAAAACCGGACACGTCGAAACGGAGCTTGCATCGACGTCCACCATCCGGGTACTCGAGAAACAGAGTCCTCATCTTGCGCACGTCCAGACAGTCGGTGCTGCCGCGTCGACGCGCTACGAACGGCTCCAGACCCGACTGGTCGCTGTCCCTTGACCGCTCTACCGGAAGTAGTCGTATTACTTCTTCACGCATGCGTGCCACGTCCCGGTTCCAGTCGCGTCGCTTCTTGCGCAATTCCTCGTCCACTTTATTTGGCGAGTAGCACCCAAACTCCACTACATCGATTTGTCGTGGATTTGATAGACGACAAGTTGTAAACTACAACAAGCTGTAACGGCCAGACGGTTTGAGTTTCTAATTCCTCGTCGACTTTCTTCTCGATCTCCTTGAGTCGCACTTCCTGTCGCGCGCCGAACGTGAGGTCGTCGTGCGTCAGCGGCACCTGGAATCCACTTCCGCTTTCTCCGCCGGAAGTTCCCGCGCCCGACGACGACGACGAAGCGATGGTGCTGGCCGCCGACTCTGATGACGTCATAGCCGTGCGTTTTGATGACGTCGATGCTGACGACGCCATGATGCAGTGAGTGACGTCAGAACTGCAGACTTTCTGCAGTTGCTGCGTAGAGCCCTATCATTACCAGTAATACCCCGGACCCTCGTCAGAAAGTGCCCATACAGTAGGCCTAGTGTTAATAATGCCGCTGTTCGACTTCACAGTTTAGTCGGCTGATTGCCTAGGAAGCCGTATACTGCGGTGACGAATGCCGCTAAATGCTGGATTGATTGATCTCTCTGCTTTCCGCTGCCGCACGTGTTTCTCTACCTGCAGGCAACAACGCAATGCTTTCATTACGCGCGCCAGAATATCAGTGAATGATATCGCACAATCTGCAGTAAAACAAGAAGCCCAGCTGTCGCTAGGGTAGCCGACCGTACTGTTTGTCACTGACCTTCAACGTCATTCAAGGTCAATGATTTTCATGTCATTTGAAAGCCAGTATGAGACTTTCTATTAGTGATCAATAGCAACCTAAGCCCTATTTCGCACCGTTTAGCCACAATACATCTGTGACGAACGACAGACAGACGACGGACAGGCGACAACCGTACCATAAGCTCGATTGTTAAGTGAGTACGGTCGGCTAAAAAAACACAAGTTTTAAATAACAAATTCGTGAGCGATTTACCGACAACTGTAAACCATAGCCTATAAAGTGAGAATTTGTGATTTACGATTTTAATATTCGTAAAAGTTCATAAAGTCGTAAAATTCGAATTCTCAGTCTATGCTGAAAGCCCGCAAGACGAGTAGCACTGCTGATTGTTACACTGAGATGAAATACGCACAACAGGATAAGATAATTATCCAGAATAAAATCACAGTGCAATGCCCAAAATCGTATTTCTAATCTTACGAGGTGTCATCGGATTAAAATCATGGCTATATTTGGTGGAGAACGCGTGTCGTTTACTGACACTGTGTAGCTAGACTGAAGATTGGGATGTAAATTGTAAGCTTACGTCGGTAAATATTATTGTGCGCACATGTCAGTCATGCCAAGCAGCTGATGTGACGATGTCGGCCTTAGTTTGCAGTTGTGCGCGGTTGGTCCGAAACACTAAAACAACGCAGGGCTAACGTACAACAATGAACTCAGTACAGCATGAATATTTTACCAACGTCATTCTCTCCCCGTGTGACCGATTACGCACGGAAAGACTACCAACCTCGCCCCGAGCATCTCACGGCTGAGCCTATTGCACCGGGCGACCGACCGTAGCACTTTAGCGTCTGCTGGGCAAAACGGTTTTTGAGCATCTTTCCACGCCGTGAAACGTCATTAGACTGACATGAGAACAGGCGAGTAAATCTCATACTCCACTGCATCGATTCACACTGCTGTTGTACAACTTGTATAGCCTATTTGACGTGGACTTTCGTAAGGCTCGTCTTCATCACTAATCGTCAGTCGCATGCACCCACTGTCTACTGTTTTCCGGTCGCCGCTACTCGTGTATTGAACAGTCTGTTTAAATACGTCACCTCCGCACTTTTCGTGACTGTCTCCCAGTCCCGTCTGAAGACCCATTTGTGCTTAGTTTTCCCGCCGTCTAGTTGTACAGTGCCTGCGCAGTGATCATCCGTCGCTTTGCACACTGTAATCGTTCATGTTGCTTACTTATTCACTCATTTCGATATGCTGTAGGTTTGTTATACAGCTAGCACGTTGAGGAACAACTCCACGAAGACAAATCGAAGCAACAAGCAAGTGGGGGTATGTGCTTAAACTTAAGCCGGCAGGCAGCGCGGCTGAGTTCATTTAAGGCGCGTGGCCCGCAATGCCGCGAAGCAATCTTGGCAAGTGCTCGCCGGTCGTCCATTTCACACATGCCGATTAACCGCCACCACTATTACCACAGCCATGAACCAGGCTGCTTTAAGCCACAGACAGCAAGCAGACTGTGCTTGCCATAGGCGCCTATTGCACGAGAATTAAGGATGATATGGGCGATCATCCCACGACCACAAGCTTCAGAAGACGACGTCCCAAAAGGGGACTGTTTGGCTCGTGAAATTTTCTGCAGTGTCAGAATGAGCCAATTTTGCATTTCGGCGTGTGGTTGCGCATCGCCATTTTATGCATCCAAACAGAACAGCAAAATACGAATGAAGACGTCATTAGTAAATCAAGTCCGACCGCCGAACGATTTTAATACATCCGAGGCTGAAACTGCAGTTTTTCATACTTGCGCAATGACGCATTTGAATTTTACCATGCTGAGATAGCTTAAGCCAATGCCAAACACAGTACCTAAATTAAAAGTGAAAAAAACATAGGCAGAACAAAATAAAATTGTAAGAAAGGAGAGGGAAGGAAGAAAAGAAGGAAGATGAGTAAGGTAAGAAACAAAAGTGAAAAGGTCGCGTCACGACAGGGATTTCTGAAGTCGGTACTTCAAAATTCCTCTTGATAAAATTTCCCCGCTACTAAAGATTACTGTTGCTGGGAGAGAAGGATTTTATCCGAGGGAGATTTTGTCTCAAGTTTTTTTGCTAAACCGGCAAAAGAGCGCAGTCGATCGGAGATTGGCTGATGGCTGCGGCGTTGGATTACGTCGATGCATCGGTCATGCTTAGTCGACGGTCGGTCAACCAACCACAGCGAATGTAGAGCTTCACTCAGTGCGTCGCGTCGTCGTGTAATAGCCACTGACCAGCTGCGACTCTACTGTACTCTATACTTTACGGTACTCCACTCCACTACAGATGTGTGTGTGTGACTGTGTGCCCGACCTCGGCTGACAGTCGCAGACAATTGCTGCAGTCAGCGCAGCGCCAGTCGACGACGATTTCCTCCTCCCCAGTCGCACGCATGCCGACTGTAAAAATCTGCAGCAGACTGAAGGCTCATAATATTATATCGCTGTCAAGGTCGGACTCTGCTTTATTCCCGGATCTGGAAGTGACGTTAGAAAAAGAAGCGGGGACTGAGGTGAGGACATGACATTGTGAAACTCGGCGGCCTTGCTTGAACTTTTTTTTGGCTGTTTTGTGCGCTTTGTTTTAAAACTGTGGGCCTATTATGCACATCACAAAGTGCAATAAAATTATTGTAAATTCTAAATTTGTAATCACTTAGCAACAGAAAATATAAGAAAACGGAATTATAAACACCGACACAGAGACACAGAAAGCAAATTTTAATTCTGCCCATACATTTTACCGAATGGATATTTTCTGCCACAAATTTTGTGTTTTTTTAAATTAGACAAAAAATTTCGACAGGCTGAAATTTAAGGAACGGTGCATTAGTTTCCTGTCCCTCGTGCCATGACCTCACCGAGAATAATGTTTCGGCGAGTATGCTAATAAAACTGAACGTCCTTTCTGCCTGCATTTTACTACAATATTATTATATACAACTTTATTCGTCAAAACACTGTCAGCACAAAAGAAAATACGAAAATACAAGATAATACAAAAATAAACAACTTATTGGACACGTTTTCCCTCCCTGGGAAAAAAACTGAGGGGCGGCGTTTAATCTCGTCCCCACTCCACACACGAGTAGGCCTACGTACCCTGCCCCCTAGCATTAAATTTAATTGCCTTGCCTTGCCTTGGAGTAGTCCGTCGATTACGAGGATGACGCTGTGCTAGAGGTCAGTCGGGTGTGGCTTCGGAGGTGGCTACGAAGCCCGAAGTCTAATGCACAGACTCTGCTACAGATATGACAAGTGGCACCGGAAGAAGAAGTAGACGCTGCTTGTCTGCGAGCACGTCTGCTTTCAGCATCAGCAGCATAATTGGAGCGAAAGATGGTCAAACCCTGATTGCACGTGGTACGCCAGGTATCGCGGTCAGAGGCAAGGACTTCTAGTTGCTCGGGCGGTATGCCACACTTCTTAAGTGTGTCTTTGATGTCGATAGAGAAGCGCTTTTTCTAATCTCCGGCAGACCTCTGACCCTGCTGCAATGCGCCGTAGAGGAGACGACGGGGGAGGCGATATGATGGCACTGCCCCCTAGCACGTTGACTATCAACAACAGACTACTGTTTAGAGACAGAGCGACTATTCGGCGTATTATTTCACTGTCAAGATCGGTCACTGCTCTGACCTCGTATCACGTTATGACGCAGAGTGTATAGCTGACGTCTCGTCCATTCGCGCGTGGAATAAATGATAACATAAATGAGTTAGCAGAATTTGATGCCGGGTCGATGCACAATAGGCTGAAAACGATTCTGCGTATATATACTTCCGTTATATCATCAAAAAAAATAACAGGAAAAATACTTATCACACTAACGATAAAAAACTGCCAATTACAAATTCCAATGAAAACAAAATTTTGCACCGTTAACAGCGTTAAAAATTAAAAATCTGCTTGTAGAATGCGTATGGAGCTGACAATAACTAAAAATTTGGGATAAAGCCCAACGTGTGTCCGCCCGGCGCCGTAAGTCCGATTGGGGGGATTTACGGGGTTGAAATTCCCCCGGTAGCAGTCTACTGACCATCGTGCAAAATTTTACGCTTATCTGCAGACGGACCTCGAAGATCTCGCGTTGAAATGAAACATCTCCGAAAGCTATCGTTTCCGGGCGGACTAATAATTATGCGTGTCTGAAAAATAGCCTAAAGCCCATGCATTTTGCATATTTGAACAAGAAATATTTTAGATTGTGACCAATCTAATGTACTCCTCGCGCGCATTATTTTATTTTGTATTCTTTTAACTGCTTTTTAGTTCCTTTCTTTTCACACCGCAAATAGCGGTGCCAACAGCATCACCTCGTCGACAACATGAACCGTGCAACTGACGTCATCACGTCACGTGACCCCAAAAGGTCAAACTCGTGACCCCATTATCTTTGAGGCGCCATACCTCCATAACGGTGCTAGATAGACGCATGGTCTTATCCATAGTGACCATGCGCCTATCTAGCACCGTTATGGAGATATGGCCGTTTGAACTTCTTCCAGGAAGGCTCTTCCAAGAACAGAGGTCAGTCGTTGGTAGGTCGGTCGGTCCTCCATATTACACTGATCTTATATACTCGGTAGTCCTCTTCGCTACGTTAGTTCGCTACGTTAGGAACGTAACGCGCGAGGAGTAAAAATGAATTACGCTACTTTTACCTGTCGAGGTATTACAATAACTGTAATTTGTCTCACTGAGTGGCTGCGTTGCACGGCGTGCAAATCCATTTAACAAAGACGAAAAACGAATCGAGAACCGAAACAAACAACAGAGTGCAAGGAAAAGAACAATGGTGTTAGTGGTTAAAAAAAGGGGTGGGCAGAAAATTGCAATTTTCCGACAGACGGCTGAAAATTTCCGACAGGAAGCTTGTGGGTGCTTAAAAGTTTAATTTTGCCAATAAATTCCTGCAAAATTAAATACTTTTAGCTCTTAATCGTGCATTCTTGGAAGACGACGCCACTGTGTGAAAATTAACTCGCATGGAGGTTTAAGTTCAACATTACAACGTCTTCAGCTACTGCATCTACACACAACCTACCTTCACGCGTTTCACTCCTATTCTGCAGCGACGAAAAATTTACCTATGCAGAGCAAGCGATCCGACATTTACTATGCACGTAGCACACAGCACCTACTGTACATTAATCACGTCTGACCGACGAACTTCAGGAGCCGGCTATAGACAGCCAGTGTAAGCTATCGTTGCGTGCGCGAAATAAATTCAACTCATCAAGAATGCATTGAATAAATGCAACTGCACTCGACCGCTTCACGCTATCCCAGAATACAAAACGCCGGCCGCGTCTTTCTAAAGTAGTCTGCAGCCGTGATGCATACGTGAAAATGAAGCTCGAACACGCAGGTAGTTGGATAGTGGCAAGGAAAGAAGGTGATTACCGTCTTGGCAGAGCTTAGCTCGCTGGTTAATGCTACACCTGGGATCTCGGCTGAAAGACACCGATGCCAACAAACTCGAGATCGATAAGCCGAGATCGATATGTAGCCTATAGGGTGGGCCAAAAAGTGACACCTTTTTGGTATTGAGTAAGCTTTATCATCTCTTGTTTTGTGCATTATTTTTTAAAAAATTTTGTTTACTTGCATATCATTTTCGTTAACTGCCTTAATTCTTTGTCTACTGATTTCAAAAAGTTCTGTTTTTGTGAGAAAAAAATTGTTTTTTTTTCATGACGGTTGATTAACTGATGATTACGACGAACGATGGTTCCCAAGAAATTCTAAAAATATTTTCAAATAATTGAGCACGTTTAAGCTGTATGTGTAAGCCATAATTAACACGTAAGTGTTAAAATTATTTAAACAGTATTAATATCTGGTGTTTTGTGGATTATGCGGCACTATATTGACGTAGTTGAAAAGGGTGTCACTTTTTTGGTTTACCTGGTACAGATTGGTGGCCTATGCGATAGGCCTACAGTGACCTAAACATGCAACAAGCGGTGTTAGAACGACATTTCGTGAAAAGTCTTGGTGTCTGTTTCATCTGATCAACGAAATGCCGAGAAATGCCACCTTGCCATGCAGGTTCACACTCACAAATCCAGCTGTGCGCCTCCTCGTAGCACGTACGCCAAAAATATACGCTGAGCACTGGAGGGGCGAAACCAGCTAACAGGCATCATAACCAGTTCAAGGAAAACTCCGACAAAAAACCACCAAGCCTCGACGTTGGGTTGGGTATAGGGCTAATCACTTTGTCATGAAAACAAAAGGCCCAGCTGTCGCTAAGGTGAGCCGACCGTAACGCCTATGTCTAAAGGCCAGCGTCGGACTTCCGGTCACGCAGGGGAAGCAATTTTCCAGAGGTGTCTACAGTGCCATGCACGCTGTCGCGACGCTGCAGTCGAACGTACAATCAACGCCAGGATAATTCGGCGCAAGTAGACGATGGATGTCGAAAACAGCGGCCAAACCGCTGTCGATAGAAACTCGTCATCGCTCTATCCAATGGTATTATCACCGATCTTTCACAGACAACAGACAAAAACAACAACAGACAGATACAACTTTGTGTTATAGGCATGACCGTTAGTACTTCTTTTTGTGGCGTACTCCTCCGGAGCGTAGCCGTGTCCACGATGTGGCGCCAGTCCGCCCGCCCAGAAGGTTTTCTCCACGCAGAAGAAAGACCAATGTTCAGAGGTCTCAGGTCTGCCTCCACCGAACGTAACCAGGTGTAACTGGGTCTCCCTGCGGGCCTTCTCCAATCCGGAAGAGGCTTGCGTATCGCGGCAGCAATGGCACGATGGTGATCTTCGTCAGGAGAGCTGCGGGCGATGTGACCGAAGAAACGGAGCCGTCTGCTTGTATCTATGTTGGAGAGCGGCTGTTAATTCGGGCGGGACCGGACTTCATCATTGGTTATGCGGCGGGTGTATGGGATCCTCAGAATCTTGCGTAACGCCCACATATCAAACGCATCCAGGCGGGCGCACAAGTATATCCGTTAGTACGGTCGGTCAAAAAACAGCAAACGGGGGGAACCACACGAATACAATAGAAGAACGACTTATCAGTAAACTTCCTGGAGCGCAGCGTCACTCAACCAGTGCGCCCGTAAAGGCGGGGTCACACTGGCGGTCCGGACCGCCGTCCGAACAGTTGGTGTTTTTGACGACCGTTCGAACGGCCGTCTGGACCACCAGTGTGACCTCTCCTTAAGACACGTAGTGCGTACAGCTACAGAGTCTGAGCGGACTTCGCAGTCAGGTTCTGCACATGCTCTGTAAGCCTAAAGTCTGTGAAGCACGTGGAGCTTCTGACGGTACAAAATTCCTGGAATAGGCGGTGGGTCGACATGTTGTCGTCTCCGTTTAGAATCAGGAAAAAAATTGCAGAAAAAAATTTCATGTATTTAAACGACGAATTTGTCGTTGGTCTTGATGGCTTAGTGTCAGTTAATCTACCATTACAACATTTTTTAGTTCATGCGCGCTTAGTTTTCTATTGTTGTGCTTCGATCGATTGGTCTGTGAAATTTTTGAAAATGATCTCTTAAGTGTGATAATCGTTTTGTTCCAAATTTCTTCCACATTTGCGAAAAACACGGCCAGCCTGTACTGTTCAACATAATTAAACGTAATAAACCTATTAATCAGTTGAACGTAGACCTGCAGATTGTCCGATTCCTTGAGTATTCGATTACATGTTTTGCAGGACGATTAATAGAACAATGGAACCAACCGGCTACAAGTACGTAGTACGTGCGACAGAATGACAAAAATACACGCAATAATCGATATCACGAGACCGATGAGAGAAAAAAAGAGAACGCGCGAAGCGTGAGTTCTGGATGGTCTGAACTTGCACAAACAGATCAATAATACACAGATCGATAAATAGCCGCTGTCTGTCTGTCCTGGGTCGATGACTGTGTATGTGACGGGACGTTAATGCGATCGCAATGAGAGACTGCAACAGTCTCCCGCATAGATCATCTCTCTCTTTCTGTCCGTCCATTTCTCCGGGGAGCGATGGTTCACAGTCTCCCTCGACCCGTCCATAGTGACAGATCAGCAGCCGCAGCAGCAATAGCATCACATAAGTCAGTCAGCGCGACATAGCCTGATGATGCCAAGAACCGCGCGGCTTAAAACAGTCGCAATATCACCGACACGAAAATACTGCATTCTGCAACTCCGACGTTCCGATCCGGTTTGGGAAAATGCTGCATAAAGAACGGAGACAAAGTGCAGAACATTAACGTGCGTTAAACTGGATACGCTAAAATTAATTCTAATCTACGAGCAGCACAATAAGTCAAAGCCAGCGCCGGGAAATCGTGTGTCCAGAGCCATGCAACTTAAAACAGTCGCGATGACACTGAAAGTCGAGACGCCCGTGCAAACACCGTCGTGTAAATCACTAGCCACTGATTAGATGCCACGTCTAGAACCGCCGTCGCAGAAATACGACCCTTTATATTGCATGGCTAAAATAAAACAACAAAACGAAAAATGTAGCCTACTACGAACAAAATATTCAGCGATCCACTCTGCAAGAAAAATTTCGCATAAACCAGTGGTGGAGAACAAAGATTTTCAATATAGGCAAACGTTCACAACCGGCGGCACCATTCGTTCATATCGTGGTCAGTAAATCGTTGCTCAACTGTTCAGTTCGCCGACTGCATACAGCACAATCGTCTGGTTTTACGCCCCGGCTGTTTGGAGGCCACAATATTCGTTGGCTCAAAGAACGTGACGTATTACTCATGTATTAACAGCAAGCTATAGTTGACATGTTGCGGGTTTTGTTGTATACGACTTGTTGTACAGCATGTTGCACAACGGATCTAGAAGAAATCGAAGCAAGTAAAGTTTGGGCTTTGCTGGACGTGTTTACTGTTGTTAATACTGTTGTCCTCTCTGCCTTTCTGTTTCCCTCTCCGTTTCTTTTTCCGTGTCTGTCTCAGTTCGTCGGGTTGTCTATCTGTCTGTATCAGCGCAGTGTGACAAGCAATCAATACCGTCGTTATCAATAGTGCGGCGGCGGCGGTGCCAGACGGTTTCAGAGGCTGCGGACGACAGCCGAGTGTGACACACACGCGAACACGCTCAGTCTGTAACGAGTTTTCACTCAATGTCGTCGACCGTAGATAACACGCATCGCATCGCCCTCTATGTATTCTAGGCCTATTGTGTGTATTTATTTTCTGCAAGCCTCCTGTATATTATAACACGCATCGCAGTTTGCGGTTTAGCTTTTCACACCATATAATAGCAGCAGCAGTAGCAGCAATGTGACACTGTATAATACTCTATCCATCGTTCTATCTCAGAAACAAAGTTTGCTTTCTGCTTCCGTAACCAGAACATGCACGAAATACTGGGATGCTTGCGTTCGATGTAGAAATTGTTCATCAAGGCATCTGCTAGTTGACCCTATAGAATCAAACGATGTTTTGAATGTCAAAAACATTTTTAAAAGGTTACGTAAAAGCCTACATTCCACTCAACGTTCGTCAAGAAAAAGTGTAATTCGTGTGAGAAGTTTTCTTATTTTTTAACTGCTCAGATGACAGATTCCAGGCTTTTGAATAAAAGCTAAAAAGGCAAAGGCCCAGTACTTGCTATAGTGCTTCTTACACGAGTCAAGGCTTGTGACCAGAGATGCTTTACAATCTCGGAAGTGGCAGCTGTTTGACATGAGCTAATGATACCGCAGCGCACTATGCGGCCATCCATTGCACTCGACATCGTACAACTAGACCCGTGGTTTGCAGATAGCAGACATGCCACCGTCCAGTCAGCCACACTAGGCCTTCACCTAGTACCCCGTAAGCTATACTACTCATTTCCCTTCCCGCCGAGGGTAGGAGGCTGAATTGTCCTTACTTGACGTTCTATAAGCTGAATAACTGTGCAGCGATTTTGTGCGTTTCATAACATTTGGATTTTCGTGGAACGATATCTGATAGTTATGCGTGCCAATGATCAAAACTACACACGAAAGCGGTTGCTCTTGTGCGGCCGTCGTAATAGGCTGCATTACGAGTCTTGCCCACCAGTCCGTCCGTCCGTCCGTCTGTCTGTCACGTAAGGGCTCCTAACGCGAAAAAGTGTAGAAAACCGAAATTGGTGCGAACGTTTCTCAGGAAGGAAGTAACCGGTGTGCCAATAATTGGCACAATTATTGTTGGCCCCAAGTGCCAAAGGTCGGAGAAAGTGAATAAGTAAGCGAGTAGTATTATCTAATTTTAGACATTTTAGATTGTAGCCCATTGCGTTTTGATGTATTTGCTAAGTTTAAGTATGTGTGTGATGGTCGATAAATTTGCTTTTATTGTATTTTAAATTTCATTGCTTAGTTTATTTTTATTTTATGTGCATCTTTATTGACTTGAACATTTATCTGTCAGTCTATCTGTATGTCTGCCTGTCTGTCTGTCTGTCATTTCATTTTTTTACTACCTGAGTGGTGAATAAACGTATATTTGTATATATAGCGTTAGGGTAAGAGCTTCAGAGCCGTAAGCGGGCGGTCGCATAATATGTCGGCAATGGGCCCTCGACGTCTTCGCTTGTGTTACATTGAGGCCTGCAGAACGAGCCTGAATGATAAATAACCGCAGACTTCTATAATAACACACTGTATTATATGCTTTAATGTAGAACGAGACTATGGAGTAATATTAACGTTCGAGCGGATAGTGCACTAATTGATGCATCCAGTAGCCTATGCTCAGTGAATCCAACCATCAATCAATCAATCAATCCGCTATACACGCAGTTGTCTCCGTGTGTCTATTGTACCATGCCATGCAGTCGCCGTCATTCAATGCTTTCATTATAACCTATTCGGTTGCTATGCGCTACTCGCATACTGAGCTTTGCTACGCTACGGTCGCATGGTCGCCGACTTCAAGGAGCGATGAGAGGGGCGATCATCGGACCCACGACCAAAAATTTGCGGCAACGACGCCGTCTCCACGGGCGTTTGATTTCTGATGAATTTTTTCTGCAGCAAAATAAACCATTTCGCTGTCTGTCATTGGTTTAAGCTCAACGCAAGCTACAGGATAGGCTATATCATTTTGCGAAAAGTAGGAGCTTAATCGGGGATAAAAAAAAGTGAAGAGAAAAGAAACGCGAAATAAAACCAAAAGTGGAAAAAGATGATTTTTTCACGTTTAGCCCCTCCTCTCAGACGAGAGGGCATTCATACAAACTATATAAACCTAGATGTACAAACTCAGTTCGTCAAAACTTTTTTGTTGAAAGAGTCACTGATGTCTGGAACTGTTTACCACCCACAGTTAGCTTTTCTTCTTTATCCTCATTCAAGAGATCACTGAAGAATACTGATTTTACAGCCTATATGAAATGTTCTGTGTAGGCCTGCTGCTATTTTTGTATGTTTCTATTGATTTTATAATTTGATTTGATTTTAACTTGTTTCAGTTGCCGTGCTACTCTCGTGTTTTGTGTATTTAGCTTAGGAAGGCTACTGTAAGTGCTCTATGAGCCTGGTATGTCTTGCCAACTGTATTTTTGTGTCAACCTTGTGCACTATGTTATGGTTTTGCTGGCAAATAAAATGATGATGATGATGATGAAAGCAGAAAATGTGGATGAAAGAGAAAGGGAAAAGCGGTCGTCCCCAAGTAATTCAGAAATCTCGGCGCATGAGATTTTTCGAAGTTTATGCTACATATATGGTCCAAACCAAAGTGCAGTCAGCTTTTGAACGATTTAGTACGGCAGGCGACACATTCGGCAGTAAAATACGACGTGCGTACTCGGGTTGTACTATTCGGCTCCCATCAATTTATGGTAGCCTACCCCATTAAAAGCGTCTACGCAATTTCAGTGATAGTTTTCAAAATGTACCTCATCAAACGGGGCACATGATTTAAATTAACACCACGGCACTAAAAAAGATTGAATGAGAAAACATTCTGTAGAGCGCATAGCTTATTTCATCTGAGCAATGTAACGTTTTCCTATCGATTGTCTCTAGGAATGACAGTAGTTTGTTTCGGAGGAATAAAGAAAAATCAAAGAATCGCCAGAAGAAGTCCAGCGGCACGGGCAATAATTTGTGGCGGCGAGTTTTTTTTCGTGCAAGAGACTCGATGGTAGAATTTGCAATGCGCAGCGATCAGTCACCAATCAGCTGTCCACGACTCACAAATTGATGATCGTCCTCGAAATAGCCTATACAATGTGTCAAGAAACTCTAATAGGGTGTTTACACGATCCAGCAAACGTCCAGCAAACTTCCAGCAAATGTATTCAAAATACACGTGAATTGCTGGACGTTTGCTGGATCGTGTAAACACCCCATAAAACTCCTTAAACTTTACCCACTCACTCACTCACAAATTGATGCCGCTGAGCCGTGACCAAGTCGCTACACTACGTAACTGTGCGTTGACGCACGCCCAGTGCCCGCTGGCTGGGTCATCATCACACTAGTGACGGGCAAATTGCTGAAATAGTTAAACCAAAGAAAATTATGGTACAACTTAAACTTTTAACGTTAAGTCAACTACCAATCATCTACTAAATTAATTAACTAAACTACAATTACTCAAACTATTCTAACCAGCCTAATTTTCAACTAGTTATGATCGTTCCTTGAAGTACACTGTACGACGTAGGCTTAATAGTTGCTGACAGTAGCTGTCGTCATATAGCTTTCAAAATGAAAAGAACGCAAAAACGCGTATTTTTAAAGTTCTTAAAAAGTTTATTCCCAAACGTTTTCCATTCATGGCTGCCACGTTGACCGTTATGTTTAATATCATGTGGAGTTCTTGACGTCGACAATGTTCAAAGAATTAGAGTCGTTCAGTCAATACTGCAGCTAGCACTCAGAGTGTTGGAAATGTTAAGACCAAGATCGAGACTGAAGCCTGTTTGAGACGTACAATCTTGTTTAGAACGTCGTCTCAGACTTTAAGACTGACTCCTGCCCATCACTGGTCATGACACTGGCGACCAAATCATCCATCAGTGACCGACACACGCACGCGGCTAGTCGCACTTCTTGACGCTAATCTATCGCGGCGACGCTGCCGGCGGCGACGTGCCGCTACCGTTAGACCACACATCGCGTCATTCTAGACCACCCCCATAGTCTAGTCTATCATTCGTCCTCGAATACGTTAGCTATATCCAGGCATAATGCTTCAGTGCCACCCAACGTTATTCCACCATGCACCAATCTAATCGATAGTACATAATTCGCCCATCATCTTTTAAATAACATCCGTAAAAATCCGCAAGAATCTAAAAAAAGAATGCTTATACCTACTATAGTTAATAATTGTTCTAGTTTATAAATTGCCTTCCAAGACGTTATTCTTAGTAAAAGTCGACTTATTATCACAGGGCGATCTGTATATACTGCCTTTGATGGAGAACAGTCGGTGTATTTTGCTGGACAGTGTGAATACAACAACTGCAGCTGCTGACTTACTGGTTAGATGCTGTGTTATTTCACAAACTACAATCGTCCAATAATAGTCTATAGTTCGTCCTTTCTGATCGCTATACGGTCAGTCGATCGCCGTATGAAATAGTTCGATCACGTTCTGTTTGCGCATAGCCTAGATACTAGAGTGTATCAGGGTCGCATTTTATCGTCGCCGCTGCTGCTGCTGCTGCTGCAGCGCGCATGTCCTTGATTGCTGTCACAAACATCGCACTACTCGCAGGAGTGTGTAGTCATTAAACATAAGGGGGGGGGGCGTCCAAATAGGGCGTTAAACGTTAGTCAGTGGCGTAAGGCAAGATTTTTCTTGAACTTTGCGCTGGTTGCTCTTCAATCTAGAAATGTAACGTGTATAAAATAAGCTACAATAAAATCATTGTAATTCCTGTAAAGTTTTACTTTTCAGTTATGGAACTGTGTTGTGGTTACTACAATTAGGAAACAAACTTGGTTGATTGAGTTTCCGACAGCAGTCGGACAGACAGAAAGGGAGAAAACACATACACGCACGTACACTAAAGTATTCTAAACTCAACTACACCATCTGTGAACCTTTGTTTTTTATTAGCTTTAGTAAAACAGTGGGAAATGCGTTGCGTGCCTGGAAATAAGTGTGGCGACGCGTCTCCGCCCCACTGTACGATCCCGGTCCATACACGCGGTAATTAGGTTTCGCCCACGCGGCTTCGCACCGATATTGATACTTTAAGCCTAGTAGTTCTAAGAACAGCGTTTACGGTCGTCGTCGGCGCTGCCAATAAACGATGAACTGATACAACTAATAAAATGAAGCCAAGCAAACTGTTGGCGACATTATTGTTGCCGCTGCTGCTTGAATACAAACAGGCAGAGCTTAGGCTAAAATTCCACTCGCTTCGATTTGTCGTACAACACGCTGTATAACAAAGCCACAACAAATCGAAGTAGTAGTGTTTGTGCCCTAGAGACTATCGTTCGACATCGTCTATGCAGCACATAAATATATCGCTGTAATGTAATATTCGTATTCGTCGAATTATCGACAACAAAATGCATTGAATCGAACGTCAAGAAGCAGACAAGGTACATCAACTTAAGCGAACAGACAACAGACGCCAGCTTCTAATACACAATGAACATTGATCATAAATAACTTTTACAATATTAAACAAAAACAGTCTGACACTTCAGTGGCTGACAAAACGAAGTTACATTCATTTAGATAATAACTTCGATTCTGTAGTATGTAGGCCTATAGTTAGATTTCGCAGCATCGTAAGCTAAACGTGTCAATTTTGGAGCGTCGATAAACTAGGCTGATGCACAGTTGCACACTTATTTAAACTTTTCGCCTGGAATTTAAGTTTTTAGAGTTCGGTTTTTAAAAGTCGTTATTTTAGTTTTCGGCAACAATTATTCTTCTGACAACAGTAGTCCTACCTTGCAGTTTACTGAACTATGCATACGCCCTATAGACTCAAAGAAATTTAATGCGGCAGCTGCTTTCTCTGGCTATAAAGTTCAGTTTTAGAATATGAGTTTTTTGAGTTGACTTATTTTTAAAAGTATCTGTTTCTATTTTTACTCGCTAAATATTCTCCCATATTCTTACCTTGTATTGTAGTGCAAGTAGCTTTCTCTAACAATATATTACCGCCGCCGTCCAGTCTCTTCAGTTAGAGTCGAGTTGAGTTTTCCTGTAGTTCATGGGTCAATTTTGCCGTAATTTGCGTTGCACTACAGAGGTTCAAGTGTTGATCTCGATCAGAGTTGAGTTGAGCTGAGTCGAGTTCTGCTGTAGTTCTATGCTAAGCTGCAGCGCACTGTCGTCGGTCGCTGTCTGTCTGTCGCAGTCGCTTCATGCGATGTCGATCGAACCGCACGCCGCGTGGTCGCACAATCGCTGCTGACCACCGGCTACCGATCGACGCCACGCTGTGGGGATCTCCGTCATCTCCGGGTTGATACAATGCGGGGAGACCACACACAAAATCAGTGAGCGAGTGAGTATGAAGTTTCCAGTGCCGCTCGACACGTTGTAGCCTACGTAAATAATTTACCGATCATTTCGACGACGGACGTTCCACGCAATGATTTGCACTGCTACTGACAAAAAACATCAACAGCGGCGAAACAAACGAATACTGACAAACACGAAGTTTACACAAATAACTTAAATAACAATAACAAACTACCTGCAGCGAACTTTCATTGGTAAATATAGCGCCAAGGGAGACAGTTTAGAGACGATCCTATAATACGAGCAACTGACGTCAACTCTCTCCCCCCTCTTTCTCTCATTTCATCCTGTCCATCGCCAATCTCTACAAGGTGCCAATGTCCTTGTTGCACCAGTCAACCAGGTCATCGGTCCATCTTCCTTTAGGTTTTCCTTCCATGTTTTTGCCATCCATTATGCCAAAACAACTTGTTTTATCAGCCTGTCATTTTGCATCTTGCACGTGTAACCAAAGAAGTTCATTTTTCCTTTCCACATTTTAAAAGCCTGGCATTATATTTAAAGCAATTGCTATACTAATTTACTTGCTTATTTGCTAACTAAATAAATCGTGCATTCTGTGCATAACAGTGTCAAATTTTGTAATTGACTAATGTGACGTTGTTCAGAACGCAAGCAGTTTAAAAATACACAAAATGAACACGCTAGTAAACCGAAAATTGTCACTTTGGCCTTTCTGATCAAAGAACAGAAAACCAACGTAGCACTTACAAAAACCCATTTAAAGACACGTGGTTAGGAACAGATATGGTGGCAAAAAATTCTCCGTTGAATAACATGCATGGTTATAATTGATCTAAATTTTGACACCGCCATCATCAGCACGCGAGGAACCTCGAAGGGAAATGCGTCTGCTTGCTCGCGAAAACAGCAAAAACATACAACATAAAAGCCTACGTTTTATTCTATTAAGCCTATTCTTTTTAATAATAATAATAATAAATAATAATAATAATAAAAGATGAGACGGTTATAAATAACAGACAGCAGTGACATTATGAGCCCCAGTCTACTCCAGATCAGACTGATGGTCCATCTTAAATGTACAGTCTACTGATCCTGGGTATAGTATTTTATTTCTGTATCCCCAGACGATCATGACCGAGCGATTGAGCGTTCTCAGTACTGTATATAGCGGGCACCGGCTGTCGCACCGGGACACGGCGCCTCGGACCGCGAATGGGCCGCGTCGTGGGTGGCCTGCCGTCCCTCACGTCCGTTCATCGCAGAGCCACGATCGATAAGTAAGGACTGGCAATGCCAGAATAAAACGCCATCGATGACATACAAGTAAGCAAAACACGACTATTTATAACACCGACTGAGACAAGACCAAGACTTTGTTCTTGTGTCATCGGGATGCATTAAAAGACCACATCACTTGCACAAACGTGTGCGGTTTTGTTGTTCTGAACGATCGATAAGTAACGGCCGACGACAAAATGAAATGTCATTAGCCTGCCTCAATCAGTTGTGTGTTATTTCTGTATGGTACGCAGGCTAAACGGTGTTCCAATTCTTCTTATGCTGCTCATTTTATCCGATGATATAATGTGATTGGTTAAGTTGATCGCAACGATCGATAAGTAAATGCTGACGACCCACGCTCGACGACGACGTGGGACGTAGCATATACACAACGTTGATGTCGTCTTCTGGAGATGAGTGACTGACAGTCGCCATTCGCCGCGCGTAACTCGCAACTAACTGCACATCACGTCTGACAGCGATCAGGCCGCTCGCTATATAATGCAGGCGGTCGGTCGGTCTTTGTCGACGAAGGCATCAACCATGCAGCGCCGCTGGTGTCCACGGTCCGCAGAAGGGGATTATTCGAGACACGATTCCTGGAACGAGAAGACGCGGCGGACCAAAGACAAGCTGGCTCAGCAGCATCATGTCATAGACCGGGCTTGGACTGGGACAACTGCTTCAGACCAGCGACAGACAAGCCACCAACCCTCGGATCCAATACGGTTGAGAAAGAGAGAAGGAAAAATTGCCGTGTCAAGCGCAGTGCAAGCACCGGGTGCGTGCAGCAGTTTTACTAGCAAGAGAAACTTGATCTGCGGTGCTTCAACAATTATTCTCACAACATGAGTCGACTGAGCACATTTGCTGAGAGAAATATAAAAGTGATTTTGCAGAGTAACTCCGAATATCATTAATGAATAACCCGGATATCTGGCCGTTTGGCAGTAAACTGAATCGAATACGATGACTTTCAATAAAAAAAATAAATTTCTTCAAACTGCTTTGGTTTCTTATTCATTACAGCACTAGAATAATCTATAGGTCGAAAAACCACTCGACTCGAGCTAGAGATAAAAAAACTTTTATGCAGTACTCGGCGTAAAACTTTCGCAAAAAGTTTTGTGGTAAAATTTAAAAATTTAGTGATGTAAAAAGTACGGGTATTTTAGGGATACGTCGTATGTAAAGGTAAGTTAACAGTAGCGGTATTATCACAACACTACACTACGATCAGTAACGACTAAGGAGCTGATTCGGGTTAACAAAGTTGCGCTTTATTTGAGGCCTGTTAGTAACCAGTTTGCGTACGCGTGGCCAGGGTCGGCCGGTCGGGAGCCGTTTCATTTATGACACGAACGGGGTTAATGGGTTCGCCTTTTCACGCAAGCTTTGTACTCCCGGGCGCAGTCAAACGCACGTTTAAATCCCGTCTGCGCAAATTAACGCTTAGGCGAGTCCACTTCTGGTTCTGGGACGAGTTAGGCAGACTGTGCTGTCGATAGGTTACATGTAGTCTAACATAGGCATATAAAGATGAATGGCCTACAATCAGCGCAAACAAAAACGGCACAGTTCAATCAAAGCACTATTAACAAGTAACCAAAGTCATTTCGTATCCGGCAAAATCGCTTCATGTTTATTTGCAAGGGGCAGCAACAATTTGTAGGCCTAATTGCATGTTTTGTTTGAAGTTCGACGTCCAAATCTCTCTTTCCCCTATAGGTCAGGGACCTCTATTTGACACTATATCTGCTTTGCTTTTGGATTCCGCAATGTGTACCTGCTAAATGGCATGTACACAGTGTCTCAATAAAAACGTGCCCCACTATTATTTTTTGAATAACTTCGTGAAACATTGGCCGATTTTGATAATTAAATGTAAATCCGTTGAACGGTTTAAGCAGGTGCACACGTGTCACAGACGACCGGCAGACGACAAACTATAGGCGAAATCGCTTGCACTAGAGCGAGTTCGCCAGATAATGATGTTTATTAATGCTATTCGATCCAATTTGTGACCAACTGCATGACTCCGCTCAGATCGATTGCACTGACTAGATATATTGTCTTTGGGCTCGATGTGGCTGTGCGGAAAACGAAACTGAAAACGGCGCGTGTGAAAATTCCCCACTATGCGATAAACGCCCAATATTGCATGTAGCGTCATCGTCATTTTGTCGAATATTGTAGCAGATGTATTAAAATATACTGCGTTTGTCAGATTGGTATGTAAGCACGATCAGTACTGTAGCAGTCTAGAAAAGCGTTTCCGAGGGCCTGGCGGTGAGTGAGTGAGTGGTCTGCTGCATTATTGAGCAGATCTAGTCAATAAATGCGACAGATTTACGTTCGCTTTCGAAATTTGCCGTACAACTGCAGTGTCGTGAGAATTGCCAATACAATGGCGCCCGTTCGCTAGTTGTAACCATAGCAAGCTATTTCCATTCTGGTCGTAGATTTGCTTGGACTATTGTATACGTAATCCTTAAATGTACTACTTTTCATTGTGTGTGCAGTAAGCTATAACTCGGTAGCGAATGCGGGGCTTCACTTCGCAAACTGTCAAAATTATGTCGGCCTCAACCTGACAATATCTATATTCTGCAGCCTACACCTTGCTGACGTTCCGGTTGATTTGAGCTGTCCATATATAGGGCTAATAAAATTTCTCCAGTTATACACTTTTATAGCACTTTTTTTTAGCTTTTTAACGATTATCAGTGTAACTGATGAAGGTAGGCCCTATACGATACACAGACTAGTTAACTTTCACTTTCGGTGCATAGGACCATATCATTATACCACACGGTTTTATACATGTATCACCTCTTTGCTAGGGCAATAATTGTAAGAGCAGATACACATTACACAATCATTAGTAAAAAAGGTGAAGGTAGTGTGAGCTATAGCTCTTAACAGGAAACCCATCCCAGAGCTACGGAGCGTCACCTGCCATATGGGATCACACAGTGTTAGCTGCCATCTGACAAAGGTGAACGCGCCTCGTCTTAACCCCAGCCAGACGGGCCAGTACTCGATTTACCTACCCCGGAAGGATAGAAGGCTGAGTTGACTTCAATCGTGTAGGCCTATTCGTACAAAAGTAGATGACAAATTGCAACTAATTAAGCTTACGGCAATGTAAAATGGGATCAAACTGAGCCTAAAACAATCACGATAACAAGTTTAATATCATAGCAACAACGTCAGCTGGCAGAGAATAAGCGGCAGATCAAGTAGCTGCATGCTGTCTTACTGTCCTTCCCATGGGCGACATACGATGTTCCTTCTTCTCTTTTCTTCTGACGTGACGTTTATACGTTATTATGGGCGAAAAATTAAAATTTAGTGATTGATGATGATACCGCAGCGTTAAGCGTAATTTTCATCCGACGCAACGCACGCAACGTACGCAACACAACTGACGTAACGGACGTAACGCAAGTGACGTAGCCTCATCTTTGCGTTTTGGCCACTGCTACATCTGCTGCGTTGGTTGCGTACTTATATACCTGCGTACTTTTCTTGCGTTTATTGCGTTCATTGGGTTTGTTACCTATTTTTATTCGTGCATTGCGTTTGATAGAAACACTGCTTTGCATGTCGTTATGCTGCAGTTTGGTGGTCACTTAGACAGTTTTTGTGAACAGGCGTATGACGTCATGACATCCAGTGGAGGCGGGCTAGCGGTGGGTTTGCGCGTCGTGAGAGGTGAAGACTGGCAGTGGAGCGACCAGGATGGCGGGGAGGGTTGCGTCGGGACAGTGGTTGAGGTCGGCGGCAGTAGCAAGAACCCTGACAACACGGTGGTCGTCGTCTGGGACTCCGGCGTACGGGCCAACTACCGCGCCGGTTTCGAGGGCAAAGATGATCTCCGCGTCCTTGACAGCGCTCCCGCAGGTCTCGCAGCCAGCCACGAAATCTTTCTCACATTTTTAACGCGCAAGATTTTTTTTATTGTGCTGCCGTTCAATTAGCCTCAATACTGGTCTGGCTCGTCTACTCGTCTGTGTGCCATTCGTTTATCTGCCTCGAACGGGTTCTAAACTCAAAAACAAAAAGACGTAGAGAGGAATTAAAGACAACGAATCGGTGTAAACGTTCCTCGCGGGGGTCCCGGTTTTTAGCTAATAACGTCAACGCTAAAGGTCGATCATCGACAGAGGTCAAAAACTTCCGAAAATGACGCGTCGCGTAGATGTCTACTGGTGCTGGCATAATTCACCAAAATTCCTAAAACGTTTTCGACATTTTTTCAAGAACTTTTTAAGTTCTTTTTTGATTCAGCAACAGATTTAGTTTTCGCAAGTATTTCGTCACTTTTTCGTATTTTTGCGATCGTTTTTGTTGCATAAATCACATCTTTGCTCAAGATTTTTGTGAGTCGCATTTACTTTGCAGTTTTTCCACGTGTTGTTTGGACTTACGAACTTGTGTACAACCGTACATTTTGCGAGGCCTCCGAGTCGGTGTGTTTTTACAGGCGTGCGCCATCGGAGCGTGACTTGTGACGTGTGTCGTATGAATGGATTACGCGGCATTCGCTGGAAGTGTACGCAGTGTCACGACTTCGACTTATGTCACGACTGCTACAGCGCCAACAAGCATGATCAGTCGCACTCATTCGTCCGATACGATACTAGCATCTCTGTCGGGTCAATAGCTTTAGAGCTCGTAGAGTTTCTTATCTACACGTATAACTGCCGCTAGTTATTGTAAAGCTAACGAGATTAGTAACAGGAAATCAAATGTGCATAGAGCTTTTTTGAGCTTCTGTCTCTAGAATCTTGATTGCACTTTAGTTATTCACATCACTTGAATTCAGCAACATGTAAAGCAATGTTACTGTTTTGTTATCTGCAACAGAGTTCAGGTCCCGGCGAGATCCTCCTCAAGAAAGGTCCAGGCGAAAGGAATCTACACGGGAGCTAAAGTTGTGCGCGGTCGGGACTGGCAGAGCAAATACAAAGACCAAGACGGTATACAGGCGTGAATCTTTAGACAGCAGATAAGCAAACGTGTAAAATATACCGGGTGGCGATGGCATATTGAAAGCAAGCCCCTGTTTTTCGTACATTCATAACTACATCAAGCCGATTTTTCGTAATCCTTTCGCTAGCCAAATCAGTGGTAAAAATTTGAAGTTTACACTAACCGTCACATTGTAAGCGCGTAGTAAGAATAAAAATAATGTAAGCTGCAGCTTATAAATGTCCTGAAAGATCGCGATCAATTGGAAAACAACGATTGAAGTGTGGACTGTTGTTGAACAATACAATAGCCTACCAGTTTACTGTAAAAAAAAAACTTTGCCATGCCCCGCACATCTTGTAGCGAAGCTTAAAAATGCCTTTTAAATACATTAGATACATGAAACTTGCTCATTTGACTGGCTTGTTTGTTTCCATCCTCTTCATCTGAACTGCTTTATCCGTTATTGATGTAGGCTCCTATCACTTGATATGTTACCAGCTGCGGCCGCGTGGATACATTAGATACATTAGGGCCTACCTGATAGGCCTAACTTTTCCCAGTGAAGTTTTATAAACAAAAAAATCTTATTAAAATTCTTTGTTTTATATACTACTGTATTTTTATAAACATTTGCATAATCTACCGCATCTGTGTTCTCGCACAGTTTTTAGGCGCGATAGCAGAATGCTTCGCGCGTCTTAGCCATCGTCTATGTGTCCGTCCGTCCGTCTGTCACACTGCGGTATTTTGTCAAAACGGCGCAAGCTAGGATTACGAAATCTTTATTGTGGACTGCCCCAAGGACTCTAGTTTATCGTGACAAAATTTCATGCTCCTGGGTGCGGGGGTTTCCTTCGAACGAGGGCGTCAAAGAGGGGTACCTCTTATAAAAAGACGTCATTTTGCCGTTGCTCGTATAGTGTGAAAACGGTTGCAGATAGGTACAGACATGCTGCTTATCATAACAAGCACTGGTGACAGGCTTTTTAGATTTATTAACATTGATGACCTTGAACCACCTTGAACCCCCCCTCCAAAAAGGGGGGGAGGTTAGTGAATTTTCGCAGTTTTTTGATGCAACGCACACGACGAAATGGCTGGAGATAGACCAAGACAACCTGCATATGAAATTTTCAGCATTAAACGTAGATTTTAATAGTGCAAGTCCCGACCCCCTAAGTTCAAGGAGGCCGGTGCAGACGGGCGTCAAAAACAGCTACCCCTAAAAGTGGATATTTTACCACAATTATCTCGTGTAGCGTGAAAACGGTTGCAGATAAACACAAACATGCTGCTTATCATAACAAGCAATAATGACAAGCTTTTTATTAATGTCAACGTCAATGTCCTTAAATGACTTTGAACCCCCAAAATAAGGGTTTTTGGTAATTTTTTTTGTAATTTCCGGCTGCTACACACATTTTTAAGAGTGAATTGCGCCGAAATGGCTAGATATGGACCTGGACAACCTGCGTATGACATTTTTAGCATAGAACGCACATTTTTAAAAATTTAAGTTTCGATTTCTCAAATTCAAGGAGTCTTCCGTACGGAGGCTTCAAATTTAAGTGCTCTTTTAAGATGCAATAATATCTTATTGCTGTAGCGTATTGCCAAAGTGGCATGACAGCTGCTATCGCGCGTCGCGTGAGCTTTGCTCAGATTACTTGTTCAAACATCGGCAGATGCACTGCGTAGTATCCGTGTCGTTTAGACCGGCGAAGTAAAGCATCAATTCGTTGCCGGTCAGAAGCTTTGGTAAATCCTCTCCAAGCACCGCCTGCATAGGTGAATTTAACAGTAGCATTGACTGACTTGAAAATTGTCTGTATCGCTGCATCACACATTCCGTGGGCTCTTAACAAACGCAGAGCATACATGCTTTGTGAGCAATTGGCTTGAGAATGTTTGCAATATGTTCCGATGCAGATAGATTTCTGTGGAATGTTTGTTAGTCCGCCCGGAAGCGATAGCTTTCGGAGCAGACCTGTGCTTTAGGCTACTGCAGTTTATTTGTTTCGCCACGGAATCTCCGAGTTCCACCAACCGATCGACGGGAAATTTTGCACTGTGGTCTATACTAGACTGAATGCTGAAAATTAGGTCCGAAGTTTTAGAAGGGGGTTCGCCCCAATAAATTTTAAGGGGCCAAAAACATGCAAAATTTGGACCAATTTCGAACGACTTCTAAGTTCGACGGCAAATATCTTCGAAATGAATGAAGATATTCAAAATCGAACAGGTATTTGATTTACTCCAATTTTTCCCCCGTTCGGTGAAAACATCCGATAAACTTTGGTCCACTAATTACCGAGATCTAAAAGTGGAATCATACCCACCCAAATCGACGTTTTCAGAAAACTATATTTCGGACCCTAGGGGTGCTGCGCCCCCAAATTTTTATACGCGCTAGAGAATGACCAAGTCTCGCTAGCGCACACCCCACCCGGGACGGGGGTTCCCCTTACAATTTTTTTCAAAAGGAAGTCAAAAATTGGCTAAAAATATAGCGTATGAAACTCTATAACTTCGGAGTTGAGGGGAGTAGCCTTACGAAACTTTACAACGTGATGTGCCTCTGGATGGGGGGTGATAACGCGGGTATAACTTTTAGAGAGCACCGTCCCCTTAAAATTTCGGAGGGCAAAAACGTAAAAAATTGGTGCTATTTGAGACAATTTGCGACTTTGACCGCGAATATCACTGAAACGGAGCGAAATGTCAAAAACTGGAATAGCACGTGATCAGCAACAGCCCCTTTCCTGTTTAATAAAAAATTGGTAAAATTATGTTTAAACCTACAAACAAAAAGTTTTATTGTCTTATTTCGACCCACCAAAAGTCAGCTCTGCTGGCGATTTCGGACAATTTTAGAGTTTGACTGCCGATATCTGTGCAACGGATTGAGATATCAAAAACTGGTAGGCCTATAGTAATTGATTAACCACAACACAACCCATTTTCTGTTGGGCGATAAACATTCGGTGAACTTTGGTCCACAAACAAATAAGTTCAGTTGTCTTATTTCAACTTCTCCTAAGTCGACAGTGCGCGTTTTGCGTATGCTAATGCATTTGACTTTGGGCCATGTGACTTTGCAATCGGCGAAATTTCACCCCCTGAATTTTTCTCCCCTATCGGACTTACGGCGCCGGGCGGACTCACGTTGGGCTTTGCCGCAAATTTCTAGCTGTTTCGGTTGTGTGGTGGCTGGTGGAAGGTGGCAGCGGCAAGCAAGGGTCGGTGATATCAGTTGGTGACGCAAGCGACAGTTCTTCACATCGTAGCTGGGTCAAGGTCAAGTGGAATGCCGGCGCGACCAACAACTATAGGCGTGGACATGCTGGCTACCTGGACGTCAAGTGCACGACACCTGCCAACGGAGAGACGTACTACGCGACGCATCTGCCCAAACTCCGTAAGACGCAAAAACTCGTCTGCTTCCAATTGCAGTCTGGCGTAAAAGCAGCGATGTGAAGAATATTAACTCCATGCGCTACATAAATTCAGTCTTTACTTACTTATTTATTTACTTACTATCAACAGAAATAATCCAAAGGTCGTTGTATACGTTTTCTGCTTATGCATTAGCAACGACTACACGGTTTGTGCTTTTTTTCAGGCGATTATGCTAGCAACTGTTTCCAGACAGGAGACACGGCTCGCTTTAATCTTGATGTCTTGAACACGACCTACAAAACCCAACTTCAACAAGTAAGCTATTTATGTGTGACATTTTTGCAGCCTAGTATAATTGTAACGGTTATATACCGTAGTTCGTTCACACGTACTGGCTAGCATACGTTTTTGATGACCGTAAATGTACAAAACATCACTTTATACACTTGTTAACGGCAACATTAAAGAAATCGCACATCGAAAACAGCACAAATCAAAAAAGGTGATATTGCCCGCATCACACTGACTGTGTGTCAATGTGCTGCTGAATAATATCACCTTTTGTGATTTTTGCCATAGAACCAAAAATTACGACTCTGTCTTATACACAGCCAAAGTTATGATCGTTTAAATAATTGTTTATTTTTGCCTATAGGCGCCATTGTAATTTTTTTGAATTTTTCTAATAAATACGTTAAATATTAAATTTTAATTTTCTAACTCTCAAAAGGCACACCTTTGCCTGATACAGAATCGTTTAAGCCATTGCGTGCAAAAATCCGCTGAGGGGTCTGACCTGTAGGTGCGTGGAAGTAAAATACATTTTTTGCGTATATTTCACCTATTTGCCAAGAAGCCCCTCTTAGGCAGATTTACATGAAACTTTGCGTGAGGGGTCATCTAGCCTACGTAATTAACTGTGCCAAATTTTATCTCAATCGGGTCAGGGGTTTTGATTCTGCGGGGGGTCGAATTTTTGGCTTCCCCATAGGAAAGAGAAGTCGCCGTTAACACATGGCTTGAACTACCGTTCAGCCTGTGATTTTTAATCTAACATGCAGGTTTAGTCTATTGTCCGTTAACTGTGTTTTCATTTGTTCTTAGAACATCTGCAACCTCTCGAAAGCTGAAAATATTCTTCCGATTACTGTTTTGTTTTTTTGATCGACGCAAGCGACATGAGTATACAAGAACATAGAGAAAAGTTAGAAAGATATTTTAAACGTTAAGAATGTAACACGCATTTTTATTCAAGAAGCATAACAAAAAGTTTGTAAACCTTGAATAAGAAACGTGATTTTTTTGCTTGGCATAATGAACGACTAAGCTGCAATTAACAGCTGTTTTAAACACAAAATGCAATTTTTTACATTCGAAATGTTGTCGCAAATTTGACACAAATCCGTTATCATTTTATCAGTAGGCTGCTCTTAAGTTTTTTTGTGCCTGAATATTCTAACTCAACGTCATTCTCACACTAAACATTCAGCGTTTACATTTAATTTTTAATACGTCCGAAAAAAAGTTTATAATATCAAAACATGTCCTGTAGGCCTAATAAATACCGAGTTCATAGAAGTTTATTGCAACTATTAAAAGAAGAAGATGACGATGATGTAAATGAGACTGTTGCAAAGCAGTGCGCTACGTTAATAAGCTACATATAAATTCATCAGATTACACCGTGCTGTTTAATTAAAGCAAATGTGATGTATTAAGAACGGTGTGCTAAATCTAACTGGGCGAGTGACTGTTGATGCGGACGGATCGTCTCTGACAATCAGCTTCCCTAACCAATCCGCGTTTTCCGTCTCAGCGTCTTATCTGACAAAGGTATAGTACTGTACACCACAAGTCTGTTAAAAAATTAAGAAAGTAAGTATTCAACATTGTTTTCTTGATTCGATTATTGCTGACTAAAAGTCAAGCGGCACAACCGCTTTATTGCTATAGTACGTAATTTTGAGAACTGTGTACCCCCTCTACTTAGACTGCAGACAATTTTGAAGATGGCACATGTACTTTGCCATTAAGTTGCAAAATGTGGCATGTCTTTTTTTTCCAAAACGATGCCTACTGAATGTCAAAGATATTGACTAGTTTAGCCAATGACCTGATTTTCTTCTTTATTTCTTTTTCTTCCATTAAGAAAATGATGATGAGGCTGCTGCTATTAGACGTCTCCATTTGACTCTGTCATGTACCATGGCCATCGCTTTATCAAATTGTATGTGTCTTGTGTCTATGTCTTGCTTTATATTTTCCCTCCATTTTTGGTTGTTTTTCTTGATTTCTCCTCCCGAGTATGGAACAGTGCATCACTGTTACTGGCAGCCACTTTTACTGCCCATCCTTGACACATGCCCGAACCATGTCAGTTTTGCTGTGCTAGGCTCTTTTCTGTCAATTCATGTCCTTTCCTGGTGTAGAGTGCTCCGTACCGTTCCATTCCTTATCTTCTCACGTTTCAATATGCTCAATAGTCTCTGCAGCCATGTTATTCCTGCTCTAAAGATTGTTTTTTTCTCAATCACCAGCATTCTAAGCCATACAACAAAACTGGAACTACGAAGGTTTCGTATAGGCCTAACTTTACTTTGCTCTTATTTGAAATGTCATTTGCCCGCCGTAGTTTGCAGAATTTATCAGAGCTGTCGTGGGAATTGGATTTTAATTTTCATACCCATCCTATACCCCTAAAAAATCTATGGAAATTTCTATAAAATTTTTTACAGAATTTTCACAGACTTCCCCTATCTAATGAACCCCGAAATCTTCTATACTTATATACCCTACATCTTGCCTCTTTTTTACTGAATGCATGTTTTTGCTGTTTTTATGACATTCTATACTCTACATGTATGTGCACTGTGCAGTGATTTTTGTTGTCTGTTGTAGATAATAAGCTTATTTATAAACGTTATAGGCTCCAGGCTGTAAGTCTACTGCTGTTTATTTAATTACCCGCCCCCCTTACACGGACACAATTTAAATGTTCAAACTTAATTGGTATTTCTGATAAACTCGGCACATGTTGTGAGGTACAGAAACAGATGGGTTGTGGCAATGTTAGGGGGCAAATCATTTACTCTGTGATCTGCGTTTTATGAAACACTTCGTTAGAAGAAAAACACAGATGAACTTGTTAGGCCCTATTAATGGAAAGTCAGTTAGCCTAGCCAGAATAGTTACAAGAACACTAGCAGTTGTCACCAGTTGCTGTAGGCCTACCAACAATGTTTAATTCGTAAAAGTAACGACTGGAGTGACCGGCTACGGCTGCTGACGGACGTACAACAATACAATACAATACAATACAATGAAAAATTTGCACTCAAAAACTGACAAACACACTGTCAGTTTAATCTAGCACATAAACTAAAAAGAACTGAATTGTTTAAAAGAAAAATGAAATGAGA
>Ga0209367_1000446_pt1 | contig 40395 bp, 20 predicted proteins | sample WorMetLIZISLAND2_FD_187412 | JGI IMG/M metagenome (GOLD analysis project Ga0209367, IMG submission 187412) | Marine gutless worms symbiont microbial communities from Max Planck institute for Marine Microbiology, Germany - Olavius geniculatus... ...
CCCCTCCCCTTCGAACTCCGTTTCTTTCCTGCCTAAGACGAGTTTTATTGCCCAGTAAAGAGTAGGGGGTGGAGAAGTTTTGATCTACACGCGTAACAAAAATCCCCCTATTATTTCACAGACTAGAGAAAATAAGGGGGTTATTTATGTGTGTAGATTGCCAAGTGAAAAATAGAGGGAAGTAATAAATAGAGAGAAGTTTTGTTAAGGATGCAGTTTGCCCAGTTTAAATAACAAGGAAAATAAAAAATAGGGAAAAATTTTGTTAAAAGTGCAGATTAAAAAATAGGAGAAAGTTTGTTAAGGGTGTAGTTTGCCCAGCAAAAAGAGGGGAAATAAAAAAAATAGAGAGAAAATTTTGTTAAGGGTGCAAATTAAAAAATAGGAAAAAATAAAAAAATAGGGCGGGAAGTTTTGTTAGTTTGTAGTTTGCTCAGTGAAAATAGGGGGGTTTAATCTGCAACTTTATCAAAACTTTCCCTCCCCATTTTTCACTGGGCGTAAGCTGCGCCCACCAGGTACAGGAATAGAAACCACTGATTACTGGTTATTAATCAAAAGTTCGTACTAACATCTGCTGGTGTGCGGCCTATCGTGTCTCTTCTGTCTACTGTGCGTCGGCTGCGGTTCGCCTGCAGCGTCGTCTCGTGGCGATCTCTTGCGTGTCTTGCGCACGGACGTAGTTTTGCTCGTCACCGGCGGTTGAGCGCGGCGACCGTCGCTACAGCTGTCCTGCTGTACCGGCGCCAACAGCTGCTGTATCATCAATAGAGTCATCATCATCATCATCATCATCATCATCGTTTAATAATAATGGCAATAAAAGATTGTCAGGTGTAAGTACTGCCCGCGAACACTAGTTTAGTTCAGTTCACTTCAGTCCATTAGGGCTACGGATATTTCTGTGGAGGCAATAAGGCTATGCAGAAAGTCACATTGCGCCCCGAGAAGAACAATAAAACTAATTTACCCGGTACGCTCCGAGTTCGCACAATACCACCCACATAAAAAAGCACACGAAAACCCAAAATTCAATAGTGTTTTAGAGGTTGTCGAGTTACAGCTCACATTTTCGTGCACAAGTTCGTAAAGCTACGTGCAGCGATTCGTGGGTTTTTGACTTATAACAAAGAAAAACACTTGGCGACAATGCTGAAAATAATGCTGCCGGCGCTTCCGCGAGCACTGATGATAACACAATCCAAAAAAAGTGGTGATACTGTCAATCAAGGCGTCGAGGTCAAGACGTTGAAAACGCCGATCAAGGGAGAGGCAATAAGGAGGAAATACCGGTATCCTAATTTTAAGCCAAATAGAGAGTTTGGGGTTTCAATCACATAAGCTGAGCAGGGTACCACCATTGTGATATCAAGAACTGCGGGTTCGCTTTACCGCCCCCAAAATAAATGCTGCGCCTTGCCGACTACAACAAGCCAATAGGGGTAATACAACGTCTTTTAGGGGGACGCCCTCGTTCGAAAAAAACCCCTCTCACTCAGCAACGCGACACTTTGTCGCAAAAACTAGAGGCCCTACGCTACCGGGGTATTATATGGTAAAAATCAGAGTTATTATCTTACCTGGGCATGATTTGTCACTGGGTTGTAACGGACAGACACCAAGACAGAATTACGATAGGTAATACGAGCTATAGCATCACATGGTGTCGCGCGTAAAAAGTAAAGAAACCTGGAAGTTCGGCTGCGGGACGGTGGCGAGTGATGAAGCGGGGATCATGTCTACAGTAGCATCTCTTCTGTGAGAGGGTCGGAGATACAGTGTATTCGCGATGCGTAGATCTATTGGACGCGAGTATAGGCTGTAGTCGAGACCGCTGGATGGAGGCTTTGATGACGAAAGATCAGTGTAGACCTGACAATCGAGCAATCGATGATCAATCAATTAATCAGTCAATTAAGTAATTAATTAACTAGTCAATTAAAAATTAAAACAAATAGTTAATAAGCCCATCACTACAACCTATAAAAACGCTGCAAAAAAGTAAAAAATAAAAAAACGCATTATATGAGAAACAAAAACGTTTAGGGGCCTCTCGTTTTTACGAAAGAAAACTTTCAGTATTTCAAGACGTAGGCTATACTTCGGTCGCGCTGCCTTTTACCGTAGTCTTCGCAGTGTTTTGACCGGTCGTAATCTCACTCACTACAGTCAAGCTTTTGACGGTTAAAACGTGTCTCCCGTCTGTTTGTCACACGTACGTCCAGACAAAACACGCAGTCCATCACAAGCAAGAAATAAGTAAGTAAGCAAATACTTTCATAAAGCGCACAATGTCGGTGACATTTTGCAGAATCTGAGACTAAATGTAAATATGTTTCAACTTACTTTTGACACATGTTTCTGGTGATTAAAAACAATCATTAAACTGACAGCTGTTTTGCTTAAGCCTAATGCTTCTGTCGTATATTAGCCGACCGTACTTAAGTAACGGTCGAGCTTATGGTACGAGTCTGTCCATAGTTGTCTGTCCGTCGTATGTCTGTAACGGACGTGTTGTGGCTAAACGATAGGTCGTAAAAAATTCCTTACACGAATAATTGCCGATCTAGTACAATAAAACTTTTTTTAAATTTTGGGTTAAATGAAGGAAAATAGAAAAAATTGCGTTTTTCAACGGAAAACTGGCCATATATCGAAAACGGTGAGAGCTACGGCCAAGGTTACTATTAATCACTAATAGGACGCGGCATACGCCCTTTCAGATAAAATAAAAATCATCGACATTAGATGACCTTAAAGGTCACTGACAACCAGTACGGTCGGCTCTCCTAGCGACAGCTGGGCTTCTTGTTGTCTGCATGTATATCGTACCAGTACGACGTCGTCGCCAGTGACGAGGCTTGGCTGTAGAATGTTACTGAAGTCTGCCGCCTGGTCATACTCGTACTCGTGTCCGTAGATCTCGACACACGGACACTCGACCTCTACGTTATGATGAGGTGCTCCTGACCTGTGCTGACGCTGACGACATGAGCTACAGTCAGTGCGAACACCAGGACCGGATGATACCAGGTTCAAAGGGGGTTCATCATCGTCGCCTAAACATACACTTTAAAATTAAATGCTATAGCTTTTTATAGAAAACCCATCTCAGAGCACGAAGCGTCACCTGCCGTATGGGATCACACAGTGTTACCTGCCACCCGACACAGGTGAACGCGCCACGCCTTAACACCAGCCTACCCTGGAGGGATGGAAGGCTGAGTTGACCTAAGCGGCTGGTGACATACCGAGATGGTTTACCTGCCCGCATTTAAGTACTAACCCGGCCCGGCGTAGAGTAACTTCGTTGATCGGATGAAACGCCATAGCAACTAACTGAAGCAGTAGAGTACAGCCATAACAACTGGAAGAGCGGCTAGAACAGACTAGCCCTACCTTCGGAGTGTATGATATCTTCGACGGGTTTCGGCAGCGTTGGCAACGCGTGCAGTTGCAGTTCGTCGACGTCGCTCGAAAATGAGAAACGTTTCTCTTTCAGCGCTTTGTTGTTGTTCATCTCAAACTCGTTCAGCGAAAGTCCCTCCGGAGGCAGGAAGTTGCCTGCAAACAAACGAAAAATTCGTCGAATGTAGGCCCCCATGTATCGCGGTGTATAGAAACGGTGTGAAAACCACAGAGTCCAGAAGGTGCATGATTGATGACTTTGTGTCAGTTTGTGTACGTGCCGCACTATGATGATGAGTGATTAATGTCTACAATGACATCGCTTGACAAGTACACATAAGTACACATATTCAGTCACGCAAGTCCTTTATTATCACTTTGGGTAGAATTATGATGTTACGCGCAACAGTGATGTGAGCCTACAATGCAACACGTACGTTGACGCTCGAGGTTCCCGCGTGTTAAATATCACACTAAAATGTTAGAGAAACGTCTCCAACGTAGCGTTTACAGGTGCGTATAGTAAAACAGAAATCAAACTAACTATACTGAATTGAACTGAAATAAACTGAAAGCTACCCTCCGGTTTTTACTTTATTTCATTGACGAGTCTATGTTACCCTTGTCGTTTGTCGTCCGTAGTCTGTCCGTTTGAAACGGATTGATGTATAGTGGCTAAGCGTTAAGTTATAGGGAAAACTTTTTATACAAATAATTAGACTTGTGTCAAAGCTTTTTGTGTACAAAACTTAGGCGATCCAGTGCAAGGAAACATTTTTAAATTTGGGGTTAAATGGGGGGTAAGAAAAATCTGAGTCTTTCAATGGAAAACTAGCCACATCTCGGGAACGGTGAGAGATAGAGCCAAACTGGTATTAATCATCAATAGAATGTGGTGTACACCTTTTTAGATAAAAAAAATCATGGATTTTGGATGGCCTTGAAGATCAGTACTGCAACAGGAACTGTATAGGCTGTAGCGCGTCTTTCTTAGCGACAGCTGGGCTTTTTTGTTTTAATTCTTTTTATATGTGTCGCTCTTAACACACCCTCAGAAACGTAATGCCTGAAAAGCACAAATGCGATACTTTAGAGTCAAAACAGAATATTATGCTGGAGGTGTAGGCCTATACTGCTGACTGCTCACTTTTCGCTAGTAGTTCCTGGATGCAGTCGAACAAAAGGTCTCCATAGACGGCGTCGCGATCACGAAAGTTTTGCACCGTCATATGATAGAGGTCACCACCAGTCAGTCCCTGTAATTACACGCACTACACCTATAAAATCGAAATAGAAACTATTAGATCTAAGCCTGTTGTATCCCCAATTGCTAAATACATCGTAAAATAAAACATTGGTAGGAAATTGTTGTCTATAACCGCAACTTCGCCAAATAATGACCAAATTTCAACTTTTTTCACTGACAGACTCGGCAGAGAAATTGCAACAAAATGATCAACAAAGTTCTCACCTCACCTAAAGGATGTCGTTACACTAGCCGGTGGCACAATGTTAATGCTATAAACTGTAGCGCATGCTGCATGTGTTGCGCCATGGTTTTGGTAACATTATGAACTACGGTACCAGAGAACTTTGCATTATAACAGGACGTAGGTATGCTTATAGGCTAAGAGCTGTGGCGAGAAAATCGAGTTATAGGGTGTTTACACGATCGAGCAAACATCGAGCAGCTAGCTCGACCTTCTATCGTAATTAGCATGCTAATTAAGACAGCGGGTCGGTTGTAATTGGAAAACCTATATAACACGTGATCAGCTGTGGGCTAAGAGCCCAAGCCTAGGCCTACATTTGAGCCAGGGAGAAGGGTTCCAATAAACCTGCTTGAGCTAGCTCGATGTTTGGTCGACGTTTGCTCGATGTTTGCTTCGTATAGGCTATGCTTTAAGCATGCGTCATATTTGCTCGATGTCTGCTTGATGTCTGCTTGACGTTTGCTCGACGTTTGCTCAATATTTGATCGATCGTGTAAACACCCTATCACGATTAACAAAATTGAACGAATATCCCGCTGGTGTAGTTCAATTTCAATTTTAGGTCTATCACCATTGGCGATTAGCTAACGTCATTCATGCGCTATAGATGAACATTTTTACTCCTACGTTTTATTCTACAGGATAGGCCAAAAAACTGCACTGTTTGGGACGTCGATAACTTAGCGACGTTAATTGGCAGACAAGAGTGTCATACGTCCAAATCGTGGGTGGCCATTTTTGTGTGAAATAATTCGTAAAATTGCGTATAGGTGCATTTCTACCACCAACTGTCGCAAAATTATCAATGCTCAAAAACAGTGCCGTTTTTGTCTACTTTGTACTCGGTGTCTATTCTACAGGGTGGGCCAATGAAAAGCGTGCCACTTTGCTTTTGTCCATATCGTCGCAAGTTATTGAATGATTTTCAAAATGTTTTCACTAGCACACTCTGCGGACAATTTGAAATAATGTGATTATTATATATCCTACCATACTGTAAATGTATCTCTACACTACCTTGTGAAATATTTAAATATAACTGAATGTATAACGATAATAACAAACGAACATTTTGGTAAATAAACAAAAAACACTTCAAACCAACACTGCGGTAAATGATCCGTACGACCGTGTTAGACCCACACAGTCTAGTGTCATACGGATCATTCATTGCAATGTTGGTCTAAAGTTTTCTTTTTATTTACTTAGGCCTAAATGTTTGGTATTATCGTTAGTTTTTTTCTTAGATTTACATTTCACAAAGTAGTGTAAAGACACATTTACAGTGTGCTAAAATATATAGCAATCCCATTATTGCAAATTGTTTACAGAGTGTGCCAGTAAAAAAAAATGAAAATCGGTCAATAATTGTTGAAGATATGGAAAAGTAAAGTGGCACGTTTTATTATGGCCCACGGTGTATATTTTTGCGTTGCGTGCGCATCGTGCGTTGCTGTACCTGGAATTTCTCGCCGCGTATCTTGCGCGCAGCTTCGAGATCGTGCGGCAGTTTGCCGACGACGTGAAAGATGACATCGAGCACGTCCGAGTTGCTCCAGCAGCTCGGATGCAGACGCTGCCAGTTCTCATCCAAGCCGCATCCGCCGTCTAGATCATCGTCTACACAACAGACATTTGCCAGAAATTTACCTTCATCCGCAGCCGATCTGCTTCATCAGCCGCTACAGTGTAGCTACTACTGCTTTCCCGTCTCGCTCCTTCTCCGTCGCTGCTCCCACTTTCTGGAACGAACTGTCTGCGAACATCACGCTGACCATAGCTAGTACTTTTAGCACTTAAGCTTATATCTAGGCTTAAAACTAGACTATAGCCTACGTATTGTCCTACCGCACGTAAGACAGGTCGGCGTAAACACAGCGCTTCCGATTCAGCGTGATATTGTGACAACAACTCGCGCTCTACCAAATTGGTTTTTAGGCCTACATTACAAGTCATTAGGCCTACGTTACATTTTAGCCGCAGCCAGTAATGTATTTTACAATACTCGAGACAGGCAATGGACACTCGGGTTCTTATTTTTCACGACTCCAACTCGGACTTAAAGCTATTGGATTTGGTCTTGAATTCGGACCCTCCTAATTCGGACTAATACCCCGTTTAAGCCTACATGATCGAGCAAACATCGAGCAGACATCGAGCTAACATAGAGCAAACGTCCAGCAAGCATCGAGCAAACATCGAGCAAATATAAAGCATGCATAAAGCATAGCAAACGTGGAACAGACATCGAGCTGGCTCGTCCAGCTAACATATAGCCAGGTCGTAGAGCCAGCTCGTCGAGCCAGCTTGATCGTGTAAACGGGGTATAAATGCACTCTTAACGGAACTGTGACAAATCGTTTTTGCAGTTTTCGAGTGAAGTCTACTTACATCAGTCAGTTGTGCAGACTCAACTATGCCTAATGAGTGGACTTTGAGGTTCACACAATCAGCCTGCAACTTTTTTTCGCAATCACATGTTAAACACTTCTAGTGAAAATTGTTGTGTCGTATGTTACAATTATTTCTAAAGCACTAAAATCGCGCTGGTGACCTTTACGCACTGTCGTTCGACAGTATTGGTCGCAACATATACAAAGCGTATATACATGGTCGTTAACTCTCACAGACTTTCAGGTAATTTTTTTTTGCTTTTCCAGGGGGGTGTACTTCCTGGCCCATGCCCGTGGGCGTCCTTTTGTGTAGGCCTATGTGCATGTGTTTTGTTCCATCGTTAGAACCGACTTTGTGCTAGTTTGGTTTTCAGCCATAAAACAGAGATAAACAATAAAAATGCGATGTTTCAAACTTTGAACAATTTCGCAGAATAATCAGCATTTTCATAATTCATACGAAGCTTTTGGTGAATCTGCATATACAGTTTTTAAGATAGCCGAATAAATATTAAATAGCCTATACGAGTATGTATAAAATTTAAAAAATAGATTCGACAGTGTGTATACTTTTTAGTTTAACGAAACTTTCACAAAACGTAACAAAATTGTCAAACTTTTTGTAAAAAAAAACTGCATAATTTTCCATTGCCATGACAAAGTACAAACTTACCAACTTAACAAAATTTTTATCAAATTTTCAATGCAATGCTGTCACCAAAAATTTCGGTCGGAAAAAATTGGGCCCACATGTACGAGCGTCGCTGCCAAATAATTGCTGAATGGCGTCATATTTCGTCTGACGGTTTAAAAATCTATTTATTGGCAATATAGAGACTCGGGTAAAAATATGAAATTTATTCGTAGTTTTGTTGTAGTTCTTGCAGTAGTAATTGTTTCTGCTGCATGTGTAGTTGTAGTAGTAGTACCAAGGTCGACCAACTCAGCCTTCCGTCCCTCCGGGATAGGTAAATCGAGTACTGACATTTCCAGCTGGGATTATGGCGGGACGAGTTCACCTGTGTCGGATACGTGACAGTAAACATTGTGTGATCCTATATCGCAGGTGACGCTCCGTAGCTCTGCGACGGGTTTCCACCTATACCTTTTCTGCCGTTAAGCCTACCTGTGGTGTTAAGATAGAGAAAAGGTTTCGAGGAGGACTTGACGGTGTCGAAGGGCGAATAGCAGCGAGAGGGTACAGCAGCTGCAGATACGGGCGACATCATAATATCGCCGCCAGCGCAGACCATTCTCCGACCGACGTCACCGGTCACTGGCTTTGAATAGACCTCACCGGCCGGCATCGTTGTGTAGAACGGCGCCTCGTCCGGGTCGTAGAACAACGTGTCCGATATCTAAAAGCGCGTACACAGCAACGTATCTAAACTGACAAGATTTAGTTTTTGACGTGCTACAGCTGTGCTCAAAATTTCAACTAAATGCAAGTGCAATGAGAACAGCGAGACAGATGATCTGCGCTTAGACTTGGACTAAGTTGAACGACGTTGGTGCAACGCGTTGCCCTAAGAAAAACAAACTAACACTGACTCCGTAAAAACTCCCATTGCAAGCAAAAATAGATTAACTGGTGTTAGACACACTTCAGAAACTCGGGAAAATCAACACCGTGTGAAAAACATTTAAAAAACGGCTAGCGTACCATATTGACGCTGTGCTGTTCCGTTACACGTTGACGGTGGCAGTGCAACACTACGCGTTCAGAATAATGACGTCGACTTCTCACAGTGGTCGCCAGAGGCTTCTGAACGACTGTGCAGCAACACCGCTATAGGCACGTGCAGCGACGTGCTGAATTCACTCGACTGAAACGAACACAAATAGGCTACACACATATAATACGGGCGTCATCCTGGTTGGTTGACAAATACTATAGTCTTCCCCAACTATTGCACGAGGCTATAATATGCTGTGTCTTCCTTATTGCACCACTATAGCTGCTTGCGCCGAAAATAGACCGTTGCATGCATGCAGAAGGTCGTAGACTACGTGGACTTTTTGAGGAACCCCCGATTTTTACACGATGCGCCCGTGGTTACTTAAGCAAGTAAATTTATAGAGCCCACAATGTTAACGAGAAGCCCATACAAGACGCAAGGGTGCATGGGACGCAGCATTAAAAAAGCCGAAAAGCATAATTTAAAAGCTAAATTCATGTCGGTATACAGCGTACTGCCGCTAATTTCAGAGACGGTATGCCGTGCCGGCAGTTCTTGATGTCATAACGGAGATAAGCTGCGTTGTGTTTTTTGTACGTTTGAAATGTCACAAAAATTGAAAAAAATACCACCAAAATGTCACGTACCGGATGCGTTTCTCAAGCTCAAAATTAGTGATTGCGCTATCCCGGGAGTTGACGGCGCAGTTCCGTTCGTTTACCTACTGCAGCATCAATATTTCACTATAATTATTGTTTAATTTATTTAGGCTCAACATTATCCTCTCCCATCAGTTATCGTTACTGATTAATGATAATCGACTACTGAGTACTGATTCATTTCGGATATTTTTACTTGGCATTTTAGCTATTCATGTACTACAAATAAATCAATTTTTACTGACAGTCACTTCAATCAGTCAATCAGTTAATCTAGAATTTTTAAAGTGGCCTAAGTAAAAAATGTAAACTATCACTACGTCCACTAGAGAGAGATAGGCCCCTAGTTAGTCCAGGAAATAGTCAGGAAATTATTTTCTGAAAAGATGAGTCTTTAGACGTTGGCGAAAGATAAACAACGATTCGGCAAATGCCACATCGTCTGGTAAGTCGTTTCAGGTCTGTGGACCGACAACGGGAAAAGCCCGGTTTGACCGGAGGCACTGCCAGGCGGTTGGAACTAGAAGAACGTAGGTCAGCGACGTAGTTTAGTGGAGTATTGTGGCGCGACTCCGTGCAAAACTGTATACCAGAACGGCGATCTTGTACTGGACTCGCTCCGGCACGCGCAGCCAACGGAGGCAGACAAGCCTGTCGGTGATGTGGTCCGATCGACGCAAATGGTAGGTCAGCCGTGTTCAGCACCGACTGGAAGCGACAAGTCAGGTTTACACGATCGAGCAAACATCGAGCAAACGTTGAGCAGACGTCGAGCAATTAGCACGTGTATTTTGAATACATTTGCTTGACGTTTGCTCGATGTTTGCTCGATCGCGTAAGGTCTAATAGTAAATTTTTTTAAGTATTTAAATAAATGTCAATATGAGTTACAGTAAGTGTCAAAAACATTGGTGGATATGTTAAACATTAAAAAATAAGGTTAACGATTTCACTGTGCAGTAGTTTTTAATCTACATTAATGCGGGTTAATGGCTGCAATCTTGCTCAGTTAACTGCATGAGCATACAGAGCAATGTACTTAAATTGTGTGGCCCTACAAGCTGTGCACTATTTTTTGACACATGAAAACTTACTTCGTAGCTACACCTAAGCCTTTTTGACACATCATAACTTATATTCGATATTTTACTTAATATTTTAAAAATTTACCACTGGACCTTATTACCATCTGTAGATATTGTACGTTTTTGGATATTTATATTTTACACGGTAGTGTCGTGACATAATATGTGTGCTGTGCATGTCGCTGACTAGCAAACTATTCGTGCACTGTACGCAGTACGACACGCGTATCCATCTATAGAGTAACACGATGAATAGCCGACAGGACGATTATCTACCGCTGATTGACAGGCTTGCTAGGAAGTTTTACGTGGAGTCTTTTACACTTATACGCGAGAATATTCGCTTCCTATTCGCCAACGCATGCGATGAATTGCCAATAATCTCACGATTCAACCGTGGCAGCGTCGTAGCATGTCAACATTTTAGGACCATGATTATTAGCTGGTAAATACAACGTCAGAATGGCAAATTCAAGACTAGACTTCAGATACTAAAAATTAGCAAAGTCAGCAGATTTTATACTAAGTGGTAGAAGTTTTTTTTGCGTTTTTGCATGCTTTTATTGTTTTACTCCCCCTTACCGCCTGAAAAAATATAAACTTGATGACAGACGGATCGGCGGATGGATTGGATAGATGGATAGACCTATTTTATGGTCGACTCAGTCATAATACACACTTGACCTCAGACCTGTCATTCGAATTTTAAATGTCACAATAGCCACGTTACTAAAAACTAATAACAAGAAACTTAGCTGTCGCTAGGGAAAGCCAACCGTATCGCCTACGTCGGTACGTCCGAAGCCCCCCCCCCGTCCGACTTCCGATCACAAATAGCAAGCGATTTTTCAGAAATGACACAATTAACTGCACGATGAGTTGACGGAACGCTACTGTCAAAAGCTGCACTCAACGCTAGTGTAACAGACGTCGCACGTGGTCATTTGGCCAGACGATTTAAATAGCTACAGTCGTTAATAACCAACTGGAATATCGGACGCAGGTTTCGCAATTTTTTTACAATAAAAACGCCTTGCGAAGGAAGACACGCTACAGGCTGTACAGTTCTTGTTTCAGTACTGACCTACAAGGTTATCCAAGATCAATGACTTTTATGTCATTTGAAAGCCAAAAATGCCACTTACTATTAGCAGAGATGTTGCAAGTACCGAAGGCACAAGTACAAGTAGGCTACAAGTACAAGTACTCAGGTCACAAGTACAAGTTCAAGTACAAGTTCTTTAAAATGGTACTCGAGTACTAGTCTAGTACAAGTACAAGTACCAAGTACTACATCTCTGCCTATTAGTGATTAATGGTAGCCTTAACCCTATCTCTCACCGTTGCCGAGGTAAGGCCAGTTTTCCTACCCCTTTATTTAGCCTCCAATTAAAAAAATGTTTTCCGTGCTGAAATTTTGCATGCCCGAGGTTAAGGCACATGACTAAAATATTCGTGTAAAAAGTTTTCTTCTCCGACCTAACAGTTAACACTTAGTCACAATACATGCGGTACAAACGGGCGGATAGACAGACGGACAGACGACAACCGTGCCAATAGCTCTACCGTTACTTAAGTACGCGGTCAGCTAAAAACTACGTCAGTTCAGTGCCGACATATATTGGGCGGCCGTTCGCTTGACCGTTGAAATTTTGCGCGAAAAACTGGCACGTCGGTTACTTCTTCACTAAAAAAACGTTTACATTTTACAACACTAATTTTGGTTTTTTTGCGTCTTTTCGTTCTGCACTCAAGAACCGGTACGGAGCAGACGGGCGGACGGACGGACAAGACGCGCAAGTCGGCCTATTATGACAGTCCCACAAATATAGCACTGCTTTATTGCCATTCGCTAGATGGCAGCACACTGTTGAGTCACACTGAACTCGAATGTTACCTTGGAGTAACGGTGGTGTAGAAACCGAAAGGCAAATTAACGTATGGAATGCGGAAGAGACGTGGTTTTGTCATTAGGGTTAGGCTTTAAAAATATGTGCTTTCTGTTGCAGACTGGCGAAAAGCGGAGACAAGAAAAATGAAAAAAACTTGATATTTCATAATTCAAAGCAAATTTGTATAGCGCCAGCGCTTATACACTGTGTCTCAAAAAAACATTCCCGACATTTTTGGCTGTAACTTGAAAACCAATTTACACCTAAGACGACGACGAAACTCAACTCAACTCTACTGTTGGCCATTAGTTGTAACAGCCTATAAGGGCCTACGTTTCCAAACGTTGATTAAAATTTTTTTTATATAGGCCTAAACGCGTTTTGTAGTTTTTAAAATACTTTTAAAACTTTCTGATTTTAGTGTTTTTTTTATTTTGTCGCATCTGTGCCCTGTAGGTATAAGACGCAAGAAATGCCAACGTCGCTCGTGCAACTTTTTAGTGAAAGCACTTGCACAGTCACTGCATGGAAAGCACCTATAGAGACAGACCGACGCGTATAATGGCCATATAGCTGCCTGTCGGCCTGTATCTATAGCCCTGCCTAGGGCCTATCGTGTTTGCCTATGATGGTCCACTGCGCATTTGCAATAATTTACGCCATTTGTGTAGAACTTTAGACGTCGTTTGGCGCATTCAGACACGTTATATAGCTGACGTTGCTATATTTCCTTATCGCAAGCCATTTATGTATACTCACAACTCGCAGTGCATTTTTTATGTATGCACTCAATATGCGGCCGTCCATTTTGTATAGGCCGCATTACGGGTTTTGTCCGCTCGTTCGTCCGTCCGTGGTCCGTCTGTCCCAAACCGGCTTCTAAGTAGCAAAACAAAAAAATGCGCAAAAAAATCAAGACTGGAGTAATCGGTTTGCCATTTTTCGCTTAAAAGTTCAAACTTCTGACAAGTTAGTATCGGTGTCGTATGTTAATGAGGTACAGGAAGTGAGGTAAAAAGGGGGGGGGGGCAAAAAATTTTTCGACAGACAGCTGTACAGTTTCGACACAAGAGATTATGGGTGCTCAAAAATTTCAACTAAGATTGGTGATATTTAGCCGTAAATATCGTGTTTTGGAAAATAAATTCTGACACAAAAAATTCTCTGACAGGGTTGAATTTTAGGAGGGAAGGCATTGCCCCTTGCCCCTTTTCCCTGACAAGACGCCACTGCCTGGGCTATGTTATAAAGGCCTAGCTGACCAGAATTATTTGTCGCACTTAGCTAAAACAGGCGATGAATATGAAAGTGAATCCAACTAGCACACAATGTCCAGGCCCCACGACGTTTGGCGGCCACGCCGTCACTCAAAAATATAAAGTTCACCAGAATGCAGCATTTTTTTTTTAAAATACAAATTTTCTCCCCACAGGGACCCCGCGAAAATGTTTCCCCGGGCGCCGCTGTGGCTCTCTGGGGCTTGACAGCGACAGAACTCTGGTCAAAGATTCCCTGCATGGTCCGCGATGGGCGCCTCACCATACCAGAACGGTCCAACACACACTCTCTGACAGAAACGTTTTTTACGCATGATCAAAGCATGATATGAAAGAGTGCATGGCGTTTCTTATAGCATCAGGGTAACTTACTTGAAACAGTTTTCCGGACTGTTGCAAAAGCAGCGCATGCATTCTGTGTCTTTTTACTTCGGACAGACGTAAGTTCAAACATTTTATATATTTCCTGCTCTACTAGCAGGTAATTTACAGTAAACGCACTAATTTCTATAAATTACTTACTTTCTTACTTAATTACTTATTATCTCTGCAGTGCACACAATGATTGCAAGATTTCTAGTAGGCTCCTAATCCAGCCAAAATTGAAATGCGACAGGCAATTTTACAGCAAACATCATTAACGGCACATCCACAGATGTTACGCCTGTTATACACTATCCTATCTCACACGTAGTTTTAAAGATGTCCAGAAGAGGTTACCAGCTTATCTTCTCAGAATGCGTAAAGCGTAACAATTTATTAGAAGTTCTTAAAACCTCGCAGAATGTGTCCAGTTCTTCGTAATGCAGTAAAACACGAAGTTATAAAAGACAGCCGTCTATCGTGAATGCATAGGCCTAAGAGGCGTATACTTCCTGGTTGAAAGCTGCCCACTGTTGTGGCAATGTGCAACAGGCCAATAAGCCTACTATTGTATGCCATAGCGAGGCATCAACACAACAAGGAAGTAAGCTAACAAGTCACACATCATCAGTGGCAGGAAACCAAGACTGGAAATTGCTTCAAAAACACCTACGTTTTCAAAGGGAATTTCTATTGATCTAAAAAACCTCACACTTTAAAATTTTAAGAGCTAAATTATACTTAGCCTACAAATAACAATTTTTATTTTGTCTTTTAATGGTGACTTTTTAGTTCTGACGTCACGGTATTTACTTAACAAAAACGATGTGACACGGAGAATAATGTAGCATATAGTAAGGCCTACGTACTTCCTGAGTTTTAAAATTTGCGTTCTGTTTTTTGGAGAAGGGTCTACATTAAAACTTATTTTTTAATTTTTGAAACATTAAAATTTTACAGATCTAATAACTTTTCCAAAACATCAGATTTTTAGCCTTGCGCCAAACCTGAAACATTGATTATTTAACTATTTTTAATGTCCAAAACAAAACCACTGTAAGCTTATGCACTGTATTTCAATGATACAATTGCGGTTTTACCGTTTATTTTTTTGATCAAACATTATCAAATTTTAATACTTGTAGTTATCACTAAAAATTACAACATTTAACAATGATTATAGGTAAGTAAAGTAAGTCATGGGCTAATCGTATTGTAAGGTGACTGTTCCAAGCTCACGCTCTACTATTTCAATCTAGCGTAAATTGTTTTGGAGCGACTGAAAGCCTGACATCACGAGACTTGTTTCAATGTGCGAGTATCTGCTCATGGGGAGTTTTCTTCTGCTGAAAGGCGATATTATAGGCTTATAAACTGCTAATGTCAGCCTGGAATAGTGTTTTTCTGATTCCGACTTCGCTGACGTCGTCACTGCTGGCGTCTGACTGGCCTCGTCCTCGTCTTTGCTGCTGCTGCTGCTGTCGACACGCGGCTGTAGGGATTCCGTATGAGCGCCGACAGAATGGCTGACAGCACGCAGCGCCGCTGTCGAATCTGGACAAACAGGACTTCTTCCATTTGTCGTTTAGCATATTTGACGTTTTTTTCCGCCGACAGATTTTTAACGTTAGGACTATACGGGCCAACCGTGCTTTAACACCTCTGTTTGATCTGTTGAAGTGTTGTCAGGTATCGCGATTTGAATTTCAGCGTCCCCATTGTGTTCGGGGTTACATTTCACGTGTGATGCTAGACGGACGACGTTGTTAAGTAACACTTTTTAACCGACGACGTCGCGACACATCACAGATACTTCGATTCGAATTATCCTGTCGAATTTTACGATACATCGCAGCACTAATCGGATCGTTGTCGTCGTGTTAATCACGTTATAAGTAATAACGGCATCGCGGGCTTCAGATAATCAGATAACTGCTTTAGATCGTCGGAGTCTGGACTCTGGAGTACATTAGGTAGCCGAAGGTTGAATTGAACCCCCCCGTGACATAATCTTTTAGTTTATTCTTAAATGTAGTTATATTTTGTACATTTTTAATATGTTCTGGCAATTGATTCTACAAATTACAATCTACTGCAGGGGTAGGATGAAACTCTTGGTATGACAGAGCGAGATAGAGAGAGTATTTATTTGCCAAAACACAAATACAATGTTATCATACAATACTACACCCAAAGATAAAAAAAGAAAGAAGAAAAATGCAATAGTCAGTTTTAAACAACATGTAGCAAATTACAAGAACCGGCCTGAACATAATAATGTTTAACTTCGACACAAAGACATGCCATTGTAAAATAATTCTTTTAGTTTATTCTTAAATGTAGTTATATTTTATACGTTTTAATATCTTCTGGCAATTGATTCCACAAATTACAACCTTTAGAAGTTATTGCCCTGGACCCGTAACAAAGATTAGCAGTTGACAAGTGCAAATTATTTTTATTTCTTGTATCATAATCATGAATGTTATAGTTCTCAGTAAAATAATTATGATAAATCTTTGGCAGTAATTCTTTATGGTAAATAAAATTGTAAACAATACAAAGTATTTGAAAATAATGAAGTTCGGTAATAGGTAAAATATTATATACAATTCAATATTTCTGCAGTAGTTGTCTTTTTGTTGTAAAATTCTAAGTAATTTATTGTTTAATTTCAACAGTTTATCAAGATATGAAGTATATGTATTAACATAAATTTCAACACCATATAATATATGAGGATGCGCAAAACTAAAGTATAACATCTTCAAACAATTAGGAGGCAACTCGTGACTAAGTTTGTAAAATAATCCAACAAATTTAGCTAATTTTAAGTAAATATAATCAATGTGTATTTTCCAGTTAAGCTTATCATCAATCCACACTTCAAGATATTTAACACTGTCACACATTTTGATCTTGGCTGCATTAATTTTTAGGTTGATAGAACTGTAATCATTACGATTTGATGGGTCATTTAAAAAGGCCGAGTAACAAGTTTTCTCAATATTAAAGCTAAGTTTATTTGCTACATACCATTTATTTTGGTCAGATGACAAACCTATGACAGACCCCCCACAAAAGAACAAAAAACCCTATGACGGCAAATAAATATATTAATTTGCTATTTGGTGCGGTGCTGTTGGTCGGTGGTCGTGGTCCGTGGATGTCCTGAAGAGGTGACGGTGGTTTTTTACCCAAAGAGTTGAGGGAACTCTCTTAGGCGGGGTTTTATCCGGAGTGGGAAAGGGGTAAGTTCGGACACCTCCTAGGCCACTGCGTCGTCCTCCTAGAAATTTGATTAGGTCGATCTGCGACTGAGCGACGCAGGCAAGAAATATGCGGACATTAATGACACCTTGCGGACGGAAATCGAACCGCAGTGACTGGCGTCAGATCTGTCGGATTCAGTTACCGCGTTCTAACGAACTTAGTCCTTGTCTCCGCGCGTGCACGAAGGGGGTCCAATGTAATGATTGTCTCGATCAAATCAAGTCGAATATTTCTTTAATAATAAACATATGACAGACCGCAATTGCACAGTGTTAAGAAACACGAAATATAAGTCTTAAACAAAACAACACACTGCTAACTGTTGACAATTTAGTGAACACACTTGTGACAAAATTACCAGTAGCGTTGTGATAAAATACAGGTTGCAGATAGTGTTGCAAATTTCCGAGAAACAGCTAAAAATTTTCGACAGATGAGATGAAATTTGACCAAATCAAAAATAAAACTCAATAAAAAAACTGGTGCCTACGTGATACATTCGCTACAGAACTCAAGCAAAACTGAAACAGTACCGCAGGCATGATAAGCAAAATAAAAAAGTACAACAAAAGTATGGATTTCCAGCCCCAAATCTTGTTGTCAATTATTGGAATGACCAGAGGTCAAACTTGTCGCGTGCAGTAAAGATATAACGCAGAAGAATATAGCATCGAAGCGTTGAGGAAGAACGGACAGCTGATTAGCTTGGTGGAGCCACTTTATTTTACAAGTCAAATTCACATAAATTGCGACTTCAGGTTAACAATAAAATGACTTTAACTTGTGTCAAATTCGGTACTGATCAGATCAATATTTTTGAAGTTGCAAGCCGTAAAACAAAGCGGCCTCCGTTTTTCGACCCACCGTGTGTACTGTATAGTGAGGCGCCGTTAATCGAAATTCGTGACGTTACCGAATCACCGTCGACCGTTACTTTTGCGTCGTTCCGTCCGTCCGCCCGCGTCGAAATCTAATAACTGACGGCTGCGGGCGAGGATGCTCCCTTTCCCAGCCCCTTTCTCTGCCCCTCGCAACGATTTTTCGCTGCTGTCACGGATGTTTGGCGTGAATTCTGTTAGGCGCCGCGGCGTGGCGCCACCGTCCTGATTTCTCACGCGGCAAAATTCGAAATTTTCCGCCCGTAACTCGATCAATTATTTGTGCCTGTCGACCGTCGCGGCGCGTCTGGAATCAGATAATCTACTCGGTCGCTGGTAGTGCTAGGGCCTAGATGACTGACGAAGCGACTGCTACTCGTGACGCCCGTGAAGCTTTGGGTTTTTTTCTCACATCTCAAGAAAATTATGAGTTTTTTAATGGCCAGATAGCCTATCAATCAATTTAATGGTAGCAAACGAGATAATCGGAAAAACAGAATAATATTAGAAAAAAACACAGAACATTCTAAAAAGTAACTGTTTAGTTCTACACTCTGCAGTCGTTAATCTTGATCTTGACAATCTCAAGTTGCCTTACGACTTGATCTCTAGATTTTTGTTTCGTGTATGTCATTTACATTTATCGCATCAACAAAGTTAATCAACGCCTCGCCCGGTAGCAGTTAAATGGATGACCGTCGGTCGGCAGGTAGGTAAACCATCTCAGTATGTAACTGGGTCAACTCAGCCTGGCCATTCTTCCCCGCAGCGCAATGAGTAACGGCGAAAACTGAGACGTAGGCAAGCACGCCGCGCAATGCACTGACCCTTTATCCATGATCTTGCAGTGTACGCCTGAACTGGTGTATGACTGAGGGTTAATGATACGGAGATCAGCGGGGCTCGAGAAAAACTTTAGGTTTTGACGTTATTTTGTTGAATGCTGTGGTGCCTGTGTATAAGTGTCGCACCGCAGTACTGTTGACGTAGGCTTACGCATTTGCCGCGGCTGCTGCATATAGCGACTTGAGGGTCTTAACATGCTGAAAACATTATTCGAACATTGTTTTTAACATGCGCGAGACGTTTTAATGCACCGCTGTCCGTTATCTTTACTCTAAACGGCGCTCTATAAATGATTATGATGATGGTGATGATGATGATGATAATGATGCATGTAATTGCTGTAATGAGACGAAATCAGCTTAAAGCGCAGGATGATTCTGCCTCGAGGCTTCGAAGTCACACTACGACCGCGTGAAAAAGAGTTCGGGGATTTTCTCTGCAGTGGATTATAAACGATAATCTCACGATTATCCTTCAGCATCAACATCAACATCATCATCATCAGCAGCAGCAGCAGCAGCAGCAACGTCTTGTTCGAAAATCGTGCAATTTACGCATGCGTGTTTCGCTCACAGCCTGTATACGCTGTAATAGCGTAATATTCGAGACCATGAGTTAGTATTGAGGTGAGTAAGTAAGTAAGTAAAACGTACATTCGTATTGTGCATGAGAGGTTGAACGGTTAACGGCGACGTCTTGTTTTTTTGGAAATACCAAAAAATTCAACCCTCACAGAATCGACATCTCTGACACAATTAGCATAAAAGTTGGCACAGTTGATTATGTTCGCGAGATAGCGTCCTGTGCCGAATTTCGTGCAAATTCGTCTATGAAAGACTTTTCGAAAATAGGTGAAGTACGCGCAAAATTTCTATTTAGACACTTTTTTAAAACTTACCTACAGGTCAGATCCCTTAGGTCCGTCGTTGGATTTTCGCGCACGATGGCTCAAACGACGCGTTTTTACGCAAAAATGTAATTTTTGGTTGCTTCTCTTTTCGCAGTTAATATACAACCATTAAAAATTCTCTTAAAGTCATAAATGTGACCCAAAGCTGGACTTATAAATTTTTTTCTGATTCGTTTTTACGGAGTTGTCTCCTAAAGCGAAACAGAAAAAAATGAAGCTTAACCAACGACGAAAACAGATTTTAGCATAGAATGGCATTTCAAAGTCACTCAAGGTCAGTTGCTAGAAAGTCAACAATGCAAAACAAATACAAAACAATGTAATAATTGTCTCGATCAAATCAAATCAAATCACGACGTTCAGAAAAACCAGCGACTGAAATTACAAAACAAATCGTCGTTTTTAGCAATCCTAGTGTTGTTTAATTAAGGCGCACGTGGACAAACACCTTTGCGATTGTTGCTAAGTCAGGACTTATGCATAGCAAGCTCAGCTGACGTCCTGTACAGATTGTTCATAGACAGTAAATACCTTAAGCCCGATTCGCAGAAGATGTTAAGATAATATTAAGACATTTTTACACTTACGGTCGTCTTGGGACAATAAGCTAATTCGCAGAACGCTTACGACATAATTATCTTGAGACTATATTTAAAAACAAAATCAGGCCGGTTTTTGATCGTCTGAGAAAAATTTTGCGAATTCATTTGGAACATGTCGTAAGATAATCTTAAGATATCTTAACTTGGGTCTTATGACGGTTTGAAAACAAATCTTAAGATAAATGTTATGGCAATGTGCGTGAATCGGGCCCAGTTCTTTTTACAGTTTTATATTGCATCACAATGACGCAGTTGCAACTTTTGTGGCGCACCCTGTAGTGCGCGTCGACAGCGGCGACAAAAGTCAAGCCGCTATCGACGTCAACTATACACTCGACTGCAGTGACTAGCCGTGAGTTGATCTGATGCGACTGTTATTCTGTTATTCTCTCTTCAACGCCACAGAACGAACGAGTGGAGATTGAATTTACACGACGATGCTGCGCGCCGGTGCCAATTATCGAATCAGCCGTTACAGCCGAGTCCGTATAGCGGAATCGCGCTACGTCGTCAACGACGAATAAAAGCAAATCACGGATTACAGCGCACGACGAATTGGCGACCAGCTGGGGTCTGCGGACACGCTGAACGGTGGATTCAGATCCACAGCATTTCAAGTGCACAGTGACACATTAGCAGACAACAGACCGCGCACACAAAAAATGGCGAACCTTTTAGTACTAAAAACAGGTGATTCAGCTTTCTCGACAGATCAGCAATTATGCAGCATAGCATATTCGTGTTTTTAGTGTTCTACGGCAATTTGTGGTTGCAGTTATGTGTTCATTTTCTGCAACGTTTACTGCTTTCCATGTCTTTGTAGATTATCGCCATTTTTTGATTTAGGCGGAACCGCTCTTGCAGCCCAAGCGAGTCCGCCTATTCTTACACGCTTATCTCTAGCGTTGTCTGTCTGTCTGTTTTCGGTCGCTCTATTACATTTGTTTCCTGTTTCTTTGGCGCTGGTAATGCGAGCGTATGTTTTCTGTTGTCCATCCTTCCAGAACGTGCTAATGAATTAAAAACGAAACAAACTTGGACGAAAACTGTTTATTTTCTATCGTTTTTACAACGCACATCTTATATTTAAATAGCGCTTTTTAATAGCAGTGTTATATATTATGCCCGTGTCAAAAAAAGCAAAACTGATAATTTGATCGATTGTTTGTAATATGTCGTCAGCTGCACTATTTACTGAAGCCATTCGCAGAGAAAGCAGTTTGCATACGAACACGGAAGGTCGTTCCATCGGCCAAAGCCTTTCGCGCCATAGAGATGCACGCAGTTCTCCTTGCCTCCCAGATTGTTCGGCTCACGTCTGTTCCATTTCGTGTACTTCATGGGCAATGTTTTACCGCCATTCAGTCTCCAGACAAACCGTCTTCTGCGTGGTGCGACGCGTCGTCCCGCGATGTAAACGCGCTTTCGTCCACAGCGTTTCCATCCCTTTGCATTCGCTGAACACAAACCATATGAACTGGAGTGGGTAAGCGAGTACGCAGTACGAGCTTATACCACTCCACACAGTGCACTATGGTACTTGAACCCCGCTCGGATAGGCTGTACAGTGTCGTTTGCTTAACGGTCCACGACTGCAGCTGAAGGTTGTGAAAACAGCACCAGTGTGAGCTGATTATAAGCCTAAACCACACTCAGCTTACTTTCGTGTACTGTTTTCACAACTTGTGGCTGCAAAAGCAAACGACAGTGAAAACTGTGCAATCCGAGTGTGCATTGATTATGTTAGATAAGTGTTTAGGGAGAGGTAATTTCGTACAGCACACTCACTTGCCCATTCCAGCAGTTTGTGTGGGCATACTTTACGTGCGGATAATTGCAAAGGTTCTTTAAAAAAGGACACACCAAATACTGTGAATGCTATTAGACTCGCATGCGTCCGTTACTGTGTAGTTTTGCTGAACAAACATATGTAAAGCTTCGAAGAATAAGGTATTAAGAACATTAAAAATTGACCGCTTTCGATCACCTCGTCGCGCGAGAACCCTGGCGAATATCCGCTTATTCATACACATTTTTTCTCAGCCTGATCGTTTTGCTGTTGTGTTGTCTGTTCTTTGTTTCTTTGTCATATTTGCGTTTTTTGTTTCTCTTGTGCTGGTACTGTTAGCGTGTGTTTTCTGTTGCCTATTCTTTCAGAAAGTGCTACTGGATTAAAAACGAAACAAACTCAGGCGCAAATCGGTTTATTTTCTGTCGTTATTACATTAACGCATAAGTTATATTATATAGCACTGATAGAGCTTAGCAGTGCATGCCAAAGTGTCCATGTCAAAAAAAAATAAAACTGATGACATTAGATTGACTGTCTGTATTGGAAGGAATACTAATTCGTCGTCGATTGCAATCACTGCAGCCATTCACAGATGAAACAGTATGGAACCGAACACCGGATGTCGTTCCATCGGCCGAAGCTTTTCGTGCCATAAAGATGCACGCAGTCTTCCTTGCCTCCCAAATTGTTCGGCTCACGTCCGTTCCATTTCGTGTAGTTTATGGGCAGCGTTTTCCCGCCATTCAGTTTCCAAACAAACCGTCTGCTGCGCAGTGCGACGCGTCGTCCCGCGATGTAAACGCACTTTGGCGCACAGCGTCTCCACGCCTTTGCATTCGCTGAACACAAACTCTATGTACTTATACCACTCCAGACAGTGCGTTTGCGGTACCGTACTTGAACCGCGCTCATATCGCATAGACTACTACAGTGTCGTTTGCTTTATGAAGCATGATTGCGGCCGAAAGTTGTAAAAAACAGCACCAGTGCGAGCTGAGTGTGGTTTAGTTACAAGTTTTCATAACTTGCAACTGCTAAAGCAAACAACAGATGCTAGTCCAATGTCTGGAGTGGGATAAGTTTGTACTGTGCATCCACTTATGTATATGGGGTGTTTATACGATTCAGCAGACGTCTAGCAAACTTTCAGCAAATGTATTCAAAATACACGTGCTAATGCTGGACGTTTGCTGGACGTTTGCTGGATCGTGTAAACACCCTATTACTCATTCCAGCAACGGTTTAACGTACAAGGCTTTTGCCTACTTACCAGCAATGTCTGTCTAACTTAGCCGATTTTAGCCTTCCTAATTCGTAAAAGAAGCTTAGTTACAGCTTATACTAAAACAGAACGAAAACTTTGTGCTTCTGTTTTATCATAATGCTATTTACGAAAATTTTTCTTTTTGAGTTTCAGTTAAACGTTACGAGCATGAGGGATATTTGCGCGCGACAGCAGAATGCTTTGCGCGTCTTAACTATCGTCTAGGCGTCCGTCAGCCCGTCTGTCTGTCCGTCCGTCCGTCTGTCACACTCGTGATCTGTATCAAAACGGTGCAAACTAGGATTACGAAATCTACACTGCAGGCTGCCTTAAGAACGTTTGTTTATTGTGACAAAATTTCGTGCCCGTGGGTGTGGGGGTTCCCCTCCAACGAGAGCGTCAAAGAGGGGTACCCCCTAAAAAGACGTTATTTCGCCGTTATTGGCTCGTATAGTGTAAAAATGGTTGCAGATAGGTACGTACGTGCTGCATATCATAACAAGCACTAGTGACAGGCTTTTTAGATTTGTCAACACCGATGACTTTAAACGACCTTGAACCCCCAAACACGGGTTTTAAAATTGTGAATTTTTCGCAATTTTTGGATGCAGCGCACATTTCAAAACTGAATTGCGAAAAAATGGCTGGAGAGAGACCAAGACAACCTGCATATGAAATTTTCAGCATTAAAAGTAGATTATAGCTGTCCAAGTCGCGACCCCCTAGGTTCAAGAAGACCGGCGCAGGTTGGCGTCAAATACAGCTACTTTTCTAAAAAGTGGTTATTTTACCGCAATTATCTCGTGTAGTGTGAAAACGGTTGCAGATAGGCACAGACATGCTGCATATCATAACAAGCACTGCTGACGGGCTTTTTAGATTTCTCAACATCGATGACATAGATGACCTTTAACGACTTTGAGCTTTTAAAAAGGTGGTTTTGGTGAATTTTTTTGCCATTTTTGGCTGCAGCGCACATTTCAACAGTAACTTGCGACGAAATGGTTGGAGATAGACCAAAACAACCTGCATATGAAATTTTTAGCATTAAACCTAGATTTTAGCAGTTCAAGTGTCGACCCTCTAGCAGCCTCCTTGAAGTTCAAGGAGGCTGCTTATTATAACAGGCAATAATGACAAGCTTTTTATTGGTGTGAACATCGATGACCTTGAATGACCTTGTAGGCGGGCTTCGAAGACGGCTATCTCCCTAAAAGTAGTTATTTTACTGCTATTGGCTCGTGTAGCGTGAAAACGATTGCAGATAGGCAGAAAAACGCTGCTTATCATAACAGGCAATAATGACAAGCTGTTTATTGATGTAAACATCGATGACCTTAAATGACCTTGAACTTCTAAAATAGGGGTTTTAGTGTTTTTTGCAATTTGTGGTTGCTGCGTAGATTTCACGAGCGAATTGCGTCGAAATGGATAGAGATAGATCAAGACAACCTGCGAATAGAAACTGCTGAGGCTGTCGCGCGTCTCATGAGCTTTTCTCAAATTACTTGTTAGCAAATTTTCATGACAACGGGCGCATGCGAGTCTATAAGAATAGCATCCACATTTCACAGTATTTGACGTGTCTTTTCTGAAGAACCCTCACGAACTATAGTTCATGCTGATTGCTGAATATCCCCGATGTAAGCGTTTATACTATAACTTTGGCTTAAAGGCTTTCCGATAACAGATCAATAAAAAGCGCATAATCTTTGCTTACATGTAATCGTGCGTCTGATAACTGTTTCGATCGTTTTCTGCTCTTTGGCGCTGAGTATGGCGGCGAGGTGGCCCTTGTGTTTGGTCTTGCAGTAGCTCGCAGCTTTGTTCCAGTTCAGCCGCGACATCACCAACTTGTACTGCTTCTTCTTCTGCTTCGGCCAATGATGGACAAATCACAAATTAGATCACAGACAATTTTCATTAAAATTTGATTTGTTAAAAATGTTTAATTTGTATAATCTGTTTTCATAAAATAGCAGTTGCGCTGCATAAATTTAGAATTTTATGCCAAGCATAAGCCAGTGTGTGCACTATAAAGATGGGTATAAAAATTTACAGTTAGTCGCTCGCTCATTTTCTCTAGTATCTAAGAATTCAACTGTTGCAGCTGTAATGAGCTACTGCTAATTGATGAGGGGCAATTGAACATTTTGCCAATTTCTTCAGTGCAAATAATGTCGTCTGTCGCTGGCAATGACATTGTACCTGGCATCGAAATATCGGACATTTTTGTGATTTGGAATGATATCAAATCAAATCATAAAAATTTATAACAAAATTTAAACCAAATCAGACGTTTTGTAAATCAAATTTTTGTTTTTTTTTTCAAATCAAACCATTATAATACGAGTAGTTACGTACTGGTGTCGGCGACGTCTCGGATATGGTGCCGCCGCCGGAACCTTGAGACTGCTCTTCTTCTTCTTCTTCATCAACTGCAATTATTGTGGTTCCTTACAATAATCATAAGATATTAGGCCTACATAGCCAAAGCGGCTAAATTATTAAGCGAAGTCTATTTAGAAATAGCTCATTAGTCAAGTTTAAACGTCAAAATTTTGCTAGCCAGTCCAATTTAGCTAATGAGTGATAACGTTACTGTTTTCGTCAGAATATCACACAACCAGGGTATATTCGTATTTTGTTAGGCTGGCAGTTTATTTCGCGCCGAAAGAATTCAGAATGTACGCAAGATAATGTCCGAAATTACGTTTTTTATTGAATTTTACCAATTACGAAAACGTAAGCGCCTATGATCGTGAAGTTGTTTCTCAGGTGCAAAAAGCACTTAATTTACATCTGGAAGTGCGCACACTTTAATACCCCGTTTACACGATCGAGCAAACATCGAGCAAGCGTCGAGCAAATATACTCAAAATGCACGTGCTAATTGCTCGACGTCTGCTCGACGTCTGCTTGATGTTTGCTAGCATTCATTCAGCTAGCTCAACGAGCTATGGTAATTAGCATGCTAATTAAGAGGGCGGGCGGGTTGTAATTGGACGGCCTATATAACACGTGATCAGCTGTGGGCTAAGCCTAGGCCTACATTTGAGTCAGAGGTCAGGGTTTCATTTGGCCTGCTTGATATTTGCTTGATGTTTGCTCGATTGTGTAAAGGGGGTATAACACCTTAGGCCTACATTTATCCTAAGTTTTGGGTCCTCGAAAAATATCAAAAAGTCTTTTTCTTGTCAGAAGATGCAAAATTTCCTGCTGAGAACCCAATTTTGTAAAAGAAAATTAAAAACAAAATTAAAATTTTAAGCACCCATAATCTTTTCTGTCCGGAATCTGCAGCTGTCTGTCGGAATTCTATAACTCCGGTCAAGTCGCTTAGCAGATGGTTTGTATTGTGTCTTTTAAAACATATAATAGTGAGAATTTTGCTTGAGATCGATCATTAATAAACGCACTTTTCAACACACATTCGCGCATTTAGTCGTGGACGTGCAGAACCACTATGGCCCGCGGCGTAATCCAGTTATTTGACTGTCGCGCTCTGACGCTATGACAGCACTACTGAGGCACTGCAGATTCTGTCCGTCTGTCTGTCTGGCTTTTAAATGACATTATAATCATTGACCTTGGATGACCTTAAAGGGTCATAACGCACTATGGTGTGCCAATTGTGCGGTATTGTGCTACACGGTAAGTCGCAATAACCATCACGACATGCGTAGAGCGCGACAGTCTTTTAAGCTAATAGCTTGTGTGTTTAAATTTCAGGCAAAATGCTATACTTTACTTGTGGGGAAAACTTGTCTGTTTTGACCTGACTTCACCATCACAGGCAGCAGCAGCAGCAGCAACCAAACGGTTGTCATGGTGATCTGTCATATACAGCCAATGACGGCTTATGTTACAACGTGATGTATCTATTTTGTTATCTTTTCCATTGCGGTTCCCCACGGCACATATGCTCACTTCCGAGAACAAACTGTAAGCTTATCCTTGATCCCAAAGGTGCAGACCTACTTCGAAAAATAAATGGTATAGGCTAACAGCTCTTCTAAGGAAATACGTTGCATTTATAAACGATGTATATGTATGAGTATGAATGTTTTCAAATAAATCTAACGGTTGCTAATTGTTGTATTATTGCTTTTTTATTTATGTTTTGTTAATCTGTGTTGTGTTTTAAATTGGCAGCAGTACGTGCGTACTGCATGTGGGGGCGACTGAAAGTTCGACATAGGCCCCTACAAATGCGGCACAAAGAGAACTGCAGAGAATAAAATAATTGCAGGACTGAAAAATTCGGCACAAGAAACGCAGGACTGGAAATGCGAAAAATGTCAGTACGAAAAGCGAAGAGACAATACATATAGCGTAAAATCAGTCATAGCTATTAAAAAAATTTGAGCTATTGCTCACGAGACGCGCGAAAGCCCGTAGCAGTTCCGGTTAAGACCATTAAGACAGTGGTATGGCTGTAGAACTTTCAGTCGCCCCCACATACAGTTCGCACGTACTGCTGCCAATTTAAAACACAACACAAATTAACAAAACATAAATAAAAAGCAACAATACAACAATTAGCAATTTGTTCCAGCAAACTATTCAACTTCATCATTATAATCAGTGTTTGCCTGTGTAGAACGTACTGTTGACTTATGAGTATCTTGCGCGTTTCGCTGATCGCACTGTATGTTCACAATCCGTTAGCAAACTGATCATTCTTCTTTTATAGCGCTTTCAACGCCAACCCTCGTCACTCAGCTAGGGTTCGTATGATGTAAGCCAGTGTTTTTCAACCAGGGTTCCGCGGAACCCTGCCAACGGTTTGCCAAGGGTTTCGCAGCTGGCCAGTAAAAATAACCCAGTGTGAGAAATCACGCCAGACAGTGTCGTAGAAATACTCATCATGAAATATTTTGTTCGAAATTGCGTTTCTACGCGTCTATTTTTGCATAGACCAACTCTGTTAAATCATTTTTGCTGTTAGTAGTCTTGGCGTATTTGCATTTTTAGGAGCGTAGGCTCTCTATGCACGACACTGAGCTACTCAACTCCGAGGAAAAGTGCATTAGGCCTATCGCAAATAAAGATGAAGAAAAGAAAATAAAGCACTGATTAGGGTTAGGCCTATGGTTACGAAATCGTTTGACCATTTACTCAATGAATTCAATTCTTTAAACACTATGCTAAGGAAAATTAAAAAGGCACGTATTTTTAACGAGGACGTCCACATGATAAATTTTTTCATTTGGTATGGCGGGGGCTAAGAGGCCGTCGTAGAGGTACTGCTACCTGTTAATGTGGTTAAATTTAATATTGGTCATCTTTGCTTGCTTTATCGTCTTCACAAAAGCTTTGCTCTGCTCGGGAAATGAGTCCGTAGACACCCTGTAGCTTCAACTTCGCGTACGTCGCTGGACGCACGGATCAATGCATGGGGTTCCGCGAGTGACCTCCACGCTCGTTCAGGGTTCCGCGGCAACAAAAAGGTTGAAAAACACTGAGCTAGCACTTTGCAATAAGTGCATCGCACGCTTCGACGCGCGACAATGCACTTCCAGATAGGCGTATATTATACGTTTATGCGTAGCTCGATATAATGACTTAATCACATACTAACAGCCTGTCCTACGTGATGCCTGCAGTTATGTCTGTGATTGACGAACACATTATTATTGTAGTACGGTGAAAACAGCATTGCCGTAAGCACACGATTGACAGGGTTAATATATAGGACGCACGTTATTACTTTACGTATATAGGCCTACTATACTGTAAAGCCTACAGGGTGCACCAAAAAGAGTCTCTATAGCTAAAATTCGAAAAATGTCTGCATTAGTAACAAAAATTTGCCAAATATAAGGCTCAAACCATCCTCCGTGTGCAGGGCAAACGTGGTGAAAAATATCTTACAAGTGGTACGAAAATCACTGACGTTGGATAACACTGAAGCGTCGATCATTGCGCTAATTGTTTCTAAACGACAAGTCGTAGGGAATTGTGGCAATGGCACCGTTGGATAGAGCGATGACGGCTTTTATAAAATGTTAATAGGAATGTAACGTAAACCCGCTTTATCGATCCGTACCGGGACTGCATTCTGATCTGGACTATTGTCAAATAGTGACTGAGACTGACGGGTCGCACGCTAGTGATCCGTAGAAGACTTCACCCGTAGATGAGACTTCACCCGTAGAGCTCATCCGTACGGCTTTTGGCTGCACTCTCTCTTACCAGGACTATCGCCGTCCCTTGGCGATTCGTATAGACGTGACCTTTGCTACGGATTATCCTACGGCGAACCATAGTAGGCCTACCCGTCCTATGGACGATCTAGACTGTGATCCGTCCAAATCTTATATTGCACTTAAACCTTAGGGATTCTATTAATTTTGGTGACGGTTGCAAAAGGCGGTAGTCGCTCTTGTAGTTTAATCCCGGTACACATCTTTTTACAAAGCGGCATATAGCGGCCTTGTACGGACGACTGCTTTATGCTATTGAACCGTAGTATGATAGTGCACCTTCGCACGCTAGTGATCCGTAGACTTTAACTGTAGATGAGACTTCACTCGTAGAGCTCATCAGACGGTTTTTGGCTACAGTAACCATATTTCTCTATTTACAGGAGCTTGGCCGCAATTTTTAGCCTATTAGTCGCCGTTTCTCAGAAATGATGAAAAGTAGAGCCACGGTTGCTATTAATTACTAATAGGCTTTTACATTTGCAACCAATCGGACCGGTATACAATCAGCTCACTTTGGCTGCAGGGCTCCTATTAAAAACATAAAGTAAACTTTCGGTTCGTTTAAAGCCCACCAGTCATGCCCATTGGGTTTCACCGCCAGTTATCGATTTGTTTTTGTTCCAGCAGATCGCATCACTTCTATCGATTTATTGGTCCACTGTGTATAGTATTTTCGCATATCGTGTCGGCCATCGAGGCCGCATCTTGTTTGTTATTGTTTTGATAATTAGATATTCTGTGGGGTGTGTCTGCCGTCTGTTTGTCCGTCGTGCCTATTTGTTAGACCTTGATCATATGATTTTTGTGTTCGCCGTGCATGCTTTTCGGTAGGATTCTGACGGGCTGACTTACCGGTAAGTTGATGTTTTTACAGTTGCAGTGGATATGTTTCGGGATCGTGAGACGTAGAGCCTGTTCGGCCGCAGGACGTTTCGGCCGCCGGCAGATTCGGCTTCAGAGCATTTAGGCCCGGAAAACCTATTTTCAGTCCGTCCCGGACTGAACTAAGTTCTATTTTCAGTCCGTGTCGGACAGAACTATATTCTGTTTTCGATAATTATCCATTCAGATCGGTGAACACTTTTTACACACTTTTCAGATCGCTGATCTGAAGGTGTCAATTTTTGTCCAAAATGGTTAGATACCCGATCTGAATGTGTCACTGTGCCTGTGCAAACAGATTTGCGAGGAGTCACCATTGCTATACGTAATGCAGTAAGATTAATTATTATTTTATTAGGGTTAGGGCTATGGTATAGACGATGGCTAAGACGTGCGATGCATTCTGCTGTCGCGCGTAAAAATAGCACCTACTGTTTAGGCCTGCAAATCATGCAGATTGTGGAAGAATGCACGACATTACTCACAAGAGGATATGTGCATTATTGGAAAAGGAAGGAAGGATGGTAGTCTGGCTCAGTAGTCTAAGGGTAACATGTCGGACTTGTAATCCTGAGGTAACTCAGAGGCGCAGGTTCAACTCCGCACCAGGACACTGCCAGGTAACGACCTTATGCCGATGACACTCAGACCAGAGATCGGCGCCAAAGTTGACTCCGAAAATCGGTGCCAAAATCGGTACCCATTTTTGAAGTCGATTTTTCATTCCGAATCCACTCGGGATGAAAATCGGCACCGAAAACAAACATGGCAGAGTGCAGTGTAAAAATTACAAATTTCCCATATAATCTGCACTTTTAGTACCAGATAAAACAAGATAAAAAGCTTAATGAAAAGAAACGTAAAAGTAAGCTATAGCGTTATCTCACCATCTGCAATGGATTTATTCCCTAGATGGCGTACCACGTCTACAGTACCATTCCAACTAAACTCAATCAACAGAAATTATAGTCGGACCGGATGGTTGGATGGAATTTAATTTGTTTCTATCGAGTATTTTTCTGGTAACACCGGCACCTTTAAAGACAAGACACAAAAAATAGGCCAAGGTCTAATTGTAAAAATTAACTTACCATGACAATGCATGCGCAGTCATTTTGCATATTTATTCTCTATTATAGATGGCAGCATCATTGTTTGTTTGCATTGCTTTACTATCAGCTTAATCTTACACGACCGGCAGCTTATTTTACTGCTAAATTGTTGAAACGCAAAAGCTATTAGATTGATTGTAAGATAAAAATTGTAGTAGGCCACATGTTCGTACACCATAACGTAACACCACATTTTCGTCAACAGTTATAATATTCAAAACTGCTTGCAATAATTAAGATTAGCAATATTCTTTGGTTTAAAATGTAAAATTTAATTGTAAACTTTGCTATATTTGATTTTACTGCAATAATACCAATAATTGTTTTTCATGTGACCAATTTCCGTGACACAAGTAGGCCTGAAAGCAGATGAAAATGTCAACAATGACCTTTGACCAATCACGCATTTAGTTTCTCGCCGATTATCGGCTTGGAATAGAGCAGTGTTCTAATTGGCGCCCGTTTTCCACACTGAGTTTTCGTGCCAATTTCAGATCCGAATTTGCATGACAGACAGCACAGAAGTTGGCACCGATTTTGACGTCGACTTTTGGATCTGATTTCGACGCCGATATCTGACTGTGTGTCATCGGCATTAGGCAAGTTGCGCCGGCCTCATTGAGCCTAGTGGGTCGGGACTTGAACTGCTAAAATTTACGTTTAGTGCTGAAAACTTCATATGCAGGCTGCCTTGGTCTATCTCCAGCCATTTCGTTGCAGTTCAGTGTTGAAATGTGCGCTGCATCCAAAAAGGGCGAAAAATCCACTAAAAACCTTTTTTTGTCTGGTTAAACGTCGTTCAAGGTCATTGATGGTGATAAATCTTAAAAGCCTGCCACCAGTGCTTGTTATGATAAGCAGCATGTGTGTACCTGTCTGCAACCGTTTTTACACTATAAGAGCTAACAACGGCAAAATAACATCTTTTTAAGGGGGGTACCTTTGTTTGATGTCCGCGTTGGAGGGGAACCCCTTCACCCAGGGGCATGAAATTTTATCACTGAAAACTAGAGTCCTTGTGTCAGCCCACCGTGAAGATTTTGTGATCCTAGCTTGCAACGTTTTGATACAGATCACGAGTGTGACAGACAGACGGACAGATAGATGCCTAGACGATGGCTAAGACGCGCGATGCATTCTGCTGTCGTGTGTAAAAATAGCACCTACTATTTAGGCCTGCAAATCATGCAGATTGTGGAAGAATAGAGACCCATAGATCTGAGTGAGTGTTAATCCTGTGTTAAGCAAAAATGGGGTTTTTTAGCGATTTTTAACCCAGGGTTGTTTGGCTTAATGGTGTAGTGGTTAGCGTGTTGGACCCAATTATCGAAAGGTCAGGGGTTCAAATACGGACCATTTCAGTATAAGGCAACAATCCTGAGCAAGTTGTTTAATGTTCACGTATGACAGCCAGTTGGTGCGATGCCTCAGTTTGGGTGGCTTGGGGGCCCTGCCGACTAAGTAACTAAATCCAAAAGCACTTTCCCACATCATCTAGATGGAGTTAAAGGGCCCTACTTTTAAGGGAAGGAAAAGGGAGGGAGGGGAGAGGAGGATAGAAAGCAAGGGTAAGAGAGGGAGGGGGATTATCACCCACAGTGACTTTGGTTGTATGATAATTTGGCAGCTCTGTTGGTGTTATTTTGCAGCAGAACGGAAGTATGGCGGCACAGTCTGATGGTAGCCCTGGTGAAAACTTGACCAACACAGATGGTACCATACCCACTGCAGCTGTGGCACCGACATTGCCTAGATTTCGGACAAAGGTCAAAGTCGATCGTCCGGTTTACACACAGTTGCAGTTCAGGGAGAGATACAACTTCACGACTGAAGACCGATCCAAGAATGTTTCGCAGCAGTTGCGTGAGGCAGTGCGTAAAAAGTGCATGCCATCAGGCCCATGTCTCAAGAGATCACTGCTTTCATGGTTTCCATTCATTGGCATAATGAGTCACTACAGCCTACGTCATGATATCTTTAATGACATAATTGCTGGTCTGACTGTGGGCATAATGCACATTCCTCAGGGTCAGTAGTCACAGTTTAATTACGTGCATTTTAGCTGTGTACTGTATGTACTTGAGGTGTGTGGACTGTGGAATCATTTTTAGCCGACCGTACTTGCATAACGTTTGAGCTATTGTCATGGTTGTCGTTCATCTGTCTGTTTGTCTGTCTGTAACGAATATACTGCACGGCTAATGGGTAGGGTGTAGGGGAAAACTTTTTACACGAGTAATTAGGCAATAGCCAATAGCCATGGGTTTTAAACTCGGACATGCAAAATTTCAGACATCTATTCCGCGGAGGGCTTGTTCAAATGGTCAGTGCTAGCGGTAGATTGGCGATCTTGCACTAGAGAGCAGAAAATTACTAGCGGTATATCGCCATTTACCTACTTACATTTATTTCGTTGTTAATGTAAGAATACAGCCACATTTCTTCACTGCATTGCTAAGACTGTGACTGAAAGTGAAATGTTATCAATTACCAAGCATTAAATAAAATTGTTCAAAAACACTATAGTTCTAAGTTCGTGTTGCAAAAAACGCTTCGGCTTGAGATGGACTTTGATATAATACTGAATAAGCCTGATTTAAATACATGACAGTGTACTGAGTGTAGTGGCATGGTTTATAGACTTTCTATGTCTACCAGGCATATAAGTTTTACCATCTTCCCAATAATGTAATTTTCCAGTGCTAACAGCAAGATCGCCGATCTACCACTAGAATTATTATTTTCAAATTGGGAGTTGAATGAAAGGGGAGGTAAGAAAATGTGCATTTTTCTCTACAGAAAATTGGCCATATCTTAGAAGCGGTGAGAGATACATCCTAGGCTACTATTAATCACTAATAGGAAGTGGCATACACTCTGTCAGATTAGATGGAAAGCATTGATCTTGGATGACCTTGAAGGTCACTGACAACCAGTACGGTCGGCTCTCCTAGTGACAGCTGGGCTTTTTGCTTAATGTTGTTTTAATACTTATAGCAGTGATGTAGTTGCATCCTCTTGGTTGGAATCTGAGTCACGGGGGTCTAAGTCCAAGTTCAAATCTGAGTCGCAAACAATAAGGACTCATGCCTCGCTTGAGTCCAGACTCGATTGCTGCACGACTGCATCAGTCCAGATATGAGAAACAGAATACACAAAACAGAGAAAAATATGCACTAATTTTCCTAATAAATGTAAAAGCAACAGAATTTTTCTTTACTATGTAATTATACTATGGGCCATAAAATAGGACATTACTTGATCGATATTTACTTTCAATAAAATTAAGCTTAAAATTGCATTTCTCAGCATGATAAACTGTCTTATCCTTGTGTTGTATCTGCTTAGTACTTTTGTTGTTGTTTTATTATCACTATTTGGTTAAATGTGAATACACTGCTTGATGAGTTGAAAGTTACATTTAATTGTCCTATGTATGCATCACAGGAATGGCTTATGGTCTGCTGGCCAGCCTTGATCCAGTATACGGTCTTTATACTTCGTTTTTTCCTGTTATTGTCTACTTCTTCTTTGGTACATCTCGGCACATTTCTATAGGTAATGTTTTTTGCTTTCTGTTTTTACATGCATCATATGCTACTTTGTGCACATAATGTGTGAGAATGAGATTGAATTATATTATTTGTTATTGTACTTTTGTATGAGTTTTTAATGTCTATATGAAATGAATTTATGAGGTAATTTTCATAAATTGGTTTCAAAATATTGTTTTCTGTTAGTATTGAAAATATGCATCTATGTAATACACTGCTGAACTTTCTTGCTGTACACTACTTTGCACTATATGCTCTAGATGTGTTTTGTGCTTAAGAAAGAAATTAGATAACTTTCAATGTAGGGAGTTCATCCACCATATTGAAATACTGTGCAACAATCTCAATGCGGCAAAATAGACCAATACTAGTGATTGCAATCTTTGGACTGAATTTTCAATCCCAGGATCTGACATTAAGAGATTTGTAATCTGGGGACTCCCGGATCTCATATTCAGGATTAGGCTTACGGATTGGTTGTTATTTTTGGTATTCCCAATACATGGGCTTATAGTATAGTAGGCCCATGTGGATGGTATATTCGAACCGTAGGGAGTGACTGTGACTGAGAAAATGCAAAATTTGTGGATTTGGAGGGACATTGCTTATCCTTGGATATGGGACCGGTGAAAACGGCCAGAATTGTGGTATTGATGATTACTAACCAGTACCTGTGCTGCCAAAGCCTAAATTCTATTACGCCGATTTTGCGACAAAGTTTGTGACAAAGTCGGCGGACGTTCGTGCTCCACGTTCGCAACTTTCACCAAAACTTCCCCGTGGACTTTGTTGCCTCTTTTTTTTAGCAGACTTTTTCCGTGTCTTGCCACAGACCAAATTCCATTACAGCGACACAAACATATTTGTTTCAGACTTGTTACAGACTTTGTCGCAACCATCTCGGCCTGCGACTTTCAACTTTCATGGACCGCATCCACAACTTTCACCAAAACTTCCCCATGGAGAAGTTTTGGTGAAAGTTGGCATAATGGGATTTGGGCTTAAGGCAGCTGAGATTGATTTATTGATTCCATTCATCATTGATGAACGTTTTTATTGCTTGGTGTAGGTACGTTTGCTGTTATTAGTCTGATGGTCGGAACGGCAGTGAATGATGCTAACTGTGATGGCAGTGCTTCGTCGTTCGATTCTGATCTCCTGAATACAACAACCACCACGGTCAACTCTCTATATGCCACCGACGTCACTGGGGGGTCAGTGGTCACAACGACAGAAACAAGTTCAGGTCGTGGAATCAGTCCTGAGATGCAGTGTCGTGTCGGTGTCGCTATGGCGGTCACATTCCTTGCAGGCATTTTTCAGGTCACTTTGCTTCTTTAACAGAACTTGGCAAAAATAATAAGACACTTTCAGTTATCAGTCATCTGTCTTGTTACTTGTAGTTTTTTTTATTGTATTAGTTGTTTGCCATCAAGTTTTTTGATGAATAAAGTTCTATATATTAACATAAGGAAAAAACAAGAAGCCCAGCTGTTGCTAGGGTGAGCTGACTATACTGCTTGTATTCGAAGGTCAGCATTTAATGCAGAATGAAAGCAGTTTTCCAGAGTGAAATGCTATGGTGATGGTGCTGTATTGAATGCTACAATCAAAACTAATCCTAACCACTAATTCTAATCCTAATCGTAGTCATTGGCAAAATTAAATTAAGCAAAATGGGAGGACAACTGTTGTTCACATCAGGTGACTGCAGAGATGTTAAGTTTTCGAGGCCAAAGTGGTCTCGGTGCAAAAATTTTGGCCTCGATCTGAGACTGCAACTGTGGCCTTGCCCTTGGCCTGGACTAGGTTGTGGTGCTCAGTGCCATAAAACTTCTAGCTTACGATGTCGTGGTCTCTTCTATAGTTTTAATCTTTACCTCAGTCCTGTCCTCAGCCTTGAACAATTGGGCTCAGCCTCGATCATTTCCTTGTCTTTCTGGCATCGGTCTTGACATTGGCCTTGTGGTTGTGGCTTTGGCCTCATTTTCAGGCTCAGGAGTTTGGTCTCATTTGACATCACTGGGTGACTGATTGAGACTGGTAGTGATTCATGTGCGTACAGATAGTGCTGGGGTTGTGCAAGTTCGGCTTTGTGACCATCTACCTGTCCGAACCGTTGACTCGTGCGCTGACGTTCGGCGCGTCGATCCACGTCTTTTCCAGTCAGATCAAACATGTCTTTGGAATCAAAGTCCAGTCGTTCAGTGGACCTCTGAAGCTCGTCTATGTTAGTTTGCCTACCAGTGTTCTTTTATCTTAGGCTTTGTTCACACTGTGCTTTTAAAATTATTTTTTTTGTATTTAATATTTGCATGTGTTGCAATTCTTTATTTATCTGCTTATTTCAATCTTGCTGTGAAACTGGAATGGGCTTTCAATGGTAAAAACCATAATTTACAACCATGGAAATATGACCTCAGCATGATATCACCGGTAGCAAAGAAAATTTAACTTCTAAACATTTAATGAAAATTTTTTGTCATCCTAAGCAGTTTGCATGGAGATGTACAAGAAAATGTAAGCGAATGTTTTTTTTCTGAAAGTAGTGTGGCATTTTGAAGAACTTTGTAGTCGTGACGTTTGTGCTTGAAAACTGTAGATACAATATTTTGCCATTTTGTTTTTTTTATGCATTGTTTGACAGCAGGTTTCAATAAACTATGCCAGTGTTTTATTTCTTGTATAACTTTATGAAACATCTGCTATTTTAGCAATTTTTGGCATGAAACGTCAAGAAAAACGTGATGTATGTGATTAGTCTTGCCCACCTCAGCTTATTACTGTTGCTGCACCACCTTGTGAAATGCAGAAGTCATAGTTTACTAATTTACAGTCTTGGATTCATAGCAACAGTATTAAGGTGAGATGGGCAAAACTCTAGTTTTTTGCCACAGAGTTATTAAAAAAATAACTCTGGTGGAGGTTTTTTTGGGACACAGTGTAGTTATAAGGCTGCAGTGACTACTGAATTATTGCATGGTTTGTTGTGTCCAGCTGTACATAGATTTCTTCACAAACATTGTCTATACAAATGCCGCCGCTCTTATTACGGCAGTTCTATGCATGGTTGCTATCTATGCCGTCCAGCGATGGGTTAACCCGACATTTAAGCGCAAACTGAAAATGCCGCTTCCCATCGAACTTATTGTGGTCTGTAAAATGGGCGACTTCTCAGTTTTTGACTTAAATTTTTGTTCAGCCAGTTTGGCAGTTTGTTGAGTGAAAGTTTGGTCTAAGTTCATATTTTAGCCAAAAATGAAGCAATTTCGCTGAGTCTTTAGCTGAGCGGAAACTTTGGCCTAAGTCTTAAGTTTCTGCTTCGCGAAAGACTGAATCAAAAAGTATGGCCCACATGCTTAAAACAAAGTTTCAATGAACTGAAGTCTAAGTGCAGAACTTAGGTTTCGCTCAGCGAATTGGTTCTGTGAAAGTCTAAGTCAAAACGTGAAGTTGCCCACTGTATTCTTTTTGTTATTGTGTGCTATTTGTATTATTTAAAAACACCTTAGGTTTTAACATCACTATTATAATGCTGTGAAGGGACCAGTTTAATATAGTGCTTTCTGGTGGTTGACTGTTTATTTAGCTTGCAAAAGTTGCATACAGAAGATAATTGATAAGGTGTTCAGTACACTTTATGAAGAAATTAAGAATAGTTCAGTAGTAGTTATAGTTAAATGCAAGGATTGATTTATTGGACTGTGATTTTATTCATTTCTGTATGCAGCAAAATAATGTGTCAGATATCCATTTTTGTGTGTCACTGGTATGGATGAGTATGAAATTTTTTTTTAGCATTTGCAAGTATGATTAATGTCAGTCTTATGTCGTTTGATTGTAAAGGGAATAAATGAATGGAATTTAGTTGACAGTGCTGCTCGACTGTGCAATAAAGAGTCATCTGGCTATAGTTAATCCGCATTAGTTGATTTAATTAGTATGACAGTTAAGTTTTCTTCTTAGCCCATATATTGTAGAAGTAATAGTGTATCATTCTGTAGTATTGTTTGTGCACAGATTATAGTTGTAACTCTGATATCGTATCTGGCCAACTTTGCTGGAAGATTTGGAGTAAACATTGTGGGATTCATACCAACTGGGTAGGCTAAGATTCTGTGTCTCATCTCTTGTTGTTTCTGCTAAAAGTAATTACTGTTCACGGTAGCAATGTCAGCATTGTTTTTACCATCGTCACTAAGACTTTTTGTTTGCTTGTTTTTTTTCTGTTGACAAGATAACTTGTGAACTTGTCACGGCTGTCATTTTTGGTCGCTTCTATGGACCTGGATGAGTCTGGATGAAGGTCTGGATGGGTCTGGTGGGGTCTGGATGGCCGCCACGTAGGATTGCATCAGCCGCTTAGTCATCAGTTACACGCATCATTGGTTGGTGGCGTGGCATAGTTGGTAACGTGTTTCGGCTGAAACGAAGTTACTCTACGCCGGGCTTGATTTGTACTGCGATGGGTGACTGCCTGTGGGCAGGTAAACCATCTCGGTGCGAAGCCTGCCAGCTAGGTCGACTCAGTTTTCTACCTTCCGTGGGACGGTAAAATGAGCAGTAAATCATTTGTATGGGTTATGGAAGGTGGTGACCTTAGTACAGCTGACTGGGGCTGCCTAGCCGGCCGCTGCGTTAGCCTGTATCTGCAGGCTGCACGTGGTGGTCGTGCGGCTGGCGGCTCGGGTTAGTGACGAAAAGTGCATTAGAGGCGTTGTATGCGAGATGCGCTATAGAAATTGACATCTTTAGCTTTTACCCTTACACCGTATTGTATGGGCAGTCGGACTTTGGCAGCAATAGAAAGCGGTCATATAC